>Ga0265318_10001702_pt1 | contig 12610 bp, 12 predicted proteins | sample 4821metaG_FD_192431 | JGI IMG/M metagenome (GOLD analysis project Ga0265318, IMG submission 192431) | Rhizosphere microbial communities from Carex aquatilis grown in University of Washington, Seatle, WA, United States - 4-8-21 metaG | ecosystem: Host-associated > Plants > Roots > Rhizosphere >... | reverse complement strand
ATCGCAGCGTCCGGGATCGCCGGGGCGATCTGGAAGGGGATGCCGCGGGCGTTCAGGTAATTGCGTGCCTTGTCGGTGTCCGACTTTGCCTTTGTCGGCAGGACAATCTTCTTCGCGGCGTCGCCGAGGGCAGAGAGCGTCAGGGCAACCCGGCCCTGGTACTCGCTCGACGAGAGGACGACCGGCGAGCGCAGCATCGCGTCCGCGAGGGCCGGGTTGGCCGCGCGGGTCAGGCCCCTGAAGATCGGCTGGTAGGTGAGCGCCGCGAGGATGAGGCCGGTCATGATGATCTTCTTCCTGCCGATCGCGTCGGAGAGCTTCCCGCAGCAGACCCCCATCGCCGCCCCGATGACGAGCGAGACGGCGATCAGCTTGTAGGTCGTCACGTAGTCGACCTTGAGCGTCGTCCCGAGGAAATACAGGGCGTAGAACTGCCCCGCGTACCAGACGACGCCCTGGCCGGCGGTGGCGCCGAAGAGGGCCTTCAGGACGACCTTGCCGTTCTCCCAGCGCGCGAAGCTGTCGGTGAGCGGCGCCTTGGAGCCCTTGCCCTGGGCCTTCATCTCCGCGAATATGGGGGACTCCTCGAGCTTGAGGCGGATGTAGACCGAGACCGCGAGGAGGAGGAACGAGACGAGGAACGGGATGCGCCAGCCCCACGCCGCGAACTTCTCGGGGCTCATGCATCCCCGCAGGGTGCCGATAACGACGAGGGCGAGGAAGAGGCCAAGCGTCGCCGTCGTCTTGATCCAGCTGGTGTAGAGGCCGCGCTTGCCGTCGGGGGCGTGCTCCGCGACGTAGACCACGGCGCCGCCGTATTCGCCGCCGAGGGCCAGGCCCTGGGCAAGGCGCAGGAAGACCAGGATCGCCGGCGCCCAGAAGCCGATCTGGGCGTAGGTGGGGAGCAGGCCGACCAGCGCCGTCGAGATGCCCATGATGACGATCGTGATGAGAAAGGTGTACTTGCGGCCGGCGATGTCGCCCAGGCGGCCGAAGACCAGGGCGCCGAAGGGCCGCACCGAGAACCCGACCCCGAAGAGGGCGAGGCTCGAGAGATAACCCGCGGTCTCGTTGCCGGCGGGGAAAAAGAGCTTGCCGAAGAAGGCGGCGAGCGTCCCGTAGATGTAGAAGTCGTACCACTCGAAGACGGTTCCGAGTGCCGATGCAAAAATGACGAGCCTGTGCTTGCTGTCTAGGGCGGCTGGAGCGGCCATGGGGCTGGGGAGGGGGTTACAAGACTGGAGGGCAAGAGAGGCAACAAAGCGCGGCCCACCGACGCAAGCCCGGGAAAAGGGAAACCGGCTATGCCGGCACGAACGGGGCGACCGTCTCGCGCTTGAGGCCCCGCATCATCAGGGCCGAGATGGCCTCGGCCGGCCTGCGGCCCTTGAAGAGGATGGCGTGCGTCTCGGCGAGGATCGGCGCGTCGATCCCCTTCTCGGCGCACAGGCCCGCGAACGACCGCGTGGTCTCGTAGCCCTCGACGACCGTGCGGCGGCCCTCGAGCAGCTCGGCGACGCCGTGGCCCTCGCCCAGCCTCTGGCCGAACTCGCGGTTGCGGCTCCAGTGGCCGTGGCACGTGGCGACCAGGTCGCCGAACCCGCTCAGGCCGTAGAACGTCTCCTGGCGGGCGCCGAGCGCGCAGCCGACCCGCACCATCTCGGCGACGGCGCGCGTCATGAGCGCGGCCTTGGCGTTGTCGCCGAGGCCGAGGCCCTCGCAGCAGCCCGCGGCGATCGCGTACACGTTCTTCAGGCTGCCGCTGAATTCCACGCCGGGAAGGTCGTCGGTCGTGTAGACGCGCAGCGTCGGCCCGCTGATCGAGGCCTGCACGTCCTGGACGACCGCGTCGCCGCCCCTCGCGGCGAGCACCATCGCGGCGGGAAGGCCGCGCGCGACCTCGGCCGCGTTGGTCGGCCCCGAGAGAGCGCCGACCATGAGCCCCGGCAGCGCCTCGGAGATCGCCTGGGACGGCCGCATGTGGCTGCCAAGCTCGAGGCCCTTGGCGAGGCTGATGACGATGAGCGGCGAGGCGCCCCCGAGCGCCCCGCGGATGTTGACGGATGTCTGGCGCAGGGTCTGCGCGGGGCACGCGAGGAGGACGACGTCCGCCCCGGAGAGCCCCTGCGCGAGGCCGGGCGCGACGAAGACTTCAGGAGGAAGCGGAATGCCGGGAAGGTACTCGCGGTTCTCGCGGTCGCTGGCGATCGCGGCGGCCTGCTCGGGGCGCCTCGGCACGAGCGAGACGTCCCGCCCACCCCTCGCGAGGTGCAGCGCGAACGCCGTGCCCCAGGCCCCGGCACCGACGACGCAGAACTTCATGGGCCCTTTTCTAACGCGTACCGCGCGCGCCTTGCTACTTCAAAAAGGCGGGGATCTTCTCGTTGCCGATCATCTGCTCGAACGTCTCGCGGGCATTTACGAGCTCGAAGGCGCTGTCCTTCACGAGCACCTCCGCGGGGATCGGCCGCGTGTTGTAGCGGCTCGCCATGACGTGGCCGTAGGCCCCGGCGCTCATCAGGGCGAGGTACTCGCCCTCGCCGACCTCCTGAATCTGCCTGTCCTTCGCGAAGCAGTCCGTCGTCTCGCAGATCGGCCCGACCACGTCGGCCACGAGGGCGCGCCGCGTCGTGTCGCGGCGCAGCGGGACAATCTCATGGTAGGAGTCATACATGGCCGGCCTCACCAGGTCGTTCATGCCGGCGTCGACGATAAGGAAATTCTTTCCCTGGCCGCGCTTCAGGTACTCGACGCGCGTGAGGAGCACCCCGGCGTTGGCCACCATCGACCGCCCCGGCTCCAGCAAGACCTTGAGGCCCAGCTTCTTGAGCCCGGGCGCAAGGGCGGCGCCGTAGGCCTCGGGGGTCAGCGGGCGCTTGCCCTCCGGCTGGGCGTCCCACCACGAGGCGGGCCCGCTCCCGAGCGCGTCCTTGTAGACGACGCCGATTCCCCCGCCGATCGAGATGTAGCTGATGCCGTGCCTCTCCTTCAGCTCCGCGGCGAGGGGCGCGAGCTTCTCCAGGGTCTCGGCGAAGGGGGCGACCTCGGTGATCTGCGAGCCAATGTGGGTCTGGACGCCCCGGATGACGATGTTCGGGTACTTGGAGGCCGCCTCGTAGGCGGCCCCGGCCTGCTTGATCGGGATCCCGAACTTGTTCGCGCTCGTCCCGGTGGTGATCTTCGCGTGCGTGTGCGCGTCGACGTCGGGATTTATACGTATCGCGATCGGCGCCTTCACGCCGAGCTTGCCGGCGACGTGGTTTATCCGGGCGAGCTCGGGCTCGCTCTCCACGTGGAAGGAGAAGATGCCCGCCTCGAGGGCGAGGCGGATCTCGGTCTCGGTCTTTCCGACGCCGGCGAACACGCTCTCCTTCACGCTGACTCCGGCCGCGATCACGCGGCGCATCTCGCCGGCGCTCGCAAAGTCAAAGGCGGATCCAAGGTTGCCCAAGTGCCTCAGCACCGCTAGGTTGGAATTGGCCTTCACCGCATAGCACACGCGGACATCGACGCCCTTCAGCCCCCCGGCGAGGCGGGTGTAGTTGTCGGCGATCGTGGTCGCGCTGTAGACGTACGTCGGGGTCCCATAGAGCCGCGCGACCTCGGCGAGGTCGACGGACTCGCAGTGGAGGTTCGGGCCGGCGTAGCGGAAGTGGTGCATGGGGGCGGCTGATAAAAATCCGTGAAAGGCCGAGAATAGCGAGTTTCACCTTGAAAAAACGACCCCAAAATGGGGATATCTCCCTCCTAGCCCGATGCTTTCCCTCCTCAGGAACCTCTTTCACCGCCCGGCGATCCGCTTTGGATTGGCCACGCGCGGCCGCGGAAAGTTCCGGGACCCGAGGTTCGTGAGCTTCATTTCACAGAGCAACCGCAAGACGCTCAACACCGACCTCAAGGACGCGGTGCTTCAGGGCCGCAAGGTCTTCAGGTACGCGCTCGTCGCGGCCCTGGTCTGCGGCGGCGCCTGGGTCCTCGTCGAGAGCGCGCACGCGCTCTCGATGTTCTAGGGCCTCAGGCCGCCCTGCCCAGCTCGGCCGCCCGGTGGGAGGCCTCGAACGGGACGATCGAAGCGCGGACGGCCAGCGGGCGCATCTCGCGGCCGTAGTCCGCCGAGAGCATGGCGAGGACGCCGGTCAGCGTGAGGGCGATGGCGGCGGCGTTGGCGCCGACGGGAAGGAATATTGCGGCCGTGAGGACGGCGAGGAATGCGAGGAGCGGGAGTGAGTTGTTGTTCATACCCCAAGAACACGCCCCGCCCCCGAAAGTTGCGGGAAACCGGCGCCCGGGGATCCGCCCCACCCCTCACACGGGGCGCTGGAGCGAGCGCGGATTCTCCCCGGCACGAAGCGAGATGTCCGCGCCCTCCTGACCCAGCTCCAGGCATTCGAAGAGGTTGCGCACCGCCTGGCCCAGGCGGTCCTCGCCGAGGCCCGCGCGCTCGATGCAGTCGACGAGGCCGCGGCCGAGCGCCGCTGCGCTGTCGCGGATTTTCCCGTTGAGCTCCGGGCCGGGGTTCTCGTCCAGCTCCGTGCAGGGGTCGAGCAGCAGGAGCAGCTCGACCGCCTTCTTCCGCGCAGCCGCCGCGTCGGCGCCCATGTCCCTGCCGGGGGCGGGCAGGAGCTTCACGATGCGGCGCGCGATCCTGCCCGCATGCGGCAGGTTGAGGGCCACCTGGAAAAAGGGCCGATGCGCGGAACCCTGGACCGGCTCGTCACCAATCATCCCCCCGATATGGCCCGCCCGAAACCCGCGCGCAATCCAAGGATTCGCCCGCGGCGCCTCATTGCGCCAGGAGTTCCACCAGGTGGGACTTCCACACCGCGGCGTGGGTGTGCGTCCCGTGGCCGTAGGTGGCGTCGCTCTCGGGGATGATGATGGCGCGGCCGTGCGGCACGCGCTTGATCTCGCGCTCGAGGATCCCGATCTCCGGGGGATTGATCAGGTCGTCCGCGGAATTGATCGCCAGGAGCGGCGCCGTGATCTTCCCGAGGCCCGGGCCCGGGTCGTAGTCCCTCGACGCGGACACCGCATAGAGGAGGTCGTTCGCGTCCCCCGTCCTCACCGCGTCGTCCACGCTCTTGTCCAGGACCCTGTCGGCCTCGGCGAGCGTCGGCATCTCCCGCTGGCGGCGCACCGCGTTGCTGCCCATGAAGAACAGGAGTTCCTCGGCGACGCGAAATCCCGGCGGCTGGGCGGTGTAGTCGCCGCCCTTCCAGTCCGGGTCGTTGCGGATCGAGTCGATCACGGCGCGGCGCCACACGCGGTTGCGGCCGGAGATCTGCGTCGGGACGCTGGCCAGCGGCATCAGCAGGTCCATGAACCCGGGATAGCGCTCGCCCCAGACCCACGTGTGCATGCCGCCCATGGAGGTTCCCAGGACGAGGCGCAGGTGGTCCACGCCGAGACCCTCGGTCAGGAGCCGGTGCTGCGCGTCGACCATGTCGGCGTAGGCGTAGGCGGGGAACCTCGCGTGCAGGCCGTCGCTCGGCTTGGACGACTTCCCGTGGCCGATGCCGTCCGGGATGACGATGAAGTAGCGCGACGCGTCGAGCGGCTGCCCGGCGCCGAAGAGCTCGCCCGCGAATATCGCGTTGATGAAGTTGCCCCCCCATCCCCCGGTGCCGTGGAGGATCAGGACCGCGTTCCTCACCATGCCGTCGGGGCCGCGCTCGGGATGCCCGTAGAAGCGGTAGTGGATGCGCAGCTCGGGGAGGGTCTCGCCCGACGCGAACTTGAAGTCCTTCAGGATGCAGTCGGCCTCGGCGGGCAACGGGAAGTCGGCGGCGCGGGCGCCGGCCTGGAAGAGGCCCGCAAGGATTACAGCAGCCATCCATGTTTTCCTCATGTCGGAACTACGTGGTCCCGGGCGCTCCCCCCGCAAGGCCAAAATGCGCTCAGCCGATGTAGGGGTCGTCGCCGAACGCCAAGATCGGTAGGAAGATAAACGGCAGGAAGATGATGCCGAGGGCGAAGCCCGTGCCCTTTCCGAATTTCCCAGCGAAGGCGATCACGCTCATGACCGAGATCACGATGTTCACCAGGGGGACGAAATAGAGGAGGATCCACCAGGTCGGCTTCCCCGCGATCTGCAGGTAGACGATCATGTTGTAGATCGGCACAAGGCACGCCCAGCCCGGCTTTCCCGCCTTCACGTTGAGGCGCCACTGGGACGCGATCATGAGGATGAAGAAGGCCGCGAAGCAGAGGAGGAACCTCCCGCTGAACGCGGGGCCGGGCCTGCGGCCCATGGGACGGGCCGCCACCCCGAAGCCCGGGTTCGTCCTCGGGGAATCGGGGGCGGGCGCCGCCGCCACGGGCTTCGCCGCCGCGGGCGCGGGCGAGCTCGCCTGCTTGGGGGGCGCCGCCTTCGAGGCGGCGGACGACGGGGCCGGGGAGGCGCCGTCCCCCGCGGGCGGCGCCATCTTGGGTGGCATGGAACCCTCCGGAGCCGCGGCCATGGCGTCAAAATCCGTGTCCGCCGCCGGGACGCGCCCCTTCAGGAGGCGGATGTGCACCAGGATGTAGTCGCCGTCGACGCCGTCCACGTCGAGCGTGGTGCCCAACCCCAGGGACATCCTGCCGGAAGGTTGGCCGTTCCGGAGGATGTCCATGTGCGTCAGCTTGATCACGCTGACGTGCTGCGGGACGGGCGCCGCCGCGAGGGCCGTCCCAAGGGATCCCGCAAGCAGGGCGGCCAGGACGGCGAGGGCAAATGAACGGGGCATTTTCATGTGCGTCCCGAGTATGGGCCTTATCGCTAGTAGTGCCAGCTCAGGCCCAACATCGGGCCGACCGCGTTCAGCCCGGGGTTTATCCTGTTCATGTACCGGTTCGAGATGTGCTGGAAATACACCCCCGCCGACACGCTCATCCCCCTGCGGAACACGAGCCGCACGCCCGGGTAGGCCATCCAGGTGAGGTTGAAGTCCTCGCCCTGCGCGCCCTTGATCTCGTGGCCCTTGCTGTCGAGCCAGCCCACGCCGCCGCCCGCGGCGAAGAAGACGGAGCGCGTGCGGCTGCGGTCCCACCACTCGATGCCCCCGGACGCGTTCAGGCCGTAGAAGTGGTGCTCGGGGCCCGCCGAGATCGGCTCCACGAGGAGGCTGAACCGGTTGCGGATCACGAGGTCGCCGCCGGCGAAGGGCACGGCGTCGCCGACCTGGGGGCTCTGCACCGTGAGGATCTGCGGCACCACCGTGTAGGAGAGGGGTGTCGCGTCGCCCGAGAACTTCCAGAGGACGCCGCTCTCATAGTCGAACTCCCAGTGGCGGGCCGGGTCATAGGGGGCCTCGAGCGACGGGCCGCCGTCCGCATGGGCAAGCGGGGCGCAGGCGATCGCAAAGCAGAGGGACATGAGCCGCGCCGGGTGCATGGGTGGAGCCCAGAGGAAACCCGAGCCCGCTCCCCCGGTCGAGGCAAACAGTCCGGTGCAGGAAAAAGGGCGCCCGCGTGCGGGCGCCCTCGAGGGGTTGTGGGGCGCATCGCGCGCCCCGGTTCTGAGTCGCTCAGGCGGCCTCGTTCAGGCTGTCCGCACCGCGGACCCCGATCTCGAAGGGGACGATCGCGGCCCGGGCCCTCACGGGCTCCAGGGTGCGGCCGTAGTCGGATGCGAGCATCGCGACGAGTCCGGTGGAGGTGAAGGCCAGGGCCGCGGCGGCGACGCCGACGGGGATGAACGCGATGGCCGCGATGACGGCCAGGAGGGCTTTGACGGGAAGGGAGTTTGTTTTCATGTGGATACCCTGAGAACACCGTCCCCGGCCAAAAGTTACGCCCATCTGCAAGTCCCCGGGGCAGGGCCGCTTAGGGCTCCTCGGCGCCCGCGGCCTCGGACCTGAAGGCGGACCGGAACACGGCCTTCGTGTAGTCGCGGTTCATCCGAGCGATGAAATCGTGCGAGATCAGCTTGGGGCACGCGGCGCTGCACTCGTACTGGTTCGTGCAGCTGCCGAAGCCCAGGCCGTCCATCGTGCTCACCATGGCGAGGACGCGGCTGTCGCGCTCGGGCTGGCCCTGCGGGAGCAGCCCCAGGTGGGAGACCTTGGCCGCGACGAAGAGCATCGCGCTCGAGTTTTTGCACGCGGCCACGCAGGCGCCGCACCCGATGCACTGCGCCGCGTCCATCGCGAGGTCCGCGACGTCCTTCGGCACCGGCACGGCGTTGGCCTCGGGCGCGGAGCCCGTGCGCGCCGTGATGAAGCCGCCCGCCTGCTGGATGATGTCGAACGCGCTCCGGTCCGTGACCAGGTCCTTGACGATGGGGAACGCCCTCGCGCGGAAGGGCTCGACGACGATCGTGTCGCCGTCCCTGTAGCTGCGCATGTAGGTCTGGCACGTGGCCACGCCGTGGTTCGGACCGTGCGGCTTGCCGTCGATCGTGAGCGAGCACGTCCCGCAGATACCCTCGCGGCAGTCGTGCGCGAACGCGATCGGCTCCTCCCCCTTCACGGCCAGCCCGTCGTTCACGACGTCCAGCATCTCGAGGAAGGACATGTCGGGGTTCACGCCGTGCGCGGGGTAGTCCACGAACCGGCCGGGCTGGCCGGGGCCCGCCTGCCTCCACACCCGCAGCGTCACGTTGAAGGTCTTCGCGCTCATCACTTGTAGTTGCGGACGCTCATCTTGACCGACTCGTAGGCGAGCGGCTCCACGTTGCGGATGGGCTCCTTGCCCTCGCCCGCGTACTCCCACGCGGCCACGTGGGCGAAGTTGGCGTCGTCGCGCTTGCACTCGCCGTCGGGGTACTGGTGCTCCTCGCGGAAGTGGCAGCCGCAGCTCTCCTCGCGGGTGAGGGCGTCGCGGCACATGAGCTCGCCGAGCTCCAGGAAGTCGGCGACCCGGCCCGCCTGCTCGAGCGACTGGTTGAACGACCCTCCGGTGCCGGGGACGCAGACGTTGGCCCAGAACTCCGCGCGCAGCGCGGGGATCTCGGCGAGCGCCTTCTCGAGCCCGGCCCTGTTGCGGGCCATCCCGCAGTGCTGCCACAGGATGTGCCCGAGGCGCTTGTGGAAGTGGCTGACCGGCTCACTCCCCTTCACCGAGAGGAGCCTGTTTGTCATCGAAGTCACGTTCCCCTCGGCCTGCATGAACTCGGGCCCGTCCGCCCTCGGCCTCGATCCCGGCTTCTGGGACGCGAGGTAGCCGCCCACGGTGTAGGGCAGCACGAAGTACCCGTCGGCGAGCCCCTGCATGAGCGCCGAGGCGCCGAGGCGGTTCGCGCCGTGGTCGGAGAAGTTGGCCTCGCCAAGGACGAAGAGCCCCGGGACGTTGGACATGAGGTTGTAGTCCACCCAGAGCCCGCCCATCGTGTAGTGGACCGCCGGGAAGATCCTCATCGGCACCTTGTAGGCGTTCTCGTTCGTGATCTCGTGGTAGATGTCGAACAGGTTGCCATAGCGCTCGCGCACGCCGGCCTCGCCGAGGCGGCCGATCGCGTCCGCGAAGTCCAGGTACACCCCGAGGCCGCTCTCGCCCACCCCGCGGCCCTCGTCGCAGACGCGCTTGGCCGCGCGCGACGCCACGTCGCGCGGGCAGAGGTTTCCGAAGCTCGGGTACATCCGCTCGAGGTAGTAGTCGCGGTCGCCCTCGGGAATCGACGCCGGCGGCTTGAGCCTGTCCTCCTTCACCTTCGGCACCCAGATGCGCCCGTCGTTGCGCAGCGACTCCGACATGAGCGTGAGCTTCGACTGGTAGTCGCCGGTGACCGGGATGCAGGTGGGGTGGATCTGCGTGAAGCAGGGGTTGGCGAAGCACGCGCCCCGCTTGTACGCGCGCCATATCGCGGTCGCGTTCGAGCCGCGGGCGTAGGTGGAGAGGTTGAAGACGTTGCCGTAGCCGCCGGTCGCGAGCACGACGGCGTCGGCCGCGTGGCGCGTGACGGCGCCCGTGACCAGGTCGCGCACGATGATGCCCTTGGCGTGACCGCCCACGACCACGAGGTCCAGCATCTCGGACTGCGTGTGGAGCCGGACCCTGCCCCCGGCGGCGGCCCTCGAGAGGGCCGAGTACGCGCCGAGGAGCAGCTGCTGGCCGGTCTGGCCCCTCGCGTAGAACGTGCGGGAGACCTGCGCGCCGCCGAAGGACCGGTTGGCCAGGAGCCCGCCGTACTCGCGCGCGAACGGGACGCCCTGCGCGACGCACTGGTCGATGATGCTGGCAGACACCTCGGCCAGGCGGTGCACGTTCGCCTCGCGGGAGCGGTAGTCGCCGCCCTTCACCGTGTCGTAGAAGAGCCGGTGGACACTGTCCCCGTCGTTCTGGTAGTTCTTGGCCGCGTTGATCCCTCCCTGCGCCGCGATCGAGTGCGCGCGCCTCGGGCTGTCGTGGAACACGAAGCAGTTCACCTGGTACCCGAGCTCGGCGAGGGAGGCCGACGCGGAGGCGCCGGCGAGCCCGGCGCCGACGACGATCACCTCGTACTTGCGCTTGTTCGAGGGGTTGACGAGCGCGATCGCGGCCTTGTGCCGGGGCCACTTGCCGGCGAGCTCGCCCGCGGGGACCTTGGAGTCGAGTTGGGCCATGGCGCGTCCTACCTGAGGAACCCGGCCAGGACCCCGCCGGGGATCGCCAGGTTGCCGAGGAAATATGCCGCGCAGAGCACCGTGACCGTGAGCCGGAGCCCGCGTTCCCAGCGGTGGTTGCGCCAGCCGAGCGTCTGGAAGAGGCTCTCGCCGCCGTGCAGCAGGTGCAGCGAGAGGAGGCCCACGGCGACGATGTAGAAGAGGGCCACGACCGGGTTCGAGAACCCGCGTATCACCATGGAGCGCACGTCCAGGACCTCCGTGCCGGCGGGGACGGCGGTGAAGCCGAGGATGTGGTAGTCCCCCCTCATCACGTAGTGAGGGATGTTCGCCTTGAACGAGGCGGGCTGCGCGACGCCGACCGTGAACTGCGCCAGGTGGTAGAGGAGGAACGCGAGGACGATGTAGCCCGTCCAGCGCATGTAGCGGGAGGCGACCGTTGCCTGTATCCACTTCTTGACTGCATACGGCTCGTCGCCGCGCGCGCGCCGGCTCTCCAGCGCGAGGACGGTCGCCGCCCAGATGTGGAGCGAGACGCACGCGATAAGGAATATCCGCGCGGCCCAGAGCACGGGCCCGAGGGACTGCAGGAAATGCGAGTAGCCGTTGATCCTGTCGGGGTCCTCGAAGACCTGGAGGTTGCCGACCAGGTGCCCCACGACGAACACAATGAGGACGACGCCGGTCACGGCCATGACCAGCTTCCTGCCGATCGAGCTGCCTAGGGTGTTGCGGACGAGGTCCATAGCGAGGGGGCGCCAGTGACAAGCACTAGCGGCGCGCCCGAGGGAGTAAAGGCCCGGCAGGGGCGCCGGGCCCGAAATTAGGCACCCTTACCCGCCGGAGAAGGTTTCAAGCCCTGGCGAGCGGCTTCAGGAGCGCGAACTTGCCGCTCGCCGCGGGGGCGATCGACTTGCGCCTGAAGGCGACGACGCGCACCCCGCTGCCGAGGAGCGCGCCGAGCGCGGCCTCGATGCCGCGGTGGTCGGCCGTCGTGTCCGCCACATAGTGGAAGTCCCAGCGGCTGTCGCCGGTCTGGCTGAGCGAGTAGTGCCAGCACGAGAAGTCGCCCGGCAGGGCGCGGTCGACGTCGGAGGCGGAGACGAGCGAGCCGTCGGGCCTGAAGTACAGGTCGCGCTCGCGCCCGAGGATCCGGAAGCCGGCCCCGGTCGACTCGACGATGTCGCCGGTGTGGTAGCGCAGGAGCGGCATCGCCTCGCGGCCCCTGGTGGTCACGTGGATCTGGTGGACGCCCTCGACGCCCGGCCGCCATGGCACGAGCTCGATGAACGCGTTGTCGTCGATGGCCGCCGAGTCGTCCCGGAACGCCTCGCCGACGAAGAGGTAGCCGGCCTCCGTGGAGCCGTAGAGGTCGACCTGCGGCGCGGGAAAGGCCTCGGCGATCCGCCGGCTGTGCTGGAGGCTCGCCTTGCCGTAGGTGAGGATGACGGCGCGGATGCTGGGCACCCTGACGCCGCGCCGCTGCGCGGCGCGGGCGAGGAGCGAGAGGTACACCGGCTCGCCCTCGAGGATCTCCGGCCGCGTCGCCTGCAGCTCGAGGACGATCCTGTCCCACTCGGCCTCCGAGAAGGCGAAGGGGTCGCTCGAGAGGTTCAGGTAGACGGTCCCGTCAAAGTAGCGGTGCGGGAAAGGGTGGTCCTCGTAGGGGCAGAGGTTGCTCGAGCACCCCACCGGGGCGAGGACGCACTTGCGGTGCGGCCGGTCCGCGAACTCCCGAAGGATCGGCGACGCGCGGTAGGCCCGCATCGTCTGCGCCGCCCACCAGCCGTCCTCCATGATGACCGTCATCGGGGACGACGTCGTCCCCGAGGTGTTCTCGTACTCGAAGCGGCGGTCGGCGAGCCCGCGCTCGATCTCGGCGTAGTCCTGGAAGAAGGCCTGGTGGCCCCTCTCGACGATCTCCCTCTTGGAAAGCGCCGGGATCTCGCGGTAGCAGGACCACCGAAGGGCAGCCTCGTGGAGCGGGAACCTCTGGCCGTAGACGGGGCTGCGGGAGTAGATCCTGCGGATCTCCTGCTCCAGCGGCTGCGGCAGCGTCCCCGACTCCCCGGGCGCGCCGAGCGCGG
>Ga0265318_10001697_pt1 | contig 12645 bp, 10 predicted proteins | sample 4821metaG_FD_192431 | JGI IMG/M metagenome (GOLD analysis project Ga0265318, IMG submission 192431) | Rhizosphere microbial communities from Carex aquatilis grown in University of Washington, Seatle, WA, United States - 4-8-21 metaG | ecosystem: Host-associated > Plants > Roots > Rhizosphere >... | reverse complement strand
CTATCTCCACACCGAATTCGCAGTCCTTGGCGACGTCAAAGTTTCCGTGGATGAGCAGGCCGAGCTCGGCCAGCTCCTCGGGAAGGAAGAAGGTCGGGGTGCCCCCCCCGAGGTGGATCTGGGTCACGGGCCTCTTCGCGTCGATCCTGGCGACCGTCAGCGACACCTCGCGCACCAGGTCGTCAAGGTACTCCCGCACCGCCCCGCGCCGGCGCGTGATCACCGTGTTGCAGCCGCAGTACCAGCAGAGCGATTCGCAGAACGGCAGATGGAAGTAGAGGGACAGCGGGCCCGCGCCGGCGGCGTTGTCGGCGGCGATCGCCTCGTCGTAGCGCTGCTCGGGAATGTCCTGCGTGAAGCGCGTGGCGGGGGGATAGGACGTGTAGCGGGGACCCGCGACCGAGTACTTCCGGATGAGCTCGAGGTCGAGCTGGGCCGCTGAGCCGTACGCGGATTCGTTGGGGAGGACCATGGGGTCGGGGCGGCGCTCGTCGATGCGCGGCTCAGGCAAACGCCACCGCGGGAGCGGGCCGCGCCTGGGGGTCTTCGTGCAGCGTACCGGGCCTTTGATCGCCCCTGTTGGAGAGCTGGGCCTGCAGCTGCTGCCACAGGGACTCCGCGCGGGGCAGGACGATCTGCCGGGCGCGCTCGGCCTCCGAGGCGCGCGCAAGGCGGTTCTTCACGGCAAGCTGCGCCAGGTCGTCCAGGTTGTAGAGGAAGACATTGCCGGCGTCCACCGCCTCGGCATCGACGTCCCGGGGCATCGCCAGGTCCACGAACAGGATCGGCCGGGCCCCCCGCCGCTCCATGGCGCCGCGAACGGCGCCGGCCGAGATGACCGTGCCCGGGGCGGCCGCCGAGCAGACGACGACGTCCCAGTCCGCCAGGATCCGCTCGCGCTCCTCGAACGGCAGCACGGCGGCGCCGAGCTTCGCAGCAAGCTCACCGGCGCTTTCGAGCGTGCGGCTGCAGACGGCGAAGTTCCTGGCCCCCCTGCTGGCGAAGGCCTTTCCGCTCTTCTCCCCCATCGCGCCCGCCCCAATCAGGAGCACGCGGGCATTCTCGAGCCTTCCGAAGATCCCCGCAGCCAGGTCGACCGCAAGGTTGGCGACGCTCACCTGCCCCACGGAGATGGCCGTGTGCGTGCGCGCGTGCTTGGCCGCCTGGAATCCCTTCTGGAAAAGCCGGTTGAGAACGGGGCCCGCGGAACCGAGTTCCTGGGCGTTCAGATAGGCGCGCTTCATCTGCCCGAGGATCTCCGTTTCGCCCAGCATTTGCGAGTCAAGGCCCGAGGCGGTCTCCATCAGGTGGAGGATCGCGTCGTGGCCCAGCTCGACGAAGCCGAAGCGCCCGAATTCCGCCGGGTCGACCCGCTGGAGGGCGCAGAAAGCCGTGGAGACCTGGCTCGGTACGTCCCCGCCGGCCGCCACTCCGTAGATCTCGACCCGGTTGCACGTGCTCAGGATCACAAATTCCAGAAGAGCCTTGTTCCCAGAGAGTTCCATGGCAAATGACGATTCCTTGTCCGATCCCAGCGCAATCCTCTCCCTGAATTCAAAGGGCGCGGTGCGGTGGGTCGCCCCGACGACGAAGAGGACCGGTGTGCTCATGGTTCGACGGCTGTCGCTAGTGCCTTGTTCCAAATGGGATACACCGCTCCGGTCGAAGATCCCAATGGCCGCGGGCGGACGGCATGCAGGATTGGACCGGGCTTTTGCTCGCTGCGTATCATCGTGGCAAACGCTACCCTATAATCGGGGGACCTGCTGCGCGCAGCTTGACGAAGGCTGCGCATTTCTTGCTGCGCGAAATCGGGACATCGCGCATCGCCGCGCCCCGGCAGGCGCCGCGCCCGCCGCGCCCGCCGCGAGAATCGCGGCTGCACAGAGGAGACGGGCGGGGCGGTTGCGGGAGCGTGCGGACACGGCGGCTGCTGTTGGGTTGTCCGATCACGCGCGCGGACGGCGCCGACGCAAGTTAGGATGCGACAAAGAGCAAGATACGCCCATCTCTCGCCAAATTCGGCGCAGGCGGCCCCGATCAGGCCGATCCCAACCGCACGATCCGCTCGAAGTCGCCGGAGGAGAGCGGCATGACGGAGAGCCGGCTGTTCCTGACGAGCGCGATCCCGGCGAGGCCCGGGTCGGCCTTTATCTCAGCCAGGGCCACGGGGCGCGCAAGGGCGCCCCTAGCCTCGAGCTCCACCGAGACCCAGGCGGGCCCGCCCGCCGTCGGGTCGGGATAGGCCGGCCTGGCGACCGCGGCCACCCCGACAACCGACTTGGTCTCCCCGCTCTCATAAAAGAGGACGCGGTCGCCCGCGCTCATTCCCCTGAGGTTGTTTCGCGCCTGGTAATTCCGCACCCCGTCCCAGGAGGTTCGGCCCTCGCTCTGAAAGGACTTCCACGAGTAGCTCTCGGGCTCCTGCTTCACCAGCCAGCACTTGGCACTCATCGGAGCCCGCCTCCCCAAAAAGGGGCCCCTGCGCTCGAAAGGGCGCGGATCGTCTCAGTCATGTCGGGGCCGAGCATGGAAGCCCCCAAAGGGCTGCTGCAAAGAGAATCTGACGCTGCGCGGTGCGCCGTCTGGGCGAGGGCCCAAGGCCGGGAACTCAAGGGTTGCCGCACCCTCCCAAGTCCGTCTTCCTTCGTCCATTCCCTTCCCGCCCGCGTCGGCGGCGCACCTTATCCCGCCCAGGAAGCCATGACGATACCCCTGATCCGCCCCGCCGTTCTTTTTTCGGCCCTTGTCCTATGCGCGCCGCCGGCGCGATCTGAGGACACAAACGTCCTGACCGGTGCCGAGCGCGCGGACGGCTGGCGCCTCCTCTTCGACGGCGTCTCCCTGTCGGGCTGGCGCGGGCTTGCCAGCCCGAACCCCGGCGCCGGCTGGAAGGTGATCGACGGCGCCATCGTGCGCACGGCCAAGAGCGGCGACCTCGTCACGGCCGGCGAGTTCGGGGACTTCGAGCTCTCGATCGACTGGAAGGTCGAGCGCGCGGCGAACAGCGGCATCCTGTACAGGGTATCGCTGGCCGGGAAAGAGGCTTTCCACACGGGCCCCGAATACCAGATCCTGGACGTCACAGGCGCCAAAGACCTCGTTGATCCCAAGCACGAGACCGGCGCGCTCTACGACCTGGTGGCACCGCCAAGGGACCTGGCGCGGCCCGTTGGGGCGTGGAATCACGCCCTCATCGTGGTGCGGGGATGGCACATCGAGCATTGGCTCAACGGCGAGAAGATCGTGGACGCCGACCTCGGCAGCGCCGAGGGGCGGGACCTCATCGCTCACAGCAAGTTCAGAGCGTGGCCCCCGTTCGCGACCTTTGCGCGCGGCCACATCGCGCTGCAGGACCACGACAATTCGGTGAGCTTCCGCAACATCAAGATCCGCGAGACGCCCGGCGTCCGCTGACGCCGGACCGCCCCCGCTAGAATGCCCTGGACACAGGCCTACGCCCCGATCGGCGGAAGCGGCGGATTGTCCGCCGCGGTGGCGGCCGTCCCCCTCGCTGTCCTGTTCTTCTGCCTGGCCGTCCTGAGGATGAAGGCGCACCGGGCGTCGGTCCTCGCGCTGGCGTCCGCGCTGTGCCTTGCCATTTTCGCCTGGGGAATGCCCGCGGGGCTGGCCGGCCTCTCCGCCGCGCAGGGCGCGGCGTTCGGCCTGTTTCCGGTCTTCTTCACCGTGCTGGCGACGCTCTTTCTCTTCAACATCACCGTCAGCAGCGGGCAGTTCGAGGTCATCCGGGCCTCGCTGGCCGGCGTCACCCCCGACCGGCGGCTGCAGGCGCTCCTGATAGCCTTCTGCTTCGGGGCCTTCCTCGAGGGCTGCGCGGGGTTCGGGGCTCCCGTGGCCGTCGCGGGCGCAACGCTGGTGGGCCTGGGGTTCCGCCCCTTCTACGCCGCTGCGATCTGCCTTGTTGCCAACACGGCCCCCGTCGCCTTCGGAACCCTCGGCCTCCCGATCGTCGCGCTCGGGGGGGTCATCGGCCTGAACGACGCGGGCCTGATGCGGCTCTCGGCCATCGTGGGCCACCAGCTGCCGTTCATCTCCCTCATCCTCCCGGCCTACCTGGTCCTCATCATGGCCGGCTTCAGGAGGACGGTCGAGGTCCTCCCCGCGGTGGCCGCCTGCGGCGCGGCGTTCGCGGTCTGCCAGTGGGCGGTCTCCACCTACCTCGGACCCTACCTGCCCGACATCCTGTCGTCCCTCGCGGCAATGGCCGCCCTGATGGTCCTGCTCAGGTTCTGGCGGCCGCCGACGCTCTTCCTGTTTGCGCATGACCCGCTGGTCGGGGGCGAGGGCCACCGCTACTCGGGGGCCCAGGTTCTGCGGGCCTGGTCGCCCTACATCGCCGTGACCGCGATGGTCCTGCTCTGGGGCGCCCCCTCCGTGAAGGGCGCCCTCAACCGGACGACGGTGACAATCTCGGTCGCCGGCCTGGACAACGCCATTGCCAGGGCGGCCCCGGGCGCGAATCCCGTCCCATTGCCGGCGAAGTTCAAGCTGGACTACTTGGCGAGCGGGGGCTCCGCCGTGCTCATCGCGGCGGTGTTCTCGGCGCTCGTCTGCGGCGTCGGGGCGCGCGGGGCCCTTCGTCTCCTCGGCAAGACGGTCCGCGACATGCGCTATCCCGCCGTCACCATTGCGTCGATCCTCGCCCTCGCCTACGTCATGAACGCCTCCGGCATGACTCCCTGCCTCGGCATCTTCTCCACGCGGGCGGGGCGCCTGTTCCCCCTGATCTCTCCGGTGCTGGGCTGGATCGGGGTGTTCCTCACCGGCTCCGACACGTCCAGCAACGTCCTCTTCGGCAGCCTGCAGAAGACCGCGGCAGAGCGCCTGGGAATCAATCCCCTGCTCACGTGCGCCGCCAACACGACCGGCGGCGTCATCGGCAAGATGATCTCCCCCCAGTCGATCGCCGTCGCCTGCGCCGCAACGGGCATGGTGGGCGAGGAGGGGTCCCTGTTCCGCTTCACCCTGAAGCACTCGGTGATCCTCCTGCTTCTCGTCTCCGCGATCGTCTACCTCCAGGCCTACTACCTGATGTGGATGGTGCCGGGCTGAGGGCTCCCCGGCGCCGCGGCGCCCGGAGCGCCGATGTTTGGAATTGCGCCCGCGGCGCCCGGCCGGCGATAATGACGCGTCCGCGCGCGCCATGTCCTTCGTCCTATTTTCAACCGCCTTCGGCATCTGCGGGCTCGCCTGGAACGACCGGGGCCTGTCGCGCTTCCAGCTGCCCGAGCACACCGAGGGGCTTACGGGCAGGCATCTCTCGTCCGGCGCCGGCCCTCGGGTGCCCGAGGAGGAATCCCCGGCCTGGGTGCGCGACGCCATCGCCCGGGTGCGCCGCCACTTCGAGGGCGAGCTGCAGGAGTTCACGGACCTCAAGCTCGACTGGTCGATCGTCAGCCAATTCCAGCGCGCGGTCTACCTTCAGGCCCAGCAGATTAGGCCGGGCTTCAAGAACAGCTACGGCGAGATCGCCAGGGCCATCGCCCTGGGCCCCGAGGCGGCGCGGGCGGTGGGCGCGGCGCTCGCGGCGAACCCGTGGCCGCTCATCGTGCCGTGCCACCGCGTGGTGTCGTCCTCCGGAAAGATGACGGGGTTCTCCGCGCCGGGCGGCGTGCGCACGAAGACGCGCCTGCTTGCGCTCGAGGGCGCGGAGCTGCTCTCGGAGTAGGCTCCGCACCGGCGCGGCTCGACAATTCGGAGAATGTGGGTGTGTTGCGCACCAACAAGGACCACATGCCCGGCCTCCTCGATCCCGTCGCCATCGGCGAACTGCGCCTCCCGAACCGCGTTGTCATGGCACCGCTCACGCGGGCCCGCGCCACGGGAGCAGGGCGCGTCCCGAACGCGCTCATGGCGCAGTACTACGTCCAGAGGGCGTCGGCGGGGCTGATCATCTCCGAGGCGACCGCCGTGACTCCGATGGGGGTGGGATACGCGGACACGCCCGGAATCTGGTCGCCCGAGCAGGTTGGGGGCTGGGCCGGGGTTACCGCCGCCGTGCACGCCGCCGGCGGCAGGATGCTCCTGCAGCTGTGGCATGTGGGGCGCATCTCAGACCCGTGCTTCCTGGAAGGGGCGCGTCCCGTGGCGCCGAGCGCGATCGCCCCCGGCGGATACGTCCGCCTCGTCCGGCCGCAGAGGCCCTACGTCACGCCGCGGGCCCTTGAGACGGACGAGATCCCCGGCATCGTCGAGGCCTACCGCAAGGGCGCCGAGAACGCGCGCGCCGCGGGGTTCGACGGCGTCGAGGTGCACGGCGCCAACGGATACCTGCTCGACCAGTTCCTGCAGGACGGCTCGAACCGCAGGACCGACCGCTATGGGGGAAGCGTCGAGAATCGCGCGCGGCTGATGCTTGAGGTAACCGACGCCGCGGTTTCGGTCTGGGGGGCGGGACGGGTCGGCATGCATCTGGCCCCGCGCGGGGACGGCCAGTCCATGGGGGACTCGGACCCCCCCGCGACCTTTGGCCACGTCGCCCGCGAGCTCGGCCGGCGGGGGATCGCATTCATCTGCGCCCGGGAGTCGGTCGGCCCCAACCGAATCGGGCCGAGGCTCAAGGCCGCGTTCGGGGGCGCGTACATCGCAAACGAGAAGTTCACTCGGGAGGCCGCGGAGAGGGCCATCGCCTCCGGGGAGGCGGACGCGGTCGCCTTCGGCACCCCGTTCATCGCGAATCCGGACCTTCCCAGGCGCTTCGCGCTGAACGCCGCGCTGAACGAGCCCAGGCCCGAGACCTTCTACGCCCCGGGGCCGGAGGGCTACACGGACTACCCGAGGCTTCCGGACGCGCCCTGACGCGGGCGCCGTCAAAAAACCCTGAATCAAGGCTTTCGGAGCGCCCCGGACCCGGTTCGCCGCGGGTTTGGCGTTGCGTGGCGGCGGCCGCGGCTGTGACGATCGCGCGCCCGAGTCCCTCCAGCCAGAACGCGCAACGCACCGTGCCAAACACTCCGCCCGAGCTCGTCCTCATCGTGCCCGTGTACAACGAGGAGGACGCGATCGCGCCCGTCCTCTCGGAGTGGCGCGCGGAGCTGGCCCGCACCGTCGGAAACGGGCGCTTCCTCATCCTCGTGGTCGACGACGGGTCGACCGACGCCACCCCCTCGCGGCTCGCGGGTCTCGCCTGGCCCGAGCTGCGCGTGCTCCGGCACACGAACCGGGGCCACGGGCAGAGCTGCCTCGCCGGCTACATCGAGGCGGCGAGGATGGGTGCGACCTACGTGTTCCAGATCGATTCCGACGGGCAGTGCGATCCCGCCGGCTTCGCGCGCGTGTGGTGGCTCAGGGAGAGCGCCGCCGCGATCTACGGCAGGCGCATGAGCAGGGACGACGGCATGGCGCGCCGGGTGATCAGCCGCGTGCTCCGCGCCTCGCTCAAGATCGCCCGGGGGACCAAGCTCAACGACACGAACGTGCCGTTCCGCCTCTACCGCGCCCGCCTGGCCGCGGCCGCCGCGCGGAGGGTCCCCGCGGACTTCAGCCTCGCGAACATCGCCATGGCCCTCCTCATGGAGCGCGAAGGGTTCCTGGAGGTGCCGATCCATTTCCGCGACCGCATCGGGGGGCATCCCACGGTGCGCCTGTGGGGGTTTGTACCCAAGGCCCTGCGATTGCATCGCGACCTGTTTAGGCTAGGGCACTAGGGGATGCGCGACCGCTATGACTACCTGATCGTCGGGGCGGGCCTGTCGGGACTCGTCCTGGCGGAGCGCCTCGGCTCGCTCGGCAGGAGCTGCCTCGTGGTCGAGAGGCGCGATCACATCGGCGGCAACTGCCATGACCGGAAGGACAAGAACGGGCTCTTCTACCACGTCTATGGCCCGCATTATTTCCGGACGAACTCCGAGGTCGTGCGCACCTACCTCAGCCGGTTCACGCAGTGGCAGGACGCCAAGTACCGCGTGAACGTCTTCACGCGGGGGACCTACTGGAGCTTCCCGATCAACCTCGGGACGTTCCGCCAGTTCATCCGGGATCCCGCCGCGACCGAGGACGACTTCAAGGCCTACCTCGCCCGGAGCGCCGTCCCGATCGCCTCCCCGGCGAATTCTAAGGAGGCCATCCTCGCGTCGGTGGGGGCCGAACTCTACGAGCTTTTCTACAAGGGCTACACCGAGAAGCAGTGGGGGCGCCCCGCCGAGGCGCTGGACGCCTCCGTGTGCCGCAGGATCCCGATCCACACGGGGCTCGACGAGCGCTATTTCCGCGACGAGTTCCAGGCCCTTCCCAAGCTCGGCTACCATCCCATGTTCGAGGCGATCCTCGACGCCTCGAAGGCGGATCTGCGCCTCGAGACGGACTATCGCGACGTCCTGCGGCGCGTCCCCCACCGGCACCTGATCTACTCGGGGCCGCTCGACGAGTACTTCGACTGCCGGTTCGGGCCCCTGCCCTACCGCACGGCGCGCTACGCCCTCGAGGAGCTGGACGAGGACAAGGTCCCAGGCGGAGGCTTCGTCCAGCCCGTCCTCCAGGTGAACTATCCCGGGCCCGAGCCCTTCACGAGGACCGTCGAGATGAAGCACGTCACCGGGCAGTCGAGCCGCTCCTCGAACCTCGTGCGCGAGTTCCCCGCGGAATACCGGCCGGGCGAGAGCGACCCGAACTATCCGGTGCCCGGGGCGGAGAGCGACTCCCTTGCGGCGCGCTACCGGGAGCTCGCGGAGCGGGAGCCCGGCGTGACCTTCATCGGCCGCCTGGCGCAGTACCGCTACCTCAACATGGACCAGGTGGTCGGCGCGGCCCTCCACACGTTCGAGAAGCTCCGCGACGAGCGAACCTGAGGCATCGGCCCCTCAGGGGGCAGGCGCCGGGATCCGCTTCCAGAGGCCGACCCTGCGGCCGTCCTCGCGCTCGCTCTGGTAGGTGAGGATGTCGCACCAGACATACTCGGGCCCCACCGAGTCGTTCACCTTCCTCCACAATTCGGGGGTGTCCCCGTCCCGGTACCAGAGGACGTAGTCTATCCCCTGAGCGACGAGCCACCTGCCCGCGCCGGGCATGCCGCCGCCAAAGAGGCTCTCCAGGCTCTCGTGGCGCTTCCGCACGTCCTCGCGGAACCCGCGCCACAGGAGCTCGTGCCCGTACCATCCGAGCCACATTCGCTGGCCGGCAAAAAGGGGGATGACCGCGGAATTCGTGAAGCCGCCCTCGCTGTCGGGACGCTCCACCGCCACCCCGGGCGGCTCCACCTTGAGGCGGCCGAGCATCAGCCTCGGGAACTCGTCCTTGGTGAGATAGGTGGTCCCCTCCATCCGGCCGACCGACGCCCTCGGGCCCCCGAGGAAGGGCCCCCAGAGGTCGAGGGCGTAGAAGCACGGGTAGAGGCAGAAGAGGAGCCCGGCCATGCGCACCCAGCGCCGCCTCGCCTGCTCGAGGACCAGGGGACCAAGCGTCATCAGCGTGCCCGCCGCAATCCACGGCCACCACTTGAGCGTCGTGTTGAACCGCTCGTAGGCCCCCGAGTAGACGTCGTCCACGTAGAAGTATTCGGAGAACAGGAGGAAGAAGAGCCAGAGCGCCCCGAGCCGGCGGCCGTGGGGGTCCCCGGAGAGGAGGCCGAGAAGGATCAGGGCGATCGTCGGGAGCATGAAAAGGAGCAGGAGAAGCGGCGCAGTGTGCTCCCTCCAGGGCACCATCCGCAGCGCGGCGCCGTAGCCCGAGGCCGACGACGTGAACGCCGACAGGTAGACCCAGCAGAGGAGCCATATGGCCGCCGCCCCGGCGGCGACCGAGGGCACGAGGCGGCGCCAGTCCCGGTAATTCACGAGGAGCCAGGCCCCGATCCCGATCGCCTGGAGCGGAAGGAGCCACGTGTTCGCGAGGAGGGTCCACGTGAGCGTGCACCCCGCTATGACGGCGTACCGGTCCTGCCTCGATCGGGACCACAGGAGCATCGCCATGGCGCACAGGCCGAGCAGATAGTAGCCTGACAGCGGGGCGTGGTAGTCGCCCAGGTAGACGGAATAGGAGAACGGCTCGCCGGGCATGTCCAGGTGCTCGAACCTGGACTGGTAGGCCTTGACCCAGGGACCGAGCGGAGGCCTGTCCATCGGCGCGCTGCCGATGAAGCGCATGCTGGTCCAGGGGTGGACGTTCGTGTCCGTCAGGTGGACGAAGAGCGTCGTCCCCATCCCCCCAACGACGAAGCCGGTGATGACCAGCGCCCGGACCCAGAGGCGCCGGCAGGCCAGAACGACGGCGCCCGAGAAGGCCGCGCCGCCCAGTGCGACCAGCAGGCAGAACCCGATGTTGTAGGCGACGCCCGGCGGCACCGCCAGCACCCTGCCCATCAGGGCGGCGCCGTAGTGCTGGAAGCTGTAGTACTGCGTCGAGAGGTAGGGATAGAACCAGGCGTCGGGAACCGGTATCGTCTCGCCCGAGTAGTAGCTGCAGATGTAGGAAAAGTCCGCGATCTTCTCCGACGACCCGTCGATGTCGGGGGTGGTGAACCTCCAGAGCAGCGCATAGAGGAAGACCGCGGCGAAGACCGCGGCGCAGCCGGCAAGCCTCCTTGGGGCGAATTCCGCGCGCCACCCCCTCAGGAGCGAGGCCTGCCGCGGGCCAAGGCCCGCCGGCTCCCAGGAGAGCGCGCTCAGGCCAATCAGCGCGGCGGAGACCAGGGTCGAGAACAGCCCGAGCCCGGGCAGCGAGGGACCTAGGCCGTGAAGACACTCGATTGCGTATATTCCTGTCACCGCGAGAATTGGGGCGACCGCCAATGCGAACCAGCGGTTGCGCCAATATGCCCCGGCGAGCAGCATCAGGCCCCAAAGATTGGCCGCCAAGAGCGCCAGCGTGAACAGCAGTCCCAGGTATTGCATGCCTCTGTGCGGTAGTTACGTATTACAATCGTTTGACGCAGAATTGCGTTGAAAGGCCAACTTTGTTGCAATGCAATTACGACAAGAAGAGTCAGGCCCAGGTACCAGCAACCAACCCGTGCATTCCGCATATCCAGCCATCGTGCAGAGCCCCCCAAGGGGCCGGCGCCGCTGCGGCGCTCGGCGGGGTTTCACGCTCGTGGAGGTGATGGTCGCGACGGTTCTGATGTCGATGATCATCCTCGGGATCCTCTCGGTGCTCATCGGCTCCTACAGGGTGGCCGCAAAGGCGCGCTTCAACGACCATGCGCGCTACGTGATCAAGTCGCTTTCGGACCAGTTCCTCACCCAGCAGACGACGGACACCTCGGGAAACACGCTCACGATGTTCCAGACGACCGTCGATCCCAACGCGGGGCCGAACTTCGGGAACCAGACGCCTCTCGGCACGGGCATCAGCTGGACGAACTCGGACGGCTCGACCGGAATCCTGACGGTGGGCTCCTACGGCTACAACGTGCTGCTCGGCGACAACACGGGCGCGCCGGTCACGGCGACGGTGACCCGAAGCGTCTGGTACCTGTACGACTCAACCGGGCAGCCGACGCTGCTCTCGCAGAACAAGTCCGCCGGATACATGCTCGAGGGTGACTTCACGATCACCTACCCCGTGTTTGGCCGAACGCAGAGCCAGACGATAACGAATGTGAGGGCCGTCCCATGAAATCACCCGCGGACCATCCAGGCCGGCACGGAAACAAGGCTCGCCGCAACCCACCCGGGGTCGGGTTCTCCATGGTGGAGATGGTCGTGGCGCTCGGCATCGCGTGCCTTTTGATGGTGGCCGTTGTGGCGTTCCTCGTGAGCGGGATGGTCAGCTCGACGAAGACGAGCGCGATCAACGACACGACGACCAAGGGCAGGTACGTCTTTGAGCACCTGACGAGGGAGATGGCCCGGTCCGCGGACCTGTCGCCCCCGAACTTCACCGGCCAGAACGGGTCCGCGAACGCCTACAAGGGGTTCAACTACCGGATCTACGTGGGCGGCCAGGGCTCGGTGACCGCGGCGACGTCCCTGACACAGTCTCAGATCCACGTAACCCTTCCCGCCGCCCAGCCCCCCGACTACCTGGTGCCGCAGACGGGCGATTTCCTTTCCCTTCCCTATCCGAATTTCGGGTCGACCGGCGCGTACATCAACGGCGCCACCGGACCTCTGACCGGTGGTGACTGGACCATTACGCTCGCGGACACCATGGCCAATCTTTCGGGCGCCGATCCCTCGTCCGTGGTCTCGCAGAGCGAGATCGCGACCATCCAGCGCCAGCGTTCCTACGCGGTACAGACGGACACCACAACGGGCGACCTGCAGCTGGTGTGGTATCCTGCGACCGCGAGCCTGCCGTCAACCATGGTTGTCGCGAAGTCGCTGCCCGCCATCACCGCGGGCACCCAGTACCCCTTCATCGCGCAGCCCAAGGTCACCGGCGGAAACGGGACCGTGTATGTGGGCGTCCAGCTTTCGCTCGCCGCTTCCCACGCCGAGGGCACGGGCAATGTCCTGAAGGGGAACTCGAGCTACTATTCGAACAACACGGTGAACGCCGTGTTCGCGAACAAGTCCGGCCAGTCGTTCGGCCTGGTGTACCTGCCGACGCCGACCCCGACACCTTCGCCGACTCCGTCCCCGTCGCCGACTCCGTCGCCCACGCCGTCGCCGACACCGACGCCGACACCGACTCCTTCGCCGACGCCGTCACCCACGCCGACCCCGACGCCCTCGCCGACACCTTCAC
>Ga0265318_10001696_pt1 | contig 12646 bp, 10 predicted proteins | sample 4821metaG_FD_192431 | JGI IMG/M metagenome (GOLD analysis project Ga0265318, IMG submission 192431) | Rhizosphere microbial communities from Carex aquatilis grown in University of Washington, Seatle, WA, United States - 4-8-21 metaG | ecosystem: Host-associated > Plants > Roots > Rhizosphere >... | reverse complement strand
CTGCCGCTCGGCGCGGGCCTCGTCGTGTTCGCGGGCCTCCTGGACCAGTTCGCCGGGCAGGTGAACAACGTCGCCGCGATCGTCAACTCCGTCCAGCAGTCGCTCATCGGGGCGAAGCGCGTCTTTGAGATCCTCGACGCGCCCGTCGACGTTCGGTCGGCGCCCGACGCCGTGCGCCGCGCCCGCTTCGAGGGAGCGGTCCGCTTCGAGGGCGTGTCCTTCGAGTACGGCAAGCTGGACCCCGTCCTGCGGGACGTGACGCTCGAGGTGAAGCCGGGCGAGTGCGTGGCTATCCTCGGGGCGACGGGCTCGGGCAAGAGCGTCCTCATGAGCCTCATCCCGAGGTTCTACGACGTGTCGCAGGGCCGCCTCCTGATCGACGGCATCGACGTCCGCCGGCTGCACCTGGACGACCTGCGCCGCAACATCGGCACGGTCTTCCAGGAGAGCTTCCTCTTCTCCAACACCGTCGCCGCCAACATCGCCTTCGGCCACCCCGACGCGACGCAGGCGCAGATCGAGCGGGCCGCGCGCGTCGCCGCGGCCCACGACTTCATCATGGGCCTGCCGAAGGGCTACGAAACGGTGCTCGGGGAGAGCGGCAACAGCCTCTCGGGCGGCCAGCGCCAGCGCCTCGCCATCGCGCGCGCCGTCCTCCTGGAGCCTGCGATCCTGCTGCTCGACGACCCCACGGCCGCGATCGACAGCGAAACCGAGCACGAGATCTTCGAGGCCCTGGACCGCGCGATCGCGGGCAGGACGACCTTCATCGTCGCCCACCGCCTCAGCACGCTGCGGCGCGCGGACCTGATCATCGTGCTCGAGAACGGGCGCATCGTCCAGAGGGGGACCCACGCCGAGCTGATCAAGGTGCCCGGGCCGTACCTGCACGTCGCCAACCTCCAGCTGGTCGACGGGCGCGAGCTTCAGGAACCCCCGGGGGTGAGGGCATGAGCGCCGACAAGCCCAGGACGCCCGACCTGATCCTCGTCCACCGCGTGCGCGACGAGGACGACGACGAGGAGTACTTCAAGCCCCTCGACTGGAGGCTCGTGCGCAGGCTCCTCGGCTACGCGGGCCCGGTCCGCGGCAAGCTATGGGTCATGGTCGTCCTGACCGTCATCCGGGCGGCCCAGCTGCCCGCCCTCGCCTGGCTCACGGCAACGGTCATCACCGGCCCGATCGCCCACGGCGACGTCCACGGGATACTCGTGGGGACGCTCGAGTTCACGGCGCTCGCGGTCGTGACGGACGTGATGTTCCACTTCCGCCAGCGCTACGCGCTCGAGATCGGCGAGACCGTCGTCAACGGGCTGCGCTCGGACATCTTCGCGAAGACGCAGCGCCAGCCGATGAGCTTCTTCCACAGGATGAAGCTCGGCCGGATCCTGAGCCGCGTGACCAGCGACGTGGAGGCGGTGCGGGTCGGCGTGCAGGACGTGGGGTTCGTGAGCGCGATCCAGTTCGGGCAGATGGCCTTCACGGCCGCCGTTCTCGCGTGGAGGGACTGGAAGATGTTCATGGTCGTCGTGGGCATGGCGCCGATCCTCTGGGCGGTGAACAACCACTTCAGGATGAAGCTGAGCCGCCTCACGCGCGCCGCCGCCGACAGCTTCAGCCGCGTGACGGCGACCCTCGCCGAGTCCGTGAACGGGATACGGGTCACCCAGGGTTTCGTGAGGCAGGACACGAACGCCGGGCTCTTCAGGAGCCTGCTCTCGGACCATTCGCGCTACAACATCGCCCTCGCCCGGACCTCGGCCGTGCTGGCGCCGATCCTCGAGCTGAACAGCCAGTTCTTCGTCGCGACGCTGCTGATCGTCGGGGGCTGGCGCATCTTCCACCACGGGATGGAGCCGACCGACCTCATCATGTTCATCCTGCTGTCGAACTTCTTCTTCTCGCCCTTCACCATCATCGGAAACCAGTACAACCAGGGCCTCGTGGCCATGGCCAGCGCCGAGCGCATCTTCTACCTCGTCGACATGAAGCCCGACTGGGAGGACGACCCGGCGGCGGCGGCGCTCGCCGATCCCCGCGGCGGCGCGGGCGAGGGCATGGGCGCGCGCGTGGAGTTCCGCGGCGTGTCCTTCGGCTACGACCCCGCGAGGCTCGTCCTCCACGACATCAACTTCACGGCGGAGCCCGGGCAGACGATCGCCCTTGTCGGCCACACGGGGAGCGGCAAGAGCTCGATCATCAACCTTGTCTCGAAGTTCTACCTGCCCACGGCGGGCGAGGTCCTGGTGGACGGCAGGGAGATCCGCGCCGTGACGGGGCGCTCCCTCCACCGCCAGATGGGGATGGTGCAGCAGCAGAACTTCCTGTTCAGCGGGTCGGTCCTCGAGAACATCCAGCTGAGCCGGCCGGGCGCGACCGAGTCCGACGTCAGGGACGCGGCAGAGAGACTCGGCTGCCTCGACTTCCTCGGCGAGCTGCAGGACGGCCTGCACACCCAGGTCGGCGAGCGGGGCGCGGGGCTCTCCGTCGGCCAGCGCCAGCTCGTTTGCTTCATGCGCGCGCTCCTCGCCGACCCGCGCATCGTCATCATGGACGAGGCGACGAGCTCGATCGACGCCCTCACGGAGTCGCGCCTGCAGACCGCGCTCGCGACGCTCCTCCGCAGGCGCACGAGCTTCGTGGTGGCGCACAGGCTGAGCACGATCCGCACCGCGGACCTCGTGCTCGTGCTTGACCAGGGCCGCATCATCGAGCGCGGGACGCATCCGGCGCTCCTTGCGAAGGGCGGCCACTACGCCGCGCTCTACCGGCAGTTCGTCCAGGTCGACGACAGGCGCTGATTGCGCGCGTAAATATATTGGAAAGATTTTTCTCGGAAAATGGGGGATTTTCCCTCTAGAAATGAATTGCGTTCACAGTAAAACACCCTACAACAAAAGTTCTATATGGCTAAAAAATCAGCTCGCAAACCTAACGCCGCGTTCATGAAACCGGTAACTCCCGACGGCGCACTTTCCGCCGTTGTCGGCTCAAAGCCGCTTCCCCGCACGGAGCTCACAAAGAAGCTCTGGGACTATATCAAGAAGAACGGCCTCCAGGACAAGAAGGACAGGAAGATGATCAACGCCGACGCAGCCCTCAAGGCCGTGTTCAGCGGCAAGTCCAAGGTCAGCATGTTCGAGATGACGAAGCTCGTCTCGGGCCACGTTTCCTAAGCCCCCGGACACGTTTCGCATATTTCACGCCGCGGACGAAAGTCCGCGGCGTTTTTGCTTTCAGGCCCCGGCGGTCACTTGCCGAGCGCGGCCTCGATCTGGCGGCAGGAGGTCTTGATGATCTCCAGTCGGGCGTGCCGCTTGTTGTTCGCGGCGACAAGGTGCCAGGGAGCGTGGCGCGAGCTGGTCAGGGCCAGCATGTCGCCGACGGCGATCTCGTACGACGCCCATTTCCGGCGGTTGCGCCAGTCCTCGGCGTCCATCTTGTGGCTCTTGTAGGCCGTCGCCTCCCGGTCGCGGAACCTCTTGAGCTGCTCCTCCTTGCCGATGTGCAGCCAGAACTTCAGGACGATCACCCCGTGCTCGGCGAGCTCGCGCTCGAACTCGTTCAGCTCGCGGTAGGCGCGCCTCCACTCGGCCTCGGTCGCGAAGCCCTCCAGGCGCTCGACGAGGACGCGCCCGTACCACGAGCGGTCGTAGATCGTCACCATGCCGGCCCGCGGCAGGTGCCTCCAGAACCTCCAGAGGTAGTGGTGGGCCTTCTCCTCATCCGTCGGCTTCGAGACCGGGATGACCCGGAAGTCGCGCGCGTCGATCGCGTCCGTTAGACGGCGGATGGCGCCCCCCTTGCCCGCCGCGTCCCAGCCCTCGAACACCCATACGACGGAGCGGCGCTCCTGCCCCGCGGCGCGCACGGCCTTGTTCAGCCGGCCCAGCCACTTGTCCCTCTTCTTCTCGTACGAGGGCTGCGACAGTTTGCTATCCAGGGGAAGGGAAAGCAGGCGGCGCAGCCCCGCCGGCCTCAGCGGGACGACCTGCTTGCCGCGCCGCCGGCGCGAGGCGGCGGCGCGCTTGCGCGCCCGCATGTGGATGCGGAAGCGGGAGAGCAGGATGTCCGCGACCGCGAGGTTGCGGGCGCGGGGGTCCCCCGAATCGACGATGTACCAGGGCGCCCCGGGCTGGTGGGTCGCGCTCCGCATTCGCTCCGAGAGGCGCGAAAGCCTTTCGTAATCGCGCTGGCTCTTCCAGTCGTCCGGGGTCACCCGCCAGGCCGTCCGCGGGTCCGACTCGAGCTCCCGGAGCCTGGCCCTCTGGGCCGACTTGGATAGGTTCAGCCAGATCTTGATGATCAGCGCCCCGGCCGCCGCGAGTTGGCCCTCGAACCAGAAGAACCTGCGGAGCGTGGCGTCAAACTGCGCGAGCTCCCGCGCGCTCCGGGGATCCTCGTGGAGCGCGTCGGCGTGCCAGCCGCCGGCGTAGATCGCCATGCGGCCGGCCGGCGGGAGCGTCCGCCAGTAGCGCCACATGGCGGGCCGGTCCCTCTCCTCGTCGGTCGGCTCGTGGAACGCGAAGGTTTCGAATCCGCGCGGGTCGAGCCAGCCGTTCAGGATGTTGACGACATCCCCCTTCCCCGAGGCCTCCACCCCGCCGATTACCAGGATGACCGGAAACTTGGCGGACTTGAGCTCGACCTGCATGCGGATGAGCGATGCGCGGACGTCGCGAAGGCGCGCCTCGTAGGCCTTCTTCGACATCTTCCGGTCGTCTCCCGATTTCGCCATTTTCTTTGGGGTTTCTCCGTGAGGAGTGCCCGCAGCCGCCGCCGATGTCGAGACGTCTCGGGCTGCGCCCGCGTTAAATCTGGCGGCGTTCCCTCTTGGCTGGGCCCCGGGCGGCGGGCACCCTCGCTGCGGTTCCCCGGACACACGACCCCATGACCGAAGCCCCCCTCTCCCTGCACAGGCGCGCCCTCGCCATGCTCGTGCTGGCGAACCTCTACTGGGGGCTGAGCTTCCCGGTGATCAAGTCGGTCACGGCCCTCAACCGCCTTCTGCTGCCCCATGCCGGGACATGGTTCGTCGCGGCTCTGGCCCTCGCGCCGAGGTTCGTCCTGGCCGCGCTCCTGCTCCTGCTCTTCCGGCGAAGCGGCACCGCGCGGGCGACCCGCAGCGAGATCAAGCAGGGCGTGGGCCTGGGGGCCTTCGCCGCCGCCGGGACCTTCCTGCAGACGGACGGCCTCCAGTTCACGGAGGCGTCCACGTCCTCCTTCCTCACGCAGTTCTCCGCGATACTCATCCCCGCGTGGATTGCGCTTCGCAGCCGGCGAAGCCCCAGCGCGGTCGTCTGGCTCGGCTGCGTCCTTGTGCTGGCCGGCGTCGCCATACTCGGCCACTTCGACTGGAGGACGCTGCGGTTCGGGAGGGGGGAGGCCGAGACGCTCCTCTGCTCCCTTTTCTTCACCGGCCAGATCCTCTGGATCGAGAGGCCGGAATTCGCGGGCAACCGCCCCGGCTCGATCACGCTCGTCATGTTCACGCTGCAGGCGGCCGCGTTCCTGGCGCTCGCCGCCGCCACGGCGCCGAGCGCGGGGGCCCTCCTCGTGCCGTGGGCCTCGCCGGCGTGGCTCGGCCTCACGCTCACGCTGGCTGTCGTCTGCACCATCGGGGCGTTCTCGATCATGAACGCCTGGCAGCCCAAGATCACGTCGACCGAGGCGGGGCTGATCTACTGCGTGGAGCCCCTGTTCGCCTCCGTTTTCTCCCTGTTCCTGCCCGCGCTGTTCTCGGTGTGGGCCGCGATCTCCTATCCGAACGAGCGTGCGACCTGGTCGCTCCTTGTCGGCGGAGCGTTGATCACCGTTTCGAATGTCATGGTCCAGGCGGCCTCGATGAGTCGAAAAGCCTCATTTTTGCGCGAACAGACAAATAGGTAATTTAAAGACTGCTAAAAACAGTGATGGGCATGTTTTAGATTGCCTTTCTATAACTAAGGCAGTCTAAAGACTGAATAAGCACAGAAATCAAAGCCATCCTGCTCGAGGGCCTGGAGCAGAAGGTCGAGGCGCTCACTGCGGCTCGGCCGGCGGCGGCCCGGCCCGCGAGGGGTTGGCTGCGCGCCGTGCGCGAGGCGACCGGGCTGACGCAGGGCGGGGTGTCCCGCGCGATGGGCGTGAAACGCCAGTCCTATGCCCAGTTCGAGGCGGCCGAGGAGCGCGGCACGCTCAGCGTGGCGTCGCTGGCCCGCGCCGCCGAGGCCATGGGGTGCGAGCTCGTGTATTTCATCGTGCCAAGGGAGTCCGTCGCGCGCTCCTACGCCGAGCTGGCCCAGATCCATGATCCCGCGGCGATGCACCTCAAGGCCACGGACCATTCGATGGCACTGAAGGACCCGGGAGCGCAGGACGATGCCCGCTGACGCTCCCGCCGCGGAATCGCCGATCACGCCCGAGGAAAGGGCCATGCTCCTGCCGAGCCTGTCCACGCGGCGCCAGCTGGACGAGATCGAGAGGCTCAACATCAACGCCGCCCGGGTGTGGGCGATGCGCGGATACGTGCTGCGGCGCGGAGACCTCCTGACGGAGGCGTTCGCCCGCGAGCTCCACCGCCGCATGTTCAACGGCATCTGGCGGGGTGCGGGCCGCTACCGCGCGGCGGAGCGCACCCCCGGCTGGGAGCCCCACCGGATCGCCGAGGGCGTGGGCCTGTTCATGGACGACGCGGAGGGCTGGCTTCGCTACGCGACGTACCCGGTCCACGAGGCCGCGGTGCGGCTCCACCAGAGGCTCGCGGCGATCCACCCGTGGACGAACGGGAACGGGCGGCACGCGCGGCTCCTCGCCGACATCGTCGTCGCGTCCCACGGCGAGGCGCCGCTGACCTGGGGCTCCCGGGAGCCGGGAGCCGCGCGCGCACGGTACGCCGACGCGATGCGGGCGGCGGATTCCGGCGACATGGCCCCGCTCCTCGCGTTCGCGCGGGGGTGAGCGCTAGTACGAGTACGAGGCGCTTCCGAAGAAGCCGCGCCGCATCCCGTACTGCGCGGCGTTGACCCCGACGCCCGAGCCGTCCCTCAGCTCGTACGCGTTGTCGGTGATGTTGACGATGTCGAGGCGGACCTTCCAGGTGCGGTGCGCCCCGACCTTGAAGCTCTGCTCGCCGCCGACGCTGACCGAGTAGTATGCGGGCACGGTTCCGCCGTTCGGGATGTTGGAGCCGTCGGGAGCGGTCGAGTCGGTCCTCAGGCCGGTGCCGTAGAGCGCGTCCACGTAGACCCGGGTGTCGCCCCGGTGGCGTCTCCACACGTAGTCGGCGCCGAAGGACCCGGAGAGGGCCTGGTCGTGGTCGAGGAAGATGGGGTGGGTCTTCACGTAGGCCAGGTCCGCGGCATCAAAGAGGAACTGCGCCGAGTCCCAGTCCTCGCCCTTCGCCACCGAGTGGGCAAGGTTGAGGTAGGTGGTGAAGCCGCCCACGGAGTAGGAGCCGGACAGCTCGAGGCCGTAGATTTCGCCCTTCGCATAGTTGAACGCGGAGAGGATGAGCGTCTGGCCGAAAAGGCCGTCGTCGAGCTGGTTCCTGGCGCGCTTGTAGTAGCCGTCGAGGCCGAGCTGCAGGCCCTTGCCGATCCTCTGGGTGATGCCGGCGTCGTAGTAGTCGGAGCGCTCAGACCTGACGGGGTCGTCCTCGGCCGAAGCGGTCTGGTTAGAGGTGCCCTCAAACTGCATCACCGTGCCCGCGGGCACGTTCTCGACCGGGGGCGGCGTGAAGTAGCGCGCATAGCCCGTATGGAGCGTGGTCGACGCCGTGGGCTGCCAGATGAGGTTGATGCGCGGGCTCAGCTGGCCCTCGCTGTCGAACGTCGAGTCGAACGCGTCCAGGCGCGCCCCGTAGTTGAGCGTCAGGCCGGGCGTCAGTTTCCACTCGTCCTGGAGGTAGGCCCCGTAGAAGAGGCCGTGAAGCGTCTCCCTGTCGTTGATCGTGAACGCGGGGCCGTCGGGGTTGCCTGCGTCGTCGACGGGGAACACCGTCGTGGCCGAGACCGCGTCGACGGATTCGTCGAGGAACGTGAAGCCGGCTCGGATCGTGTGGTTGTCGCCGAGGCCGTAGCTGCCGTCGCCCTGCACGCCCGCGGAGTAGAGCGTCCTGTCGACGTCGCTCGCCACGCCGTTGAAGTAGAGGTCGCCGACGGGATCGGGCGTGAAGTGCACGGCGCTCTCGCGCGCGAAGGCCGAGACCTGGGTGTTGAGGTCGCCCGCCGACCTCTGGTAGGTCGCGACCGCGTAGTAGTTCTGCTCGTTCTGCCTCTCGTTGAGCGCGGAGGAGGCGAACGTCCCGGGCACCCATTGCGTCCCGTCCGGGGCGGTCCCCGCTGAAAGCCCGGGCGTGTCGGGCACCTGGTAGTCGCTGTAGGACGCGCCGCCCATGAAGGTGAGGCGGCTGCCGTGGTCGAGGATGTAGGACAGGTAGGTGAATGCCTTGTACTGGTCCGTGTCGTCGTGGATCGCAGACGTGCCGGCCGTGGGGCTCTCGATCCCCAGGCTGTTGTGGTCGTAGCTCGCGTCCGCGAAGTAGCTCAGGTTCCCGCTGGATCCGCCCCACTCGACGCTCGGGCGCACCGTGTCGAAGCTGCCCCCGTAGAGGGACGCCTCGCCGCCATGGTCGAAGCCGCCGGTCTTCGTCTGGATGTCGACGATGCCCGCGGTGCGGAAGCCGTACTGAGCGGGCAGCGAGCCGGTGATCAGCTGCATGCTCTGGACAAAGCGCGGGTCGAGCTCGAGGCCGAACCCCGTGATCCCCTCGGGGAGGAGGACGTCGTTGATCCTGTACTGGAGGTTGCCGTGCTCGCCCCTGACGTGCAGGTCGCCGTTCGCGGCCGAGTCCTCGGCCACTCCGGGAGCCCGCAGCAGCACCTGGTTGAAGGGCGCGTCCGCCCCCTGCGGCAGGTTGAGGATCTGCTGCTCGTCCATGATGAACGAGGTGGCGCCGAGGCTCGGTTGGATGAGCCCGCGGGTTTCGTCGAGCTCCCCCGTGACGACCATGGCGTCGAGCTCGGTGACTTTCGATGCGGCGGCCTGGCCGGGCACCGCGGGGGAGGGTGCGTCCTGGCTTCGGGCCTGGGAGGCCGCGCCGAGGGCGATGAGGGGAATGATGAGACTGCGGAAATTCATGATGGATCTGATGTGTAGCACCTGGGCATCCGGGCGGCGGTGCACCCGGGTCGCTAGCCATGCCGCAAGCGCGGCGTCGGGGACACCGGGGAGCGGCGGAACGCCGGGTCATGCGGCGGGACGGCACCCTTCGGGTGCTCGGTCCCGCCGGCCGGCGGAAGGGCTCAGGCCAGGGGCGGAGCCTGCGCGGGCAGGCGCAGGTAGCGGGGCGCGTCCGGGATCACCCGGTCGACGTGCGCGAAATCTGAGAGGCGGATCGTCTGGCCGGTGAAGGCCAGGGCGAGGAGCGACAGGGCGAGGACGACGCCCTGGGCAAAGAGGGTGACCACGCAGCCGTCGTCGGACTCATCGGCCCTCAGGCCGCTGGCAGGTCCCGCCTCGTGGCTTGCCGCCGCGGCAGCGGGGTGGCCGTGAAGGCGCTCATGGAGCTCCGGGCTTGCGGCGAGGACCGTCAGGGCCAGCACGAGCACAACGGCCAGCGAGGCGGTGACGCGCGCAAGGAGGGACGGGCGACTGTGGCTGAGGCGGAACATCGGGCCTTGAACGTCGCCAGTTTACCCTATTCGTCAACCCGGGAAGAGTGAGGCGGCGGGGAACCTTCGCCGCCGGCGGGCGACAATGGTGGGCATGAACACCCCCAAGACGAAGATCTCGCGCCGGGTCGCCGCCGCGATCGCGGCCTCCCTCTGCTCCAGCCTGTTCGCGCAAACGTTCGCGCAGACGACGCCCACGCCGACCCCTGAGCAGCCCCCGTCGGCCGGCGCGAAGGCAGGCTCCCTGACCCATCATGACCGCGCCTTCCTGAAAAAGGCCGCGGGGGCCGGCATGAAGGAGATAGACATCTCCCGGGCGGTCCTGGACCGCCTCGCCAACAGGCACGGCAAGGACCTGGCGCAGATGATGGTCACCGATCACACGGCGGCGAACGAGGAGCTCATGGCCCTCGCCGCCAGCAAGGGCGTGACGCTGCCCGCCGAGGATGTGTCGGTCTCCGCCGACTGGGCCAAGAAGACCGGCGACATCGACCGCGCGTACGCAAAGGAGATGGTGTCCGACCACGTCGGCGCGGTGAAGCTCTTCGAGAACGCCTCCCAGAGCGCCGATCCCGATATTGCCGCCTTCGCCCGGAAGACCCTTCCGACCCTGCAGCACCATCTTGCGATGGCCCAGGAGCTCGCCAAGGACGTCAACTGACCGTAAGCGTCGGCGCCCGGGGTCAGCGGGGCCCCGCCTTGCCCCCGCCCAGAGCCTCGTAGCCCGAGACGACGTCGAACAGCTCCTCGTCGATCGCCTCCTGCCGGATGCGGTGGAACGTGCGGTTCAGGCCCTCGAGTATCTCGCCGATGTTCTTCTCCGCGCGCTGCATGGCCGCGAGGCGGCTGGCGTTCTCGCTCGCGAGCGACTCGGCGCAGGCCTGGAAGAGCAGGACGAAGAGGTATCCCCGGATGAAGGACTCGAGGGCCGGAGTGGCACCCTCGATGACCTGGGGCCTGCTCTTCGTGGGCCACGGCAGCTCCACGAGGCTTTGTTGCCAGGCATGATCCAGGGGAAGGAGGCGCCTGCCCACGGGCTCATAGGCGGCTCCGGGCCTCGGCCGGTTGTGGAAGACGTAGACCTCGCCGACCTCGCCGCGTGCGCGCGCCTCCACGATCTCCACGAGGATACGGCCGACGAGCGGCGTGATCCCATAGACCGAGAGGGGAGCCTGCAGCAGGGACGCCTGGGCCATGCCTGAGTCGACCATGAGTGCCTGGACGCGCTCGCCGACCGCCCATATCCTTCCCTGGCTTCCGGGGCGCGCCTTGAGTTCGTTCACGGCGAAGTCCGCGATCACCTCGTTGAAGCGCCCGACAAGGCCCTGGTCTGAGCCGAAGATGACCGCGCCGGCAGGCCCCCTTTCTCGCGCGGGCCTTTGCGGGGGGGCTCCCGATTTGCGGAAGCAGGCGGCAAGCCCGAGCTCCACCGTCCTGTAGTAGTGGTCCAGGGAACGGACGGCCCTCTCGTATTGCCCGAGGCTCGATGCGGCCAGCGCCTTCATCGAGCGGACCACGCCCTCCAGGTCCCCGGCCCCCTCGATCCTTCGGCGCAGGCCCTCCGTTGTGCCGCTCATGACGGGGCATTCGGGCCGGGCTTTTGATCCTTCCCGGGATCTGGCCTGGCGGGGGCCTTGGGGTCGGGGGCCGGCAGGAACGGGGCGAGCGCCCTCGCGGCGATCGCAAGGAGGGCCTTTCGGTCCGCGTCGGCCAGCGTGTCGGCTGAGACGAGGCGCCCGGCGGCGTCGGGCGGGGTGGCGGACGCGGCGGCACGCAGAGCCCGCTCGGCGTCCGGGACCTTCTCGAGGGGAACGGGGTCGAACAGGCCCGCGGTGAGGGCAAGGAGCACGGCAACCTGCTCCAGCATGGAGACGGGCTGGGATTCGGGCTGCTTGAGGCAGGCGCGGATGCGCCGCCCATGGTCGATGATCCTGCGGGTGGATTCGTCAAGGCGTGTTCCGAACCTCGCGAACGCCTCCAGCTCCTCGAACTGCGAGTAGGCGAGCTTGAGGTCCCCCGCGACGGAGCGGTAGGCCGCCCTCTGGGCCTCCCCGCCCACCCGGGAGACGGATTTCCCGACGTCGATCGCGGGGAGGATCCCCAGCTCGAACAGCGTCGGGGAGAGGTAGATCTGGCCGTCGGTGATGGAGATGAGGTTGGTCGGAATGTAGGCGGAGATGTCCTGCGCGTCCGTCTCGATGATCGGCAGCGCGGTCAGGGAGCCGCCCCCGCGCTCCTTGCAGAGGTGCGTCGAGCGCTCGAGCATCCGCGAGTGGATGTAGAAGATGTCGCCGGGGAACGCCTCCCGCCCCGGCGGGCGCCTCAGCAGCAGGGAGAGCTCCCGATAGGAGCGGGCGTGATGCGTGAGGTCGTCGTAGACGATGAGCACGTCGCGTCCCGCCTCCATGAAGGATTCCGCGATGCTGGTTGCGGCATACGGGGTGATGTACGACAGGCCGGGCGCGCCGTTGCCCTCGGCGACGACGACGACGGTGTAGTCCATGGCTCCCTTCTCCCCGAGGTTCGCCACGACCTTGGCGACCGATGAGGCCCGCTGCCCGATCGCGCAGTACACGCAGATGACGTTCTTTCCCCTCTGGTTCAGGATGGCATCGATTGCGATGGCGGTCTTGCCCGTCTGGCGGTCGCCAAGGATCAGCTCGCGCTGGCCGAGGCCGATCGGGATCAGCGCGTCCACGACCATGAGGCCGGTCTGCAGGGGAACGGTGACGGGCGCCCGGTCCATGATGGCGGGCGCGGGGCGCTCGACGGGCAGGCGCCTGTCCGTGGCCACAGGCCCCTTGTTGTCCAGGGGCCTGCCCAGCGGGTCGATCACGCGCCCGAGAAGGGCGTCCCCGACGGCCACGTCCATGACGCGCCCGGTGCGCTCGACCTCGTCGCCCGCGTGCAGGTCCTCGTACTCCCCAAGCAGGATCACGCCGACCTCGCCCTCATCTACGTTGAACGCGATGCCGAGCAGGCCTCCCGGGAAC
>Ga0265318_10001695_pt1 | contig 12649 bp, 14 predicted proteins | sample 4821metaG_FD_192431 | JGI IMG/M metagenome (GOLD analysis project Ga0265318, IMG submission 192431) | Rhizosphere microbial communities from Carex aquatilis grown in University of Washington, Seatle, WA, United States - 4-8-21 metaG | ecosystem: Host-associated > Plants > Roots > Rhizosphere >... | reverse complement strand
ACAGCACAACCAGGCAAGTGAGGAGCACGGCCGGCCGACCAAGGGTGCGCATCAGCCGAAGCGCCCGGCAACGTAGTCCTCGGTCAGGCGCTCGCGCGGGTTCGAGAAGATGTCGCCGGTAGGCCCGGTTTCGACCAGGTAGCCGGCCCGTTCGGGGTCGACCAGGAAGAACGACGTCGTGTCACTGACGCGCGCCGCCTGCTGCATGTTGTGCGTGACGATCACGATCGTCACCTGCTCCCGCAGCTCGCGGATCAGGTCCTCGATGCGACCCGTCGCGATCGGATCGAGCGCGGAGCACGGCTCGTCCATGAGCAGCACGCTCGGCTCGACAGCCAGCGCCCGCGCGATGCACAGGCGTTGCTGCTGGCCGCCGGAGATGGCCACGGCACGGCCGCGCAGCTTGTCCTTGACCTCGTCCCATAGCGCGGCGCGGCGGAGGCTGTGCTCCACGGCGTCCGCCAGCCTGGTGCCGGGCGGCATGCCGCCGAGCCGCAGCCCGGATGCCACGTTGTCGAAGATGGACATGGTGGGGAACGGGTTCGGACGCTGGAACACCATGCCAACCGCTCGGCGGACCCGGACAACGTCAACGTCGGAGCCGTAGAGGTTGCGGCCGTTGAGGTCGATGCGGCCCTCGACGCGGGCGCCGGGTGTCACCTCGTGCATCCGGTTGACCGCGCGGATCAGCGTGCTCTTGCCGCACCCGGACGGCCCGATGATGGCGCTGACCTGTTGCGCCGGGAACTCCAGGTTCACCTCGCGGACGGCCCGGAACTTCCCGTAGAAGACCGAGACGTTCGAGAGCCCGATTCGCCCACCACCTGGAACGGCCTGGGTGGAGGGCCTTGCCTCCGCCTTCTCTGCCTCCAAGACGGGTTGGCTTGCGAGCGGCGGCGTAGGGGAGTCCTGGAGCGAGGCAGTTCCCGACAACGTCGGGGCCGAGCGCAAGGGCGCCCCGAGAGCCGCCGCGTCAGAGCTAGACGGCACGTCGCCCCACCGATCGGCCACGCACCGCGATGTTCACGATCAGCACGAACAGGAGCAGCACCAGCGACGCGCCCCAGGCCTGGGCCACGAGCAGGTCGTCCGGCTGGCCGGAGTTGAAGTAGATGAAGGTCGGCAGCGAATCCATGGGCGCCGTCAGGTTCCCGACGTTCAGCGCCTGGTTGCCGATCGCGGTCAGGATCAGCGGCGCAGTCTCGCCCGCCGCACGTGCCACGGCCAGCATCACCGCCGTCAGGATTCCGGCCAGCGCCGTGCGCAGCACCACGGAGAGGGTGGTACGCCACACCGGGATGCCCAGCGCCAGGGCCGCTTCCCGCACCGAGCCCGGCACGAGCAGCAGGATCTCCTCGGTGGAGCGGGCGATGATCGGCACCATGATGATCGCCAGCGCGGCCGCGCCGGCCGCTGCGCTGTACTGCTTGAAGGGCAGCACCAGCACCGTGAAGACGAAGATGCCGATCACCACGGACGGCAGTCCGACCATGGTCTCGGTGGCCACGCGCAGGATCGAAGCCAGCCGCCCGTCCTTCTGCTCGGAGAGGTAGACACCGGCCAGGATCCCGAGCGGCGCGGCGATGATCGTCGCCAGCGGCACGATCTGGAGCGAGCCGGCGATGGCGGCAAGCGCGCCGCCCTGGTTGTAGCCGGTTGCCTCCATGGTGAAGAACTGCCGGTCCAGGCCCAGCAGCCCGTTGCCGACGACGAAGGCCAGGATCGCGCCGAGCGAGAGTGCCGTGAGCGCACACATGGCCAGGCACAGCCCGGTGGCCAGGCGGTTGGTGAGACGGCGGCGGCGATCGCGGGCGGTCCACGCAAAGATGTCGTTGGCGATCGGCGCGGGCAGGGGGGAACTGGCCGTGGTCATGCGGCCTCCGTCCGGCGGCCGAAGGCACGGCCGCGGATCATGACGCGCGTCGTCAGAACCATGATCACGCTGAGCACCATCAGCACCAGCCCCAGGCCGATGAGTGCCTGCTGCTCGACCGCCTGGCTGGCCTCGTTCCAGCTGGTGGCGATCTTGCTGGCGATCGTCTGGGCGGGCTCGAAGAGGCCGCTCGGCACCTGGTCGGCATTGCCGATGGTCATGGTCACGGCCATGGTTTCGCCCATCGCGCGGCCCAGAGCCAGGATCGACGCGCCGATGATCCCCGAGCGGGCGGCCGGCAGGACCACGCGGCGGATGGCCTCCCAACGGGTGCCGCCGAGGCCGAGCATGGCCTCACGGTGTGACTGGGGCACGGTCGCGAAGACCTCGCGCGTGATGGCGACGATGGTCGGCGTGACCATCAGCGCCAGCACCAGGCTTGCGGCCAGCAGGTCCGAGCCCGTCGCATCTCCCCCCACGAAGGGCAGGCCGCCGAGTCCATCGGTGATCGGCGTCTCGAGCTGGTCGCGCAGGACCACGCTGAGCACGCCGAGGCCCCACAGGCCGACGATGACGCTGGGGATCGCGGCGATCAGGTCCACCGTGAACGTCAGCGGAATGGCCAGCCAGCGGGGGGCCATCTCCGAGAGGAAGACGGCGGTCAGGATCCCGATCGGGATGGCCAGCAGCATGGCCAGCAGCGAGGTGACGAGCGTGCCCGCGATGAAGGGCAATGCACCGAAGACGGCTTTGCTCGGGTCCCACGTCTGGCCGGTGACGAAGCCGGCTCCGAAGTGATTGAAGGCCGGGGCGGATCCGAGAACGAGCTGGACGGCCACGGCGCCGAGCAGACCGATGACCAGCAGCGCCACGCCGGCCGTCAGCCAGCGGAAGATGCGGTCGGGTGCCCTGGTCGTGCCCGCCCCAGCACCGTCCTTGGGGGACGCTCGCAGCACGAGACCTCCTGGGTGTGTGGAAGCAGGGAATAGAGGGCGAGGCGCCGGGACTCGACCCGACGCCTCGCCAGTTCAACGCGAGGAGTCAGACAGCTACGGCTTACGGCCAGACGGTCGTGCCGTTCCAGGTGATCTGGTGCAGCTGCTGGATCGACTTGGCCGCGATCGAGGCCGGCAGCTTCGCGTAGTACAGGCTTGACGCGTACTGCTGGCCCGTGGTGAGCGCCCAGTTGACGTACGAGATGAGCAACTGGGTGACCTGGAGGCTGCCGGGATGGCTGCCGCACTTGGAGTCGGTGCAGTTCTGGTAGATGAACAGGAAGGTGTAGCCGACGATCGGGTAGGCATTGGTGCCCGAGGCGCCGATGACCGGATCGATGCGCAGGTCGGAAGGCGCAACCGTGCCGGACGTGGCGGCCGCCGTGACGGCTGCGGACGTCGGCAGGACGAAGTTGCTGTGGTCGCCGTTCTGAACCTTGGCGATCTTGAGCTTGGCCTGGTGCGCGTAGGCCGTTTCCATGTAGCCGATGCCGCCGTTGGTGTTCTTCACCTTGGTCGCCACGCCGCTGTTGCGCGGGGCCCCGATGCCGACCGGCCACGTGATCTGCTGCGCGCCGTGAGGAACGGGATTGGCGTTGAGCTTGTTGGACCAGTAGGAGGTCGTCTCGCCCCACAGGTAGCTGGTGAAGATGAATGTCGTGCCGGACGAGTCAGCTCGATGGACCGGCGTGACCTTGGTCGAGCAGTTCGCCAGGGACGCATTGCGGCCATCCGTCCGCAGCTTCGCGTCATTCCACTTCTTGATCGCGCCGGAGAACAGGTCGCCGACGTTCGCGCCAGTGAGCGTGATCGTGCTGGAAGTGCAGTTGAGGTGGATCCCCAGCGTCACGGCGCCGATGATCATCGGGACGTGCAGGATGCTGAGCCCGTCGTGCACGCCGGCGGCGTCAGCCGCGGTCATGTACGCGTCGCCTGCGCCGTAGTCGGTGGTGCCGTTCTTGACGGCCGTCTTGCCGCCGCCGGTGCCGATCGCGGAATACTGGAGGTTGTCGTTTCCGGCGCCGGCGACCGTGTTCTTGTACTTGCTCTCCCAGTAGTTGTAGATGGGAGCCGGGAACGTGGCGCCGGTCCCCTTGAGCGTGTACGAGCCGGATGGGACCGGCGGGGTGCCTCCAGCGGTGGCCGTCGCGGCCAGGACCAGGGTGAGGGCGGTCGCGGTGGCGACGGACAGGCCGCCTCTGAGCGAACCAAGCAAGGCGGGTTCCTCCCGATTCAGGACCGTAGTCGCGGCTCCGGGGGACACGGTGGGGCACGCGCCGGTCGCGCCATCAGCTTCGGTTCGGTCTGTTATCCGGCTGTTACGTTTCTGTTCGCGTTGCGTGCGCTGGCGTTTACGTGCCGTTCGCACTCCGCGGCGGGTGGGCGCCGCCGTTCTGGACGGGAATCGCCAGGCTGAACGTGGAGCCGCGACCCTCCTCGCTCTCGACCCAGAGGCGACCCCCGTGGCCCTCGGCGATGTGCCGCGCGATGGCCAGGCCCAGACCCGTTCCGCCCATGCCGCGGACGCGCGCCTTGTCCACTTTGTAGAAGCGCTCGAACACCCGGTCCAGGTCTGCCTTGGGGATGCCGGCCCCCTGGTCTGCCACGGCCACGATCAGCTCCTCCCCGTCAGCCACGGCGCGCACGACCACCTCCGTGCCTGAGGGCGAGAACTTGATGGCGTTGTGGAGGAGGTTGACCAGCAGCTGGCCGAGACGCTCCTCGTCGCCGCGGATGCGCGGCAGCGAGCCCTGCTCCGGAAGGTCCAGCCGCAGCGAGATGTGCTGGCGATCGGCGAACGTTTGGAGCCGCTCCACCGCCCCGCGCAGGACCCGCTCGATGGCCAGGTCGATGAGCTCGGCCTCCTTGGCGGACTGTTCGATGCGCGACAGGTCCAGGAGCTCGGTCACCATCTGCACCAGGTGGCCGGTCTCGACGTCGATCTTGGCCACCCGGTCGCGGACCTTGTCGGGCACCTCGATGCGCGTCATGTCGGCGCTGAGTGCCTCCGTCAGCAACCGGATGGTGGTCAGCGGCGTGCGCAGCTCGTGCGAGAGGTTGTCGATGAACTCGGCCCGGATGCGCTGGAGCCGGCGCAGCTCCGTGACGTCCTCAAGTGCGACCCACGCGCCGCCGTCGGTCGCCGGCCGGGTGCGGATCACCAGCGTCCGGTCACGCCCGATGGCAAGCTCCGCCGTTCCGCTCGTCCCACCGATCGCTTCGGAGATGAGGGACTCGATGCGATGGTCCAGGAACGCCTCGATCACGGATCTCCCCATGAGCGCTCCGGGTCGCCGCTCAAGCAGCCGGTGAGCGGCCCCGTTGGCGGCCCGCACGGACATCGTCCGATCGATCCGCACCAGCCCAAGGGCAACCTCGTCGATCAGCCGCTGGAGGTCGGACGCGTCCGAGGCCTCTGCCTCCCGGCTCTCTTGCCCGCTGAGTCTTCCCTGGCTCACGCGCAGAGTCTAGGTCGCGCCACCGCCTCGGCAGAGAGACGGCGCGCTCGGTACGCTCAGCAGTTGAAAGAGGTGCCCATGCTCGGACGTTTGATTCCCCGTGAGGAACGGTTCTATGACCTGTTCGTGGACAGCGCCAGGAACGGGCTGGAGGCCGCGCGTGCGCTGAACCAGCTGATGACCGACTACCGCGACGTGGAGACGCGCAGCCTGCAGCTCCAGTCGCTGGAGCATCGCGGCGATGAGATCAGCCACGAGATCGGGAGCCGGCTGGCCACCACGTTCGTGACGCCGTTCGATCGCGACGATATCCACGCCCTCAACAGCGCGCTGGACGACGTGGTCGACACCATCGAGAAGACCGTCGACACGTTCCTGCTGTACCGGATCGAGAAGCCCACCCCGGAGGCGCTGCAGCTCAGCTCGATCATCGTCCAGCAGTGCGAGGCGCTGGTGGTTGCGGTCGGCAAGTTGCGCAGCTTCAAGGATCTCAAGACCGACTGGGTGGAGATCCACCGCCTGGAAGGCGAGGGCGACCGCGTGTCGCGTGAAGCCATCGCTGGCCTGTTCTCCGGCTCCATGGACGCGATCGAGATCATCAAATGGAAGGGCGTCTACGAGCTCCTCGAGGCGGCCTGCGACCACTGCGAAGACGTTGCCGACGTCATCGAGCAGATCGTGGCCAAGCACGCGTGATCGACCTGCACGGGTTCACGCTTGGACTCGTCGCGATCCTGGGCACCTGCGTCCTGTTCGACTACATCAATGGCTTCCACGACACGGCCAACGCCATCGCCACCTCCGTGTCGACGCGCGCCCTGTCGCCGGTCGCCGCCATCGTCCTCTCGGCCACCATGAACTTCGTTGGCGCGTTCACCGGCACGGCGGTGGCCAGCACCATCGGGCAGGGCATCGTCCAGAACCCGGACGGTTCAGCCGGGCAGGTGATCATCGCGGCCGCCCTGTTGGGCGCCATTCTCTGGAATCTGCTCACCTGGCGGCTGGGAATCCCCAGTTCCAGCAGCCACGCGCTCATCGGCGGCCTGGTCGGAGCGACGGTGGCCGGGATCGGAACCAGCGCCGTGATCGGCGACGGATTCGTCAACAAGGTGCTGATCCCGCTCGTCAGCTCGCCCGTGCTCGGGTTCCTGATCGCCTATGCCCTGATGGTGATCATCTTCAACGTCTTCAGGCGCGCCGACCCGGCCCGCCTGAACGGCCGGTTCCGCAGGCTCCAGGTCCTGTCCGCCGCGTTCATGGCGTTCAGCCATGGCTCCAACGATGCCCAGAAGACGATGGGCATCATGACCCTGGCCCTGGTCACCGCGGGCGTCATCCCAAGCTTCTCCGTGCCGGTCTGGGTGATCGTCGCGGCTGCGAGTGCCATCTCATTCGGCACGGCCGCCGGGGGCTGGCGAATCATCCGCACCATGGGCCAGCGCGTCGTGGCGCTGGACCCGGTGCATGGTTTCGCTGCCGAGACCACGGCCGCCTCGATCATCCTGGTGGCCAGCCACTTCGGCGCCCCGGTCTCCACGACGCACGTGATCTCCAGCGCGATCCTCGGGGCAGGCTCCAGCGAGAACCTCAAGCGCGTGCGCTGGGGTGTGGCCAGGGACATCGGCGTCGCGTGGGTTCTCACGCTGCCGGCGGCGGCCCTGGCCGCAGGCGTGGCATGGATCGTGCTGCATGCCGTGCTGAGCATCGGCAGCTAGCGGATCAGCAGCAGCCGCTCCCGCCACAGCAACCGGTGGCCATCAGCGGCAGCTCGCGCGCTGCCAGGTCGATGAGCGGCCTGGCGTCCGCTGGCTTGGTGGCCTTGACGATCGCGCTGATCATCCCGTCCGCAACGTCATGGGTCCGCGTGATCGAGATGTCGGTCAACCCGACCGCCTCCAGTCCGGCCCGGAACTCCGTGATGGACAGCGCGCCGGCGATGCAGCCCGCCAGCGACCCACGCTCGGCACGCTGAGCGGCGCTCAGGCGGTCCTCCGCCACGATGTCCGTGATGCCGATCCGCCCGCCGGGTCGCAGGACGCGGGCGATCTCACGGAAGACGGACGGCTTGTCCGCGGCCAGGTTCACCACGCAATTGCTGATCACCACGTCCACGGACTCGGCCGGCATGGGGATGGCCTCGATATGGCCCTTGAGGAACTCCACGTTGGTTGCGCCGGCCTCCGCCGCGTTCCGATGCGCCAGCGCCAGCATCTCGTCGGTCATGTCCAAGCCGAAAGCGCGGCCCGTCGGCCCGACGCGCTTGGCCGACAGGAGCACGTCGATGCCGCCGCCGGAGCCCAGGTCCAGGACGCGCTCGCCCTCGCGAAGATCCGCCACGGCAATGGGGTTGCCGCAACCGAGCGAAGCGAGCACGGCCGCGTTGGGCAGCTCCGCCTGCTCGAGTGCCGAGTAGAGTCCCGCGCCGATCGTCTCCGGGTCGCCGCAGCATGTGGTGCCCTGGGAGGCCTGGATGGCGGCCGCGGCGTAGTGGATACGGACTTCGTCGTGAATGCTTTCGACGGTCATCGGAGGCCTCCTGCCTTGTATTGATGTTTGACAATATAGCCATCTGTCAATATCTTGTCCAGTGTGAAACGCCAGACCGACCCGGACGTCCTGCTCCTCCAGGGAGCCGCAGATCCCACGCGGCTCTCCATCCTCCAGCAACTGAGCACGGAGGCTGAGGTCTGCGCCTGCGACTTCGAGTCCTGCTGCGACGTGAGCCAGCCGACGGTGTCGCACCACCTCAAGGTCTTGCGCGACGCCGGCTGGGTGGATACGGAGCGTCGCGGCACCTGGGTCTACTACCGGCTTCGCCCGGAGGCGGCGGCCCGCTTCCGCCAGCTCGCCCTGGGTCTTGAGCCGCAGGGGTTTCACGCTGCGGCCACGCTCTCGGGTGGTTCACGCCGGCTGCCGGTGATCCAGCCGAACGTCTGAACGCCGCCCGGGGTCCGGTCCCCGGGAGCCACGGGCATGGCCCGATTGGCAGGCTTGCTGCTGGGCCGGCATGCCCCCAGCATGCCCGCATGACTCTCACCCGACGCGTGCGCCTGACCGTCCTCGTTGCCGTAACCCTCCTGTTCGGCACGTTCGCCAGCGTCTCGGCCGCGGCCCCGACGCTTCCGGGCGCCCCGAACTGTCCGCTCTTCCCCACCACCAACGTGTGGAACAAGCCGGTCAACCGGCTGCCTGTGGCAAGCAATTCGGCAGCCATGGTGCGAGCCATCGGCCTGACCAGCGACCTGCACCCGGACTTCGGGTCGTACAGCGGCTACGGCATCCCGTACAACGTGGTGGACAGCAGCACGCCCAAGTCCAGCGTGAAGTTCCAATGGCCGGCCGAGTCCGACAAGGGCCCCTACCCCATCCCCGCGAATGTGAAGCAGGAGGCCGGCAGCGACGGCCACATCCTGCTGGTGGACAAGGACGCCTGCCGGCTGTACGAGCTGTACGCGGCCGTCAAGAAGTCGGACGGCTGGCACGCGGGCTCAGGCGCCATCTGGAACCTCAAGTCCAACGCCCTGCGGCCCAAGGGCTGGACCAGCGCCGACGCGGCCGGACTGCCGATCCTGCCCGGACTGGTGCGCTACGACGAGGTGGCCGCGGGAGTCATCCGCCACGCCCTGCGCTTCACCGCTCCGACCACGCGGACCGCGTTCATCTACCCGGCGCGCCACGAGGCGGGCGATTCCGGCAGCCGGTCCTTGCCGCCGATGGGACTGCGCGTGCGTCTCAAGGCGTCGTTCGACATCAGCGGTTTCGGGCCGCAGTCACGCGTGCTGCTCAAGGCGCTCAAGCGCTACGGCATGATCCTGGCCGACAACGGCTCGCCGTGGTACGTCACGGGTGCGGCCAATCCGGGGTGGAACGACGATGAGCTTCACGCGCTCAACCAGATCCCGGGGTCCGACTTCGAGGTCGTGGATACCAGCAGTCTGCGGAACGGCTGATCAGTTCGGGCGGGCGAGCGCTCCCCACGCGGGACGTGCCTGGCCGCTGATCAACTCGAGCCAGCGGAGCGCGTAGGCGGCTTCGACGATGTCGGTGCGGACGGCTTCGCGGTCGAAGCTGTCCAGCAGCGCTTCCGGAGTTGCGATCGGAACGAGTTCGGCACGGATCCGGTCGACACCGCGCGCAAAGCCCGGCGTGCGCCGGCGTGTGCCCAGCGAGATCGGCTCACGAAGCATCTCCACGAGACATCGCGCCGCCGCTCCGAGCCGAGGTTCTGTCTCGGGCCGGCGCGGCGATCGCGACGAGAAGGAGGGAGATGGCGTCCGCCGCCTCGGGTGGAGAGTCAACGGGTTCGCCATGACGCAATCCTCGCGGCCCCGTATCAACGGGCCGTCAACGGGCGGTCAACACTCCGTTGCGTCTTCATCGCGATCCTGCGCGGGATGGGTTGGCTCCCGGGCGCACGCCACGTCGCGCCGGGCCCCTGTTCAGTGGAAGACGAAGAGCGCCGCCAGGGCCACACCGGAGGCGAGCAGCGCATCGCGCCATGCATTGCGGACGTAGGCGGAGCGGCTGATTCGCCAGCCGCGCGCCTGCGCGACGGCGTGGGAGAGCATCGTGGCGAGCGAGCCGTGCGGCGTGATCACCGCCAGCACGTTGGTGCCGATCAGGAAGGCCATCGCGATCTGGATGTCCGCGCCGACCAACCAGACGGACCCGATGATTGCCGCGGGCAGGTTATTGAGGGCCGCCGCCAGCCCGCCGCCGATCAGCGCGACGACCAGGAGGTTGAGCGGCGTGACCGGCCACGCGCCACCGCCGACGCCACGTGCGACGTCCGCGATCAAACCGTGCGCGGCGATCGCGGCGAGCAAGAGGAGCAGCCCGGAGACCGGGATGCTGCGCGCCAGCGATCTGGGCTGGGCGGAACCCGAGGCAACCGCGCAGGCCGCAGCGATCGCTGCGGCGACCGCGAAGACCGGGGCCACGTCGCCGCCCAGGAAACCGGTAGCGATGGCAGCGATCGAGCCTGCCACGGCGGCCAGGCCCGCGAGATTCGCGGCCAGCGGCGAAGGACGCTCCAGCTGCGGTGCGGTCGTGGCACGGTCGACTCCCGACCTGGTGGGAAGCGCGGACGGCCGGTTGCGACCCAGGAGCAGCACGCCCATGGCGATGACCGCGATCTGGATGGGGAGCGCCGCCATCACGTACGCGCCGAAGCTGATCCCTACGGATGCGACGACCACGATGTTGGTCAGGTTGCTGAACGGGAACAGGAACGATCCGAAGTTGGAGCCGAGAATCGCCGCACGCATCTGGCTGGAGCGCTCGCGCGGGTCGTCGCGGGCGACTTCCAGGCCAACGTCCGCCGCCACCACCGCCGCGACATCCAGCGTCAAGAGGGCGCTGACCCCGCACCAGACCAGGAACAGCGCGACCGGACGCCGGGTCTTGCCGATGCCCGCGCGAAGCAGGTGGGCGGCGCGGCGTCCCCAGCCGAGCGCGGCCAGCGAACGGCCGAGCGCGGGCAGCACCAGCAGCAGGATCAATGGCTGGGCGAGCGGACCCAGCAATGGCCCCAGGCCAATGGTGGCGAGCAGCACGGCGGCGGTTCCGCTCGCGAGCGCGGCACGCGTCGTGGTGGCGGGGAGTTGCAGGCTCATGGACGCGGCCGCTTCGGAACCAGGTGGGTTGGCGGACTAGGTCGGTCAACCGCGTGCGCATGGAGGATCCGATCCGCCGCTCGAGCGATGGCCAGCAACTCGAACCAGGCAATCGGGTCCGCATCGGCGTGAGCCGCCTCGACACGGCGGTCGGCGAGGCGACGGACAGTGGCAAGGCCATCGATGGAAGAGCCGGCCTTGAGCGCGGCCGTCGCCACCCTGGCGAGCTCCAGCTCCGCCGGCGGATAGTGCCGGTGTCCGCGATCGTGCGGACCGCGATCCGGCCGCAGAACGCCTTGCTCTTCCAGGTAGCGGGCCATGCGCGGCGAGAGGCCAACCTCCGCGGCTGATGGCCCAATTCTCAAATTCGTGGTCGGTTCGTTTGGCATTGCGCAAACAAACTACCACAACTGTGTACGATTTGGTTTCAGGGCGCGGTGGCCCGGAGCTATCCCTCGGGAACGCGCAGGACGTACCCGATCCCGCGGATGGTCTCCAGGAAACGCGGCTTCTGCGGGTCCTCCTCGATCTGCGCGCGCAGCCAGTGGACGTGCACGTCCACGGTCCTGGTCTCTCCGGCGAAGTCGTAACCCCAGACGTGCTCCAGCAGCTGGTCCCGGCTGAAAACCTGGCCGTGGTTGCGCAGCAGGAATGCCAGCAGCTCGAACGCCTTCGGTCGCACGGGCAGCGCCTGGCCTCGACGCAGCAGCCGATGGCCGCTGAGATCGACGGTCACCTCGCCAAGCACGACCGGCCGCACCTGTGGCTGGGTCGCCTGCCCATCCGCCAGGCGGTCGCGACCCTGGGGCACGATTGAATCGGCCGTGCCCGTGACCGCGCTGCCCGCGTCTGCGCGACGCAGCATCGCTCGAACGCGAGCCTGGAGCTCACGGAGGCTGAACGGCTTGGTCACGTAGTCGTCCGCGCCGACCTCCAGGCCGACCACCTTGTCGATCTCGCTGTCGCGCGCGGTCAGCATCAGGATCGGGACGCTCGATTCGCGCCGGATGATCCGGCAGACCTCCATGCCGGACATCTCCGGCAGCATGAGGTCCAGCAGGATCAGGTCAGGCGCCTCGCGACGGAATGCCGCCAGCGCCTCGTTGCCGTCCGCGGCCTGGATCACGCGCAGGCCGTCTTCTTCGAGCGTCTCCGCCAGCGTTTCGCGCAGGGTCGGCTCGTCGTCGACGATCAGGATCGTGCGGGCCATCACCTCCCAAGGATAGGGACGGACATTAACGGGATGTTTCTGCCGATGGCAAAGATTGCGAACGGGGCGCGTCAGTCCGTGGGCCGCAGGCGCTCGGGCAGCTCCATGAAGTACTCGACGTAGTCGACGCAGCGCCCTTCTCCGTCGAAGCGGAGCGTCCACAGGTTGTAGTAGTGCGCCCTGAACGAGCCGTCGGGCTTGCGGTAGCGGCTCTCCCCGATCGCCACGGCATGGTCGCCATCCACGGCGTACGGCGCGTAATGGGCGTCCCAGGCCTCCGGTTTGTCCGGGTTCTCCAGCCAGTCGGCGACGATTGCGTCGCGGCCGTGGACCGCGTCTCCCCACGGGTTGTAGCGGTAGTCGGCGTTCTCGGCGAACAAGTCCCCGATCTCCTGCTGGTCGTAGCTCTTCCAGGCGGCAACGTACCGATCGAGCCAATCCTGGACCTGGGCGTGACTGACGGTCATCGGGTCATCTCCAATTCGGTCTTGGCGCGG
>Ga0265318_10001694_pt1 | contig 12651 bp, 12 predicted proteins | sample 4821metaG_FD_192431 | JGI IMG/M metagenome (GOLD analysis project Ga0265318, IMG submission 192431) | Rhizosphere microbial communities from Carex aquatilis grown in University of Washington, Seatle, WA, United States - 4-8-21 metaG | ecosystem: Host-associated > Plants > Roots > Rhizosphere >... | reverse complement strand
TTGAACGAGCCGTCGGTCAATATCCATAGTTTTGTTGTCCCGTCTTGTTGAGGAACAATAGCCATATCCATAAAGTCGCCGTGGATTGCATTGGGCGTTAGCGCAGGATAAGCAAAAAATATTCCGCCCAAAATTATTACAATGATTAACGCTATGCCGCCGAAGATGCCGATACAGCCTTTACCGGCGCATCCGGAACGCTTGCCGTAGATTTTTTGCCCGCCGGACGGATTTTGCGGCTGGTAAGCTCCATAATTTATTTGCGGTTCCATAATATATCCAGAAATTTAATTAATAACTGATGTTACAGATAACATTCCCGCGAAGGCGGGAATCCATTTCATGCCGCTCTAACGGAGTTTAGAAAAACGAACAATTCTTGTAAATTTGTCTTTTTACGTAACCTTGAGTTTATAAATTATTTTACAAACTATATGCTTAATTTCCAAAGCTGTTTCCCTGTGTCATAGTCAAAACCGATCAATCCCTCGCCTTTCATTTCAAGGATAACAAGATTTCCCGAGCGCCGCACTTTAATTTTATCTTTAGTAAAGAACAGGCTGGAAAACGAATCGGAGTTTTCATCAATTTTCATTTTCTTAAACATGTCATCCTGCTGCACCGTCCATTTCTCTTTGCCTGTTTTTATGTCGACGCAGGTCATCATCCTGTTTGATTTTTTCCCGAGCACGTCAAGATGAATAAAAATTGCACAGTCTTTATCCTGGTGATAGATTATGCCTTCAAGATAAACCCTGTCGCCCAGCGGTTCAGCTGTTATTGAGTCGTATGAGGTAATCGCGCCCTGTGAAATAGGGAAACTTTCGACCGAAGACAACTTTCTGTTTATACTTCCTTCTTTTCCTGTAAGCCTGAATAGCTTCTTTCTGCTGTTGCCGGAACCCTGCTCAGGGGATAACGCTACAACAGAAACGATATTCTGTAAATTTTCTTTATCCTTGTCAAAATCGGCAAAATTGTCATACATCTTTTCTGATTCAATTCCGTATGTAATTTGCTTTCTGCCGTCTTTAGTTTCAAAATCTATATAACTCCCCTTCTCGTCGTACCTGATATTTGAAATCCCGCCGCTTAGGATAGGGTATTTAGCGGCGAATTGTTTCGTATCCATAATTATTTCAGATGAAATTGCGTCGTATATTTCCACTTTAGGTTCATTATCATGGTAGCCGCCTGTTACAACATAAACCTTGCCGTTATTGTAAAAGATATTCATTGTAGTTATAACATCCTGCTGCTCAGTCTTTATTTTTTTCAGGATCTTTTGAGCTGCTGGGTCGTACACATATGTCCAGGTCTTGCAGAAGTAACATTTTACGCCGGATGAATAGCTTCCCGGCGATTTAGTAGTCTGGACAAACCTGAATGAACCGTCTGTCAATATCCACAGATCCTGGCTGCCGTCTTTTTGGGGCACAATAGCCATATCTAGAAAATCGCCGCGAATAGAGTTAGGAGTGAGAGCGGGATAAACAAAATAAAATCCAGCTACAACTATTATTACTAAAACTATTAATGTTGCAAATATTTTCAGGCAGCCACCGCCGCCGGTTTTAGACCTTCCGTAAATTTTCTGCTCGCCTATTGGGGCGCCGCCTCCGTAATTTATTTGTGGTTCCATAATTTATGCTGTCGCTTTATTAGTGAATTTTTAAAATATAAGTTGAATGTAAATAAACAGGTTAGTTTGACGGTAAATGTGTTAATTTTGATCTGATTCAAAGCTCTAATATAATATACATTTGCGCTAAAATGCCATACTCGGTACCCTGAACTTTCCAATTCTTCTGAATTACTTAGCATGTATTTCAAGCTGCCATATCTGCTTGCCGGATTTCAGGTCAAATCCTTTCATCCCGGTTTCCTGGAATGTCATCATTAATATATTATTAGCGCGGCGGAATTTTATTTTATCGTAAGTCATGGTATAAGATGAACCCGAATCGTCTTTCTCATTAATTTTCATTTCAGGAAACAGGGCATCCGGCTCAAGACTCCACGCTTCTTTTCCGGTTTTGGCATCGTAACATACCAATAATCTGTTTGCGATTTTGCCGGCCTGGTCAAGATATATTATCACAAAATAATCATCATCCTGGTAATATATTTTCCCGTTTAAAAACGTCTTATCCGTCGGCTTTTCAACTACAGCGGTTGGAATAATATCTTTCAAAAAAGACTGGTTGGTCAAATATGATTCAAGCGTTGACTCTCTTGTGATAATATCTTTTTTTGATGCGGTGACCTTGAAAAGCGATTCACGTTTATCGCCGGTTTCTGTTCTCAGAAAATAAATAGTTCCTCTTCCGCCTCCTGCGCTTTCGCCAAGCTCATTACGCATCTTAATTTCATCTTTATAAATTTTATCGCTGGCAGGGTCGTATACGAGATCTCTTTGCCCGTCTTTTGTCAGGAAAGAAACAGTTTGATCCCTGTCATGAAAAGTAAGGTCTATAATGCCTGAGCTTAATTCCTGATGCTGGTCTAAAAAAGCTTTCGTATCCGCGATAATTTCGCCGCTTGCCGGGTCGTATGTATTTATTCTGGGACCGTCTTTTTCTGTGGGGTTTGTGAACTGCATAATTTTACCGTTTGCATAAATTATGTGCGACTGAGATATAATATCGCTGAATTTATTCTCCGTCTGGGTCACAACCTTATCAACCGCCGGGTCATAGATGTATGAAATTGTTTTACAGTCGTTGCATGCCCAGCCCATCGAAAACCGTCCGGTGGATTTTTGCTTCAGCATATATTTTACCGAGCCGTCGGTCAAAACAAACAGTTTTGTGGAACCATCGCTTTGCGGAATTAAAACCGCGTCAATAAAGCTTCCCGCAAATCTCTTATCCACATTTTCAGGGTTCTCTGTTGGCGGCCCGAATACATTGTTAGGGATATCAACAATTTTTTTAACCTCTCCTGTAAGCTTGTATATTAACAGCGCCGCGCCTGCGATAAGAAGCAGCAAAATTATTGTGCCTATCAGCATGCAGCCCTTAAAGCCGCCTGATTTTTTTTGAGGTTTCTGATTAATGTAGGGACCCTCAGGAGCCCCGGAATAATTGATTGGCGGTTCCATAAAATTGATTTAACTAGTTTCCAAAAACATATAAATATATAAATAAAACTAAGCAATTTATTGCCATTAGGCTGAAAAATCAGCGGAAACTTTTTTTAAATTGTTTCAAAAAACAGAATTGAATTGATTGTTTTTAGGGTTAAAAATGAATTATTTCGATACGGGAAGCCTGAGAAATGTTTTCTAATTCAACGCGTGAATTCTTCTCTGATTTTGTCAGATAAGAACATTTTCATTAAGGACTGGTAGGGAATATCTTTTTTATTAGCCAGGGTTTTAAGGTCGTCGAGCATTGCCTTTGGAAGCCTGAGGGAAATTGATTTTACAGAGGGTTTCAAATTAGGAAACGACACTCTCCTAGCCTTTGACCAATCGACATAAGAGCTGGAATCGTTTTTCGACCAGAACTTTCTTTCTTCGTTGGCGTTCTTAAACTTTGGGATTATTTTCTTCTTCATAGCATTATTTCATTTCTTTATCGCATTAAATTTATATTATCTCATTGAAAATTTAAAGCTATTTAAAAGAGAGTTTTGAGAAAAAGTTTTTTTTGTTTTCTTGTCCTTTTAAAAATTGGCGGAAAAAATCGACTGAATGAAGCGTAACCAAAAAATTTATTTGAGTGTCGCCTGGCGACACGAGTTCATTTTTTGGTAGCGGAATGAAGTCGATTTTAGCCAATTTTTAAACGACTTGACTTTTTTGGTTCTTTGTGTCAAGACAAAAAGAACAGAAAAGTTGATTTAAAATCGAATTAAGAATCGGAATTAACAAGCAAGGTTAAAACAGGATTCCCGCTTTCGCGCCTGCCTGCCGCAAGGCAGGGGAATGGTTTCTCTTACCCTGTAATTTTCAGCTTGAGTAATGACTTCGAATTAAGGAATATGTAACCGGTCACAATTAACGTCATTACGCCGCCAAATATTACCGATGGGACGGTACCCAAAAGCTTTGCCGCCAGCCCCGATTCAAATGCGCCAACTTCATTTGATGTGCTCAAAAATATTCCGTTGATAGCGTTTACCCTGCCGCGCATGTTATCAGGCGTAAGAAACTGAAGTATAGTTGAACGTATCACGACGCTGATACTATCCAGTGCGCCGGTGACAAACATAGCCGCCACGGATAAAATGAAATTTTGCGATACAGCAAATACAAGCGTAGCTACCCCAAATCCGGCAACAGCAAGCATAAGAGTTCGCCATGCATGCGCCATCGGAGATTTTTTTGAAAGTATAAGCAATACAAGCACTGCGCCAATGGACGGCGCGGCACGGAGTATCCCGAGCTCTTCGGGGCCAACATGCAGTATGTCCTGCGCGAATATCGGCATAATGGCCGTCACACCGCCAAACATAACAGAGAACATATCAAGCGAAATTGAATAAAGAATTATTTTTGTTTTATAAACATAACTAAAACCTTCCTTTATTCTCTTGAGTACTGTGCCTTCTTCAATATTTTCAACTTTCCTGTCTTTAATCAGAACTGCGAATACGATTGATAAGCCTATGAGTCCTATTACAAAAAGCAGAGTATTTGAGAATCCGAATATACTATAGAGAAAACCGGAAACCGCGGGGCCGACTATTACGCCCGATTGCCACGATGCGCTGCTCCATGTCGACGCGTTAGCATAAGCTTCGCGCGGAATTAAAAAAGCTCTTAACGAAGTGATTGAAGGCGAGTAAAATGCGCGGCATACGCCGATAAAAAATACGTTGCCCCAAATAGCATACTTCAGGTTTTGCGCGTTTTCAGACGAAAGAATTTGAAATGAAAGAATATATAAAACAAACGATGCCAGCATCACAAATGCCAGCGACCAGATAATTAATTTTTTCTTGCTGAATTTATCAGCAAAGTGTCCGCCAAAAAGCGAGAGAAGTATGAACGGAGCGGCTTCGGCAAGCCCCAAAACGCCTATTGCCATAGGGTCATGCGTTAAGCGGTAAAGCTCGTAGCCTATAATAACTTCCTGTATCATCTGGGCCATTGTTGTAAGGAAACTCACGAAGAAATAATAGCGGAACTCCGCGTATCTGAGCGCCTGGAAAGCATCGGTATTGAGTGAAGCGGGATTACTCTGCAAACCGTATTTGTAGTTTCATTATCGTATCTTCAGTTTTTATAAGTATCAAGAAAATCCAGATCCAATTTATCTTTTGAACGTCCTGCCGCTTTTTTATTTTTGATAAGGTCTTCTATAGAAATGAAATAAATATTTTCTAAATCGCCATACTTGCCGGAAGTTTTGTGCTTATATGCTTCTTCAAATTCCACTCCATCGATATCGTTCAATATTTCGATTCTCATTGGGGGCTTGCCTATTCTGTATATTCTGGATTTTGAAATAAAGTCTTTCTCATCCAGCGAGAAATCCTTGAAACCAAAGAGTCCTAATACGCGGGTAAGCTTCTTAAGATTTTCTTTGGTCCGGCCAATCCATACGTCAAGGTCATCCGTGTATCGCGGGCGGGAATGAAAAGAAACAGCATATCCGCCTACAATAAGGTATTTAACCTCATTTTCTGTCAACAACTTCAAGAATTCTTTGAAGTCGTCGTTCATCTGGCTTTGCATTTATCAAATTTAAGTAATTTTGCCTTATAATTTCAAGCTCCTCTATTTTTTTGTCAGGGTCAAGATTCCTATAGTACTCAATATCTGCGTTTTCAGCTTCTCGAAAATCGGTAAATATAGCGATAATTTTATCCATATATAAATTTAGCCAAAATTATAGGTAAAATATACCGACAAATAAAGTAACAAATGCGAAGGCAAGTTGCATTTAATTATCTGTCGCAGCAGATAGTTGGGGAGGGATATATTATTTACCAGCCGCAATAAATTTTTCTATCTTTTCTTTTTGCCTCAAATGGTGACGGAAGTGCATGTCAATTAACTCAAACCACTCGATTGCGTTTAAGTAACCAAGCGCCGGATGCTGCGCCTTGCCGTGATGGGAAGCGTTATCTATCTTAGTTGCGTACTCAGACATAAGCGCAATTACCTCTTTTATTTTTGTTCTTGCTTCCTCTTTATTTTCCGGCTGTGCGGGCGTCGGCTGGAACTCGATCGGAACTTTAACCTCCATTGGAGGAAAACTTCCCATTTTATAAATTCCTATGGTGCGCTCGCTCATCGGTTCTGAGGCATGTTCATCTGAGCTGATGCATTCTTTGATCCTTGCGAACTGAAAGAACATTGCCGATTTAGTAATGTGCTGATATACCTGCCCCAGCGACCATGCGTCATCTGCAGGCTTTATCTTAAATTCATCTTCTGTGTATTTATCCAGATCTTTTATCCAGAGATTTGCAGTCTTTTCAAAATTTTCCCGAATTGTCTTAGTTTCCATTATTAATAATTTAAATTTGAAATAATCATGTTAGTTATTTTGACGTTCAATTGACTCTAAATGTTTTATTCACTCTATTTAACTTATTCACTCTATTCACTCATATAATTCTGTTCCAGGTTTCTTTTATCTTTGATATGATCTTTTCATTTTTCAAATCTTCATCGCTTATATACTCCTCAAAATGCCCGCAGTTTGTACAGATATAAGCATCAAGGAAAAAAAGCTTTATGGAGGATACTACAAGCTGCATTCTTTCGCCGCGCTTTCCCTGGCCATGATTCGTATAAACCTCGGTTGAACCGCATTTGGGGCATGTTCCGGTTTTTAGATTTTGTTCCACTATTATTTATTTAATTTGTTGATATGTTTTTATTTGCTTTACTTATTCTAAAATAAACTGTCGTCCGCCAAATTAAATCTCAAATCTCATATTTACCGCTTGTACTTTCTCTCCAAATACTCTCTCCATGTAACGCTTGAATCGCTGCATTTTGTACAGGTGTTGTACCCGTTCTTAAATGCCAGAGGCAGCTTGCCTTTCACCGGTACGGGAATAATAAATGATGTTTCGCCCCTTGCCTTAAATAATAATTTCGCCATTTTTCCCGCTGTCAGTATTTCCGGTCCGCCCTGGTTCAGGATGCTTCCGGAAGGACCGGTTTGGTAAATCTGGAGAACCTTGTTCGCAACGGCTGTTGTTTCAATTGATTGGAACTTCATGCTCTTAATTAAAAATCCTATCGGGCGCTTTACATAACGGTCAAGCAGCGTTTCAGCGAACTCATGGAATTGTGTGGTGCGTAAAATGGTGTAAGGTAAGCCGCTTTGTTTTGCAATCTCTTCACTTTTCAGCTTCTCTTTATAGTAGGGGGTATCCATTTTATCAATACCGACAATTGAAACGTAAATAAAATGCTTTAGTTCAATAGTTTTGCAGCGCTCTGCAAGCGTGTTGGTTGTAACGCTATCAGGAGCGGCGTTTCTGTTTGATGAGTTTGATGCGAGGTGGATAACCGTGTCACAGTCCCTGAGCGCTTCATCAAGTCCTTCGCCTGTATCAAGATTGACCTTAACAAAGTTTCCGTTTGTGGGATTGCGGCTTGAGCCCTTAAATGGAATATTGTTTTTAACAAGAGCTTTACAAAGTTCTTTACCTAACGTTCCTGTTGCACCTGTTACTAAGATCATTTAACCCGATTCTGTAATTTTACCAGCTTAATCTTTCGATCTGCTTAAAATCTTCAGGCGCTACTTTGGTTTTGTCTCCCAGGTAAGTCCATTTTAAAGAGCCAAGATTGCTTTTAAACACCCTGTTCAAAGTTTCAAGCGATACATTACTTACCTCTTTTTCGAAATTCTCGTATACTTTAAGGTTGTTCTTCAAATACCAGCGCCCCAGGTTTGCCGATTGGCTCGCCGAGGTTTGCATTCGCATGTAGTAAAGCGTCAGGTATGAATTTTTCGAGTTCCTAAGGTCTTCATCTGTAAACCCGTTTTTCTCAACATCGTTAATTATATCAACCATTTCCTTCAGCGATTCTTTAGGCTTAACGGTTGTAATATAAACCATATTTAGCGGCGTGGTTATTGTAGTTCCAACCATGTATATAGCCGGCGCATAGGAGAGGCTGCGCTTAGTCCTCAGCTCCAAAAAATATTTATCGTACATTATATTCATTGCGACCATCATAGCCGCCGCATCAGGCGAGCTCCAGTCGATACCCGGCATTAAACCGCAGATATAGTTTGTCGCTATCTTCCTGTCTGTAATTTCCTCGCCTGGCTGATCAAGCTTTACATGTTCGGCTGTTTTGCCGGCAGAGCCTTCGGGTAGTTTGGAAAACGCCGCTTTTATCTTATCAGTAATATCGCTTTGTTCTACGTTCCCGACAACAACTATAAATATCCGCTTTTTACATATAGATTCTTTGTAATAAGTCTTTAGATCTGCAAGCGTCAGGCCCGCAAGTGATTCTGAGGTGCCCTGCGGATTTTTCTCGTAATCTTTTCCCTTGAATGTTGTTGTGAATGCAAGCTGGTTCAGACGAGCGTCAGGGTCAGCTTCGTTCTGTTTTGCCCCGGCTATAAGTTGTTCTTTCTTTAAGGTGAATTCTGCGTCGCTAAACGCGGGATTCATTATCGCATCGGTGAACAGGTTCCATGACTGGTCCCAATATGATTTCAGGCAACGTAAATTCATTTCGCCGTAATCAAGTGAGGCATCTGAACCCAATGATGTCCCGATCTTCTCAGCCGCAGACATGAATTCTGTTTTGCTCATTGTTGTAGTTCCGCCTGAAACTGCCAGGTTGTATGCAAAATTTTCAATTCCCTGTTTCTCCAGCGGGTAATTCGCCGTTCCGCCCCTCACAAATAAGCGAACGCTGATAACATCTTTTGGAGTATTGTACATAATCACTTTTATGCCGTCTACGTCGAACTGATTTATTTCGCCTGCCTTAAGCGAAGTAACGCTTAGAACAATAATTAACGTTAGTAAACTGGCAACCGCTTTTACTTTTGTATTCATATGATTTTAATTTAATAAGTCTTCATATTTATTGATGTTCATGCCGCTCTGCATTTGCGCCGATAGCAGCAGTCCGGATACTTTCGGTATATCTTTAATATATTTCCTGACAAATTTCTTAATATCGTCGCGTGTGACATCATTTATATTTTTGGAATATGAAATAAGGTAATCGACGTTTGCCATTGACCACCAGTAACCTATTGTATGGCAGTAAGATGTTGTTTGCTCCTTCCTGTACTGGAGCTGGATATCAAGCTGTCTTTTAGCCGTTTCCAGCTGTTCATCTGTAAAATAATCGTCAGAGTCCCAGCGGCTGATATTTTCGTTTACCTTTGCCAGGCACTCTTTTATCTTTTGTTGATTTGGCATTATGCGCAGCTGAATTGGCCCGGTATATTTACTGGTAGTATATGAAAGCGAGAATTCCGTAGCCAGCCCCGATTCAATAATATCTTTGCGTAACTTAGAGGATTCCAGGTTCACTATTGATGAAAACACGTCGGCAACGAAGGTGTTTTTGATGTCTCTGCGTGTATCGGGACCCTGCCACCCGATTGCCATTACCGGGCTTTTGGCGTTTTCGTTTACGGTTATGTAGTTTATGTCGGCTTTGAGCGGCTCAAAATCCGGTATAGGCCATTTGGTCTGCGGATCAAAACCCGATGATTTCCAGTCGCCGTAAAGGTTCTTAACTTTTTCGAATACTTCTTCATGTTTTACGTCGCCTGCAATAACTAAAAGCGAGTTATTGGGCCAATAATATTTTTGCTGTATTGTTTTCATCTTCTCAGGGGTTGCCGAAAGTATTACTTCGTGGTCGCCCAGCGGATTTTTTCTGCAAGCGTTGGCGCCCCACATATTTTTATCCCAATCCATCCACAAATGAAATTCCGGGTCCGATTCATCTCTCTGGAACTCGCCGTTTACTACTGCATGTTCTTTTTGTATCTCGTCTTCAAGAAAGAGCGGGTAACGTATGGCGCTGTTCATAAAATTCAGGCCGCTATCAAGATTGGCCGCCGGCAGCGTAAAGAAATAATTAACGCGGTCCACGTTAGTGGTGCCGTTCCAGCTCATGCCAAGCTCATGAGCTTTTTTCATGTATGCTTCCTGTGACGGCATGTCGCGGTTTGCCTTAAAGAACATGTGCTCATAAAAATGCGAGAGCCCGTTAAACTCAGGCGGCTCGGTGTACGAACCGTTTTTAACGTTAATTTCAACTGTTACAAGCGGAACGCTTGCGTCTTCATAAACAAGAACTTCCAGCCCGTTATCAAGCTTAGTCATGTAATAACCTTCAGGAAGATTGTATTGGGAATAAAGAACAAGGGGAAACAGGACGAGGGCCGTAAATAAAACTAAATATTTATTCATTATATATTATTGTGTTAAAGCTTATTTAAACGATTGCAGGAATGAGGGGCTTACATAAAACCGTTTTCAAATATACCAAAAAATCTGTTTTTATATTCTACGGAATCGGATAGATAAATGAAGGGTTCTTTCGTTACCATAACTTGTAGTAAAATCTTTTGTTTAGTAATTAGTCATTAGTAATTAGTCATTGCTCCGCAGATAGCTTTTCCGCCCTGTCTGCTATCTTCAGCTTTTCAATCAGCTCATCCAGATTGCCTTCTATTATCTGCGATAGATTATATAGCGTTAAGCCTATCCTGTGGTCGGTAACGCGGTTTTGAGGGAAGTTGTATGTGCGTATCTTATCGCTTCTGTCGCCGGAGCCAACCATAAGTTTGCGTTTATCCGATACCAGCTTATTGGTTCGTTCAATTTCAGCTTCAAGCAATCTTGAGCGCAGCATCTTCATCGCCTTTTGTTTGTTCTTAAGCTGTGAGCGCTCATCCTGGCACTGAACAACAACTCCCGTTGGTATATGCGTTATGCGTATTGCGGTCTCGACTTTATTTACATTCTGTCCGCCTGCGCCGCCGGAACGGAACACATCTATTTTTAAATCCACTGTGTTTATTTCAACGTCTACTTCATCTGCTTCAGGCAGAACTGCGACAGACGCAGCTGATGTATGCACGCGTCCCTGTGTTTCCGTCAGCGGTACGCGCTGAACGCGGTGAACGCCGCTTTCGTATTTTAAAGTGCCGTAAATATCTTTCCCGGATACATCCAGAATTACTTCTTTTAATCCGCCGAGTCCGGATGACTCGTTAAAAGTAATAGTCTCCATTTTCCAGCCTTTGCTCTCGCCGTAACGTGTATACATTCTGTACAGGTCTGCGGCAAACAAAGCGGCTTCATCGCCTCCGGTTCCGGCGCGGATTTCAAGTATTGCGTTCTTAGCGTCATTGGGATCCTTCGGAACAAGCAGCTCTTTAATTTCAGCTTCAAGCGTTGTAAGTTTCACGTCAAGTTCTTCCTGCTCGGCTTTTGCAAGCTCTTTCATATCGGCGTCAAGATTTTCAAACAGCAGCTTGCGGTTTTCTTCTACCTGCGCCTTTACTTTGTTGTATTCATCATAAGCCTCTACTATACCCGCCAGATCGCTGTATTCTTTCGAAAGCCTGCGGAATTCCCGCTGGTCGTTAATTGTCTCCGGCTTATTCAGCAGCTCAGCTATCTCGTTATAACGCTCTTTTACTTTTTCTAATTTATCGAACATATTCTAATTTGATTAATAGCTAAATATAATTTTATTAGAATTAAATTGAAGTTCCATAAAATGCCTGCATATTTTTGTGTCATTCCCGCGTAGGCGGGAATCCATTACAGTAATTTCAAACATATGCTCAACACATATCAAAAATTTTCAACAAAAACTTTTTTTCTAAAATTTTTTCACTGAAAAAAAAATTCATGCGATAAATTTTTTATAAAATCTTTTTCGTAAAATTTTTTGATAAGCGCTGACGGAAAAATATTTTCATTTTTTCTCCGTTGCCTATTGACTATGAGTGTTATAATGTTATATTTGCAACAGAATTTTTAATGGAGAAGTACGCGCATTTTGAAAGTAGGATTCACATATAACATCAAGAAAGAAGTTGGAACTGAGAGTGTTTCAGTCGCTAAAGAATTTATTGATGAGAACGTAGCTGAAAAATATTCTAATCGCATTTCAGATAAGTACGCTGAGTGGGATGATGAAGAAACAATTTCCGCCGTAGAGAGCGCTTTAAAAAAAGCGGGGCATGATGTGATCCGTATCGAAGCCGATCTGAATGCGTTCTATGAATTAAAAAAAATTCGTCCGGATATCGTGTTCAATATGGCGGAAGGTTTCGGCGGCGCTTCAAGAGAGTCGCACATACCCTCAATGTTAGAGATGCTTGGAATTCCGTACACGGCTAGCGACCCGGTTACAATTGGGAACTGTCACGATAAATCGCGCTGTAAAGAAATTTTATCATACTATGGCGTGCCGACTCCGGGATTTTTCATAACCGAAACATCTGTTAATGGCTCGCCCAGCGTCAAATACCCGGCTTTTGTAAAGCCGCTGCACGAGGGTTCCTCAAAAGGCATATATAACAGCAGCCTTGTTACCTCGCGCGAAAAGCTAAATGCAGAGATTTCAAGGATACTGAGAGATTACCAGCAGCCCTCTATTATAGAGGACTACCTTGACGGAAGAGAGTTTACAGTTGCTATGCTCGGAAATGGCAAATCAACGCGGGTTTT
>Ga0265318_10001691_pt1 | contig 12660 bp, 9 predicted proteins | sample 4821metaG_FD_192431 | JGI IMG/M metagenome (GOLD analysis project Ga0265318, IMG submission 192431) | Rhizosphere microbial communities from Carex aquatilis grown in University of Washington, Seatle, WA, United States - 4-8-21 metaG | ecosystem: Host-associated > Plants > Roots > Rhizosphere >... | reverse complement strand
CTTGATCGCGGAGAGGTGCTTGCGCACGGCGTTGAGCTCGGCGATGCGCGCCCCCGCCCTTGCCACCGAGCGCGTGGTGGTGCGCTTGTCGTCGAGGCTCAGGCCGTCCGAGGGAAGGGCCATGGCGGAGGACGCGCCCCCCGACAGAAGAACGACGAGCGCGTCGGACGGAAGCATGCGCGCGAGCAGGTCGATCGCGGCGCGACCCGCCGCGACGCTCCGCTCGGACGGCTCGGGGTGGTCGGACACGATCGAGGCGACGCCCGCCGCGAGGTGCGGAGAGGCTGGGAAAGACGCCTGCGGCGCGACGACGAGCCCTCCCGCGACGCGCTCCGGCCCGACGGCGGCAGTGAGCCCGGCGAACATCGGAAACGCGACCTTTCCAAGCGCAAGAACGTGAATCGGGCCCGCCGGCACGGCCCCCGGGGCGGAGCCGACAGCGTCCCGCACCAGCGCCTCGCCGTCCACGCGACGCGCGACTTCCAAAAATACGTGCGTGAGGTTCATCGGCAATCCCGCCCGCCCCGGTCGGCGCCCGTGGCGCCCCGCGGTCGACCCGGATAAGCGTAGGCCCGCCCATGACGAAGAAGCGAAAGACCCCCGAAGAGCTGCGCAGTCATCGCTGGTACGGGGCGAACGATCTTCGCTCGTTCGGTCATCGTTCACGCGCCGCCCAGATGGGTTACAGCCGATCGGACTACGCCGGCAAGCCGGTCATCGCCATCGTGAACACGTGGAGCGACATCAACCCGTGCCACTCGCATTTTCGAACGCGGGCAGAGGAGATCAAGCGCGGCGTTTGGCAAGCGGGCGGGTTCCCCGTCGAGATGCCGGCGATCTCGCTCGCGGAGACGTTCCAGAAGCCGACGACGATGCTCTACCGCAACTTGCTCGCGATGGAGACCGAAGAGCTGCTCCGCTCCTATCCTGCCGACGGCGCCGTTCTGATGGGCGGGTGCGACAAGACGACCCCCGCTCTGATGATGGGCGCGATCAGCATGAACCTGCCGGCGGTGTTCTTCCCGGCCGGGGCGATGCTCCGCGGCGATTGGCGCGGGACGACGCTCGGGAGCGGGAGCGACGCCTGGAAATACTGGGCCGAGCTGCGCGCCGGCAACATCGAGCCTGCGGACTGGAACGAGATCGAAAGCGGGATCGCGCGCTCCCCCGGGACGTGCATGACGATGGGTACGGCGGCCACGATGATGAGCGCCGTCGAAGCCCTGGGGTTTTCGCTCCCCGGCGCGTCTTCGCTTCCGGCCGTCGACTCGCGCAGCGCCCAGATGGCCACGCTCGCGGGCCGGCGCATCGTCGAGATGGTCTGGGAAGACTTGAAGCCATCCGATCTGTTGTCGGAGGCCGCCGTCGACAACGCCGTCACCACGGTGCTGGCCCTCGGGGGGTCGACCAACGCGGTCATCCATCTCATCGCGATGGCGCGCAGGGGCGGCATCGCTCTCGACCTCGACCGGTTCGACGCGCTATCGACGCGCGTGCCGGTCCTGGCCAACCTGCGCCCTTCCGGAAAGTACCTAATGGAGGATTTCTGTTACGCGGGGGGCCTTCCGGCACTGCTCAACGTGCTCGCGCCCCTTCTCGACCTCGACTGCCTCACCGTCACCGGCAAACCGCTGCGAGACGGCGTCGCCGGCCGTCCCGTTCACGCCCCCGATGTGATTCGAACGCTCGACCGCCCCGTCGCCCCCTCCGGCGGCCTGGTCATCCTCCGGGGCAACCTCGCCCCGGCCGGGGCCGTCATGAAGCCGATCGCCGCGGAGCCGCGCTTGCTCCGCCACGCCGGCCGCGCGATCGTCTTCGACAGCTGCGACGAGATGATGGCGCGCATCGACGACCCCGCGCTCGACGTCGACCAAGACTCCGTGCTCGTCCTGCGCAACGCCGGGCCCAAGGGCGGCCCGGGGATGCCCGAGTGGGGGCAGCTGCCGATACCGAAGAAGCTCCTCGCCCAAGGCGTACGCGACATGCTGCGCATCTCCGACGCGCGGATGAGCGGAACCAGCTACGGCGCCTGCGTCCTTCACGTGTCGCCCGAGTCGTTCGTGGGCGGTCCGCTCGCGCTGCTGCGCGACGGCGACATCGTCGAGGTCGACGCGGCGGCGCGGACGCTCAACATGCGTGTGACCGACGACGAGCTCGCCAGGCGCGCCGCCGCGTGGCGTCCGCCGCCCGCGATTTACCCGCGCGGGTACGGGGCGCTCTACTCGAATCACATCCGGCAAGCGCACGAGGGCTGCGACTTCGACTTCCTCGAGGGTACCGCGCCGATCGCCGAGCCGGAGATTCATTAGCGGGGGCCGGCACACAAGTTCCGCTCGTGCTGGAATGCTGACTTTTTCGTCTCGAAGGAGAGAAAGTCGGACCAACTGTCCTCTCTCCGACATTAACAGCGTGAGCTGGCACGCGGAAGGCTCTCGAGGAGATGTCCATGGGACGGTGCTTGTACTTGGTTGGGGCGATCGTGACGGTGGCTTGTGCCGCAATCGGGCCGGCGTCTTGCGCGAGCTCGAGCGCCGGGATACCGGACACGGGGTCGAACGGCGTCGATGCAGGGCAGAATGACGCCACGAATGGCAGCTCCGGCGGCGGCTCGTCGAGCAGCGGCGCATCGAGCGGGGGCGGCTCCTCAGGCAGCGGCGCGTCGTCCAGCGGCGCCTCGTCCAGCGGCGGCAGCGGCGGCACATCGTCGTCGAGCGGCGGCGGCGGATCTTCTTCGGGCCATGGCTCCTCGTCGAGCGGAGGCGGCGCTTCATCGAGCGGCAGCGGCTCCTCGTCCGGAGCGAGCAGCTCCGGCACGTATGGCGGGAGCCCTGTTACCCATACGATGGCCGATTGCGACACGCTCGCCGCGGCCGACGCCGAGCTCGCTCTTCCGTTGACCAAGACGAAGGTCACCAAGCCGGTCTTGCCGGCCACGCCCACCAACACGGCCTGCGTCCTGTCCGCGGCGGTAGCGACCCCGGACGAGAAGCAAGCGAGCGCCGACACCGCTCGGATCCAAGCCGCGCTGACGGCATGCCCTGTGGTCAAGCTCGTTGCGAGCGGAGCGAACAACGCTTTCGTATCGGGCGCGCTCGACATCGTGGGGCCCGCGGTTCTCTGGATCGACACGGGCGTCACTCTGTACGCGTCGGTCAACGCGGCCTTGTTCACGTACAGTGGTCGGACGTCTTGCGGGGCGCAAAACTACGACCAGGACTGCGACTCGTCGGGCGGCACACAATGCACGGCCCTCATCAACATGACCGGGGCCGGACCGCAGCTCGTCGGCGGCGGGACCATCGACGGACAGGGCGGCAAGCCGATCATCGTCGGCGGCACTCAGCAAACGTACTCTTGGTGGGACCTCTCGGTTGCGCTGAGAACCGACAATGACCCCGATGCCGGCGTGAACCCAGGCAACTGCGGGAGCACGCCAGCCTCGCAGCGCGGCGGCAGTGCCCCCAATCCGCAGCTCATCATCGGCGGCGCATCGAGCACCGGCAAGTCCGACAAAACGACGTCCAATATGGTCGTCGCAGGCCTGACGCTGCACAACTCGCCGAAGTTTCATATCAAGTTCGCGAGCGCGGGCTTCACGATTTGGGGCAATACGATCTTGACGCCGTCGGACAAGTCCATCCCGCCGACCACCGCCCGAAATACCGACGGCATCGACCCCGGCGAGGGATACCTAGCCACCGGCGGAGCGGTCGTCTGCAACATGATCAGCACGGGCGACGACGACATCGTCCTCAAAGGCCACTACGGCGTTGGAAACGTCGTCGTGGCGCACAACCACTTCGGCACCGGGCACGGAATGTCGATCGGCAGTGAAACCCAGGGGATTCCGGGACTCACGGCGACCGATACGGCGAGCGGCTCCACCACCGGGATCGGGATCCAGGACGTGGACATTTACGACATCACGATCGACGGCGATACGCGGTCGACGGGGGGAGCCCCCGGATCGGACGTCAACGGCGTACGCGTGAAGTCCGACACGTACCGCGGCGGAATCGTGCAAAATACGACCTTCCACGACATCTGCACGCGCGACCTCGTCAATCCGCTGATCATCAACCCGCACTACTCGGACAAGACGACGACGCCGCCCCTCATCCCGTACTTCAAGAGCCTTACGGTGAAGAACTTGAACGCGGTCCTGGGGACTGCGCCGGTCACGCCCATCGCGACGCTCGAGGGATACGACATGGCGCACCCGACGAACGTCGTCCTCGACAACGTGCTGATCCAGGGAATCACGGCGGCGAACGTGCTGACGGACACGAACACGACGGTCACCATTCCGCCGGGCTCGCCCGGCGTGAACTTCGCCATTCCCGCCGCCCAGATGGTCGCCGCAGGCAACCCGACCGGCATCCCGTGCGACTGGGGTTGGCCCGTCCCGCGGCCGCAGTAGTCCACGAGGTCGGCGGGTTTGCCGGCGCCACCGGCGTGGGGCTTGCTTGCCTACGCGACCACGTGAAGGTGGACGCGGTCCTCGGGCATCTCGTCCCAGGTGCGGTCCCCGAGGCGTCGCCCCGTCTTCTTCTTGTTCACGCCCCCCCACTGCTTGAAGAAGAACGGGACGCCCGCTCGCTCACACTGGTCGCGGACGTCGAGTGCCCACTCGGGCTTCATCGGCCTCGCCCCCGGCCCGGACTCTCCGCCCACGATCACCCAGTGGATGCCGTCGAGGTGAAGGTCGGGCAACGGCCCGAGAAGGGGCTCCAGCGAAAGGAACCGTAGGCGGGCGCCCGTCTTCCGAAGGTCATCGATGCGACCGACGTACTTCGCGCTCTCGACACTCGTCCCCATCCAAACGTTGGGCGGCCACGTCAGGTCGGGATCGAGCTGAGAGACCCGGTCAGCCCGTTTGGTGAGCACCTGAAAGCGGTGCCAGTGCGCCTTGCGCATCACAGCGAATGCCTGGCGGATGAAGTCGAGCGGCACGTCCTTGTGGAAGAGATCGCTCATCGAGTTGACGAAGATTGTCATGGGCTTCTTCCAGCGAAGCGGCAGGTCGAGCATGTGCGGCTGAACCGTGAGCTCGAACCCGTTCTTATAGTTGGCCTGCCCCATCGCCTTGAGTCGCCTGGCCATCCGCTCGGCGTAGCAGTACTTGCAGCCCGGGCTGATCTTGTCGCAGCCGGTGACCGGGTTCCACGTCGCCTCGGTCCATTCGATTGCGGAGCCCGTCGCCATCAGGTCGCTCCCTTCGTCCTGTACTTGTGGAAGATGCTCTTGACGATCTTCGTCCCCGTGTCGTTTTGCGAGGCGAAAAAGAGGTAATAGACGATGGCCCCCTTCGTGTTCCGCATGGGCATCGGGTCCGGCACGAACTTGAAGCCCGCGACCTTCTTGAGGCGCCGCTGGTACGCCTGGACGATCCGTTCGTTGCCCCCGTGCTTGATCGGATCGACGCCGCCGAAGAGGGTCGGCTGGTCCGCGTACGCGGCGGTCTTCCAGGACTCGTCGCCCCAGAAGGATGTCATGCGGTCCGCATCCTCCTTCGCCACGCCTGCGGGCGCCGACCAGAGCGCATTCCTATTGATATCCATGATCGGGAAGTTGAGGAAGATCTCGATCGACTTCATCTTGCCCGCGCGTTTGACGACCTCCCAGCGAAGGGTCAGCCCGTACGGGTCGAGCAGGCAGAGCCCGCGGCGGAAGTTCTCGTAGAGGATGCGGGGAAACACCGTCTTGAGAAGCACCTCGTTGCAATCGCCCTCGTGGATGGAGACATCCGACCGCGTCCCGGCGTGCGAGCGGAGGTTGTCGACCTTCGCTCCGTCCAGGTCGATCAGGTGGTACTCCTTAAAGGGTGGCTGGATGGCGAGCGCGTTCAGCGGACTGCCCGGGACCATCTCGCCAGTCGCCTTCGAGATGTGGGCTCCCGCCCCGGCGAAGGCGTCGACGTAGACGTGGGCGAGCCGGTGCTTCTTCTGGCCCGTGAGGATCTGGGAGTACGCCGTGGCGTACTCCTTGATGATGGCGAGCTTGACCTCGGACCAATACCCGATCTCGTCGAACTTGAGCCCCGGCTTCCCAGCCATGGTGATCCCACGGGCCATCCTACACGTCGTGAGGCCGTGTTGACGAACCGACCGTCAAGGCCCCAAACCGTTCTGGCATGTCTCGCTATGACGCCCCGTTCGCGTACGCCGGCCCGGACGGCAAGCAGGTCGCGAAGCGAAGCATTCACGCTGGGCGAATGCGGAACGCCTTCGCGAGGTCGGCGTCGAGGAAGGGCGCCCGTCGGCCGCGCCGTCGAGCGATACGGTCTCACCTTTCGAACATCCTATGCTCGAAGAGTGAGAAGTGCCTGCGTCCGCCCCCGGCCGACCTGGGTTGCACGAGGTTCGCGGCGCACTTCGGCATGGGCTTGAGCCTCGGGCGCTCGAAGATTCAACGCGCCGGCATGGCGGATGGCATCATCAGCCCGCGGCCGCAGTAGCGCTAGTCACGTTGCCCCAGCGCCACGTCGTCGTGGGCGCCCTTGCTGCAGATAGTCACGACGACTACGACCATGACCATGTCGAATCGCAGCAACCACTGGAGCGTCGCATCCGCGAAGGCCGAGCTTTCGCGGGTAGTCGAGGATGCACAGAAGCGGCCGCAAGTGATAGAGCGTCGCGGGAAGCCGGTCGCAGTCGTCGTCGCGATGGATCAGTTCATTGAGAGTAGTGGCGGAGCGCGGTGGCGAAAATTCCTGGACGCATCAGCCGAGCTTCGGGCGCTCGGCGGCGCTGAGTTGTCCGTGCCACGACGAGAGCGCCGGGCATCTCCCTTCGGGCGCACTTGATGCTCGTCGATACGAACGTCCTTTCCGATCTCCCTCGTCGGGTTGACGCTGGTGACGCGGAATGGGCGCGACTTCGATGGGTGCGGTGTGGCACTCGTTGATCCGTTCAAATGACGCCTCGGACTTGTCGCAGTAGCCTTCGACTCTGTCGAGAGGGCACCCGCCATGACGACATCCTTTGGCCACGACAGCCACCGGCTCGCCGAAGTCTACGACCGGCTCAGCGACTCGCAGTTCGACGGGGGCAAACGCCTGGTCGAACGGATCGAGGTCCACGTGGGCGATCGGGTCCTCGACGTGGGCTGTGGCACGGGACGCCTGGCCCGCTGGATCGCCGAGCGCGTGGGGCCCTCAGGGAGCGTCGTGGGAATCGACCCGCTCATCGAGCGGATCGCCATCGCGCGCTCTCGCGCCGACGGGATTTCCTTCGAGGTCGGTCGGGCCGAAGACCTGAGCGCTTTTGCTTCGGAGAGCTTCGACGCGGTCTGCATGTCGGCAGTCATTCACTGGGTGTCCGACAAGCCCAAGGCGCTCGCCGAGGTCCGGCGGGTGCTGCGCCCCGGGGGACGGCTCGGCGTGACCACGATGCCGCAAGAGTTGCTTGGCGCGAGCAGTGTGACCGCGATTTGCCGGTCGGTGCTCCGTCGGTCGCCCTATGTCGAGCGAGTGGACCTGTCGGCTTTCGCGTTGGCCAGCCGAGGGCACACGACGACGGAGCTCATCGCGATGCTGCTCGAGAGCGGGCTCGCTCTGGACGAGCTCCACATCGTGCAGCGATCTCGCCATCACGCGAGCGGAGAAGAGGCGGTCGACTTCATGGAGGCGAGCTCGTTCGGCAATTTTCTCCGCATGGTTCCCGAGGATCTCCGCGAGTCGCTGCGAGTCGACCTGGCTGCTGCGTTCGAGGCGCAAAGAGGCCCAGAAGGCATCGACCTGCGCGAGTACGTGGAGGTCTTCGTGGCGAGCCGCGGCCCATGACCCTAGGAAACGCCCATTTGTTCATCGACAAATGACCATGTCTCATTGGTAGACGACCTTTGTCTGTCGGCGAACAATCGACTCTGCGCGCAAGACGACCGCTGGCCGTTGGCATCGGACCTTCTCTCCTGGACAGAGGCCATTTTCTCGTCCGTAGCGCCCCTCTTCCAATCGGCGGAGGGCCTTTTTTCGTCAGCAGCGGGCCTTTGACCATGGGGAGTGGCCCGTTCCTCGCTGGACGACGTCAGTCGTCCGTTGGCGAACGACCGCGCGTCGCCGACAAAGGGCCTTTGCCGATGGACAGACATCATTTTCTCTTCGGCCGAGGACCTTTGCCGATGGTCAAAGGACCTCTTCTCGTTGGCAGAGGGCCTCGGCCCGTGGAAGAACGGCCTTTTCCCGTCGACAAAGGCCGTCTTCCTATGAGCAAAGGGCCGTTCGTGCGAACTGGATCGCCTTTGGCAGGACAGAACGACGGATTCGACGAGAGCCAAGGAGCGGGGCGAATGCAACCTCGGTTGCGGTAAGCTCGGTCTTCTGGCTCGATAGCCAAAACACACCCCGACGCAACAATCGTGGAGCTCGCGACATCGCGCCTTCGTCTCCGCCCGGTCCGTGCGGAGGATCTGGAAGTCCTGGCCGCTGGCGGTGACGTCCCCGGAGAGTACACGCCGGCCGACTTACGGACAGTCCGTGAGTACGGTGACGCCTCTCGCCCGCAGCGTCGCGATGTCTTGCTTCGTACAGTCCAGTGCATTGCCCGTTACATCGACGGCGCTTCCGAAACCGAGGCTCGGGTTGGCGACCAGCGGTGCCAGATCACTGATCGCGTTGTTGCTCAAGTCGAGGCTCCTGAGCGCCGGGAGAAGCGAAAGCTGCGAAATGTCCTGAATCTGGTTTCCGCTGAGGTCTGCGTCCGTCAGATGGATCAACTGCGCGAGAGGGGCCGTGTCGACCAGCCCGCTCCTCGGCACACTGAGCCTTGTCAGGCCCCAAAGCGCCCAGAGCGCCCAACGGGCCGAGTTCGTACTGAAGTCACCACCGCCCGTCAATTCCAGCGATCGCAGGGAAGGCAATGCCAACAAGATCGCCGTCGTGTTTCCGTTGATGGACGCGTAGAGCGCGGTGACTTGAGGCAAGCGGGGAAAACTGGACTCTTGGGCCGGACCGAACCAAAGGGCGGCGAGGTTCGGAAGAGCCGCAAGCGGCGTGAGGTCCAGAAAGAAGGGGTCGACCTCGACCGAGCGCACGTTGGGGAGGCACTCGACGCCGAGCAGGGACGTGATCAAACCGTCGGCCTGAGGTGGACCGGAGTAATCGATACAGGGGCCGAAGAGAGTGCTTTCCTCGCCCCCGTCGGGATAACACAGCACAAATCCGGCGTTGGGGAACACGCTTTCGAAGTCCAAGTCGGTAAGGCCGGCCACGTCGGCCGCGTGGATCGGCCCGCTCGGTAGCCCGATGCCTTGCCGCACGACGGTCTCGACGTCTGGGTCCGCGAACGTCAGGGGATCAGCGCACGACGTCTTTGCGGTGTCACCGGAGCCGGATGCGTCGCCGGTGGCTTGGCCCCTGCCCGGGTGTGTTGCACGATCGACGAGCGGTCCCGAATCGGCGATTCCCGAGACCGCGTTCCCGCTGCACGCGAGTGCGCTCAACGCGGACGCGACCAATCCCAGCGGTCGTACTCTCTTCAGGCTTGTCCACCCCATGACGCATTCCTCGACTTTGGTCCAAGCGCTCACGGGTTGTGCGTGCCAGCAAACCCCGTAACCGCAACTGGAACCGAGCTCCAACCCACCGCGGAGCCGTTCCCGAGCTGGCCGCTCGAATTGTCCCCCCAGCATTCAATCCCGCCGCTCGCGGTGAGCGCGCACGCCGAGGTCCACCCCGCCGAGAGGGTTCTCACCCCACCCGAGAGGCCCGCGACGGGCACCGGAGGGTAGGTCGGAAACTCGAAAGGGCCCAAAGCGGGCGTGTCGCCCCAGCACTGGACTCCGCCCGGGGTGAGGGCGCAGGCGAATTGACCTCCTACGGCTAGGGAGGTCGCACCGCTCGAGAGACCCGCGACCGGCACGGGAATCGACGGAACGGCGACGAACGTACCGAGTTGCGCGATGTACCCCCAGCACCGAACTCCTTCGCTTTCCGTGAGCGCGCAGGCGGACGGGCCCCCCACGACGATCGCGGTCACACCGCTGGCAAGACCGATGACGGGCACGGGAAGAACCGGGGAGTCGAAGCTCACGGAATTGTTCCCGAGGCCACCGGACGGGTAGTTGGTGCCCCAGCACCGAGCTCCTCCGCTTGCGAGTGCGCATGCGGAAGAATCCCCCACGGAGATGGCCGTCACGCCACCCGTGAGACCGGTCACGGGTACGGGGACCTCGCTCGAACCATGCACGGAATCATTCCCGAGCTCACCGCTCGTATTGTCGCCCCAGCACTGGACCGCCCCGCTTGCCGTAAGGGCGCATGCGGAAGAACCTCCCACCGATATGGCCGTCACGCCACCCGTGAGACCGGTGACGGGTACGGGGACCTCGCTCGAACCATGCACGGAATCATTGCCGAGCGCACCGCTCGTATTGTCGCCCCAGCACTGGACCGCCCCGCTTGCCGTGAGGGCGCATGCGGAAGAACCACCCACGGATATGGCCGTCACGCCGCTCTCGAGGCCGGCGACAGGCGCGGGTGCCGAGCTGAATGTCCCTTGGAGAGCGCTTCCGAGTCGGGAACCCCAGCACTCGACGCCGCCGCTCGACGTTAGCGCGCAGGCTGTGGACCCACCCATGGACACCGCAATCGCCGTCTCCTGAACTCCCGAGTCGGCCGTCCCCGCTTCGTCGTCGCCTGCCTCGGGAGAATCTTCCAAGACCGCGGCGTCATTCGACATGGAAAGAGCGTCGGAAGTGGCCGCACCCTCTCGGTTTCCGCCGTCGGCGGGGGTCGATGCACCGGCGCCGCGGGCGCCGCTGTCATTGCCCGCATCGCCGCTTCTCGAGATGGCATCGCTCGCTCCGCAAGCCCCCGCGGCCCATAGCGCGCACCATCCGAGCGGCCCCGCGAGCCTCTTCGTTTTCATTGGTCGGCGGCGGGAGGGAGACGCAATCCCTGCAGGATACCATCCCCGCCGCGTAGGCCGGCAATGCGAGCGGATCGCGAAGGGTCGACTCGCTGGACGAGGATCCCCCGCCAACTCATGGCGGTGGTCCTGGCCGAGTTGGGTCCGTCATCTCAGCAGACGTTCCACACCAGCATCGATCGGAGAGGTACGATCCCTGCATGTTGCAAACGGCATGAAGACCACATGGAAGCCGCATGAGAAGCACGGGGACCTGACGGAGCGGGGCGATCTGCCATCGAGCGTCTACGCTTTCCCGGACAAGCGGAAGGAGCCGCTGACGGACGCCTCCCACGTGCGCAACGCCATCGCTCGTTTCGATCAGGTCCGCGGGGTCTCCGACGCCGAGCGCGATCTTGCATTTGCCAACATCCAGAAGGCTGCCAGGCATTATGCCGTCCACATGACCGAGACGGAGTGGAACGAGCTCGGCCGACGGCCGGGCTAGTAGCCAAGGTCCATGGGTTGCCGAGCCAACCGTGGGGGCGGGGCTGAGGTAACGAACGCCCTGCTTTCCTCCTTGCACATCCCGCGCTTGCCTTTCATGCCCACGACCGCGACGACCTTCGCGCGGCAGCGATGAGCATCGAATCCCCGAACTCGTGCCCCACGAAACCCCGCAGGGTTGCGGCTTCGTGCTCCCACGCGAGCGGACGGGCCGCCGAGGGCATCTCGCTCGCCCACGGTCGCGACGCGAAAGGAGTCTGCACGTGCCAGAGCGCGAGGGGAGCCGCGATATGGGAGTACTGGACGGGCCGCCCCTCCTTGTAGAGAGCTGTCCAGAAGCGGTCTCCGCCGAGCGCGAAGCGGAGATCGACGAGCCGCTCCGACGACGACGCGACCCCATCGACCTTCGCATCGAGCCCGCCGGAAAAGAGGAGTGAGTCCCCCACACGGACGCGGGGCGGCAGAGGGCGATCCTCCGTACGCGTACGCCAGTCGCCAGCGCCGAAGAGGACCGCACGCCAGGCGCCGTCGCGGGAGGCGAGCAGCCGCGCCTCGACGGGTTCCCCGGCGGCGGTCGCTCCCCGAAGGGAAGCTGGGAGCGTGGCCGCATCGTTCAGGACGACCAGGTCTCCCGGGCCCACGAACATCACGAGGTCGCGCACGCGCTGGATCTCGAAGCGATTCGTCCGCGGATCGACGACGACGAGCCCCTCGTCGAGCGGCGCCTCTCGCGGCCACCGCGCGGGGGTCACGGCGTCGCCTCCAGCCTCACGCCGTTCGCGAGCGTCTCCGCCCGTTCCACGATCCGCACGACGCGCGCCGCCACCTCCGTGGGATTAGCGAGTGTGCGCGGGTCCGCTTCTGGAATCGCGTCGGTGTGCATCTTCGTGTTCATCTCGCCCGGGTCCACGCTCACGAAGCGAACCCCCGTACCGTCCAGCTCCGCGCCCCACGTCCGGTTCAGCTGGTCGAGCGCCGCCTTGGAGATTCCGTAGGCTCCCCACCGTGCGTACGCGCTCACCGCGGCGTCCGAGCTCACGTGCACGACGACCCCGCGCCCGCGCAGCGCCATCGCCCCCGCGATCGCTTTCGTGAGCCGGAACGGACGCACCAGGTTCACGGCGAGGGTCCGCTCGACGTCTTCGCAGTCGGTGTCGAGGAGCAGGCGAAGCGGCACGGAACCGAGCGTGCTCGCGTTGTGCACGAGAAGATCGATGGGCCCGACCAGCGCCGCGCTCGCTCCGGCGACCCGGTAGATCGCCTCCTTGTCCCCGATGTCGGCCGCCACGGCGTGTGCCTCCCCCCC
>Ga0265318_10001690_pt1 | contig 12663 bp, 12 predicted proteins | sample 4821metaG_FD_192431 | JGI IMG/M metagenome (GOLD analysis project Ga0265318, IMG submission 192431) | Rhizosphere microbial communities from Carex aquatilis grown in University of Washington, Seatle, WA, United States - 4-8-21 metaG | ecosystem: Host-associated > Plants > Roots > Rhizosphere >... | reverse complement strand
CCAGCTCTGCGACCTCCTCGTGATTCAGGCCGCCGGCCGGCTCGTCGAGCAGCAGCAGCTGCGGCTCGGCGGCGAGCGCGCGGGCGAGCTCGACCCGCTTGAGCGTCCCGAACGGCAGCCCGGCGACCGGCCGACGGGCGACGTCCTCGATCCCGACGTACTCGAGGAGCCGTTCCGCCTCCGCCCGGGCGGCGCGGTCGCCGAACGGGCGCGTCCTGGTGTGCCCGCCCACCAGCACGTTGTCGAGCACCGTCATCGAGCGGAAGAGCTCGACGTTCTGGAAGGTCCGCGCGATCCCGCGGCGGACGACCCTGTGCGCGGGCGTCCGCAGGAGGCTCTTCCCGTTCAGCTCGAGCGAGCCCGAGTCCGGCGCGTAGAGCCGCGTCACGATGTTGAACAGCGTCGTCTTGCCGGCCCCGTTCGGCCCGATCAGGCCGACGATCTGACGCTCGTCGACCGCGAGCGAGACCCCGTCGAGGGCGACGATGCCACCGAAGCGCCGGCTGACGTCCCTGAGCTCGAGAAGGGCCATCGGAGCCCTACCCTACGGCGCCGGGGGAGCCTCCGGCAACGCCTCGGGGTCGGTGACCGGCGCCTGGCAGGCGAACCGCTCGCACAGATACACCGCCGTCCGGCCGTCGACGAGGCCCTTGCCGGCGAGCAGCGGGACATCCTCGGCGGGGCCGAAGGCGACGACGTCGGCGGGCAGGCGCGCCCGGAGCGCCGCGACGGCCACCGGTGCGCGGGGGTCGCCGACGATCGCGAGCTCGCGCCGCGGCGCGAGGTGCTGGTCGAGGGCGACGAGCATCCAGCCGAACGCGGTCGGCACACGCACGACCGTATCGCGGACGAGACGCAGGACGTCGGCCCCGCGCCGCTCGAGCTCGTCGTCGCCCCAGATCCGACCGAGCCGCAGCAGGACGTGGGCGAGCATCGCGTTCCCGCTCGGCGTCGGCTGGTCGGCCAGCTCCTGCTTGCGCGCGACGAGCTGCTCGCCGTCGCGCGGCGTCTGGAAGAAGCCGGCGCCGCCGGGGTCGCCGAACAGATCGACCGCGAGCAGCGCGAGCCGGTGGGCCTCGCGGAGCCAGCGCACCTCGCCCGTGGCGACGTGCAGCTCGAGCAGGCCGTGGGCCACGTCGGCGTAGTCGGACAGGTAGCCGGTGCCCTTCGCCGTGCCGTCGCGCCAGGTCCGGTGGAGGCGCCCGGCGTCCGTCGACAGCGGCCCGAGCAGGAACTCGGCCAGCCGCTCGCCGGCGGCGAGCCAGTCGTCGCGCTCGAGCTCGAGGCCGCAGCCGGCGAGCGCGGCCAGCATGAGGCCGTTCCAGGAGGCGATCGCCTTGTCGTCGCGGGCGGGCTTTGGGCGCAGCTCGCGGGCGGCGTGGAGCCGCGCCCGCGTCGCCTCGTCGATCGTGCCGCGCAGCACGAACCGGCCGTGCTCGAAGGGCTGCAGCAGCTCCTCGGGCGCTCCCTCGCCGGGTGCCCAGGTGAACGTGAGCCCCTCCACCCCGTCGGTGTCCGCGTCCTGGGCCGAGGCGAAGCCGCCGCCGGGCAGTGCCAGCTCGCGCAGCACGTAGCCCACCGTCTGCTCGGCGACCTCGCGGTAGCGGTCGTCGCCGAGCTGGCGCCAGCCCCGGGCGTAGACCGGCGCCAGCAGCGCGTTGTCGTAGAGCATCTTCTCGAAGTGCGGGACGAGCCAGCGCTCGTCGACGGAGTAGCGGTGGAAGCCGCCGCCGACGAGGTCGTACATGCCGCCGAGCGCCATCCCGTCGAGCGTCCGGCGCGTCAACTCGCGCTCGCCGCGGCGCAGCAGGAACTCGAGGACGGGTCCCGGCGGGAACTTCGGCGCACCGCCCCAGCCGCCCCAGCGCTCGTCGAACGCGCGCGCGCAGTTCGCCTGTGCCTCGGCGAGTTGCGCCTCGGAGAGGGGATCGGCCGACGCGGCCGGCCGCGCCCCGGCACGGAGGTGCTCGACGAGGCCGGCGGCCGACTCGGCCACCTCGGGGCGGCGGGTCACCCAGGCCTCGGAGATGCCGAGCAGCAGGTCGCGGAAGGCCGGCAGGCCGTGGCGTGCGACCGGCGGGTAGTACGTCCCGCCGTGGAACGGCTCGCCGCCGGGAGCCAGGAAGACCGTCATCGGCCAGCCGCCGTGCCCGGTCAGCGCGACCACCGCGTCCATGTAGATCGCGTCGAGGTCGGGCCGCTCCTCGCGGTCGACCTTGATGCAGACGAACCGCTCGTTCAGCAACGCTGCCACCGCCTCGTCCTCGAACGACTCGCGCTCCATCACGTGGCACCAGTGGCAGGCGGCGTAGCCGATCGAGAGCAGGATCGGCACGTCGCGCTCGTGCGCCGCCGTCAGCGCCTCTTCGCCCCACGGATACCAGTCGACGGGGTTGCCGGCATGCTGGAGCAGGTAGGGCGAGCTCTCCCGGGCGAGCCGATTCACCTGGGTTACGGTACTGGCGTGCCGATGCTTCTCGCCTCGCTTGCCTCGGCCGTCGTCGTCGTCATCGCAGGCGGCGCCCCGCGCCTGGCGGTCACGATCGACGGCCGGCCGGCGCCGAAGCACGAGCCCGTCCGGATCCGGCAAGGCGAGCTCCTGCGGTTCTCGCCGGGCGTCACGACGCTGACGGTCGTGCGCCTCGAATGTCGGGCCGACGTCCACCGCATCGCCGTCAAGGGCAATCGCTGGCGCGTTCCCGACCTGCCGACCGGCTCCTACCTCCTGCGCCGCGGCGGTGCCGGCTCGGCGGCGCTCGAGGTCACCGTCTCGAGCCACGACGCTCCCTGTCCGGCGCCGTCCTGACTCGATGTACGTCCACCGTCACGGGGACGGCCCGCCGCTCCTGTACCTGCACGGCGCCGGCGAGACGGCGGAGTACGCGGTACCCCTGACACGGCTGCTCGAGCGCGACTTCCACGTGATCCAGCCCGAGCGCCGCGGTCACGGGCGCACGCCCGACGTGCCCGGCCCGCTGACCTACGACGCGATGGCGCAGGACACGATGGCGCTGCTCGACCGGCTCGAGCTCGGGCCCGTGCCGGTGGTCGGCTACAGCGACGGCGCGATCGTCGGCCTGCTGGTCGCGATGGCCCGCCCGGACCTGCTGACGCACCTCGTCGCGATCGGCCCGAATGCCCGCGTCGACGGGCTCACCGCCGAGACGCTCGACTGGCTGGAGCACGCGACGGCCGACAGCTGGCCGCTGCCCGTCCGGCGCGCGTACGGGCGGCTGAGCCCCGACGGGCCGGGCCACTGGCCGGTCGTGGCGGAGAAGCTCCGCCTGCTGCTCCTCCGTGAGCCGACGCTGACGGACGAGCAGCTCGCGGCGATCACCGTGCCGACGCTGCTCGTCGGGGGCGAGCGCGACGCGATCCGCCTCGACCACTTCGCCGAGCTCCAGGCGGCCATCCCCGGCTCCGAGCTCTGCATCCTGCCCGGTGCTCCGCACGAGCTGCCGGTGGCCGAGCCGGAGCTGGTGGCCCGGCTTTGCACGGACTTCATCCGCCGCCGCGCGTAACCGACGCTTGCATCCGGGGCGCCGCTCTCCCATACTGCCGAGTCTCTCGTCACGCCCGCCCACGATTCGCAGGGGGAGAACACAGATGACAGCAAGTGACGGCGCCGTCTCGAACACGACCTCCGCCGCGGTCGAGGAGAAGGCGAAGCTCCAGAAGCACTTCGGGCGCTTCGACATGTTCTTCTTCCTCGTCTGTACGCTCGTCGGCCTCGACACGATCGGGTCGGTCGCGAGCCACGGCGCCCAGGGCTTCACCTGGCTGATCTTCCTCGTGCCGGTGTTCTTCATCCCGTACGCGCTGCTGACGTCCGAGCTCGGCTCGACGTTCACCGAGGAGGGCGGCCCGTACATCTGGACGAAGCTGGCGCTCGGCCGGTTCGTCAGCGGCGTGAATGCGCTCATCTACTGGGTCTCGAACCCGATCTGGCTCGGCGGCTCGCTCTGCATCACGGCGGTCGCGACGTTCGAGTCGTTCTTCACGGGCCTCGGCGTCTGGAAGTACGTGTTCGGCCTGGCGTTCATCTGGATCTCGGTGTGGGCGGCGATCCTGTCGTTCGGCGTCGGCAAGTGGCTGCCGACGATCGGCGCCTGGGGACGCATGGTCGTCCTCTCGTTCTTCACGCTCACCGTCGTCATCTACGCGATCAAGCACGGCGTCCACGGCGTCCACGGCGGTGACTTCAAGCCCAGCTACGCGGTGTTCATCGCGCTCGTCCCGGTGCTCTTCTTCAACTACGTCGGCTTCGAATTGCCGAACGCGGCCGGCGACGAGATGAAGGATCCGCAGAAGGACGTGCCGTTCACCGTCATCAGGTCGGCGTTCATGGCGGTGGTGCTCTACGGCGCCCCGATCCTCGCGATCCTGCTCGTGCTGCCGGTCAGCCAGGTGTCGAGCCTCGGCGGCTTCATCGACGCGATCAAGACGGTCTTCACGGTGTACGGCGGACATGTCGGCGCCGATCCGTCGTCGACCATCCTCACCGGCGCCGGCAAGGTGATCGGCGACGTTACCGCGATCGCCTTCATCTTCGCGCTGATGTCGAGCGGCGCGACGTGGATCATGGGCGCCGACCGGGCCGAGGCAGTCGCCTGCTACGACGGCGCGGGCCCGCGCATCCTCGGCACGTTCTCGAAGCGCTACGGCACGCCGATCGCCGTGAATGCGCTCTCCGGGATCATCTCGACCTTGTTCATGATCCTGGCGTTCCAGCTCACCAGCGGCAGCACGGCGCAGTACTTCAGCGCCGCGCTCGGCCTGGCGATCTCGACGACGACGATCGCCTACCTGGCGATCTTCCCGGCGCTCTACATCCTGCGCCGCAAGCTGCCGGACGTCCACCGCCCGTACCGGGCGCCGTTCGGGAACGCCGGGGCGCTCGTGATCAGCGCGCTCACGTTCGGCTGGGCGCTGCTCGCGACGGCGGCGCTCCTGTGGCCGGGCCTCGGGCAGGCTCATCCGAACGACAGCCTGCCGTCGGGCTTTGCCGCGGTCACCTCCGGCGCGGGCCAGCACGGGCCGGAGCGCCTGAACTACGAGCTGAGCCAGCTGATCCCGCTCGGATTCTTCATCCTGCTCGGCGTCGTCTTCTACTGGCTCGGCGCGCCGACCCGGCGGCAGGCGGTCGCCGTTCCCCAGTCGGCCCCGGCCGGCGTCGACTAGGTCTCCCCGAGAGGACGACAGATGATCAAGCGAATCGTGTTGGCGCTGGACGGCTCACCCGAGTCCGAGTACGCCGTTCCGATCACCCAGGAGATCGCCAAGGCCCTCGGGGCGGCGGTGACCGTCGTGCACGTGCGCGAGATGATGCTCGCGCCGGTCGTGGGCGGCGTCCCGCGGCGGATCGACGCGGACGAGATCGAGCAGCGCGTCGCGGGCGACGTCGCCGCGTTGATCGACGCCGGGATCGACGCCGAGCTGCGCATCGTCGCCACCACCTACGCGGGCGGGCCTGCGCACGACATCGCCGGAGCGGCCGAGGACGTCGGCGCGGGCCTGATCGTCGCCGGCACGCGCGGGTTCGGCGTCATCAAGGGCATGCTGGTCGGCAGCGTCGCCCACCGGCTGCCGTACGCGGCGAAGTGCCCGGTCCTGATCGTGCCGCTGCCGGAGCCCGAGCTCGGCGCGACCGCCTAGTCGAGTCAGCTCAGGTGGAGGCGCTCGCCGGCGGCGGCGAGCGCCTCGCCGAGCACGTTCACGATGGTCGCGAACTCCTCCGCCCGGGCGACGAGCGGCGGCGAGATCTGGATCACCGGGTCGCCGCGATCATCGGTACGGCAGATCAGCCCGTTCTCGAACAGCCTCGGCGAGAGGAACCCGCGGAGCAGCTCCTCGCACTCCTGGCGGTCGAAGGTCTCGCGCGTCTCCTTGTTCTTGACGAGCTCGAGGGCGTAGAAGAAGCCCGTCCCGCGCAGATCGCCCGCGAGCGGCAGGTCGAGGAGGGTGGCCAGCCGCGCGCGGAAGTCGTCGCCGTGCTCGACGACGCCTTCGACGATCTGCTCGCGCTTCATGATCTCGATGTTCTTGAGCGCGATCGCCGAGGCGACCGGATGGCCGCCGAACGTGATGCCGTGGGTGTACATGGCGTCGTCGGACGCGAACGCATCGTGGACCTTGTCGCTCACGAGCACGGCGCCGATCGACGCATAGGCCGACGACAGGCCCTTGGCGCACGTGATCAGGTCGGGGCGGATGTCGTACTTCTCGCTCGCGAACCAGGCACCGACGCGGCCGAAGCCGGTGATCACCTCGTCGGCGCAGAGCAGGATCCCGTGCCGGTCGCAGAGCTCGCGGACGCCCTGGAAGTAGCCGGCGGGCGGTGTGAAGCAGCCGCCCGAGTTCTGCACCGGCTCCATGATCACCATCGCGATCGTGTCCGGCCCCTCCTGCTCGATCGCGCCCTCGAGGTCGTCGAGCAGGAACGCGGTGAACTCGGCCTCGGTCTCGTCGGCCGGGCGGTGGTAGCGGTTCGTGTTGCGCACGTGCGAGACGCCCGGCACGAGCGGCTCGAACGGCTTGCGCAGCGCGGCGACGCCGTTGATCGAGAGGGCGCCCATCGTGGTGCCGTGGTAGGCGGTGCGACGCGCGATCACCTTGTAGCGTCGCTCCCCGCGGGCCGAGTGGTACTGGCGGGCGAGCTTCCACGCCGCCTCCACCGCCTCCGAGCCGCCCGAGACGAAGAACGCGCGGTTCAGGTCGCCCGGCGCGAGGCTCGCGAGCTCCTGCGCCAGCTCGATCGCGCGCGGATGCGCGTACGACCAGTTGGTGTAGAACGGCAGCTCGCGCATCTGCTCGAGCGCCGCCTGCCCCATCTCCTCGCCGAACGAGTAGCCGACGTTCACGGCGAAGAGACCGGCGAGGCCGTCGAGGTAGCGCTTCCCGGTGTCGTCCCAGAGGTAACAGCCCTCACCGCGGACGATCACCGGCGGGCTGTAGTCGTGCATGCGCGTGAAGTGCAGCCAGAGGTGGCGGGCGGCTGCCTGGCGCAGAGGAGTCGATCCGGTCATCGCCCGAACAGCATACGGAGGATTCAGCTATTCAGACGGTCACCGGCTCGTCAGCCGCACGGTGACGTGATGATCCTCGATCCGCTGCGGGGTGACCCGCACGATCACACGTCCCGGCGGGCCGGTGAACGGGCGGCCGTCGTACTTGTGCGACAGGAACTCGATGTGCTCGCTCGCCCCCTCCTCGTCGAGCACGGCCGTGCCGGTCACCTCGAGGAAGCGGTAGCCGTCGTCGCGATCGAGCACCGTGACGCCGACCTTCGGGTTCGCGCGCAGGTTGCGGGTCTTGGCGCGCGCACCGGTGGTGTTGAAGACGACGTGCTCGCCGTCCGTGTCGATCCAGACGACGCTCGTCTGGGGCATCCCGTCCGGCCCGACAGTCGCGACGACCGCGAAGTTCGGCTCGGCCAGAAACGCCTTCTGGGCCTCGTTCAACTGCGCCATCTCGTACTCCTCTCGTTCGCGACTCTCACGAGCCGACCTTCGTCGGGATGTTCCTGATCTTCCCTGCGCGCAGCAGAGCCTCGACCCGCTTCACCCTCGCCGCGATGCCGGCGGGTGCCTTGCTCGAGAACCTGCCGATCCCGACCCCGTTCCGGTCGAGACCGTACACCGCGTCGCGGCCACCCTTGAAGCGGCCGTTCTTCGCGTCGGCGATCGCCTGGAAGACGGCGGTGTCGACTCGCTTCAGCGCCGAGGTGAGCACGTAGGGGCCGAGGTAGCCCTGGTCGGCGTCGACCCCGATCCCCCAGACGCCCTGCTCGTTCGCGGCGTCGAGCGCACCGAGCCCGCAGCCGCCGGCGACCTGGAAGACGACCGCCGACCCGGCGGCGATCTGGTTCAGCGCGATCTCCTTGCACCTGGCCTCGTTCGAGAAGTCGTTCGAGTAGGCATTCGGCGTCTTGACGCCCGGAAGCGCCGCCTTCGCGCCCGCCTGGAAGCCCGCGATGTACCGGTCGACCGGCGGCTGCTTCTGGCCGCCGACGGACGAGACGACGTCGGCGCCCCGCGCCTTGGCGGCGAGACCCGCCGCGTACCCCGCGAGATAGCCCGCCTCCTGCTCCTTGAAGAGCAGGCCCTCGACGTTCGGCAGGCCGCCCTCGTCGGCGTTCGAGACGTCCACGATCGCGAAGTGCGTCTTCGGGAACTGCTTGGCCACCGCCTCCAGCGCCTGGATCTCGGTGAAGCCGACCCCGATCACCAGCGAGTACCCCTGCTGCGCGAGCCGGGCGAGATTCGGGATGTACTCGGCCGGCGAGGCCGCCTGCACGACCCGGCCCTGGACGCCGAGCTTCGACTCGGCCTGCTGCAGGCCGAGATACGCCAGGTGGTTGAAACCGCGGTCGTTCAACCCGCCGGTGTCGGTACTCAGCCCGACCTTGAAGGCGGGTGCGGCTACCGGTGCCGCGTGACGCGAGCTGCCGCGGCCGGCGGCGGCGAGCACCAGCGCGGCCGCGAGGAGGGCGAGGACGGGGATCAGCTTCGGCTGCATGGCTCCTTCTCGGGTGGCTTCTCGAAGTTTTAGACTGTTAGGCGAAAACCTTGGCCCATTCTAGAGACACACCGACGCACGTCGCACTGGCAGCCGTCCTGCGCGTCCGCGACCACTCGCTCGAGGTGCTGCTCGACGGGAACGCCCTGCCGGGCGCCGAGCTGACACGCCCGGAGACGCTCGAGGCGGCGCTCGGGCGGGCGCTCGAGCTCTCCGCGCTCGCCCACCTCGAGCAGCTCGAGACACGCAGCGACCCGCGCCGCACGGCCCGCGGCTGGGAGCTCGCGACGGCCTACCTCGGCCTCGCGCCCGCGGACGCCGAGCTGGCCGGCCGCTGGCACGCGGTCGGCGCGCTGCCGCCGCTCGTCGACGACCACACCCGGATCGTCGCTGCCGCGCAGGCGCGGCTCCGCGCGAAGCTCTCGTACACCAACCTCGGCTTCGCGCTCGCCCCGGAGGCGTTCACGATCTCGGAGCTGCGCGAGATCTTCGTCGCAGCGCTCGGCTACGACGTGTCGGCGACGAACCTGCAGCGCGTGCTCGTCCGCCGCGGCGTGCTCGAGCCGGTCGCGGGCCACCGCGCGCCGGGCCGCTCGGGGGGCCGGCCCGCGGCCCTGTTCTCGTTCGTCGCGCGGCGGCTCGAGGTGACGGACGAGTTCGCCGCGTTGCGACCGCCGCGCTGAGAGCCGCCGAGCGACGGTCAGGCGCGCAGGTCGGCCAGGATCTCGCGCCAGGCCGCGAACAGCAGCTGGTGGTTCCCCGGCACGACCCGGAACTTCGCCTGCGGGAGGCGGGCCGCGTAGGCGCGGCCGATCGCCGGCGGGCAGACCGGGTCGCTCGCTCCCCACCACAGCGTCACCGGCGCGCCGACCTCGGCGAGCTCGAAGCCCCACGGCCGGCCCAGCACCGCCAGCTCGCGCGCGAGCGCCGCCGGCGCGGAACGACTCCTGCCGCCCCCGCCCGTAGGCGTCGTCGGTGTCGGATCGGCCCGTCGGCGGGGTCGGGCGCCTGCCCCAGGCCTCGAGCCGTCCGGTGAGCAGGCGGGGCGCGAGCGAGGCCAGCCGCACCGAGAGGCGGACGTCGCGCGCGAGGAGCGAGAGGAGGTCGGGCGGCGGCATCGAGCCGACGAGCGCGACCCGGGTGACCCGGTCGCCGAGCACGCCCGCCACCGCCAGGGCGTGCGGGCCGCCCGCCGACCAGCCGAGCGTCGCGAAGCGGTCGAGCCCGAGCCCGTCCGCCAGCGCCTCGACGTCACGAGCGAACGTGACGAGCGTCCTGCCCTCGACCGGCGGCCCGGAGCGCTCGACCGCCACCAGACGGACGCCGAGCGACGCCGCGATCGAATCGTCGGGGTGGCGGGAGAGCCGCGAGTCGCCGCCACCGTGGCAGTAGAGGACCGGGAAGCCGGCCGGGTCGCCGGTGTCGTCGAACGTCAGCGGGTGACGACGAGCGTCGCCTGCATGCCGAGCGAGCGATGATCCGCGACCGAGCACCAGAGCAAGTATCGCCCGGGAGCCAGGCGCAGCGTGAGGTCGGCGAGGGAGCCGGGCGCCACCTTGCCGAGGCCCGCGACGTGCGTCGCGCCGATGCGCTCCAGGCGGAGGTCGTGCGAGTCCTCCCCGAAGTTGTCGAGCTCGACGATCGCCTCGCCGGCCTTCAGGTGCAGGCGCGACAGGGTGTACGAGTACTCGTGCGCGACGACCTCGAGGCGCGACGGCGCCGGGCTGAGCGCCGGCGCTGCCGGAACGGCGAAGCCGGCCACCACGGCGGAGCCGACGAACAGCGCCGCCGACGCCACGGCCAGGCGGGCGCGGCTCATTTGACCAGCGTGTACCGCTGGAACTTGCCGGCGCCGGGGATGATCCGCTCGGCGTCGAACTTCAGCCACTGCTCGAGGAGGGAGCAGTAGACCGACCGGAAGTCGGACGTCGCCTTCAGGTTCCCCTGCGGATCGAGCGAGGCCAGCCCGGGGAACTCGCCCACGGCGGTACCCGTGCTGCGGGTGCCGATCAGGAACGCCGTCCCGGCGGCGCCGTGGTCGGTGCCGCCCGAGCCGTTCTCCTGGGCGCGGCGGCCGAACTCCGACCAGACGAGCGTCAGGACGCGGTCGGCGATGCCGCGGGCTTCGAGGTCCCGCTGGAACGAGAAGAGCGACGCCGCCGTCGTGGTGAGCGCAGGCGTGAGCGCGGCGGTCTGCCCGGCGTGGGTGTCGTAGGAGCCGGAGGCCTCGAGCGCGACGCAGCGCAGCGGCAGGCCGGCGGAGATCATCGCGGCGACGCCCTGGAGGCCGGTCGTGAACCCGTCGTTGCCGTCGGGGTACGGGACGGGCGACTTGATCGTGCCGCCCGCGAACGGGAGCAGCTGGCGGCGCAGCCGGTCGGCCTGCTTCGTGACGTTCGCGGCCGTCAGGAACGCCGGGTCCTTCGAGTGGACGGAGCCGAGCGCGCCCATCGCGTCGAGCATCCGGTTCTGGACGCTGCCCCAGACACCCTGGGCGCCGAACGTGTACTGGTTCGGCCCGTCGATCGCGGCCACCGGCACCTTCGTCGTCGCGAGCGACGGCTCGAGGCTGCCGGTGATCGAGAGACCCTGCAGCGGGTTGTCGGGCGAGCCGGTCGCGTCGAGGTAGCGGCCGAGCCAGCCGGTGAGCAGGTGCGGATCGGTCGCCCCCACTTCCCAGAAGTGGCGCGACGTGAAGTGCGACTGGTCCGGATGGTCGTAGCCGACGGCGGGCAGGACCGTGACCTTCCCCTCGTCGTGCAGCGTCGCGAGCGGCGCGAGCGCCGGGTTCCAGTACAGCCGCGGATCCTCCGTGAACTGGGTGCCGCCGGTGACGGCGAGCTGGGTGCGGAGGGTGTGGTAGAGCGGGTCTCCGTCCGGGTAGAGCAGCGAGAGCGCGTCGGCGCCGCCCTGCAGGAAGACGCTGACCAGGATCGGGCCTTGCGGGCCGCTCGCGGCGTTCGCGATGCCCTCGTCGAACAGCTGCAGGCGGCCGGCGCCGTAGACGGCGAGCGCGAGGCCCGCCGACTTGGCGACGAAGGAGCGGCGGGTCAGGCCGGTGCCGGCCGGCAGCGGCATGCCCGGCTCGATCGAGGGCAGGCCGCGGCCGGCGACGGCGCGAACCAGGTCGGCGCGGGTGCATTCGGCGCAGGTGATGTCGGAACGTGCGCTCATGAGGTCTGCATGTCCGGGGAGACTCCGATCAGCTGGCGTAGCCCGTTCTCGACGAGCACCGGGTAGGTCTTCTGCTCCCAGTCGGCCTTGCCGTCGGCGAGGGCGCGGGAGGCGAAGTGGTAGAGCTGGTAGTTCGTCCCGACCGAGAGGGTCGGCTTGTTCCAGAACTTCAGCGCGCTGTCGAGCAGCGGCTGGGCGCCGGCCGGCAGACCGGCGGGAGGCTTCGACGGGTCGAGGCTCTTGTCGCGGAGGAGACGCTGCACGCCCATCCAGCGGCCGCGGAAGGTGGCGGTGTCGAGCCAGCGGGTGTCGTCCCAGCCGGCGACGTTCGGCGGGTAGAAGAGCTGCTGCCCCGACTGCGCGCCGATCCAGGCCCAGTCGGTGGTGGTGATCCCCATGCCGACGCGCCGGAGCAGGCCGGCGATGTGGACGACCGGCGGCTTCACCATCCGCTCGCCCTCGTAGAGGTCGGGGTGCTGGAGGATCGCCTGGACGACGGGGCGCACCTGGTAGCCCTGGCGGTAGAGCGCCTCGAGCGCGGCGGCCGTGCGGCTGTCCGGGGCGGTCGGGACGAAGTAGCTCCAGAGCTTCCCGACGAAGAACGAGGCGTGAGCCGCGTTCTCGACGCAGAGCTTGCATGAGCCGCGCCAGTCGAAGTTGCCGCTCTTGCGGAAGACGCGCTTCATCCCGGTGTCGTGCTCGGCGGCGTCGAAGTGGAAGTCGTAGTTGCCGAGGCCGTTGCGCCACCGGTTCTGCCAGCCGGTCAGCGACCGGGCCTGCTGGCGGACGTCCTCCTCGGTGTAGGCGCCGCGGTCGGCACCGAGCGTGAAGAGCTCCATCATCTCGCGCCCGTAGTTCTCGTTCGGCGCCTCCTTCACGTTCTGCGTGCCGTTCAGCCACAGGAGCATCGCCGGGTTCGCGGTGACCCGGAGCAGCAGCTGGTCGAACGGGGAGAGGAAGTGTCTGCGGAAG
>Ga0265318_10001689_pt1 | contig 12663 bp, 12 predicted proteins | sample 4821metaG_FD_192431 | JGI IMG/M metagenome (GOLD analysis project Ga0265318, IMG submission 192431) | Rhizosphere microbial communities from Carex aquatilis grown in University of Washington, Seatle, WA, United States - 4-8-21 metaG | ecosystem: Host-associated > Plants > Roots > Rhizosphere >... | reverse complement strand
CTCCGGCTCGCATTCGCTCGCCACCTCCCCCGTGAGCACGGGGGAGGATTTGCTACCTCCACGCTTCGCGAACTGGTTCGCCTCGCGCGGCTGGAGCGCGCGGCCGCATCAGCTGGCGCTGATCGCGCGCGCCGCCCAGGGCAAGTCGGTGCTGCTCGTCGCGCCCACCGGCGGCGGCAAGACGCTGGCGGGGTTTTTGCCCAGCCTGATCGAACTCGCGGCGCTTCCCGCGCGGCGGCCGCGCGAATTGCACACGCTCTACATCTCGCCGCTCAAGGCGCTCGCCGTCGACGTCGCGCGCAATCTCGAGACGCCGGTCGCCGAGATGGGCCTTCCCGTGCGCATCGAGACGCGCACCGGCGACACGCCCGCCTCGCGCCGCCAGCGCCAGAAGACGCTGCCACCCGACATCCTGCTGACCACGCCCGAGCAGCTCGCATTGCTCATCGCCTCGCGCGAGGCGCCGCGCCTGTTCAAGCACCTGCGCGCCGTCGTCCTCGACGAGCTGCACGCGATGAACAACACCAAGCGCGGCGATCTGCTGGCGCTGGGGCTGGCGCGGCTGCGCACGCTCGCGCCGGAGCATCGCAGTGTCGGGCTGTCCGCGACCGTCGCCGATCCGCAGCCGCTGATGGACTTCCTCGCGCCTGAGACGGAATTGGTACGCGGTGCGCCGGGCGCGAAGCCGCAGATCTCCATCCTCGCTTCCGACGCCTACGTGCCGTGGGCGGGACACATCGCCCGGCACGCGACCGCCGACATCCTGGAGTCGATCAAGAAGGCAAGGACCTCGCTGGTCTTCGTCAACACCCGCGCCAATGCCGAGCGCACGTTCCAGGAGCTCTGGCGGCTGAACGAGGACAATCTCGCCATCGCGCTGCATCACGGCTCGCTCGCGCCCGCGCAGCGCCGCAAGGTCGAGAGCGCGATGACGCGCGGGCTCCTGCGCGCGGTGGTGTGCACCTCGACGCTCGATCTCGGCATCGACTGGGGCGCGGTCGACAACGTCATCTGCATCGGGGCTCCGAAGGGCGCGGCGCGTCTGGTGCAGCGCATCGGCCGCGCCAACCACCGCCTCGACGAGCCGAGCCAGGCGATGCTGGTGCCGTCGAACCGTTTCGAGGTCTTGGAATGCGAAGCCGCGCGCGACGCGGTGTTGGCCGGCGAGCTCGACGGCGACCGCCTGCGCAAGGGCGGGCTCGACGTGCTGGCGCAGCACGTGCTCGGCAGCGCCTGCGCGGAGCCGTTCGACGCCGACGCGCTCTATGCCGAGATCGTCTCGGCCTCGCCTTACCGCGACCTGACACGCGAGGATTTCGACAAGGTCGTCGATTTCGTCGCCACCGGCGGCTATGCGCTCAAGCGCTACGACCGCTACGCGCGCCTGCGCCGCACGCCCGAGGGCAAGTGGCGCGTCGCCCATCCGCGCGTCGCCCAGCAATACCGCATGAATGTCGGCGTCATCGTCGAGGATCCGATGATCGACATCCGTTTACAGTCGAAAGGACGGCCGACCGGCGCGGGCGGGCGCTCGCTCGGCCAGCTCGAGGAATATTTCGTCGAGCAGCTGGTGCAGGGCGACACCTTCGCTTTCGCCGGCGGCGTGCTGCGCTTCGAGGGCATCCACGAGGATGCGGCTTATGTGACGCGCACCCACGATCCCGAGGCGCAGGTGCCGTCCTACAATGGCGGCAAGTTCCCGCTCTCGACGTTTTTGGCGCAGCGCGTGCGCGAGATGGTGTCCAAGCCGGAAGCCTGGGGCGTGCTGCCCGAGCCGGTGCACGAATGGCTGCGCATCCAGGAATGGCGCTCGATCATCCCCAAGCCCGGTCAGCTCCTGGTCGAGACGTTCCCGCGCGGGAACAAGCAATACCTCGTCTGCTATCCGTTCGAGGGACGGCTGGCGCATCAGACGCTCGGCATGCTGATCACGCGCAGGCTGGAACGCCTGCGCATGCGTCCCCTGGGCTTCTGCGCCAACGAATACGCGCTCGCGGTCTGGGCCTTGCGCGACATGGGCGGGCTCGACATGGGCAGGCTGTTCGACGAGGACATGCTGGGCGACGACCTCGACGCGTGGCTCGCGGAGTCCAATCTCTACAAGCGCACCTTCCGCAATTGCGCGATCATCGCGGGTCTTATCGAGCGCCGCTTCCCCGGCCGCGAGAAGACCGGGCGGCAGGTGACGTTCTCCTCCGACCTGATCTACGACGTGCTGCGCGAGCACGAGCCCGACCACATCCTGCTGCGCGCGACCTATGAGGATGCGGCAACCGGCCTGCTCGACATCGCGCGGCTGGCGGAGATGCTCGCGCGCGTGAAGGGCCGCATCGTTCCCAAGCGCCTCGACCGCGTCTCGCCGCTCGCGGTGCCGGCATTGCTCGAGATCAGCAAAGAGATGGTGGCGGGCGAGGCGCATGAGGATATCCTGCGCGAGGCCGAAGAATCGCTGATCGCGGACGCGATGCGGGTATGAAATATTCTCCCCCGTCCTTACGGGGGAGACGCCGAGCGTAGCGAGGCAGAGGGGGAATTCCCCCTCCGGCGCTTCGCGCCACCTCCCCCGTGAGTACGGGGGAGGATAAGTAGGGAATCGCGTGATCAACGACGACCTCCACATCGATGTGAACGGCGTGACGCTCGTCCTCGACGCGTCCGGCGCCGCGTGGTGGCCGGAGCAGGCGACGCTCGTCTTCGCCGATATCCATTTCGAGAAGGGCTCGTCCTATGCCCGGCGCGGCGCGTTGCTGCCGCCCTACGACACGCGCACGACGCTGCGCCGCATGGCAGAGGCGATCGCGCGGCGCGCGCCCAGACGCATCGTGGCGCTGGGCGATTCCTTTCACGACCGCGACGCCGCCGAACGTCTCGACGACAGCGAGCGCGCGGCGCTGGCGCAGCTTGGCCGCGGCGCGGAATGGGTCTGGATCACGGGCAATCACGATCCCGCGCCGCCGTCCTGGCTCGGCGGCGCCATCGTGCCGGAGCTGCGGCTCGGGGGCCTCCTCTTCCGCCACGAGCCCGGCGTGTTCTTCCAGCCGGGCGAGATCGCGGGGCATCTGCATCCCTGCACCACGGTGACGCGGCGCGGACGCAGCCTGCGCCGGCGCTGCTTCGTCTCGGATGGGCGGCGCATGGTGCTGCCGGCCTTCGGCGCCTATGCGGGCGGGCTCGATCTGCGCGATCCCGCGATCGGATCGCTGTTCGAGGGCGCGTTCGGCGCCTTCGTGCTCGGCACCGCGCGCGTCTATGCGGTCGCGGGACGCGGCGGCGCGGTTCACTCCATGCGGCGGAAGGCGAGCGAGGAGAGCCAGCCCAGCGCCATCGCCATCAGCACGGTCGAAAGCCCGTAGGCCAGCGGGTTGTCGCGCGAGAAATCGTAGACGCGCCGCTCCGTCCCCGTCTGGTCGATGGTGAGCCTGGATTGGTGCGGCCGGCCGATCACGCGTCCGCCGCGCAGCAGATAGACGTCCGCGGTATAGTCGCCGCGCGGCGCCGAGGCCGGCAGCGGCACGCGCGCGCGGAACAGCGTGCCGCTCAGGAACTCGACGCCCCTGCCCTCCTCGGCATAGAGCTTGTTCCTCTCCTCGGCACGGATCGCGGCCTGGACGAAGGGTTGCGGATCGTGGCCGCCCATGGCGGAGCGCGGCGACAGCGCCGCCAGACCGAGCCCGTATTGGCGGCGCACCGCCTCGCTCGCGATGTCCGCAAGCGGCCGGTTCGACGCCGCGAAGTAGTAGCCCGGCATGGCATAGAGGATCTCGCGGCTGGTGTTGATCCAGATGCCGAGCACGCGGTCCTTGCGGCGCACGCGCATGTCGGTCCTGGGCCCGCGCACGACGACGGCGATGTCGGGACGCGCGCCGCTCTCAGGCCGCTCCACCGCGCCGAAGACGGTGATCTCGGTGCCGTTATAGGTCGAGCGGATCTCGATCCTGTCCTGCGACAGTCCCGAGACGAGGTTCTCGCCCACAGGCGTCGAAGGTGCTGCGAAAGCCGCGGCGAGGAGGATGGCGGCCGCTCTCATGCCGCGCCCATCATCACGCTGAACAGATCGGCGGGCCTTGCCACCAGGCCGTAGAGCAGCATCGCGCCGACGGCGAGGATGAGGAGCGCCAGGAGAAAGCGCAGCTGCTCGCCGCGCAGGCGCGACGACGCGCGCACGCCGAATTGCGCGCCGAGCACGCCGCCCACGATCAGGAACAGCGCCAGCATCGCGTCGACGGCATGGTTGCCGATCGATTGCAGGATCGTCGCCGTTGCGGTGATGACGATGATCTGCGCGAGCGAGGTGCCCATCACGACGTTGGTAGGCATGCGCAGGCCGTAGATCATCGCCGGCACGATCAGGAAGCCGCCGCCGATGCCCATCACCGCCGAGAGCAGGCCTACCACGAAGCCGATGCCGACCGGCGCGAGCACGCTGATGTAGAGGCGCGAGGCCGGGAAGCGGTCCTTGAGCGGCAGACGCTGGATCCAGTTGTGGCCCAGGCGCCGCGCCGCGGCGGATACGCCGCCGCGCGCCGCGCGCAGGCTCGAAAGGCTCTCCCGCAGCATCACCGCGCCGATGGTGCCGAGGAGGACGACGTAGGCCGCGGAGACGACCAAGTCCATCTGGCCCGAGCGCCGCAGCAGGCTGAACAGCCACACGCCCGCGGCCGTCCCCACCACGCCGCCCGCCGTCATCACCGCGGCCATCTTGAGATCGATCGCGCGCTTGCGCCATTGCGCGATGGCGCCCGACATCGACGAGGCGGTGACGTGGCTCGAGGTCGTCGCCACCGCGATCGCCGGCGGGATGCCCGCGAAGATCAAAAGCGGCGTGAGCAGGAACCCGCCGCCCACGCCGAGCAGTCCGGACAGGAACCCGATCCCGCCGCCGAGCCCCAGAAGCAGCAGCCAATGGACCGACATCTGGGCGACGGGGAGATAGATTTCCATCGATCGCGCGGGAAGGATGCGCAGCCAATGTGCGCGGGCAGCGAGGACGGGTCAACCGCATCAGAACTTAGCAAAAAATCGTCATCGCCCGGCTTGTCCGGGCGACCCACGGAAACAAACTCGATGATGGGTACTTGTGGCCGTGGGTCGCCCGCATAAAGCGGGCGATGACGTCCTTATTTTACAAATCCCCCTGCTGCGGCGCGACGTTGGCGCGGGCATCCGGGGGGGCGGGCTTGAAGGCGTCGGCGGCGTGCTGGGCGGCGGCGCGGTCGTCGGCGGAGAGTTGCGTGCCGAGCGCGTCGATGCGCGCCTTGGATTCCTTGTCGCCGCCGGTTGCGGCGATGGCGTACCATTTGTACGCGTCGATCAGGCTCTGCGGCACGCCGGTGCCGCGCTCGTAGAGCACGGCGAGATTGAACTGCGAATCGACGAGGCCGAGCGAGGCGGCCTTGGAGAACCAGCGCGCGGCTTCGGTCGGATCCTTCTTGATGCCCGTGCCTTCGGCATAGTCGACGGCGATGTTGTGCATCGCCTTGCGGTTGCCCTGCATGGCGCTCGCGAGATACCAGTGCGTCGCTTTCGCCGCGTCGGCGGGCACGCCCGAGCCGTGCTCGTAGAGCGTGCCGAGGCGATATTGCGCGACGGGCTCGCCGGCTTCCGCCGCGCGCTCCAGCCACTTGGCGGCTTCGGCTTCGTTCACCGGACGGCCTTCGCCGTTGAGGTATTTGAGTCCGATGACGGTTTGGGCCTTGGCGTTGCCCGCATTGGCGAGCTGCGTGACGTGGTCGAGCGAAGGCACGACGACGTTGAGCTGCTGCTGCTGCGCCTGCTGGTTCTGCGCGGGCGGCTGCTGTTGCGGAACGGCATGGACCGGGGCTGCGTTGACCTGCTTCTGCTGCAGCGGCGGCACCAGGACGGGCTTTGCCGTCGCCTTGGGCGGTGTTGCCGCAGGCGGCGCAGTCTCGACGTCGGGCGCGACCGCGTGCAGCGGCGTTCCGGCTTGCGGCTGCGGCGCGGGCGCTTTCGGCGCGAACATCGCGCCGAGACCCTGTGGATGCGAGGACGAGCCGAGCATGCCCTGGCTGAGCACGAACGCCGCGATCAGCGCGACGGCGACCAGGACGACGAGGCCGATGATCACATAAGGCGTGCGGCTTGCGCCTTCCTTGCCGGGCTCGCTCTTGCTCACGGCGCCCCAGGCGAAGCCGCGCGAGGATTGCTCGGCCTCGGCGGCGCTGGCGGCGGCGCGCGCGGAGCGGCGCGCGGCGGAGAGGAACGTGTCGCCCGCAGGCTGCTGCGCCGCGAAGGCGTCGCCGGCCGGCGCCGGCGCGAAGGGATCCTCGGCGGGGAAGGGCGGCGGCGCATCGAAAGCCGGCTGAGGCGCGAACGGATCGTGCCCCGCCGCGAAAGGCGGCGGCGCGCCGGGCGTCGGCACGTCGGGGAAGGGCGGTGCGTCGTAGGATTGCGGCAGGGCTGAGAAGGCCGGCGGCGGCGCGGCCTGGACGGCCGGCGGCGGAGGCGGCGCGGCCGTCACCTTCGCCTCCATCGCGCTCAGGCGCGCGGTGGCATCGCCGAGCGCGCTGCGGAATTCGGAGACCGTGTCGCGCTGGCGGTTTTCGGTCGCCTCGACGCGGTTGAGCAGGCGCTTCAGGCTGTCCTCGATGGCACGCGCGGTGGTGGGCTCGTTGCCGTCGAGACGCTCGATCAGGTCGCTGAGATTCTTCTCGATGCCGTCCAGGCGCCGCTCGATCAGCGGATCGGGGCCGCGCGCTTCCAGCTTGGCGACGTTCTCTTCCAGCCGCGCGATGGCGCCGGCGGTCTCGGTTTCGCGGCGCGCGGCCTGCGGCTGGTCGGCCGCGTGCGCGTCGAGCTTGTCGAGCGCACGCTCCAGCGCGGCGGAGGTGTTCTGCGCCGCCTTCTCGACCAGATAGACGCGGTCGTCGAGCGCGGTCATGCGGTGCTCAAGGCTGCGCGCGGTTCCTTCCGCGTCGCTGCGCGCTTCGCCCAGGCGTCCGGCGACGTTTTCCAAATTGTCGGCGAGCGAGGCGATCTGGGTCGCCGATTGCGTGGCGTTCTGCGTGAGCTGGTCGGCAAGGCGCGACAGGCCGGTGTGCAATCCCTTCACCGCGTCCTTCATGCCGTTCTGCGCATTGGCGCGCTCGACGCGGTCGATGCGGTCGGCGAGGCCCACGACATGGGCGCCGAGCTGGTCGAAGGCCTGCGTCTGCTCGCGCGCGGCGATGTTCATCTCGGTCGCGGCCTTGCTCATGGCGCGATTGCTTTCGGTCTGGGTGCGCTCGGCGGAGTCCATGCGCCGCGCGACGCCGCGCAGCTGCTCCTCGATGCGGCGATAGACGTCCTTGAGCTCCGCCCCGCTGCGCGAGACGCGCTCGAGCGCCTCGGTCGTCTCACGGTCGTGAGCGTCCGCCGGATCCTGGGCGGCGTAGGTCCTGGGGGCCAAGCTGTCGCGGGTCAATTCGTCCTCATCCCCGGCGTCGGCGAAGCTGCGCAGGATGCGCCGCGTAAGCCACTCGCCGACCGACAGGCCTTCACGCCTCGCCGCTGCGCGTGCCGCTTCGCGCGCTTCGGGCGGTATGCCTGCCACGTTCCAAGGAAGATCAGGCCGCATTTCGAATCACTGGACGACGTACCCTCAAGCATAAGTACCGGCGGCAAGATATAGTGTAAAGGAACGTCGCTAGACCTATGCATGGGCCGTTGCCGGCCTTTTTCTTCCCGGGACACATCTTCGCGCGATACGATTAATGGCGGGTTAGCGCTTTGAGACGCCTGCGCGCTCGAGCTCGCGCCCGAGCCGTCCGCTCATCCAGGTCCATGCCATGCGGTAGTCCGAGACGAGCGACCAGAGCGGATAGGTGAAGGTCGCCGGCCGGTTGTGCTCGACGAAGAAGTGGCTGAACCACGCCGGCCCATAGCCCGAAACCAGCGCCAGAGGCACGAACCAGAGCTTGCCGGTGATGATCGCCGCGATCACGCAGAGCGTGGACAACGCCGTCCCCGCATAGTGGATCGCGCGCGTCTTGGGATTCGCATGTTCCTGCAGATAGTACGGCCAGAAATCGCGATAGCTCGAGATGGGACGGTTGGTCGGTTGCGCGTCGGCCATGGAGCATTGTGGACGCGGGACAGCCAAAAGTCATGTCTTTGATGCGCGAAGTCATTTGGGAAGCGAGGTCGGGTCCCTAGCTAAGGGGCGCAACTTCACGGGACCCAACCATGTCGATAGCGCTTTCCGCGACCGAGCGGACCGAAACACGGCCCGGCGAGGTGCCGCTCTGGCGTCTCTATCTGCTGCGCGCGACGTATCTGTTGATCGTGGTGGGCTTGGGCTCGGAGGTCTGGCCCAAGATCATCGGCCACGCGCCGGTGACGAGCCTGATGCAGGGCGTCGTGCGCTGCATGCTCTTCGGCGTTTCGCTGATGGCGGCGATCGGGCTGCGCTATCCGCTCAAGATGCTGCCGCTGCTGTTCTTCGAGATGGCGTGGAAGGCGACCTGGCTGAGCGTGATCGCCTGGCCCGCCTGGACCGCGCACACCGTCGACGCCGACATGGCCGAGACGATCCAAGCCTGTCTGATGGGTGTGATCTTTCCGGTCGTGATCCCGTGGGGCTATGTGTTCGCGAACTATCTGAAAGCGCCGGGCGACAGGTGGTGGTGAGTACTATCAACCCTTCTTCGTCATCGCCCGGCTTGTCCGGGCGACCCACGGCAATCCAGCGAGATCGAGAAGATGTCCGTGGGTGGCCCGGACAAGCCGGGCCATGACATCTATATTTGAATTTGTGAGTTACTTCGTCGCGTTCTTGTCGATATGCGGCCCCAGGCCCAGATCGGTCGCGAACAGCGCGGTCACATACACCGTGTCGCCGTTCACGGCGGCGCCGATGCCGGTCATGGTGTAGTCGGCCATCGCCAGATTGTCGCGGTGCGGCGGGTCCTTGAGCCACTGGTCGACGAAGCCGCGCGCGAAGCCGTTCACGTCGACGCCGGTCTGCTTGACGTAGTGCAGCGCCGCCATGTTCTCGCCGAGCAGGCCTTGGAAGCGCGGATCCTTGTCCATCAGGATCGTCGCCGAGGTCTCGCCGGTGGGCGAGGCGTGCGCCATGTAGTTCTTCGCCGCCATGTCGGCCGAGCGCGCGCGCGCCACGGCGCCGAGCTCGGGATCGATGGCGAGCGGATGGGCATGCGGGTCGAGCTTCTCACGCTCCTCCTCGATGAGGAGCGCGATGCGGCTCTCCAGCGCCGGCATCAGGGTCGCGGGATCGGGTGGCGGGGTTAAGGGCTTGGGCGCGGGCGGCGTCGCGGCACAGCCCGCGAGCAGCACAAGCGCGGCAAAGAGCGCAGCCCCCCGGCGCATGGTCAGGCGACGAACTCGAACAGGCCTGCGGCGCCCATGCCGCCGCCGATGCACATGGTGACGACGCCGAGCTTGGCCTTGCGCCTTCTGCCTTCGAGCAGGATGTGGCCCGTCATGCGCGCGCCCGACATGCCGTAAGGGTGTCCGATGGAGATCGCGCCGCCGTTGACGTTGAGGCGGTCCTGCGGAATGCCCAGCCGGTCGACGCAATAGAGCACCTGCGCCGCGAACGCCTCGTTCAGCTCCCACAGGTCGATGTCGGCGACCTTGAGGTTGTGGCGCTCGAGCAGGCGCGGCACGGCGAAGACCGGGCCGATGCCCATCTCGTCCGGCTCGCAGCCCGCGACCGCGAAGCCGCGGAAGATGCCGAGCGGCTTGATGTTGCGCTTGGCGGCCTCGGCCGCGTCCATCACCACGCAGGCCGACGCGCCGTCGGCGAATTGCGAGGCGTTGCCTGCCGTGACGTATTTGCCCTGCGCGATCTTCATGCCGCCCTGGAGCACGGGCTTGAGCGATTTCAGGCCTTCGAGAGTCGTGTCGGGGCGGTTGCATTCGTCATGCGTGACCGTATAGGCGACGATGGAGTCCTGGCCGGTCGCCTTGTCGGTCTTCTTCATCTTGGTGTCGAGCGGGACGATCTCGTCCTTGAACTTGTCCGCCTGCTGGGCCGCGGCGGTGCGGCGCTGGCTTTCGAGCGCGTATTCGTCCTGGCGGTCGCGGCCGACGCCGTAGCGCTCCGAGACGATCTCGGCGGTCTCGATCATCGAGATCCAGAGCTCGGGCTTGACCTGCATCAGGTGCTCTTCGGTGAGGTTCTTGGTGTTCATGCCGCCCATCTGCACGAGCGAGATGGACTCGACGCCCGAGCCGATCGCGACAGGCGTGCCTTCCACGATCACCTGATGCGCGGCGACCGCGATCGCCTGCAGCCCGGACGAGCAGAAGCGGTTGATCGTCGTGCCTGCGGTGGTGACCGGGCAGCCCGCCCAGATCGCCGACAGCCGCGCGATGTTCATGCCGGTGGCGCCTTCGGGCTGGGCGCAGCCCATCACGACGTCCTCGATCTCTTTCGCGTCGAGGCCGGCGCGGGCGATGGCGTGCTTGACGGCGTGCCCGCCCATCACCGCGCCGTGGGTCATGTTGAATCCGCCGCGGACGGATTTGGCGAGACCGGTGCGCGCGGTCGAGACGATGACGGCTTCTCTCATGGAAATCTCCAATGGCTGAATTGGAGAAGCCTAGAGCAGAACCGTTCTCAGATATAGGCGCCCTGGTCGATCAGCTCCGGCGCCGCGCGCTGGCGCGAGCGGTGGGTGATCATGACCTCGTGCAGGTGGCGGACGGTGCTGCTGCCCGTCGTCACGAACAGGAACGGGAAGATGCCGTGCAGCATGCAGGCGAAACCGGCCACGATCATCCGGCCGCCGAAGCCCGTGGCCGTCGCCAGGTGCTCGCCATAGGTCTCGCCGACGGTGCTGGGATGGGAGGTGAACGGGTTCATGGATGCGCGCCTTCACACTGACCGAAAGATTCTGCGCTGCTTCGGCGAGGAAATCATTATCGGGTTTACTTCTATCCGGGCTTATGGTAGAGAAATATTCTACATATGCTCGATAAAATAGATAAAAAACTTCTCGAACTGCTTCAGGGCGATGCGACCCTGAACATCGCGGCGCTGGCGGAGCTCGTCGGGCTTTCGGCCACGCCGTGCTGGAAGCGCGTCAAGCGGCTGGAGGAGGACGGCACCATCCTCAAGCGCGTGGCCCTCGTCGACCGCGCCAAGGTGGGCCTCAAGGTCACGATATTCGTCAGTATAAAGACGAACGAGCACGATGCCGAATGGCTGGAGAATTTCGCGCGCGTGGCGGCCACGTTTCCGGAGATCGTCGAGCTCTACCGCATGAGCGGCGATGTCGACTACCTGATGAAGGTGGTGAGCGAGGACGTCGAGGGCTACGACCGGTTCTACAAACGGCTGATCAAGGCGGTGAAGCTGACCGACGTGTCGTCGGCCTTCGCGATGGAGCAGATCAAGTACTCGACCGAGTTGCCGCTGGGTGGAGCCTAGGCAAGCTCACCCTTCGACGGGCTCAGGGTGAGGGTCTGAGCTGGCTGCAGCAGTCCCTCATGCTGAGCTTGTCGCAGCATGAGGGTGTCGCCGACCTATGCCACCCGCCGCTCCGGATCCTGTTTCCAATAGACATACGAGCTCACGATCGCCAGCAGCGCGCTCGCGGTCACTGAGGCCGCGAAGGTGAGATAAGCCGGCTCGACGCCGATGGCGAAGCGCACGGCCAGCGTCACGATCGCGCTGATCACGAACAGGCGGCCGAGCAGGCGGTGCGATTTCTCCCAGGAAAGCTCGCTCGAAAGCGTCCAGGGCGTGCGGATGCCGAGGAACCAGTTCGAGCGCACCTTGCCCAGATAGTTGCCGCCTGCCGCTATCGCCAGCGCGACCACGACGAGCAGCGTGCCGGGGATGTCGATCGCATATCCCAGCGCCGTCAGCACGATCATGGCATGGCTGATCGCCAGCACCGCCAGCGCGCCGATCCAGAAGACGAGGAACGGCTTGCGGCTGGCGATGAGGTGCTCGCGTCGGGGCTCGACGCGCGGAATGACCGCGATGAGGATGATGATCGCGAGCGCGATCGCGGGAAGCAGGGCCAGCCCCATGTCCCTCGACATGTGGCCGTTCACCTTTCCGTCGAATCCCCAATGGGTCGCGAGCTGCGCGTCCGCCGGCAGCACGGTCCAGCCATAGGCGCTGATCGCCGCCATCACGGCGACGAGGGCGAAGCTCAAAAGCAGCGGCAGACGCAAGTTCATGTCGGTTCTCCCTCCGGTTCGGCGGCCGTCGTGCCGGCGATGGACATCAAGGCTGCCATCGCCTCCTCGAGCACGCTCATGTTCAGGCTGTAGATGATCGACGTGCCCCGGCGCTCGGTCGCGACCAGATCGGCCGCCTTCAACACCGTGAAATGGCCGGACAGGGTGGGCTTGGCGAGCTCGAACCGCTCCGCCAGGTCGCCTGCGCTCAAGGGGCCATCCCGCAGCAATTTCAAGATCTTGCGGCGAACCGGGTGCGCCAGGGCGTCGAAGACATCGCTCATATTTTGTTATTTAGCGAAATAAGGAAATAAGTCAAGAGGCGGGTTCATCCTCCCCCGTCTTTACGGGGGAGGTGGCGCGCAGCGCCGGAGGGGGACTTACCCCATAGGCGCTAACTTAGAGCGCCAACAAGCGGCACGTCGCCCTTCGAGGCTCGCTGCGCTCGCGCCTCAGGGTGACGTACCTACTGCAGCAGTAGCGTCATGCTGAGGTGCCCGCCGAAGGCGG
>Ga0265318_10001684_pt1 | contig 12696 bp, 10 predicted proteins | sample 4821metaG_FD_192431 | JGI IMG/M metagenome (GOLD analysis project Ga0265318, IMG submission 192431) | Rhizosphere microbial communities from Carex aquatilis grown in University of Washington, Seatle, WA, United States - 4-8-21 metaG | ecosystem: Host-associated > Plants > Roots > Rhizosphere >... | reverse complement strand
GACCTCCGCCGACCACCACCACGCTGCGCTCGGCGCTCAATCCGTCACCCCCAGCAGCCCGCGGGCGGCGACCCACGCCTTCTCGTGTTTCGCCAGCGACATCCGTTCGCGCGCGATCCGCTCCGGGTGCGCCTCGATACGGTCGAGCAGCCGCCGGTAGATCCCCGCCATCGCCAGCACGCAACCCGCGCTGCGACGGTCGAGCAGCGGCACGAGCGTCAGGCCGCGGTCGAACCACTCGCGCGCCCGCTCCGCCTCGTAGCGCACCGCCTCCGACAGCCGCTCCAGCTCCGCCGCGCCCGCCGCGTCGCCGTTCGCGCCATACGAGCCGGTCGCGCGCGCCAGCACCGCCAGCGCCTCCGCCGCGCCCGCACCCTCCGCAGCGATCAGCCCGACGCGCCGCAGATCCTCGCGCGGCAGGTACACGCGGCCGTTGCTCGCGTCCTCCCGCACGTCGCGCAGGATGTTCGTCAGCTGCAGCGCGATGCCGAGGTCGTCCGCGAGCGTTTCCGCGTCCGCACGGTCGACCGCGTCGTCGCGCAGGCCGAAGATCGCCAGGCACGCCCTTCCGATCGCGCCCGCCACGCGGCGGCAGTACGGCACGAGCTCCTCGAAGGACTCATATGTCACGCCCTCCACGTCCATCCGAACACCCTCGATCAGCTCCGCGAGCGCGCCCGCCGGCAGCGCGAAGCGGGTGCTCGCGTCCGCCAGCGCGACCATCACAGGGTCCTCGCTCGGCGAGTGGCCCACGCGCGCGGGCTCGATCGCCGCGAGCGCCTCCCCCTGCGCGTCGAGCAGCCGCAGCTTCTCGCCCTGGTCGAGCGTCCCGTCGCCGATGTCGTCCACGCGGCGCGCGAACGCGTACGCCGCGCACATCGCGCGGCGCCGCCCGCCCGGCAGCAGGCGGATGCCGTAGTAGAAGTTCGTCGCCTGCGTGCGCGTGATCGCCTCGCAGCGCGCGTACGCCTCATCGAGGGTCACAGTCGCGCTCACGCGTGCCGGCCCCGGTGCTCGATGAGCGTCGCCAACAGCGCTCGCGCCCGCCTCGTACGCCCCACGGGCGGCGGCCCGGGGAGCGTGTCGAAGCGCGCGCGCTCGATCGCGTCGAGCGCCGCGCGCCCACCCGCGACGAACGCCGTCACCGCGAACCGCGCCCTGCCGCGCAGCGTGTCGATCAGCGGCGCGCCCTCGTCCAGCAGCGTCCTCGCGCGCTCGACCTCGAACGCGATCGTCTCGCGCAGCGGTCCGGTCGCGTGCGCCCGCTCCAGCTCCGCGGGCGTGCAGCCGAAGCGCTCCATGTCCTCGGCGGGCAGGTAGATCCGTCCACGCGCGAGATCCTCCGCGACGTCCTGGCAGTGCTCGACCAGCTGCAGCGCGGTGCAGATCGAGTCCGACAGCGCGATCCGCTCGGGGATGGCGGCGCCGAAGACCGCGAGCACCAGCTCGCCGACCGGGTCGGCGGACAGCGCACAGTAGTCGCGCAGCTGCTCCCACGTCTCGTAGCGGCTCACGCGCTGGTCCATGCGGTTGGCCTCCATCAGCCGCGCGAACGGCTCGCGCGACAGGCGCCGGTCGCGCAAAGTCGGCTCGAGCGCCACGAGCAGCGGGTGGCGCGCACGCCCCGCGAACGCCTCGTCCAGCTCCGCCTCCAGCCAGTCGAGCGCGGACAGCCGCTCGGCAGGCCTCAGCTCATCCGAATCCCCCAGCTCGTCGAGCAGCCGCGCGAACCCGTACAGCGCGAGCAGGTCGCCACGCACCCGCCGCCCCAGCACGCGGCTCGCGACGGGGAAGTTCTCGCCGCCCGCCCGCGCCATCACCGCATCGGCAGTCGGCGCGCCGCCGGGCGCTACCGCGATGAGCGTCACCCGCTTCGCTCGGACACTCCGGCCTCGTGGCCAAGACCGTCGACGGCCTCCCCGGGCGCGGTCGGCGCCGCGACGCAGCGTCCGAGCGCCATCATCGGAAACGTGATCCTATAAAGGTGGTAGTTGATGTAGTAGTCGGACGGGAAGCCCGTTCCCGTGTACTGCGGCTCATCCCAGCCGCCGTCGGATCTCTGGGTTGCGGCGAGCCAGCGAACGCCGCGCGCGAGCGCATCTGAGGCCTCGCCGGCGGCGTGCAGCGCGATCAGCGCCCAGGCCGTCTGGGAGGCGGTGCTCGCCCCGCGCCCGACCCACGCGGCGTCGTCGTAGGAGCGCGGGTCCTCGCCCCAGCCGCCGTCCTCGTTCTGGTGCGCCTCCAGCCAGCGCACCGCGCGGCGGATGCACCGCTCGGACGGGTCGACGCCGCACGCGATCAGGCCGGGGACCGCGGCGCCGGTGCCGTAAACGTGGTTGACGCCCCACCGTCCGAACCACGAGCCCTCGGGCTCCTGGCGCTCGAGCAGCCAGCGCACCCCGCGCTGTGCCGGCTCGCTGCTCGCGAGGCCGAGCGTGCCGAGCATCTCGAGCGTGTGCGCTGTCACGTCCGCGCTCGGCTCGTCGATCACCTCGCCGAAGTCCAGGAACGGCAGCTCGCGCACCAGCGCGCGCGTGTTGTCCGCGTCGAACGCGCCCCAGCCGCCGTCCGAGCACTGCATCCCCTCGACCCAGCGCAGCGCCCGGCGCACCGCCGCGTCGATCTTCGGCCTGAGCGCCCGCGCGGGCGACGTTTGCCCGGCCTCGGTGTCGGCGACGCGCTGGAGCGCGAGCACCACCTCAGCCGTGTCGTCGATGTCGGGGTAGTTCACGTTCGCGAACTCGAACGCCCAGCCGCCAGGCTCGAGGGCCGGTCGAGCGACCGACCAGTCGCCCTTCTGCTCGACCTCCTCGCCGAGCAGCCACTCCGTGGCGCGCACCAGCGCCGGGTGCTCGCCCGACAGGCCCGCGTCGCTCAGCGCGACCGCCGCGAGCGCGGTGTCCCACACCGGCGACTGGCACGCTTCCAGGCGCCTGCTCGGTGGGTTGGACTCCTCGACCATGAACCGCTCGAGCCCCTCGATGCCGCGCACGAGCGCCGGATGGTCGAGCGGGTAGCCCTGCAGGCGCAGCGCGATCAGCGAGTACACCCACGGCGGCTGGATCCCGCCCCACGAGCCGTCGGCCTCCTGGCGCTCCACGATCCAGCGCTCGGCGCGCGCGATCGCGAGCTTGCGCAGCGGGCGCAGCGGCCGGCGCTCGTACGCGCGCAACAGCCGGTCCAGGCGGGTGAGCATCCCCGCGCGCCGCGACGCGGGCCGGCGGACGCGACGAGCGCGGGCCGGGTCCTCCACGAACCCAGGCGCGTGCAGCTCGTCGAGGTCGAACAGGAGCGGGTGGATCGGACGGTGAGCTTTGACGAGCGACAGCGCGACGATCGTCTGGCGCGCCCAGCACGCGAAGTCGTACACGTTCAGCGGCACCCACGCCGGCAGCAGGATCACCTCGGGCGGCAGCGCCGGGACGTGCTCCCACGACCACAGCCCGAACAGCGCGAGCCACAGGTGCGTGAACACGCGCGCGTGCTCGATCCCGCCTTCGCGACGGACGAACTCCGCCGCCGCGAGCATGTGCGGCGCGTCCGCGGCATCGCCCGCAAGGCGCAGCGCCCAGTACGCCTCGATCGTCGTCGACAGCTCGCCGGGGCCGCCGTGGAAGTTCGCCCACGTGCCATCGGCGCGCTGCTGCGAGCGGACCCACGCCGCCGTGCGCGCCGTCTCGGCCTCGCCGCGGATGCCGAGGAACTCGCGCAGCAGCAGGTCCTCCGCGTCCATCGTCACGTTCGTCTGCAGCTCCCCGCGCCACCATCCTGCGCTGTCCTGGAGGGAGAGCAGATACTCGCGCGCACGCTCCAGCGCCGCCTGAGCCTCGCCGCGAGCCTCCGAGGTCAAATGCCGCATGCTCAAAAACTAGATCCTTTTCGTGCCAGACGACGGTTGCGCATGCAAGATCTCATCTTCGCGCCTCTACCCCGAAGCGGCAGGCACCAGCACCTCGGGGTGCGCGAGTGTGATCACGTGGCGCCGCAGCGTCGTCTCGGAGACCGCGCGTGGAGTCGCCGAGACGAAGCGGTAGACGATCAGACCGTCGATGTTCAGCCGCGCGAGCAGCCGGAATCCGGGCGCGGGCGGATCGCCGGCGGAGGCGCGCAACGGCGAGTAGCCGGTCTCGTCGATCTCGCTCACCTCGACGGTGCGCCCTGCGCGAAGGTTGTGCAGGCCGGACAGGTAGTACTCGAGCGGCGCGGCGCCCAGCTCGACGGTCGTGATCGCGCGCTGGCGGCCGTCTGCGCGCAGTGCGTGCGCGACGTCGCGCCAGTTGCCGCGCTGCAGCCGCGGGCTGAGCTCGACGTCGAGCGAGATCGCCGCGAACGCCAGCGCGACGATCAGCGCGAGTGGCGTGCCGGCGCGACCGACGCTCGGCGAGGCGAGCAGCACCGCGATCAGCGCCGTCACGGGGATCATCGCCGCGACGAGGTTGCGAGGGGCGAGGTAGTCCGCGCCGAGCACCGCGAGCAGCACCGGGATCAGCACCCCGCACGCGGCGATCGAAAGGGCGATCAGCGCGCCACGGCGCTCGCTGGCCGCCAGCTCCGCGCCCGCGGGGTCGGCGGCGGCGTTGCGTGCGCGCACCGCCGCGGGTTGCTCGAGCCAGCGCCACAGCCACAGGCCCACGCCCGTGAGGATCGGCAGAGCGACGAGCAGCTCGATCCCGCGCCCGAGCGGCTCGCCTGAGTAGCCGGTGAGGAAGTACTGCGGTATCGCCTGCAGCCGCTCGGACAGCGGCCAGCGCCCGATCCACTGCGTGCCGTGCCCACCCTGCGCGGAGATCAGCGGCAGCAGCGCCACGCCGACGAGGACGATCGCGCCGCATGCACCCAGCGCCGCTCGGGAGCCCGCCTGCCTGCCGTCCGCACGCCGCCCGAACACCAGCCACACCACCATCGGCGCGAGCAGGAACACCACGAAGTAGTGGGTCAGCAGCGCGAGCGCACCCGCGGCGGCGAACCCCGCGAGGCGCCCTGGCGTCGGGTCCCGCTCGGCGCGCAGGAAGCACAGCATCGCGACCGCGGCGGTGAGCACGAACAGCCCGTACACGCGCGCCTCCTGCGAGTACCAAACGAACAGCGGGTTGACGGCGACAAGCGCCGCGCACACGATCGCCGCGCGGCGGCTGGCGAGCTCGCGCCCGATCGCCCACGCGACGGGCACGGTGGCGATACCTGCGAGCGCGGAAGGCAGGCGCAGCGCGATCTCGCCTGTCCCGAGCACGCGCGAGTCCGCCCACGCGAGCAGGTACCACAGGGGCGGCGAGTTCTCCGTGTGGACGACCGAGCGCAGCGTCGCCCATAGGCTCGGGTGCAACACGTGCACGGGCGTGAACGCCTCGTCGTACCAGAAGCTCTGCAGGTCGAGCGTGGAGAGCCGCAGGAGCGCGGCGAGCAGCGTGAGCGCCGCGAGCGGCCACCACGCGGGCAGGCTGCTGATGCGTGCGCCGGACCCGTTCGCCGCGGCTGGCGCGGGCGCGGCGGGCGCGGCTGCGCTCATCGCGGGCACATCCCGCGGGAGGCCGGCCCGAAGCAGCCATAACGTAGGGAGCGCGTGTCGTCCTGCGCTTTCGCCGGCAGGTACCAGCCGCCGTGCACCGCCCGGCGCCCGTTCGCCGTGGGCCCCCAGATCGCGAGGCAGATCTCGATCGTCGCTTTCGGCGCTCCGGGCGCGGTGTTGCCGCAGACCACCTCGCGCTGGATGCTCGTGGGGCCGAGCAGTTCCTGGCTGATCGTGAGGTTTAGATAGTCGTGTCCCGTGTATGCGCGCCACGTGCGCAGATCCGCGATCAGACGCTCGTTGACGTTCCGGTTGCGCATCAGGTCGTTGACGGTGGCGGTGGCGAGCAGCAGCGCGACGAGCACCAACAGCGTCGTCTCGACCAGCCGCGTGCGGCCGGTGGCGGAGAACTCCGTGTCGCGAGGGCGCAACCATGTGGGCAGCGCCGCCCATCGCCCGTCCGCGGCCGGTGCGCTCGGGGTGTTCATTTGACTTCCGCCATGAGCGGGGTGAGTTGATGCACGACGAACATCGACTGGATCGCGAGCGTCGCGATCAACAGCCGCCTGTCGCGGGTGACGACGGCGAGCGGCAGCGGCCAGAGGATGTACCACGCGAGCAGCCACGTGCTCGTGACGGAGATCGCGAGCAGCGCCCAGCCGGAGGCGGCCACCCAGTCGTATCCGCGCCACGTGCGCCACAGCAGGTGAAGGACGATCAGCACGAGGCTCGCCTTGAGCAGGTCGTGGTCGACGGGGAACACGCCGGGCTTGCCGAACAGGTGCGCGAGCTCGGTGGCGAAGCTGTCGCTGGAGACGAACGCGGCGTCGCGGTTGAGCGCGGCTACGACGTCAATGCCGTGGATCCCGAACGCGACGTAGCCGACGAGCGCGCCGAGCACGAGCGCCGCGAGCGCGCCGAGGATCGGAGCGAGCCGTCGCCTGGAGACGACCATGAACGGCAGCAGCGCCGCGACGGTGGCCTTTACGAGCGCGCCCGCCACCACCAGGCCCGCCGCGCCCGCTTCGCCCTTGGCTGACGCGCGGGGGGCGATCGTGAGTGTGACCGCGGCCATCATCATCGCCATCATGATCAGGTCGTTGTGCGCGCCGCCGAGCCCGTAGATCACGTACAGCGGGTTGGCGCCGACGACGAGGATCGCCCACACGGGGTCGAGGCCACGCTGGCGCGCGCAGCGCCAGACCAGCGCGAGCGTCGCGGCGCTCGCGAGCAGCGCCTCGACCTTCATCGCCCACACCGCGCCGACCACGCCGAGCGGCGCGAGCGGGTAGGTGATGAGCGTGTACAGAGGCCCGTAGGCGGTGGCGACGCGGCGCCAGTCGTGCCCGACGTACTGGAACACGGGATCGCGCGAGATCGCCGCCGGTCCGTGCAGGTAGGGGTTGAGGCCGTGCTCGACGCCCATGCGCGCGTAGGCGATGTAGCTGAACACGTCGGTGGAGAGGAGTATCGGGCCGAGGAACACGACCCCGTGCAGCGCCGCGATCAGGACGATCGCCCACCGTTTCGAGACACGCCCGACGGAACCGAGCCGCGCGAGCGCGAGCATCCCCGCGTAGCCGCCGATCGCGACGAGCAGCGCGAGGAGGAACATGCGGAAGTCGAGGCGCTCGCCGATCCCCGACAACCAGCCCGCGATGACGGGCGACTTGGGGATCACCGGCGAGACGGCGGCGGTGCCGTCGACGACGATCTCGCCGGTCGCGGCTAGCATCGCCAGCGCGAGCAGCGCGCCGAGCGCGGGCACCCAGCGCTCGGAGCGGACGCTGATCGGGGCGGGCTGGCTCTGTGCGACCGCGCTCACGAAGCGGCGAGACTCAAAGCGCTGTCCAGACCGTCTTGGTCTCGAGGTACGCGTCGAGGCCGTCGCGGCCGTGCTCGCGCCCGATGCCGGAGGACTTGAACCCGCCGAACGGCGCCGCCGGGTCGGCCAGGCCCCACGTGTTGACGTAGACCATGCCCGCGCGCAGCAGCGCGGCCATGCGGTGGGCGCTGGAGAGATCGCGCGTCCACACGCCCGCAGCGAGGCCGTAGTCGCCCTCGTTCGCGCGGGCGGCGACCTCCTCGAGCGAGTCGTACGGCGAGGCGACGAGCACCGGCCCGAAGATCTCCTCCCGCGCGATGCGCAGATCGTCTGAGGTGGTGGCGAACAGCGTCGGCGCGATGAAGTAGCCGCCGCTGTCGGCGAGCGCCGCCTCGCCGCCGGCGAGCAGCTCGGCGCCTTCCGCGCGACCCCCTTCGATGTAGCCCATTACGCGCTCGTGCTGCTCGGCGGAGACGACCGGCCCGAGCTGGGTGCCCTGCTCGAGGCCCGGCCCGAGGCGCGCGGAGCTGGCCGCGGCGGCCAGGCCGCTCATCACCTCGTCGAAGCGCTCCTTCGGGACGAACAGGCGCGAGCCGGCGTTGCACGCCTGCCCGGTGTTGAAGTAGATCGCCTGGTAGGAGCCCTTGATCGCGGCGTCGATGTCTGCGTCGGGCAGGATGATGTTCGGCGACTTGCCGCCCAGCTCGAGCGTGACGCGCTTGAGCGCGCGGCCGGCCTTCGAGCCGATCTCGCGCCCCACGGCGGTCGACCCGGTGAACGCGACCTTGTCGACGTCCGGATGGTCCACGAGCGCCGCACCGGTGGAGCCGTCGCCGGTGAGCACGTTGACCACACCCGGCGGGAAGCCGACCTCGAGCGCGAGCTCGCCGAGGCGCAGCGCGCTGAGCGGGGTCTGCTCGGCGGGCTTGAGCACGACCGTGCAGCCGGCCGCGAGCGCGGGCCCGAGCTTCCACGCGGCCATCAGCAGCGGGAAGTTCCACGGGATGATCTGCGCGGCCACGCCGACCGGTTCGCTGCGGGTGTAGCAGTGCATGTTCGGCGCGCCCACCGGCAGCACGCCGCCCTCGATCTTGGTGGGCCAGCCGGCGTAGTAGCGCAGGTGCGCGACCGCGCCGGCGACGTCGACGTACTGGGCGAGGCCGACGGGCTTGCCGTTGTCGAGCGACTCGATCTGGGCGAACTCCTCGGCGCGGTCTTCGAGCGCCTGCGCGAGCAGGTGCATCAGCCGCTCGCGACCAGAGGCCACCATCGACCCCCACGGCCCCTCCGCGAACGCAGCGCGCGCAGCCGCGACCGCACGGTCTACGTCGTCCACGCCGCCAAGTGCGACCTGCGCGATCTCGCTTCCGCTGGACGGGTCGAGCGTCGCGAACGTGCGCCCGTCGGCCGCCTCCAGTCGCTCGTCGCCGATCAGCAGGAGATGGGGCTTGGACACGAACTCGCGCGCCGGGGCTCCCAGCGCGTCGGGGAGGGTGGCTGCGGAGGAAGTGTTCATACGCGCAAGCCTACCTCTCGCGCGCTCTGTCAACCCGCATCCAGGCCTTATGCTCCGCCGATGGCCGAACCCTCGAAGGCGGTGCTGATCACGGGCTGCTCCTCCGGCATCGGCCGCGCGACCGCGCTGCGCCTCGCCGGCTCGGGCTGGACGGTGTACGCGACCGCGCGGCGTCCGGAGACGATCGATGATCTGAAGGACGCCGGCTGTCGCACGCTCGCGCTCGACGTGACCGACGAGACCTCGATGCAGGCGGCGGTGGCGGAGGTGGAGCGCGAGCACGGCGCGGTGGGCGTGCTGGTCAACAACGCCGGCTACAGCCAGAGCGGCGCGATCGAGACGGTGCCGGTGGAGGCGATGCGCCGCCAGTTCGAGACGAACGTGTTCGGCCTAGTGCGGCTGACCCAGCTGGTGCTGCCGAAGATGCGCGCGCAGCGCTGGGGCAAGATCGTGAACATCGGCTCGATGGGCGGCCTGCTGACCTTCCCCGGCGGCGGGCACTACCACGCGACCAAGCACGCGCTCGAGGCGATTTCCGACGCGCTGCGCTTCGAGGTGCGCGGCTTCGGCGTCGACGTGGTGCTGCTCGAGCCGGGGCTGATCACGACCGAGTTCGGCGAGGCGGCGACCGCGAGCATGGCCGACGTGAGCAGCTCGAGCGACGACCCATACGCGCGCTTCAACGCGACCGTGGGCGCGATCACCAAAGGCGCCTACGACGGCCCGATGCGGATGCTCGGCGCGGGCCCCGACCGGGTGGCGAAGGTGATCGAGCGCGCGATCACGCGCCGCCGGCCGCCCGCGCGGATCACGATCACCCCGTCGGCGAAGCTGTCGATCCTCACGCGACGGCTGCTGCCCGATCGGGCGTGGGACGCGGCGATGCGCCAGCAGTTCCCGCAGCCGAAGTAGAGACGCTCGGCGGGCGTCTACGCCGCGGTGGGGATGCCCGCGACGGGGCGCCCGACCTCGAAGCCCTGCGCGTAGTCCACGCCGTAGCAGCGCAGCATGCTCATCGTGTCCTGGTCGCCGACGAACTCGGCGATCGTCTGCCTGCCCATCCCGCTGACGACGCCCGCGAGCGCCTTCACGACCAGCTGGTCGGTGCGCGAGACGGGCAGCCGGCGGATGAAGTCGCCGTCGATCTTCAGGTAGGTGAACGGCAGGTGCTTGAGGTACTGGAACGAGCCGAAGCCCGCGCCGAAGTCGTCGAGCGCGACCGAGCAGCCGAGCGCGATCACCCCGGCGCAGAAGTCGCGCGCGCTCCGCATGTCGGAGATCGCCGCGGTCTCCGTGACCTCGACGACGAGCCGCGCGGGATCGACCGCGTGTCGGGCGAGGCAGCGCTCGAGGTGGGCGAGCATCGAGCCGTCCGTGACCGACACCGCGGAGACGTTCATCGCGAGCGTGACGTCCCGGCCGGCGCACTCGTCCCCGAGCAGCGCGGCAACCTTGTCGAGCACCATCCGGTCGATGTCGCGGATCAGCCCGTAGCGCTCGGCGGCAGGCAGGAACATCCCCGGCGCGACCAGCTGCCCGTCGTCCTCGTCGGCGAGGCGCACCAGCGCCTCGTGGTGGGACACCGTCCCGTCCGCTAGCGAGACGATCGGCTGGAAGTGAAGGACGAACAGGTCCTCGTCGAGCGCGCGGCGCAGCCGCTGCAGCCATGGCCGCCTGTGCAGGCCGGCGGGCGAGCAGAACCCTTCCGCGAGCTCGCGCGCCTCCGGCAGGCCGCGGTAGCGCCTGAACCTCGGCGACGGCGGCGTGCGCAGGAACACTCGCGGCGTCGCTGCGTTGGCGGTGGAGCTGAGCATCGCAGCGACGGTCTTCGACAGCTCGCCGGGCTCACCTGCGGCGCCGGCGATCCTGAACGAGGACGCCCAGCGCCTCTCGGCGTGCGAATCAGGCGCGCGCGGGCCTCGAATACGGCCTGCGCGCGCGATCTGAGACGACGAGCAGCAGCGCGACGAGCACGAAGTTCATCACCACGGAGGACCCGCCGTAGGCGACGAAGGGCAACGTGACGCCCGTCAGCGGGATCACGCGGGTGACGCCGCCGACGATCACGAACACCTGCATCGCCACCACGAACGAGAGTCCCGTGGCGAGCAGCTTGGAGAACGAGTCGCGCGCGAGGATCGCCGTCTTCAGGCCGCGCGCGACGAACAGCAGGTACACCAGCAGCAGCGCCGCGGCGCCGAGCAGCCCGAGCTCGTTGGTGATGACCGCGTAGATCATGTCGCTTTCGGGGACCGGCAGGATCGAGGAGCCGTGGTGGGACGCGCGCAGAAGCGAGCGGTCGAAGCCGGTGCCGAGCAGCCCGCCGTCGGCCTGCGCGAACAGCGACTGGGCGAGCTGGTAGCTGCCCCCCACCGGGAGTTTGTAGAGGGCCGGGTCGAATGGGTGTTCCCACGCCAGCACGCGCGCCTGGACGTGACTCACGTGCACCGCGAGGAACCACGCCCCGAGCGAGAACAGCACGAGCCCGATCAGCGGGAACGAGAAGCGCCCGGTGGCGACGTACAGAAGCGCGAGGAACGCGCCGTAGAACATCAGCGAGGTGCCGAGCTCGCGGGTGATCAGAAGCGTCGCCATCGACGCCCCCCACACGATCAGCATCGGGCCGAACTGCTTCATCGGCGGGATCGTCACGCCGAGCAGGCGCCGTCCCGCGGTCACGAGGATCTGGCGATTGTCGCGCAGGTAGGAGGCGAGGAAGATCACGATCGCGACCTTCGCGAGCTCGGCCGGCTGGAAGGACACTTTGCCGAAGTGGATGTCGAGGTAGGCGCCGTTGACCTGCTCGCCGATGCCGGGAAACCGCGGCAGCACCGCCATCGCGATCCCGACGGCGGCGATCGTGTAGCGGTAGCGCTCGAGTACCGCCACCCCCTGCCGGCGCAGCGCGAGGATCGTCGCGGCGAACAGCCCCAGGCCGATCACCATCCACAGCGCCTGCTGGCGAGCCAGCACCGGGTCGATCCGGTAGACCATCACGATCCCGATGCTCGCGAGCACCGCCACGAGCGGGAACAGGTAGGGGTCGGCGTGCGGCAGCGCGTAGCGGATCACCACGTGCGCGGCCACGCACAGGCCCAGGAACACGGCGCCGTAGGACAGCGACACGCCGGAGAGGTTGTTGAGCGTCAGGTTGGTCGACGCGCCCGACGTGTCGTTCTGGGCCTGGATGAAGATCGCGGCGAACCCGGCCGCGACGAGCAGCGCGGAGGGCACGAGACCCAGCAGTTCTCGGTTGCGCGGGCTCAGCATCGAATCGAGCGTACCCGTCATTCCGGCGCGTGCGCTCCGGCCCGCTCGCTAGGCTAATGAGCGCACGTGCCGTCAGGGGGTTGCGCGTGCTCGTCCCCATGCCCATGAGCTGCCGCGCGCCGATACAAGATGCCTGACGAGCGCCCGCCCTCGATGTGGTGGGGCATGTGGAAGCGCTTCCTGATCGGAGGCGGACTGATCGTCGTGCTCAGCGGCGCGGCCACAGCCACCGTCGCCCTCAACACGGTCGGCGGGATCGCCTCGGAGGTGTTCCCCGCGCTCAACAAAATCAACGCGCCGAAGGGGCTCGTGACGCAGGAGTACAACGGCGGTCCGAAGACCTTCCTGGTCCTCGGCTCAGACCGCCGGGAAGGCTCGAGGAACAGCGAAGAACGCAACGCGTCGGCCCGCAGCGACACGATCCTGCTCGTGCGCCTCGACCCCGAACTCGGGCAGACGTCGGTGATGTCGATCCCGCGCGATCTGCTCGTCAACATCACCGACCCGCACGGCGGCATCTACGCCAACGAAAAGATCAACGCGGCGTACACGATCGGCAGCAAATTCGGCGGCGCGAAG
>Ga0265318_10001683_pt1 | contig 12704 bp, 12 predicted proteins | sample 4821metaG_FD_192431 | JGI IMG/M metagenome (GOLD analysis project Ga0265318, IMG submission 192431) | Rhizosphere microbial communities from Carex aquatilis grown in University of Washington, Seatle, WA, United States - 4-8-21 metaG | ecosystem: Host-associated > Plants > Roots > Rhizosphere >... | reverse complement strand
GCGTGAGGCGTCCTCCATTCGGAGGGCGCCTCATTTCGTTCATATCAAGAGCGCTTGGCGTCGAAGGCGGCGAATTCGTGCGCAATGGAGCGCTCGATCAGCACCCGCCAGATCGACTCCGCAATGGCCGGCGACAGGCCGGCGCGCCTGGCTTCGGCCAGCACTTTCTCCACCACGTCCTCGATGCGGGTCTCGTCACGAATGGTGGCGCGGTCGGTCTTCAGCGCCGCCGCCCGCTCGATATAACCCTGGCGCTGCGCCAGCAGCCGCACCAGCCGCGCGTCGAGCCCATCAATCGCGGCCCTGAGCTGGGCCTTGTCGGCGCAATCTTCCGGGGATTTCAGGGGAGCGTCGTTTTGCATCGCAGCACTGTTTATAGCAGGGGTTGTTGCCCCAGCTATTTTTACATATAAGAACGCCAGTTTCCCAAGCATTACATCAGTTTAGGTGTGAAATACACCTTCGAGGACCGGAATGACTGCTGCCCCCGTTGAGACCCCACGGGCCGCCGAAGGCGGGCCGATGGAAACAGATGTCGTCATCATCGGCGCAGGCCCCATCGGTCTGTTCGCCGTGTTCGAGCTGGGGCTGCTCGACCTCAAATGTCATCTGGTGGACATCCTCGACCGGCCGGGCGGCCAGTGCACCGAGCTCTACCCGGAAAAGCCGATCTACGACATTCCGGGCCTGCCCATCGTCACCGGCCAGGAGCTGGTCAATCGCCTGATGGAGCAGATCAAGCCTTTCAACCCGCAATTCCATTTCGGCGAAATGGCGACCGGGCTGGAACGGCAGGCCGACGGCAAGTGGAAGCTGAAGACCGACGCCGGCACCGAGATCATCGCCCATGCCGTGGTGGTGGCGGCGGGCGCCGGCTCCTTCCAGCCCAAGCGGCCACCAGTGCCGGGCATCGAGCATTTCGAGAATGCCGGCGACGGCATCGGCGTGCACTACGCCGTGCGCAAGATGGAAACCTTCCGCGGCAAGAACATCCTGATCGCCGGCGGCGGCGACAGCGCGCTGGACTGGGTGATCAACCTCGCCCCGCTGGCCAAGTCGCTCACCCTGGTGCATCACCGCGACGGCTTCCGCGCCGCGGCGCACAGCGTCAACCAGATGCGCGAGCTGGAAGCGGCGGGCAAGGTCAAGTTCCACGTCGCCTCGGTGAAGGCCGTTCATGGCGAGCCGGGCAAGCTTTCGGGCGTGACGCTGGCGGGCGCCGACAAAAGCGAATGGCAGCATGAAGCCGACGCCTTCCTTCCCTTTTTCGGCCTCACCATCAAGCTGGGGCCGATCGCCGAATTCGGCATCAACCTGCACGAGAACCTGATCCCGGTGGACACGGCGCGCTTTGAAAGCCAGACGCCGGGCATCTTCGCCATCGGCGACATCAACGCCTATCCCGGCAAGCTGAAGCTGATATTGTCCGGCTTCCATGAGGCGGCGCTGATGAGCCAGGCCGCCTTCCATATCGCCAGGCCGAACGAGAAGCTGCGCTTCCAATACACCACTTCCTCGTCCAACCTGCAGAAGAAGCTGGGCGTGTCATAACATGAAGATCATCGGTACCGACCGGCAGGGCAAGACCCGGGACGTGGAAGGCCGCGACGGCTGGAGCGTGATGGAAATCCTGCGCGACGCCGGCTTCGACATCGCCGCCGAATGCGGCGGCGCCTGCGCCTGCGCCACCTGCCATGTCTATGTCACCGGCGGCTGGTACGAGAAGCTGCCCGCCCCTTCCGAGGCCGAGATCGACATGCTGGACATGGCGCTGGCGGTGGAGCCGGGCTCCTCGCGCCTTTCCTGCCAGATCATCTGCTCGGAGACGACCGACGGCATCCAGGTGACGGTGGCCCCCGAGTAGGGTGCGACGCCGGGGCCCAACCGGCTCTCGCCTGTTGAGATGGCCTGGGGCCGGCCTTTTGACAGCGGCCCCCTTTCCTCCCTTCCATTTCCATTGGGGCGCGGCGTCAGAACCGCGCATTGCAGGGAAGAACTCGCTTATGAAGAAGTCAGGAACGCCGGTCAGCCGGCGCACGGTGCTCAACAATTCGGCCGCCGCCATCGCGCTGGCCACCACGCCGCTGGGCAAGGCTATCGCCCAGGCGCCCGCCGCCGCGCCGGCTGCGCCGCCCGCGCCTGACACCAACTGGATCGCCAACGCCAACGGCCTGTCCGCCACGCGCTATGCGCCGCTGGACGAGATCAACGCCGGCAACTTCAACAGGCTGGAAGAGGCCTGGCGCTTCGACACAAGGGATTTCGGTAACCATGCCGACTCCTATTTCAATGCCACGCCGATCCTGGCGAATGGCCGCATGTACTGCACGGTCGGCCTCAACCGCGACTTGGTCTGTATCGATCCGGCGACGGGCGAGCTCTTGTGGAGCTATCGCCATAACGAAAAAGGTCGCCGTGGCGCCCGGCAGGGTTCGGGCTGGGGCTGCGCCTACTGGACCGACGGCAAGGAGGAGCGCATCCTCTATTGCACCATCAGCTATCAGCTGGTTTCGATCGACGCCAAGACCGGCCTGCCGGACCCCAAGTTCGGCGACGGCACCGAAGTGGACCTGCGCAAGGACTGGGATCACACCGTCGATCCCATAGCGCCCATCGTGGGTATCCACGCCCCGCCATTGGTCGTGCGCGACGTCGCCGTGGTCGGCAACGCGTCGGCCGGTACCGGGCCCGGCTATCTGCGCGGCTATGACGTGCGCACCGGCAAGCGCAAATGGATCTTCCACACCGTGCCGATGAAGGGCGAGTTCGGCTACGACACCTGGCAGCCCGGCCAAGCGGAAACCGCCACCAACACTGGCGTCTGGGCGATGATGTCGGCCGATCCGGAGCTGGGCCTGGTCTATGCCGGCGTCGAGCTGCCCCAGGCCGATAGCGTGGGCACGACGCGCCTCGGCAGCGGCACACTGTTTTCCGAGACCCTGGTGGCGCTGGACATCGAGACCGGCCAGCGCAAATGGCATTACCAGATGGAACATCACGGTCTTTGGGATCGCGATGTCTGCGCCCCGGCGACGCTGTTCGACCTGCAGATCGACGGCAAGATGGTCAAGGCCTTGGCCCAGCCCACCAAGCAAGCCTATCTGTTCGTGCTTGATCGCACCAACGGCAAGCCGATCTGGCCCATCAATGAAGTGAAGGTCGAGGCCGGCGACGTGCCCGGCGAATATTATTCGCCGACCCAGCCGGTTCCCAGCAAGCCGCCGCCGTTCGATCGCCAGGGCTTCTCCCTGGACTTCGGCATCGACTGGACGCCCGAGCTCAAGGCGCGCTCGCAGGCCATCATCAGCCACTATCATATCGGGCCCACGACCTACACGCCGCCGGTGGTGAGAAAGCCGGACCAAGGCATGTTCGGCACGTTGAACCTGCCGGAGTCCCAAGGTGGCGCGAACTGGCCGGGCGGTTCCTATGATCCTGACACCGGCATCTTCTATGTCTATTCCAAGTCGAACCCGGCCCCGACCTCGATGGGAACCAACGACAATATGGGCGGCGGTTTCGGCGGCACCGCCAACCCGGGCGGCACGCCCGGACGCATAGGCGGCCCCGTGCCCGCCGGCTACAAGGATGGCCTGAACGATCCCATCACGCCGGGCCTGCTCACCATCAACGGCATGTCGATCCTCAAGCCGCCCTACGGGCGCATCACCGCCATCGACCTGAAGCGCGGCACCCAGTTATGGCAGGTGGCCCATGGCGAGACGCCCGACTTCATCAAAAACAATCCGTTGATGAAGGGCGTCAGCATCCCGCGCACCGGCCAGTCCGGCATCCTCGGCGTGCTGACCACCAAGAGCCTGGTGATCTGCGGTGACAGCGGCGGGTTCACCGACGAGCAGGGCCGCAAGGCCTGCCGCCTCAGGGCCTATGACAAGATGACCGGCCAAGAAGTCGGCGCCATGTTCATCCATGGGCCGCAGACCGGCTCGCCCATGACCTACATGCTGAACGGCCATCAGCACATCGTGGTGGCCGTCGGCGGCTTCGACGGTGCCGATCTGATCTGCTTCCGTCTGCCCCAGCCACGAGCGGCGGGCGGCCGCGGCGGCCGCGGTGGTGGTCGCGGCGGCGGGGGCGGCGATGGCGGCGGCCGCGGTCCGGCCGGCGACAACTGAAGCGAAGTGCGCGCAACCAAGGGGGGTCTTCCAGGCCCCCCTTCGTGTTGAGAGGCCTGTTCTTTCCCCGTTCCATTCGATAATACCAATTTACGGGCGTGGCATCAGAACCGCGCAACCATATGCTTTTGCGCGCTTTCCAGGGAAAGACACCACAGATGAAGAAGTCAGGAACGCCACTCACGCGGCGGACGGTGCTGAACAATTCCGCCGCCGCAATCGCGCTGGCCGGGGCGCCGCTGAGCGAGGCGCTGGCGCAGGCTCCCGCCGCGCCGGCCGGGCTTGGCGGCACAGCGCCCCCCAACACCGACTGGACCGCGCCCAGCGCTACCAACCGCGCCACCCGCTATGCGCCGCTGGACCAGGTCAACGCCGCCAACTTCAACACGATGGAAGTAGCCTGGCGTTTCAAGACCGACAATTTCGGCAACCATCCCGACGCCTTCTTCAATTCGACGCCGCTGGTGGTGAAGGGCCGCATGTACGCCACGGTCGGCCTGCAGCGCTATCTGGTCTGCATCGATCCGGCCAACGGGCAACTGCTCTGGACCTACCGCCATGACGAGAATGGCCGGCTGGGCGCGCGCGGCGGCTCGGGCTGGGGCGTCGCCTATTGGACCGACGGCACCGAGGAACGCATCCTCTATGTCACCATCAGCTATCAGCTGATTTCGGTCGACGCCAAGACCGGCCTGCCCGATCCCAAATTCGGCAATGGCAAGGAAGTCGATCTGCGCCTGGACTGGGATCACACGGTCGATCCGCGCGCGCCGATCGTCGGCCTGCATGCCGCGCCGACCGTGGTGCGCAACACCGTGGTGGTGGGCGCGGCGTCCGCCTCCAGCGGCCCCGGCCATATCCGTGGCTTCGATGTCCACACCGGCAAGCGCAAATGGATTTTCCACACCGTGCCGCAGAAGGGCGAGTTCGGCTACGACACCTGGCAGCCTGGTCAGGCCGAAACCGCCACCAACACCGGCGTCTGGGCGCCGATGACCGCCGACGAAGAACTCGGCACCGTCTATTGCGGCGTCGAACTGCCCCAGGCCGACTGGATCGGCAAGACCCGTTTCGGCAACGCCCTGTTCACCGAAACGCTGGTGGCGCTGGACTGCGACACCGGCAAACGCAAATGGCATTACCAGACCGAGCATCACGGCCTGTGGGACCGCGATATCTGCGCCGCCGCCATTCTTTACGATCTGCCCTATAACGGCAGAATGGTGAAGGCGCTGGCCCAGCCCACCAAGCAGGCTTTCCTTTTCGTCCTCAACCGCGAAACCGGCCTGCCGATCTGGCCGATCGAGGAGCGCAAGGTCGAGGCGGGCGACGTGCCTGGTGAATATTATGCGCCGACCCAGCCCTTCCCCACCAAGGTGCCGGCCTTCGACCATCAGGGCTTTACCCGCGACGACGCCATCGACTGGACACCGGCGATCAAGGCCAAGGTGCAGGGACTGCTGGACCATTATCACATGGGCCCGATCTACACCCCGCCCACCCTGGTGACGGACAAGAACTGGGGCACCATCACCACGCCGGAAAACCAGGGCGGCTCCAACTGGCCGGGCGGCTCGCTCGATCCGGAAAATGGCGTCTTCTACATCTATTCCAAATCGACGCCGCAGATTTACGCCATCCGCCAGGGCGCGGATGGCAATGCTGCCGCCGCCGGCGCCACCGGGCAGGGCACCAATGACAATATGGGCGGCTCTTTCGGCGGCTCGGCCAATCCGGGCGGCCGCGCCGGCGCGCTGGGCGGGCCTGTGCGCGCCGGCACCAAGGACGGGATCAACGATCCCTTCTTCCAGAACCAGCTCACGCTGAACGGCATGTCGATCCTCAAGCCGCCTTACGGCCGCATCACCGCCATCGACCTGAAGACCGGCAACAAGATGTGGCAGGTCCCCCATGGCGAAACGCCGGACTACATCAAGAACAACGAGCTGCTGAAAGGCGTCACCATTCCCCGCACCGGCCAGTCGGGCGTTGCGGGCGTGCTGACCACCAAGAGTCTGGTGATCTGCGGCGATACCGGTCAGTTCACTGATGAACAGGGGCGCAAGGCCGCGCGCTTCCGCGCCTATGACAAGATGACCGGCCGGGAAGTGGGCGCCGTCTTCATGGAACAGGGCCAGACCGGCTCGCCCATGACCTACATGCTGAATGGCCGCCAATATATCGTGGTGGCCAGCGGCGGCCTCAATGGCGCGGAATACATCTGCTACAGCCTGCCGGGCGCCAACGCGCCTGGCGGCGGTGGCCGCGGCGGCCGTGGCGGCGGTCGTGGCGCTCCCGGTGGTCCAGGTGGCCCAGGTGCCCCCGGCGGACGGGGCCCCGCGCCCGGCAATGGCGGCGACTGACGCCATCTTCACCGCAAGACATGCAAAAGGGGCCTGCAAGGGCCCCTTTTTCATTCTATTCTTCTCGCCAGAGAAGGACCCTCGCCATGCTTACCCGCCGCACCGCCCTGAAATCCGGCGCCGCCGTACTGGCCGTGGCCGCCGTGCCCGGCGCGCGCGCCGCCGATGCCAAACTCGCGGCGCTGTTCGATGCCTTTGTGCAGGAAGACCTCGACCTTTCGCCCATCGAAGCGACGCAACTGGGATTGGACAAGGGCAAGCGGGCGCATCAGCGCGCAGAGATAGATGACTCATCCCTGGCGGGAATCGCAAAAGCCAAGGCGCTGAACAGCAGCCAGTTGCAGCGGCTTTCAGCGATCGGCCGCGCCGGGCTGACGGGCGCCGACCAACTCAATTACGACATCGTCTTTTATGAACTCAGCAACAGCGAGGCCGCCGGCAAGGAATTCAATTACGGTCCGCCGTCGGCAGGCCAGCCCTATATCCTTTCCCAGCTCACCGGCAGCTATTGCAACCTGCCCTCCTTCCTCGACAGCCAGCATCCCATCGAGAACAAGGCCGATGCCGACGCCTATCTGGCGCGGCTGGAAGGCTTTGCCCGCGCCCTGGATCAGGAGATCGAGGTCGCGCGCCATGACATGGGCATGAACGTGGTGCCGCCCGACTTTGCGCTGGCCAAGACGGCGCTGCAGCTGGGTCAGCTGCGGGCGGAGAAGCCCGCGACCTCGAACCTGGTGATGTCATTGGTGAACCGCGCACGCGCCAAGAAGATTGCCGGCGACTGGGCCGCGCCTGCGGCCAAGATCGTGGCGGATAAAGTCTATCCGGCGCTGAACCGGCAGATCGCGCTGGTGCGGCAGATGCAACTGCGCACACGCCATGACGCCGGCGTCTGGGCGCTGCCCAAGGGCGGCGATTACTATCGCGCCTCACTCACCGCCTGGGCGACCACCGACAAGAAGCCGGAGGAGATTCACAAGCTCGGCCTCGACATCGTCGCCGATCATACCGCGCGGCTTGACGTCATCATGAAAAAGCAGGGGCTGACGCGCGGCACGGTCGGGGAGCGGCTGCGCGCGATGTACAAGGATCCGCGCTATCTCTACCCCAACACCGACACGGCCAAGACCGGTCTGATCGCCGACCTCAACATCCATGTGAAACAGGTGCGCGCCGCGCTGCCGCGCTATTTCGGCGCTCTGCCCAAGGCCGGGCTGGAAATCCGCCGCGTCCCGAAGAACATCGAAGCCGGCCAGCCCGGCGGCTATTACTATCCGCCGCCGCTCGACGGCTCGCGCCCCGGCATCTACTGGATCAATTTGCGCGACACCGCCGAGATTCCGAAATGGACGCTGGGCACCCTGACTCATCATGAAGGCATTCCCGGCCATCATCTTCAGCTTGCGATCCAGAACGAGGCGGCCCTGCCGACCTTGCGCAAGATGATGGGCTTCTCGGCCTATGAGGAAGGCTGGGCGCTCTATTCCGAGCAGCTGGCGGTGGAGATGGGCGAATTCGCCGGCGATCCGCTGGGCGAGATCGGGCAGTTGCACGATTCCATGTTCCGTGGCGTGCGCCTGGTGGTGGATAGCGGCATGCACGCCCTGAAATGGAGCCGCGAACAGGCGGTGAAATACTATGTCGATACCCTGGGGGACCTGGAGGCCAGCGCCATCACCGAGATCGAGCGCTATGCCGTCTGGCCGGGCCAGGCCTGCAGCTACATGCTGGGCAAACTGGCGATTCTGGCCAATCGCGAAAAGGCGCAGAAGGCGCTGGGGGCCAAGTTCGACATCCGCAAATTCCATGACGCCGTGCTTTTGAATGGCGCCATGCCGCTGAAGCTGCTGGACGGCGTGGTGGACAAATATATCGGCGGGGCGAAATCCTAGGTTTCGTTCCGGGACTGTGTTGCGTGTGCATTCCAACTCGCTCTCGCAACAGGTCTCATGGCTGTCGCTCATATCCATACGGTTGCGTTTCAAGGCATTGAAGCCCGCGACGTCGATGTGCAGTTGCATGTCGCCGATGGCGGCAGCGGCCAGTTCACCATTGTCGGCCAGGCCGACAAGGCGGTGGCGGAAAGCCGCGAGCGGGTGCGCTCGGCGCTTTCGGCCATCGGCGTGGCCATGCCGTTCCAGCGGGTTACCGTGAATCTCGCCCCCGCCGACTTGCCCAAGGAAGGCAGCCATTACGATCTGCCCATCGCGCTCGGATTGCTGGCGGCCATGGGCGTACTGCCCGCCAGCGAGATGGCGAATTATGTGGCGCTGGGCGAACTCTCGCTGGACGCGGCGATCACCGCCGTGCCGGGCGTGCTGCCCGCGGCGCTGGCGGCGAACGAGCAAGGGCGCGGGCTGATCTGCCCGGAGGCCTGCGGGCCGGAAGCCGCATTCGCCGGCGAGATCGAAATCCTGGCCGGGGCGGAAGCCCTGGGCAAACCCCATGTCGCCGAGGCGCTGTCCTATCTCCGCATCGCGCTGCTGTAACGTGCCGGACCGGCAAACCCGGGATATAAGCTTCACCGCCATGGACGACGATCAGCGACAGCGCCAAAACCTCGCGGTGGCAATAGCCGTCATCCTGCTGGTCGGGCTGAGCATCTGGGCGCTGGTCGCCTTCAAGAAGAGCAACGCCACGATGGACTGTTACGCCGCCAACCATCGCAACTGCGACCCGGCGCCCCAATAGAATGGGGTCATTTATTCGCGGGCTTCTCCGGTACCGTGACGGTCTTCATCGGCCCCACGCCCGTCACCAGCAGGATCAGGTCTTCATCCTTGGCGCCGTCCCAATGCACCTTGTTGGCGAGATCGGTGGCGAAGCTTCCTGGCGGCAGCGGCCAGGTCGTCTTGGGGTCCCAATGGTCGCTGGTGGATATCCACCAGGTGCCTGCAACCACATAGGCCCAGCGGTCGGTGGTGTGAAAATGCGGATGGCTCATCTGCCCCTTGGGCCATTTGATCAGGATGCCGTAAGGCCCGGGCTTGTCGGGGTCCCCATAAAGAGGCGCCTGCAACTGGCCCAGGCTTTCCTTCTTCCACTTCAAATCCTTGGGCAGGATGAAGGTGGCGTGGGTGGAATCCGGCTTCACCGCTGTTTTCGGGATGGTCTGGGCAGCGGCGGGCAACGCGGCGGCCAGCAAAAGGGCGGCAAGAACAAAACGCATGGCATCTCCAGGTCGGAAAGGACGCAAGCTATTATGGCCGCTGCCATTTTGCAGCCGTGGCCATTTCGCGCATTGGGTTATGGAACCCGAGTTCCATTCTGCCCGTTATCGCGGGGTACATGGGAGGCTTGTCATGAAACCTATCGTTATTCTGGGCGTGGTCCTGATTGTCCTGGGCATCGGCGGGCTCATCTTCCGCAGCGTGCATTGGACCGAGACCAAGAACGTCGCCAATATCGGGCCCATCCATATCAATTCCGAAGAAGACCATAGCGTCTGGGTGCCGACGGCGGCCGGTATATTGGCCGTGATCGCCGGTCTGGGCCTGGTGGTCGCAGGCCGCAAGTCGGCCTGACCGCCGTCACCCTGCTGTCATCCGGCGGAGTGAGCGCTCACCCCCTGAGATAGAAGCCGCCCGGCCCGCGCCTTCGCAGGTGCGAAGGCTATTACCACGTTGACATTGACGGGAACCGCCCGGAATCATGGCGTCAATGCCGCGCCTTCGCGGCCAACAAAAACCAACAACCGATTTCAAGGGAGACGCTCATGAAAACCTTCGTCAAGGTTGGCCTGCCTGCGCTTGCCATCGCTGCCGGCGCCGCCATGGCCTTCGCACCGCAAGTCTTCGCTCAGTATCAGAACGCACCCCCCCATGGCCCGCATGAGTTCATGCAGGCATCCATCAGCGATCCGAAGGGCGCGATGCCCGATTCCTCGCGCATCGTCGTCAAGCTGCCCAGCGATATCAAATGGACGGGCAACAAGGCCCTCGTCTATGGCGATCCCACCAAAGCGGGCGATCCCTACGGCGTCCTGGTGAAATTGGCTCCGGGGCAATTCTCTCAGCCGCACACGCTTGCGAATGATCGCTGGGTCTATGTCGCTTCCGGCACCTTGTGGGTCAGCGACGGCGACGCGAAATCAAGCTATCCGGTCAAGGCCGACAACTTTGTCACCAATCTCGCCAAGACCAGTTTTTCGGACGGCAACCGTGCCGGCGCGGCAGAGCCCACCGTGCTGGTGATCACCGGTGTCGGATCGCCGGATAATCACATCATGAGCGACTATTCGCAGACCACCGCCGTCAAGGCGAGCGATCCCGCGGGCCCGGCACCGAACGTGTCTCACATCACGATCGCGGAAGTCTCGACCACCGGCAACCAGAACCTTTATGGCGGTGGCCAGGGCGCCACTACGGAGGGCACGCCTTACGGAGTCATTCAGACCTGGACGCCGGGGCGTTATTCCTCGCCGCACTACCATCCGCATCCCCGTTATATTTATGTCCTGACGGGGACCTGGTGGGTCAGCTCCAGCACCTATCATGACACGCGGCTGACCTATCCGGTCCCGGCCGGCAGCTTCGTCCAGGATCTTCCCAAGGGCATCCATTGGGACGGCAACCGCCTTAACGATCCGCAGACCACGCGGCTCTATATCAGCGGCGTCGCACCGGCGAGCAACCAGGCCGTGGACGAGGACGGCAAGGAAGTCGCCAGCGCCGGGCGCGGCGGACGAGGCGCTGCTGCCGCAGGCGGCGCGCCGGCCGCCAGCCGCTGAGTGGAATAACGCGTAACAGCGCCGCCCGCGCTTCGGTGCGGGCGGCGTTGCTGTCTTAGGGCGGGCAGGCGAGCGCAGCGAAGCCGTTGCCCGCGCGACCAAACATAAAAGGGGCACCATGAAATTCCATCCAGTCTATCTCCTGCTGCTGGTGCCTTTCGTGGCGCTGCTCTGGGTGCCGCTCTATGACAGCGCCGAGCCCAGCCTGGCGGGCGTTCCCTTCTTCTACTGGTACCAGATGGCCTGGACGCTGCTTGGCGCGATCTGCACCTGGCCGGTGTATCGGCATGAGGAACGCACGCGCCAGAATGGAGCGGGCAAGTGAGCGCCCATCCCGTCGCCATCGCCGTCTTTCTGGTTCTTTTCGTCCTGGTTTCCTGCCTGGGCTTCGTTGCCAACAGATGGCGCAAGGCTGACCTGCATTCCGTCCATGAATGGGGTCTGGGCGGCCGCAGCTTCGGCACCGTCATCACCTGGTTCCTGCTCGGCGGCGATCTCTACACCGCCTATACCTTCGTCGCCGTTCCGGCGGCGATCTTCGGCACCGGTGCGATCGGCTTCTTTGCCGTGCCTTTCACCATCCTGATCTATCCCATTCTCTTTCTCTGCTTTCCGCGGCTTTGGTCCGTGGCGCGGGCCCATGGCTATGTCACCGCCGCCGACTATGTGAAAGGCCGCTTCGGCAGCAAGACGCTGGCGCTGGCCATCGCGCTGACCGGCCTGGCCGCCATTATCCCTTACGTAGCTCTGCAATTGGTGGGCATGCAGGTGGTGTTCGCGGCGCTTGGCATTCCTTCCAGCTTTGCCGGCATTCCCAACCTGCCGGTGATCATCGCCTTCGGTGTGCTGGCGGCCTACACCTATTCCAGCGGCTTGCGCGGCACGGCGCTGACCGCCGTGGTCAAGGACCTTCTGATCTATGTCACGGTGCTGACCGCGATCGTGGTGATCCCCGCCGCGCTGGGCGGTTATGGCAAGGTTTTCGCCAGCATCGACCCCAAGCTGGTACTGCTGGCGCACGGCGCATCTTCCAATTCCGGCACCAGCCTGGGCGCGACCTTCTCCTACGCCAGCCTGGCACTGGGTTCAGCACTGGCGCTGTTCCTCTATCCGCATTCACTGACCGGTATCCTGTCGTCATCGTCCAGCGGCGCGATCCGCAAGAACGCCATCCTGCTTCCGGCCTATTCCCTGGCCTTGGCGCTGCTGGCGCTGTTGGGCTTCATGGCGATCGCGGCGGGGGTGAAGGCGATGCCGGAATATGCGTCGGGTTTTGCCGGCTTCGGCAACAATTTCGCCATTCCCGCCCTGTTCCTGCACATGTTCCCGTCCTGGTTTGTCGGCGTCGCTTTCGCCGCCATCGCCATCGGCGCGCTGGTGCCGGCCTCGATCATGGCCATCGCCAGTGGCAATCTCTTCACCCGCAACATCTACAAGCAGTTCATCAATCCCGGCTGCACGGATCGCCAGGAAGGG
>Ga0265318_10001682_pt1 | contig 12704 bp, 10 predicted proteins | sample 4821metaG_FD_192431 | JGI IMG/M metagenome (GOLD analysis project Ga0265318, IMG submission 192431) | Rhizosphere microbial communities from Carex aquatilis grown in University of Washington, Seatle, WA, United States - 4-8-21 metaG | ecosystem: Host-associated > Plants > Roots > Rhizosphere >... | reverse complement strand
GTAAAAGACGTGCTGCCGCTGGCCGCGCACTGCGTGATCGAATGCAATACGCGGCTTGCGGCGTTATTCCAGCGATCGTTTCCCGAGGCGCACGTTCACGGTGCCGGCAAGAACGAAGATAAGAGATGGTTGAATGCAATGCCGCGGATCGATTTTCAGGTGGCGATTGGATCGCTGCCGCACCATTTCCGGCGTGCGGCATCCGCTTTCCCTGCGCAGTCTGGATATCTCACGGCCGCCGCGCCGCGTGTGGGCTACTGGCGAACGCGGCTTGATGCAAACGCGTCGTTGCGGGTGGGGATCGCCTGGCGCGGCGGCACGCTGCGCTCGCGGCAATTCGTGCGGTCGATTCCCCTGCCGCAGTGGGCGTCTGTGCTGCGCCACAAGGATGTCGCGTTTTACGCCTTGCAATACGGCGACATTGCGGCGGAACTCGAAGACCTGCACGTGCGCTCAGACGCGATCGTGAAGTGCCTCGACAGCGCGGTCGACGACCTCGATGAACTGGCCGCCATCATCGGCGCGCTTGATCTCGTTATCAGTGTGGACAATACCGTGTCCCACCTCGCCGGCGCGCTCGGCCAGCCGGTATGGACACTGTTGCCGGACAGCCCGGAATGGCGTTATCCGCGCAGCGGCAACGCCATGCCATGGTATCCGTCGATGCGCCTGGTTCATCGCAGGCCAGGCGAAAGTTGGGAACCCGCGATTGAGCGCGTGGCAATTGCTCTTGCCGGCAAACTGCAGCCACAGGGCGCTTAGCATGCGAACTTCGACTCAATTCTCACCGACATGAGTATCCCGGCCTGGCTGAAGTCGCTGCTGCCGCGTTCGGGCGCGCGCGCGGGCATCGCGACGACAGCGGCGCCGCCAGCCGATAGGGAAATTGCAGCGCGCGCCGCGTTTGACGCAGGGCTTGCGGCTCATTCGGCCAGAGATTGGGGGGCCGCCATCGTCAGTTTTAATCGCGCGCTCGAGTACCGTCACGACGACGCGGACGCGCACAATAATCTCGGTCTCTGCTATCTCGAAGCGGATCGTTACGAAGACGCCGTAGATTCATTCGTCCTGGCGACGCATTTTCGGCCGAATTTTGCACAAGCTTTTTATAACCTGGGGTTGGCGGCGCTGAAAGGACGCGATTTCGACAAGGCCGTGCGTTGTCTCGAACGGGCAATTGAAATTAAGCCGGCGTTGGCGGCTGCACACAACACGTTGGGTTATGTGCTCACGCATCAGACCGGCGATTTTGAGCGGGGTGCCGCGCATATCAGAAGGGCGCTCGAGTTGACGCCGGCAGATCCCGACATACTGTGCAATTACGGCGCCGTGCTCGCGCAGGAAGGGCGCGCGGAAGAAGCGCTGGCGGTTTGTGATGCATTGCTGGCGGACTATCCGCAAATGCACGAGGCGCGCCTGAATCGCGCACTTGCGCAGTTGAAACGCGGCCGGTTTGAAGAAGGCTGGCCGGACTACGAGGCACGCAAGTTTGCTCGCGGCAACTTTGTTCCGCGCGCGCTGCCGTTTCCTGAATGGCGGGGCGAGCCGCTCGACGGCAAAAGGCTGCTCGTTTACGCGGAGCAGGGCATTGGCGATCAGATCATGTTTGCGTCCTGTGTACCGGACGTGCTGAAGCTGGAGAAGATTTGTCTGGTCGAAAGCGCACCATCTTTGGTGCCGCTGTTTACGCGCTCGTTCGCCGGCGCGACGGTCGTGTCGCAGACGCAGGATGACGCAAGTCTCGTGCGAATGGCGCAAGCGGCAGCCATAACGCATCAGGTCGCAATCGGCAGCCTGCCGTTGCAGTTTCGCAAGTGCCGTGCCGATTTTCCGGATCACGCCGGATATTTGCGTGCCGATCCCCTGCGGACCGAACATTGGAAAAGCCGTCTCGCCGCTTTGGGACCAGGCTTGAAAGTGGGAGTTTCTTGGTCCGGCGGTACGCCTGCGACGCGCGGCGCGAACCGTTCCATGCAACTTTCGGATTGGGCGCCTATCCTCGAGCAACGGCAATGCCGTTTCGTCAATCTGCAATACGGCAAGGCGACAACGGAGCTGCCGGCCTTTTTACGTAAGAGCGGGCCCTTAGTCCACGATTGGCGCGACGCGATGGAAAGTTATGACGAGACGGCAGCTTTGGTTGCGGCATTGGATCTCGTAATTACCGTGCAGACCGCGCTGGTTCACCTGGCCGGAGCGCTGGGCAAACGTACGTGGGTCATGTTGCAGGCCGCATGTGAGTGGCGCTATGGCGAACGCGGCGAAACAATGCCGTGGTATCCGGGCGTTCGTATGTTCAGGCAGCCGCTGCCAGGCGACTGGCAACCGGTGGTCGCGCATGTCGCGCGGGATGTCGCGCGGTTGGCGTCTTCTTGAACATGTTGTGGATCCTGCTCAAAAACTTTACGCGCAGAGCGACTGCTCCCGCCGTGGCGGCCAAGGACCATTTGACGGCGGGCATCGAGAGTTTAAATGCCGGCGATTTCACGCTGGCATGCCGGCGCTTGCAGGCCGCGCTGGCAGCGGACCCCGGCGATGCAGATGCCTCTTACTACCTCGCGTTAGCCGAAGCGCGCAGTGGCCGGCTCGAGGCGGCTGAGGCGCTGCTTGAGACGACGCGACTAAAGCGTGACAGCGCGGACGTCAACAATGCGTTGGGAAACGTTCGACGCCTGTTGGGTAGGCTTGAATCGGCGGCCGAGAGCTATCGGCATGCATTGGAACTCGACGTAAATCATCTCGCCGCATTGGCCAACCTGGGACTCGCGCTGCGCGACCTTGGCGAACCCGGGCAGGCGTTGCCCGTGCTGGACCGCGCGCTCGGGCTTTCACCCGACCACGTGGAGGCGTTGTTCAACAAAGCGCTTGCGTTGGTGGATCTGGGCGAGAGTGTGGAAGCGGAAAGATTGATCGAGCGGGTGCTTCAAATCGATCCTGACTTTGCGCACGCCCATCTGCAGCGCGCATTCATGTTGTTGAAGCGCCGCGATTTCGGCGAGGGCTGGCGTGAATATGCATGGCGAGTTTGCATACCGGAAGTCGACCATTGGCAGGATTATGATTATCCGATATGGCGGGGCGAGGCGTTGGCCGGCAAGCGCATATTGGTACAGGCCGAACAGGGACTCGGCGATCAAATCATGTTCGCATCGTGTCTCCCGGAGGTTATTGCCGGCTCGCAACATGTGATGATCGAATGCGATCCGCGCCTGGCAAAGTTGTTTGCACGCTCTTTCCCGCGCGCCGCAATTTATCGTCACCGCGCCGCCGGCGAGCCGGACTGGTCGCGCGAACCTGCCCCGGACTACCGCGCCCGCTGCGGCGACCTGCCCCGCATGTTGCGCAATCGCGAGGCCGATTTCCCGCGGCACGCGGGTTATCTGGTCGCCGAGCCTGCCCGCGTGACCGCGTGGCGAGACCGTCTGGAATCACGCGGACCGGGTCTCAAGGTCGGTATCTCATGGCGCGGCGGGACGCCGGCCACCGGTCAGGCCAGGCGTTCGATTCCCCTTGACGCATTGCTGCCCATACTTTCGACGAGCGGCACGCATTTCGTGTCGCTGCAATACGGCGATGTGAGCGCCGAGATCGCTAATCTGCAAGCCCGGCACGGCGTGGTGGTGCACTCATGGGCGTACGCGGACGCGGGCATGGATGACATCGCTGCGTTGATCGCAAGTCTTGACCTCATAATCACTGTATGCACGACCGCAGCACATCTTGCCGGAGCACTGGGTAAGTCTGCATGGGTCATGGTACCGGCGGTTGCTGAATGGCGATATCTGTACGAAGGCACATCCATTCCCTGGTATCCGAAATTGCGGTTGTATCGTCAGCAGAAACCCGGCCAATGGGGCGGCGTATTTGCAACGATCAAAACCGATTTGGCTAATGAAGCCGCGGGTAGCACCGGTTAGGTCATGCGTGACGCTCAGCGTCAGGTACTGTCGTTTCAAGTCCTTTCTGGAATGTTGCGCCGCATCAATTAATCGCTGCGGCTACCGTATTATGAAAAAACGCGCCTTGTAAAGCCCAACTAAGCCGCCAAGCGCGGACAATCAAAAGTGGTCGTTAACGTGATGAATCCATTAAAGTCGTGACGATGGCGAAAAGCAGTATTACTACCCATTCACTAAGTCGTGGTATGGAATTTGCTGTTACCAACCTGTAGCTTGGAAGGTTGTGGTTTTTTTTGGCGTTTGTAACTTTTAAGGAGATCTTATGAAGCGTATCCAACGCGGCTTTACCCTGATCGAATTGATGATCGTCGTGGCGATCATCGGTATTTTGGCGGCGGTTGCATTGCCGGCATATCAGGACTACACGATCCGTGCAAAAGTATCTGAACTGGTGCTGGCTGCCAGCGGCTTCAAAACGACGATTGCCGAGAAGTCGGCCTCCGACGGCACCATGTCCAGTTCCGGCAAGGGCCTGACGGTAAGCACCGGCGGTCGGATCGCGGGCGGTTCAGTGACGGACGCCGGCACTATTACGGTTACCGGCAACGCTGCCACTATCGGCACTGCCGTGTCTATCGTATTAACCCCGTCGCTCGCAGCGGGCGGCCGCATTGCGTGGATGTGCACGACCGCAGGTGACACGACACAGTGGAAGTATGTGCCGGCGGAGTGCCGTCACTAATACTGGATCCCCAGACTTAGTGTTGCAGCAATAAACAACAGCCCCTCTACGCGAGGGGCTGTTGTTTTGTAGTTCGAATTTCCGGCAGGTTTGATGTTCGGTTGATATCAACTTCAAGCAATTGATTGCGCGCGCGACGGGAGCAGCAATTTGAAGATCTTGCATAGAGGGTTTACGTTGATCGAGCTGATGATCGTCGTCGCGATCATCGGCATATTGGCGGCAGTTGCGCTGCCTCAGTATAACGACTATACGATACGCGCCAAAGTATCCGAATTGATGCTCGCGGCGAGCAGTTTCCGCGTCGGTATCGCGGAAAAGGGTGTGTCCGATGGGACCATGGCGAGCGCGGGGGTGGGTCTTACCGTTGTTTCCGGCGGACGGGTGTCCGGCGGGTCGGTTACCGATGCCGGAACTATAACGGTCCTGGGAAACGCAGCGACGATCGGCACCGCTGTGACGATCATACTGACACCGACGCTCAGCGCCAGGCGCATCCTGTGGGTGTGCAACACAGGCGGGACGACGACGACGTGGAAATACGTGCCTGCAGAATGCCGGCATTGAGGATTGTTAACAGCAAGGACGCCCGCGCCGGATCTTAGGCAAGCCCCGCGTTGCCGCTGACGCCGGATAATTGCGGCACGTTGAGACGCGGCGCACCGATCGCCTGTTTGCCGCGCAGATAATCGGTCATGATTTCCCATACAGGCCTGCCGGTGGCACCCTCGGCAACCGGCGCCCAACCCGCGACCTTGTATTTTTTTTGCGCCTCGATCAGTTTCCCGTTAAGCGACATATTGCTGATGCGACTGCCTATCGTGCGCGTTGGATCGCACGTGTATCGCAAGCCGCCGACCCGCACCATGTCGCCACCTTGCTGTAAATAGGGATCGGGGTTGAACAGGTTATCGCAGACGTCTTCAAGCACGGACTTGATAGTTTCACCGGTCATCTCGGTCAAGGTCGTATAAGGATAGGTGATTGCGGTCTGATTCATCACGTCCTCGATGGTTATCGCTTCGTTGGACAGCACCGATGTGCCCCAGCGGAATCCGGGCGAGAAGGCGATCTCCGCTCCGCTGACCTCCATCAACGCGTCGAGTATGAGCTGGTCGAAAGTGCCGTTAAAATTGCCGCGCCGGTAAAGCAGCGATTCACTCACCGCAAGTTTTTCTGTGAGCCGCTGCTCATACGGCGCGCGGACCCTGCTGATCAATGCGGACATGTCTTTATCGGCGTCGAGCATTTGCGCGAAGACCGGCAACAAGCGGTATTGATATCCGGCAACCTGCTTGTTCCTGATGTCGAGATCGAGCACCGCCAGAAATTTGCCGTTGCAGCCCGCATTCGTCACGAGCGTCGTGCCGCCGCGGTTTTTCACGGCCACGGGTTCGGGCATGGCGTCGTGCGTATGTCCGCCGAGTATCACGTCGATGCCGCTCACGCGTCCGGCCAGCTTCAGATCCACGTCCATGCCGTTGTGCGACAGCAGGATAACGGCATGCGCGCCTTTGGCGATGGCCGCGTCGACGGCCTTCTGCAGCTTTTCCTCCTGGATGCCGAAAGTCCAGTCGGCGACCAGATGACGGGGATGCGCGATCGGTACATAGGGGAACGCCTGACCGATGACGGCGACCGGCACGCCATTGATTTCGCGCATGACCCACGGCGTGAAAACCGGATCGCCGAAATCGGTGGTCGACACGTTTTGCGCAAGAAACTCGATGCGGCCTTTTAATTGGGTATCGACGAGTTCCTTGACGCGCGCCGCGCCCAGGGTGAATTCCCAATGCCCGGTCATGATATCGACACCGAGCAGTTTGGCGGCCTCAACCATATCTTCGCCTCTGGTCCACAGCGCGGTCGCCGAGCCCTGCCAGGTGTCGCCGCCGTCGAGCAGGAGCGCGCCCGGACGCTGCGCCCGGATTTTTTTGACCAGCGTCGCAAGGTGAGCGAAACCGCCGACCCGGCCGTAGGTGCGCGCGTCGTGCTCGAAATCGAGGTGCGTGAACGCATGCGCAAGTCGGGTATGGGGGCTGATGCGGTAGTGTTTGAGCAAGGCTTCGCCGACCAGGTGCGGCGGCTTGCCGGCCATGCCGCCGATGCCGATATTCACACTGGGTTCGCGAAAGTAACTCGGCAGTAGTTGCGCATGACAGTCGGTGAAATGCATCAGCGTCACGTTGTTGCCGAAGCTGTGCAGATCGTAAAAGCCGCTGATTGCGGCGGCGTGCGCGTTGTCGCCGAACGGAAAGCCGGCCGCCGCCGCCACTGCGAGCGTATGCATGAACTCGCGCCTGGTCATGGTCATGATGCGGGTCCCGCTAACTCAAGTGTAACGATGATGTCTCGGGGGCGTGCTTTCGCACGCGGCTAGTGGCGAATGCCGGGCGAATTGATTTTTTCGCCTTTGTTGAGTGCGGCCAGGGCAAGTTCGATATCGCCGTATTCGCGCGCGTCGGGCGGCAGTTCGTCGGCGCGCACGGACACGTTGCACCATTGAAAGCGTTTGCGGATGTCCCAGATATCGCCGCGGCTCGTGCGCCACGTCGGGAAATGCGCAATCGTGCCTTTCGATTCGACCAGATATTGGCCGCGTACCCACTTGCCGGCGTGGTGCTCCCGCGTATGGCAATCGACACATGCCATGTTGAGCTGGCCGATCTTGCGTTTCATCAAGGCCTGCCCATTCTTGACCGCAGCGCGCGCGCCCGCGCTCGCCAGGTCCGGATTGATTGGTGCGCCGTTGGCAAGGTTGTGCAGATAAATCGACAGTCCGAGGTTGTCGTTGCTTTGCATGAGAAGTTCGTCACCGGTGGTCGCGCGGGCGTGACGCGTAATGAATTCCTCGACGCCCAATACGCGCTTCAAGCGCGGCTCGTAGCGCGGCATGTGCGCGGTCCAAGTTTTAAATGCGCTTTCCGGCGTCGCGTGGCACGCCGCGCAGGATTTGCCATTCGCGCCCACGCGCCTGAAAACCTCTTTGCCCAAGTCAAGTCCGAATATCGCGGGATTTTCGGTGGGGTCCAGATTATCGCGGCTTTCCACCGGCGCGGCCCGGGTGTTCGGGTTCTCGCTTTTGTCGGTGATTGCGTACGGTTCCTTGAGTGTCTTCAGGAACGCGACGATGTCACGCACTTCATCAAGCCGGTAGACTTGGTACGCACCCCACGGCGGCATGATGCTGCCGGCGTTGTAGAGGCGCGGATCGTACACGTAGTTGAATAGAAATTGATCGTCGCGCGTTGCGCCGATCGTCGACAGATCGGGGCCGACGTTGCCGGGCTGCGCCGGTGTCGTCTTGCCCATGATGTGGCAGACGACGCAACTGCCGCCGCGCGAGCGGTCGTACGCCAGCGCGCGCCCGCGTTCCGCATCGCCCTGGATCGGCAGTGCAAATGCCGGCGCGGCTTGCGGCGCGGGCGACACATCGGCGGTCGCGAGATTGTTGAAATTGTGCCAGTCGGTCTGCGGCCAGGTTGATCCCTGCGAATCGACTTTATAGCGGTTCCAGGGCCGCGCCGACGCAGGCATCTTGAGTTCGAGTGGTGTCGCCGCCCGCGCTGACGTCTGCTGCGCGCCGACCGCAGCGCCCGCTGTTATCACGATGAAAGCCGCGGCGAGCGCTGCAGTGATTAGGCCGGGACCTCGTGCTATTCCAGTCATGGATTTCCCGGCAACAGACGGCGGCAGCGGGGCCGGCGCGGCACTCGAAGCACGGCTCAAGCAGCGGCCACCGTGGTGTCAATGCTGCCCTTGTCGCCTTTGGTGTCTGTCCAGCTCACGGTGACCTTGTCGCCCGCTTTGGCGCCTTTTACGCGAAACCCGAGAAAGGGATTGCGTGCGACCGCCTGGCTCCATTGCACGTCGAGCACGGTTTTGCCGTTGTGCGTCGCGATCACGCTTTGAATGAAATGCACCGGCACCAGTTCGCCTTTCTCATTCTTGCGCTGGCCGGTTTCCATCGGGTGACTCATCAGCACCTTGACGTCGGCGGCATCGCCTTCCATCCTGGCGCGAATTTTCATTGGGTCAGCCATGTACGATTCCTTGTGTTGAGAGCGTGTGCTTGCGCCGGGCAGTTAACCGCCGCAACCGCCTATCGTGACCTTGACTTCCTTGCTCGCCGCGAAAAATCTGCCGTCGGCATTGACTACCGCAATAACGTTCGACGTCTGTCCCATCTTGAGCTTGATCGAGACGTAGCTATCGGCACCGTTGGTGAATTCATAGATGCTGTTGAGTGGAAACGGATTCTTGTCGACTATGATGGAAATGCTCTGGGTGTTCGGAATCTTGCTTGTTATTGTGACCGGCACCTGTGCGCCGTTTTCCGCGATATCGGGCGCGGCCAGTATGATCTCCTTGCTCGGTTGCGCGCCGGTCACGCCGAGCGATTTCAACGCGTCGGCGGCCACTTTGGCTTCGAAGCCGGTTTTGTTCCACGCCGCGGCGAGAGCATTGCCCGCTCTCAACAAACCGGCGCCGGCGGCGATGGCGAGTGGCACGGCGGAGCCTAGCGCCTGCAGCAGTTTTCTGCGGTATTGATGCATCGTATCTCCTTCGAGGCGCGGCGGGCCGGATGCAGTCCGGATAAGATTGTTGCCGCGGGGGCGTATCAGCGGACGCCATGCTAGCCAAGTTTTCGCGGACTGTCTATTCCGGCCGTCGCTGCCAAATTCTCGGCGAGACGCATGGCCCGGCGCGAGGTCTGCGCGGCGTTCTTTATGCGCCGCGCTTGCGTAACCAATGGCCCGACTTGCCGCCTTTTTTCTCGAGCAGGCAGACGTCTTCGATATGCATGCCGCGGTCGACGGCCTTGCACATGTCGTAAATCGTGAGCAGGCCCGTCGCCACGGCAGTCAGCGCCTCCATTTCGACGCCGGTGCGGCCGCGCGTTTCGGCCTGGGCGGTGCACGTCACGGCTTTCTTTTTCGTATCGGTAGTAAATTCAACGCCGATGCGGGTCAGGGCCAGCGGGTGCGCGAGCGGGATCAAGTCTGCCGTGCGTTTCGCGCCCTGAATGGCTGCGATGCGCGCAATGCCCAGCACGTCGCCTTTTTTGGCGCTACCCGCGGCGATCATCGTCAGCGTCGCGCGTTGCATCACGATCCGGCCGCTGGCGCAGGCGATCCGATGCGTTTCGTCCTTGCCGCCGACGTCCACCATGTGCGCCTGGCCGCGCTTGTCGAAATGCGTGAGTTTCTTCAATGTCCATCTCCATCCGGGCCGGAAGTACTTGCAGAAGCGTAAGTATAAGACACCGCGGACGCCGTCGCCGCAACAATACCGGCGGTGAAAATCGTCTTAAGACATGTCGCGTATGTCGGCGGAAAAACCGCGCCGGGACCCGCTCCCGCCATACCCGCTCGCAAATCCGCGTTTCAACGGGCGGCCGATGAACTTCGGCGGATTCGGATTATCATAGTTGGGTGAAATATTTGATCCGGATACTGGCGCTGCTGTTTTGCGCGCTGCCCCTAGCGTTAGGGCAGGCGCTGCCCGATCTCGGCGACGCGTCGCAGAGCGAAATGTCGCCGCAGATGGAGCGCCGGCTGGGCGAAAGCATCATGCGCGAAATTCACGCCGACCCCAGCTATTCGGACGACGCCGAGATCACCGATTACCTGAACAGCCTCGGCTACAAGCTGGTTGCGGCGAGCGCCGATTCGCGCCAGGAGTTTAATTTCTTTCTCGTCATAGACCCGCAGGTCAATGCATTCGCGCTGCCCGGCGGTTTTGTCGGCATCAATTCGGGGCTGATACTCACCGCGCAAAGCGAGTCGGAACTTGCCGGCGTCGTATCGCACGAAGTGGCGCACGTTACGCAACGCCATATGGCGCGCATGCTGGCGCAGCAAAAGCAGTCGACCGTGGTGTCGCTTGCCGCGCTCGCGGTGGCGTTGCTCGCCGCGCGCGCCAATCCGGACATTGCGCAGGCGGCGGTTGCGGCGGCCGGCGCAAGCTCCGTCCAGTCGCAGCTCAATTACACGCGCGATCATGAAAAGGAGGCCGACCGCGTGGGTTTCCAGGTGCTCGAAAAAGCGGGCTTCGACGCGCACGCAATGGCATTGTTTTTCGAACGCATGCAGCGCGCGACGCGGTTCTACGAGACCAATGCACCGGCTTATCTGCGCACCCACCCGTTGACCTACGAACGCATCGCGGACATGCAGGGCCGCGCGCAGAACCTGCCGTACCGCCAGGTTCCCGACAGCCTCGATTTTCAATTGATGCGCGCGAAGGTCAGGTCGCTACAGGACAATCCCCAGGAGACGCTGGCCTTTTTCGAGGAAAGCGTGGGCGAGCGCAAGTATCTCAGCGAAGCCGCGAGACGCTATGGGCTGGTGACCGCGCTCATTCGCGTCAAGGCGTATGCGCGCGCCGGCCGCGAACTCGCGATATTGCGCAAGACGTTGCCTGATAGTCCGGCGGTCGACGCGCTCGCCGCGCGTTACTATGTTGCAAACGGCGACGTGAACACGGCAATGCAAACCTACCGGGATTCGTTGAAGAGCCACCCGGGATATCGCGCCCTGGTCTATGACTATGCCGAACTTCTGTTAACGAACCGGCAGGCCGGCGAAGCGCTGAAGCTCGTCGAAAGCCGCTTGCAGTACTCGGTGTCCGATTACCACATGTATCAGCTCCAGGCTAAATGCTATGCTGCGCTCGGCAAACGCCTGTCGCAACACCGCGCCTCGGCAGAGGCCTATTACCGGATGGGCAACGTGAGCGCCGCCATCGAGCAACTGGTGCTGGCGCAGAAAAGCGGCGACGGCGATTTTTACCAGCAATCGAGCGTAGATGCGCGGCTGCGCGAACTGCGCCTGCAGGACGCGGAGACGCGCCGCGAAAAAAAATAGTCGGTGGCCATTGTGCCTCGGGGCCGGAAAAATATGCGGCCGTCAACCGGTGTTACCGGGACAGGGCCGGCATGAGCAGCGTGTAGAGGAGTCCGGCCGATCCGCACGCTGCAATGACCGGGATGATGCCCACTTTGAAGCGGAACAGGGCGATGAAAGCAGCCGCGCCCAGCACGGCCGCCAGCCATTCGAACGTGCCGCCGAATCCTGCGGGCCACAGCACGTGGTACGCAAAGAACGCCGCGAGGTTCAGGATGACGCCAACGATCGCCGCCGTAATGCCGGTGAGAGGAGCAGTGAACTTGAGATTGCCATGCGTGGTTTCGATCAGCGGCGCGCCGAGGAAAATAAAAATAAAACTCGGCAGGAAGGTGAAATACGTGACGACCACGGCAGCAACCGTCGCACCGAGAAACAGGTTGTGCGGCCCGAAAATTTCCTTGGTCCAGCCGCCGACGAAGCCCACGAACGTAACGACCATGATCAGCGGGCCCGGCGTCGTTTCGCCGAGAGCCAGACCGTCTATCATCTGGGTTGCCGTCAGCCACCCGAACTGCTCGACACCCCCCTGGTAGACGTAGGGCAGCACCGCGTACGCACCGCCAAACGTCAGCAGCGCGGCCTTGGTAAAGAACCATCCCATCTGGGTGAGCGTCGCGTTCCATCCATACCGCGCGCAGAGCAGCGCCATGGCGCCGCCCCACAGGACGGCGGCGGCGGCGCCCACGCGCGCGAAGCGCGCGCACGTAAACAGCGCGTGCGCAGGCGTCGGCGTGTCGTCATCGATGATCGCGGCGCCGTAACTCTTGTCCGTTGCAGCGTGCCCGCCGCCGGTTGCGAATTTTTCCGGCGCATAGCGCCCGCCCAGGTGGCCGACAAGACCCGCAGCGAGCACGATGTAGGGAAACGGCAGCCTTAGCGCGAAGATCGCAATGAACGCCACCGCCGCGATCGACCATAACGCCGCGTTTTTCAATGCGCGCGAGCCGATGCGATAGGCGGCGAATACCACGATGGCGGTAACGGCCGGCTTGATGCCGTACAGGATCCCCGCGATCGCCGGCAGATTGCCGTAAGCCATGTAAACCCACGCCAGCGCAACGAGGAGCACGAGCGACGGCAGAACGAACAACACGCCCGCGACGATGCCGCCGCGGGTCTTGTGCATCATCCAGCCGATATAGGTTGCGAGTT
>Ga0265318_10001681_pt1 | contig 12704 bp, 9 predicted proteins | sample 4821metaG_FD_192431 | JGI IMG/M metagenome (GOLD analysis project Ga0265318, IMG submission 192431) | Rhizosphere microbial communities from Carex aquatilis grown in University of Washington, Seatle, WA, United States - 4-8-21 metaG | ecosystem: Host-associated > Plants > Roots > Rhizosphere >... | reverse complement strand
CGGCCGACGGCCCGATTCCCCAGACGCGCGAGCACATCCTGCTGGCCCGCCAGGTCGGCGTCCCGAAGATCGTGGTCTTCCTGAACAAGATCGACCTGATCGACGACAAGGACCTGATCGACCTGGTCGAGGAGGAGATCCGCGACCTGCTCACCAAGTACCAGTTTGACGGCAAGGCGGCAAAGATCATCCGCGGCTCGGCCACGGCGGCGCTCGAGGGCAAGCCCGAGGGCGTCAAGGCGATCAGCGACCTGATGGACGCGATCGATTCCGAGATCCCTGAGCCCGTCCGCGAGGTCGACAAGCCCTTCCTGATGTCCGTCGAGGACGTCTTCTCGATCACGGGGCGCGGCACCGTCGCCACGGGGCGTATCGAGCGCGGCATCGTCAAGCTGAACGAGACCGTCGAGATCGTCGGGCTCAAGGACACGTCCACCACCGTCGTCACGGGCATCGAGATGTTCCGCAAGCTCCTCGACCAGGGGATGGCGGGCGACAACGTCGGCGTGCTCCTGCGCGGCGTCGAGAAGGACGGCATCGAGCGCGGCCAGGTCATCGCGGCCGTCAAGTCCATCACGCCCCACAAGAAGGCCAAGGCCGAGATCTACGTCCTGTCGAAGGACGAGGGCGGCCGCCACACGCCGTTCTTCAACGGCTACCGTCCGCAGTTCTACTTCCGGACGACGGACGTTACCGGGGTCATCACGCTGCCGAAGGGCGTCGAGATGATCATGCCCGGCGACAACATCAACGTCGACGTCGACCTGATCGTTCCGATCGCCATGGAAAAGACCCAGCGCTTCGCCATCCGCGAGGGTGGCCGCACGATCGGAGCCGGTCGTATCACGGAGATCACGGAGTAACCGTTCCTCACGAACAACTAAACCCGGCTCGCCGAGGTTCCGAAACGGGGGCCTCGGCGTCGTCGTCTAAACAATTCCACGACTATAGGGGTGTAGCTCAATTGGTAGAGTAGCGGTCTCCAAAACCGTTGGTTGGGGGTTCGATTCCCTCCGCCCCTGCCACTCCAAACGTTCCCGCAGCAGCACATGAAAAACCCGTTCCAAAGCACACGCATCTTCGTCGGCGAGATGGTCGGCGAGCTCCAGAAGGCGAGCTGGCCCACCCGGACGGAGCTGCGCGACTCGACGTTCGTCGTCATCCTGGCGAGCCTGCTGCTCGGGCTTTTCACGAGCATCAGCGACTTCTCGCTCTACCAGGTGGTCGACCTCTTCACGTCGATGATCAGCCGCTAAACCCGCAATGGCATCACCAACGACAGCGCCCGCAGGGGCCCAGTGGTTCGCCCTTCACACGCTCTCCGGCCAGGAGAACAAGGTGAGGACGTACATCGAGCGTTTCAAGACGGCCGAGGAGCTCGACGACTCGATCTTCGAGGTGCTGCTCCCGACGGAGGTGGTCTCGGAGGTGAAGAACGGCAAGAAGTCCTCCAAGGTGAGGAAGCTCTACCCGGGCTACGTCTTCATCCAGATGAAGCTCTTTGGCGAGGACGGCAACCTCATCAACAAGCCGTGGTACTTTGTCAGGGAGGTGGCGGGCGTCATCGGCTTCGTCGGGGGCGAGCACCCGGCGCCGCTTCGCCAGTCGGAGATCGACGAGATCCGCGCGCGCATCGAGGCGGCCAACGGCAAGGAGGTGCCGAAGGTCCAGTACTCGGTCGGCGAGGAGGTCAAGATCAACGACGGCCCGTTCGCGAACCTGAACGGACGGATCGACGAGATCGACCCGGACCGCGGCAAGCTGAAGATTTCCGTGTCCATCTTCGGCCGGTTCACGCCGGTCGAGCTCGAGTACTGGCAGGTCCAGAGGAGCACCGAGTAGGCACCCCCGACCGCAACCCCCCTTCACAATGGCCAAGAAAATCCAAGGCTACATTCGACTTCAGCTGCCCGCAGGCGCGGCCAACCCCGCGCCCCCGGTGGGCCCCGCCCTGGGTGCCCAGGGCGTCAACATCATGGCGTTCTGCAAGGAGTTCAACGCCAAGACCAAGGACCAGAACGGGATGATCCTTCCCGTGGTCATCACGGTTTACGCGGACAAGAGCTTCTCGTTCATCCTGAAGTCGCCCCCGGCGTCGGTCCTCCTCAAGAAGGCGGCCAACATCGCGAGCGGCTCGCCGCGCCCGAACCAGGACAAGGTCGGCAAGGTGAACAAGAAGCAGCTGCTCGAGATCTACCGGCTCAAGCACAAGGACCTGAACGCCAAGGACGACGAGGCGGGCATCCGCATCATCGCCGGCACCGCCCGCAACATGGGCATCGAGGTCGTCGACTAGGGCCCGGAAGTAACCCTTTGAAGCGGGAGTCCCACCCGGGACGTTCGCACCGCAAGGAGCACAACATGGAAAAACACAGCAAACGTTATCGCAGCGCCGTCCAGGTCGCCGATCTCGGGAAGGACTATCCCCTGACCGAGGCCGTGAACATCCTGGCCAAGTTCCCGAAGGCCAAGTACGACGAGACCGTCGAGCTTTCGGTGCGCCTCGGGGTCGACCCCACCGCGGGCGAGCAGATGGTCCGCGGGACCACGCCGCTGCCGAACGGGTCGGGCAAGAAGGTCCGCGTCCTCGTCTTCACGGTCGACGCCAAGGCGGCCATCGATGCGGGCGCAGACCACGCCGGCCTCCAGGACATGATCGCGAAGATCAACGAGGGCTGGCTCGACTTCGACGTCGCAATCGCGACGACCGAGGCCATGAAGACCGTGCGCACGATCGCCCGCGTCCTCGGGCCGAAGGGCCTCATGCCGAACCCGAAGAGCGGCACCGTGACCGACGACGTCGCCGCGGGCATCAAGGCGGTCAAGGCCGGGCGCGTCGAGTTCAAGATGGACAAGACCTGCAACATCGGGGTCGGCATCGGCAAGCGCTCGTTCACCCCCGCCCAGATCCTGGAGAACCTCCAGGCGGTCCTCGAGGCCGTCGGCAAGGCGAAGCCGGCCCACTTCAAGGGCCACTACATCAAGTCCGTCACCCTTTCCTCGTCGCAGAGCCCGTCGGTGCGGATCGCGTCCACGGAGTACGGCAAATACTAAACCACGAGACCCGACCCATGAGAGCCGAGAAAAAATACCTTATCGACGAGGTGGAGACCCACCTCAAGAAGTCAGACTACGTGATCCTCGCGAACTACAACGGCATGACCGTTGCCGACGCCGCGGAGCTGCGCCTGAGACTCTCCGCCGAGAAGGCCGAGTACCACGTGGTGAAGAACAGCTCGCTGCGCGTCGCCGCCAAGTCGCTCGGCCTGCCCGACATCGAGGGGGCGCTCATCGGGCCAACCGCGATCGTCGTGGGGGGCCGGAATTCGGCCGGCGTCGCCAAGGTCCTCAAGCAGTTCTTCAAGGACAAGCAGAAGATCGAGGTCAAGGCCGGCGTCCTGAGCAAGAAGCTCATCTCGCCGAAGGACGTCGCGCGGCTGGCCGACATGCCGTCGCTTGACGTGCTGCGCGCCCAGCTGCTCGGCCTCCTCAACCAGCCCGCCAGCATGTTTGTCCGCGTCATCAACGCGGTCCCGCAGGGCCTCGTCAACGTCCTCCAGGCCAAGGTCCGCGCGGCCGGCCCCAGCTAACCCACGACCCTTCAACCCACCCTTTCCCAGGGGCCCCTCCGGGCAGCCGGAAGCCCCGACGAAAACCAAAATCAAACGCAGCAGGCTAGGGGATACGTCCCTTAAACGCGCCCCCAAATCCGGGCCGCTAGCCGGCAGCCAAAGAACATCATGAGCGACATCACAAAAGACCAAGTCATCGAGTGGCTCTCCAGCCAGTCGGTCCTCGAAATATCCGCCCTCGTCAAGGACCTCGAGTCCAAGTGGGGCGTCTCGGCAGCAGCCCCCGTCGCCGCAGCGGCGGCGCCCGCAGCCGCAGCCGCAGCCGCGGCACCCGTCGAGGAGAAGACCGAGTTCACGGTCATGCTTCTGGAGAGCGGCCCCAACAAGATCGGCGCGATCAAGGAAGTCCGCGCGATCACGGGGCTCGGCCTGAAGGAGGCGAAGGACCTTGTCGAGGGCGCGCCGAAGGCCGTCAAGGAGGGTGTGAACAAGGCCGAGGCCGAGGAAATCAAGAAGAAGCTCGAGGCCGCGGGTGCCAAGGTAGAGCTCAAGTAATTGGGCCCAGCTGCTTGGCGATCACCTACTTGCAGTTCCACAAGCTTACGGGACAGGCCACGCGTCCGCGCGGCCTGTCCTTTGCCTTTTCTCAAATTGTAGACATGTTAGCGAATCCGCGGCCCCTGCAGTCCTGGGCCGCGCATTGATTCATTGCGTCCTTAATCCCAACGGGAATTTCCATGGCCGACCGCAGCACCTCCACAGAACGCATCAACTTCGGCAAGCTCCGCGAAGTCATCCAGCCGCCCAACCTGATCGAGATACAGATCAATTCCTACTTGGATTTTCTGCAGAAGGGCATCCCCGAGAAGCAGCGCAAGCCCCAGGGCCTCGAGGCCGTGTTCAAGGAGGTCTTCCCGATCCAGTCCTATGACGAGCGCCTGACGCTCGAGTACGTCTCGTACACGCTCGGCGACGCGAAGAACTCGGAGATCGAGTGCATCCGCGAGGGCATCACCTACTCGGTCCCGCTGTACGTGAAGCTGCGCCTGCGCGAGGAGGACTTCATCAAGGACGAGGACATCTACATGGGCGAGATCCCCATGGTGACCGAGCGCGGCTCCTTCATCATCAACGGCGCCGAGCGCGTCGTCGTGTCCCAGCTGCACCGCTCGCCGGGCATCGCCTTCGAGGTCTCCCCGCACCCGAACGGTAAGCTGCTGCACAGCTTCCGCATCATCCCCGACCGCGGCACGTGGCTCGAGGTCCAGTTCGACAACAACGACCTCCTCTATGTCTACCTCGACCGCCGCCGGCGCCGCCGCAAGTTCCTGATCACGACGCTGCTCAGGTCCATCGGCTACTCGAGCGACATCGACATCCTGAACCTCTTCTATGAGATCAAGGACCTGAAGGTCTCCAAGGCCCTCGACCTGGAGAACGTCTCGACTCTCGTCCTGGTCGAGGACGCGATCGACGCCCAGAAGGGCGTCGTGCTCGCGAGGGCCTTCGAGCCCCTCACCAAGCAGATCGTCCGCACCTTCGAGAAGCACGACATCGCCTCCATCCGGGTCATCGACACCGCCGTCGACGAGGGCGCGCTCATCCGCGCGCTCAAGAAGGACCCGACCCGCAACGAGGGGAGGCCCTGAAGGAGATCTACAAGCGGCTGCGCCCGGGCGAGCCGCCGACGACCGCGAACGCGAAGGCCCTCCTGAAGCGCCTGTTCTTCGACCCGAAGCGCTACGACCTCGGCCGGGTCGGCCGCTACAAGGTGAACCAGAAGCTGGGCCTCAAGGCCGAGCTTGAGCAGCGCATCCTCGAGAGCGCCGACATCGTGGCCGCGACCAAGTACCTCGTGCGCCTGCGCAAGGGCGAGGGCGTCGTCGACGACATCGACCACCTCGGCAGCCGGCGCGTCCGCACGGTGGGCGAGCTCCTCGCCAACCAGTGCCGCGTGGGCCTCGCCCGCACCGAGCGCCTGGTGCGCGAGCGGATGACCATGTACGACCAGAGCGTCGACTCGATCACGCCGCAGAAGCTGATCAACCCGAAGGCGCTGACGACCGTCATCCGCGACTTCTTCGCGCGCAGCCAGCTCTCGCAGTTCATGGACCAGATCAACCCGCTGGCGGAGGTGACGCACAAGCGCCGCCTCTCCGCCCTCGGGCCGGGGGGCCTCAACCGCGAGCGCGCGGGCTTCGAGGTCCGCGACGTCCACCCGTCGCACTACGGGCGCATCTGCCCGATCGAGACGCCCGAGGGTCCGAACATCGGACTCATCAACTCCCTGTCCACCTATGCCCGCGTGAACGAGTTCGGCTTCATCGAGACGCCCTACCGCACGGTCAAGGACGGCCGCGCCACGGACAAGATCGACTACCTGACGGCGGACCAGGAGGAGGCCAAGGTCATCGCCCAGGCCAACTCCGAGATCGACGACAAGGGCCACTTCATCGGCAAGGTCACCGTCCGAAAGGACGGCGAATTCCTCGAGGTCAGCGCCTCCGAGGTGGACTACATGGACGTCTCCCCGAAGCAGGTGATCTCGATCGCCGCCGGGATGATCCCCTTCCTCGAGCATGACGACGCGAACCGCGCGCTCATGGGCTCGAACATGCAGCGCCAGGGCGTCCCGCTCCTGCAGTCCGAGGCCCCGTTCGTGGGCACCTGAATCGAGGAGCGCGTCGCGCGCGACTCGAAGATCGTGGTCGTCGCCGACGACAGCGGCGTCGTCGCGTCCGTCGACGCGAAGCGCATCGTGATAACCAAGGACGGGGACATGCCCCGCTCCCCGAAGCACGACCCGAAGAACCACGTCTACGTCTACGAGCTGCGCAAGTTCATGCGCTCGAACAACCACACGTGCTTCAACCAGAAGCCGATCGTGAAGCGCGGCCAGAAGGTCAAGGCCGGCGACATCATCGCCGACGGCCCCTCGACCGACAAGGGCGAGATGGCGCTCGGGCGCAACGTGCTCGTCGCGTTCATGCCCTGGAACGGCTACAACTTCGAGGACGCGATCCTCATCTCCGAGAAGGTCCTGAAGGAGGACATCTTCACGTCGATCCACATCCAGGAGTTCGAGGTCACCGCCCGCGACACGAAGCTCGGGCCCGAGGAAATCACGCGCGACATCCCGAATGTCGGCGAGGAGGCCCTCAAGAACCTCGACCACAACGGCGTCATCCGCGTCGGCGCCGAGGTGAAGCCCGGCGACATCCTCGTCGGCAAGATCACCCCCAAGTCCGAGACCGAGCTGGCGCCCGAGGAAAAGCTCCTTCGCGCGATCTTCGGCGAGAAGGCGGCCGACGTGAAGGACACGTCGCTCGTCGTCCCGTCCGGGGTCACCGGCATCATCATGGACGTGAAGGTCTCGTCGCGCATCGACAACGAGCAGGAGAAGCTCTCCCCCTCGGACCGCCGCCGCCAGGTGAAGCAGATCCAGGAGGAGTACAAGACCCAGATGGACAAGCTTCGCGAGGGTCTCACCGAGGCCCTCTCCAACATCCTCCTCGGCGAGAAGATCCCGCTGGACGTCATCAACGGCGAGTCGAGCGAGATCATCATCCCGGCCAACCGCAAGATCACGAAGACGCTCCTGCGCAAGCTGGCCGCCGTCTCCAAGCACGTCCAGATCGACCCCTCACCGGTCCGCATCAAGATCATGGAGATCATCGGCTCCTACCAGACCAAGTTCGACGAGCTCGAGGGCGAGCGCGAGCGCAAGGTCGGGGCGGTCGAGGCGGGCGAGGGCTCCGGCGACGGCGCCATCAAGCAGGTCAAGGTCTACATCGCGACGAAACAGAAGCTCGACGTCGGCGACAAGATGGCCGGCCGCCACGGCAACAAGGGCGTGGTCGCCAAGATCGTGCCCGAGGAGGACATGCCGTTCCTGCCCGACGGAACCCCCGTCGAGATCTGCCTGAACCCCCTGGGCGTGCCCTCGCGCATGAACGTGGGGCAGGTCCTTGAGACGCACCTCGGCTGGGCCTGCAAGAAGCTCGGCATGAAGGTCGCGACCCCGGTGTTCGACGGGATCCCAGAGAAGCGGGTGCGCGAGTACCTGAAGGAGGCCAAGCTGCCGATGTCGGGCAAGAGCCCGCTCCTCGACGGCCGCACCGGCGAGAAAATCGACCAGGAGGTCGTCGTGGGCTACATCTACATGATGAAGCTGAACCACCTCGTGTCGCACAAGATCCACGCCCGCGCCGTTGGTCCCTACTCCCTGGTCACCCAGCAGCCGCTGGGCGGCAAGGCCCAGTACGGCGGCCAGAGGTTCGGCGAGATGGAGGTCTGGGCGCTCGAGGCCTACGGCGCCGCGCACACCCTCCAGGAGCTCCTCACCGTCAAGTCCGACGACGTGCAGGGCCGCACCAAGATCTACGAGTCGCTCGTCAAGGGCGACAACACGCTGTCGGCCGGCACGCCCGAGTCGTTCAACGTGCTCATCAAGGAGATCCAGTCGCTGGGCCTCGACATCAAGCTCCAGAAGCGCGACGCGCTCTCGTTCGGCTCATAAGGGCCGGACCGCACCCCTCACAAAAATCACAGAATCAGGGACACAAAAGCCATGATCCAGCCCTCAGAAACCGCCAGCAACACCCGCGAGGCCCGCACCTCCCTTGGAATGGACGAGAGCCCGTTCGACTGCGTCTCGATCACCGTCGCCTCCCCGGAGACGATCCGCAAGTGGTCGAAGGGGGAGGTCAAGAACCCCGAGACGATCAACTACCGCACGTTCAAGCCCGAGCCGGGCGGCCTCTTCTGCCAGAAGATCTTCGGGCCCGTGCGCGACTACGAGTGCGCCTGCGGCAAGTACAAGCGCATCAAGTACAAGGACGTCGTGTGCGACCGCTGCGGCGTCGAGGTGACGATCGCGCGCGTCCGCCGCGAGCGGATGGGCCACATCGAGCTCGCGGTCCCGGTCGCCCACATCTGGTTCCTGAAGAGCATGCCGAGCCGCCTCGGCCTCCTCCTCGACATGACGGCGCGCTCGCTCGAGCGCGTGATCTACTACGAGAACTACATGGTCGTCGACCCGGGCAAGACCCCGCTCGAGATGAAGCAGCTCCTCACCGACACCGAGTACCGCCAGGCGCTCGACGAGTACGGTGACGACTCGTTCGTCGCCAAGATGGGCGGCGAGGCCGTGCGCGACGCGCTCAGCAAGATGGACCTCGAGGCCACGGTCGCCGAGCTCCACGAGCAGATGCGCGCGACCCGCTCGAAGCAGATCAAGAAGAAGCTCTCGAAGCGCCTCAAGGTGATCCAGGGCTTCATCCACTCGAGGTCCCGTCCGGAGTGGATGGTCCTCGAGGTGCTGCCGGTCATCCCCCCGGACCTCCGCCCGCTCGTCCCGCTCGAGGGCGGCCGCTTCGCGACCAGCGACCTGAACGACCTCTACCGCCGCGTCATCAACCGCAACAACCGGCTGCGCAACCTGATGCAGCTGAAGACGCCCGACGTCATCATCCACAACGAGAAGCGGATGCTCCAGGAGGCGGTCGACGCCCTCTTCGACAACGGCCGCCACGGCCGCCCCGTGACCGGGGCCGGCAACCGGCCGCTCAAGTCCCTTTCCGACATGCTGAAGGGCAAGCAGGGGCGCTTCCGCCAGAACCTCCTCGGCAAGCGCGTGGACTATTCCGGCCGCTCGGTCATCGTCATCGGCCCGGAGCTCAAGCTCCACCAGTGCGGCCTCCCGAAGAAGATGGCCCTCGTCCTCTTCGAGCCGTTCATCATACGGCGCCTTAAGGAGCTCGGCTTCGTGCACACCGTGCGCGGCGCCCGCAAGATGATCGAGAAGCGCTCGCCGGAGGTGTGGGACATCCTCGAGGAGGTCACGAAGGGCCACCCGGTGCTGCTCAACCGCGCCCCGACGCTTCACCGCCTCTCGATCCAGGCCTTCGAGCCCGTCCTCATCGAGGGCGAGGCGATCCGCATCCATCCCCTCGTCTGCACGGCCTACAACGCCGACTTCGACGGCGACCAGATGGCCGTCCACGTCCCCTTGTCGCTCGAGGCGATCATGGAGTGCAAGCTCCTCATGATGGCGACCTCGAACATCTTCTCGCCCTCCTCGGGCAAGCCGATCCTCACGCCCTCGCAGGACATCGTCCTCGGCGCATACTACCTGACGATCGAGCCCCGCAAGAAGGCGGCGAAGGACGTGCGGGTCCCCTTGCTGTCCGGGCTCCAGGAGGTCCTCTTCGTGAAGGCCGACGGCGCCGCCAAGATGCACGACTGGGTCGACATCCCGAACCCGGACTACGGCCGCGACACGGTGTTCGGCAACAAGGACAAGAAGATCCTGCGCACCACGGTCGGCCGGGTGATCTTCAACCAGATCTGGCCCGCCCCGATCGGGTTCGTCAACTTCCCGGTCCCGAAGTCGAAGCTCGGCGACCTGATCCTCAACACCTACAAGACCTCGGGCGACGTCGTCACGGTCGAGGTGCTCGACCAGCTGAAGGAGCTCGGCTTCACGACCGCCTTCCAGGCCGGCATCTCGATCGGCATCGACGACATGATCATCCCGGAGTCCAAGAAGGAGATCGTCTCCGACTCCCGCCGCAAGATCGCCGAGGTCGAGGGCCAGTTCAACAAGGGCATCATCACCGACGGCGAGCGCTACAACAAGGTCGTCGACATCTGGACCAACGCCACGGACCGCATCGCCAAGGAGGTCTTCGCGAAGCTGGAGGCCAACGAGGGCAAGACCGAGGTCAACCCCGTCTACATCATGATGGACTCGGGCGCCCGCGGCAACAAGCAGCAGGTCCGCCAGCTCTGCGGGGCGCGCGGCCTGATGGCCAAGCCCTCCGGCGAGATCATCGAGCGCCCCATCCTGTCCTCGTTCCGCGAGGGCCTGACGGTGCTCGAGTACTTCATCTCCACGCACGGCGCCCGCAAGGGGCTCGCCGACACCGCCCTGAAGACAGCCGACGCCGGCTACCTGACGCGCAAGCTCTGCGACGTGGCCATGGACGTCATCATCGCCGAGGAGGACTGCGGCGCGCGCGACGGCGTGTGGAAGAAGGCGATCTACGAGGGCGACGACGAGATCGTCGGCCTGAAGGAGCGCATCATCGGCCGCTGCTCGAGCGACAACATCAAGAACCCGCTCAAGCCGAGCGAGACCATCGTCGGCTCGGGCGAGCTCATCACCGAGGAGATCGCAGCCAAGATCGAGGACGTGGGCATCGAGCGCGTGAAGATCATGTCGCCGCTCACGTCATCCTCGAAGAACGGCATCGACGCCAGGTCCTACGGGATCAACCCCGCCACGAACCGGATCGCGAAGATCGGCGACTCGGTCGGCATCATCGCGGCCCAGTCGATCGGCGAGCCGGGCACCCAGCTCACGATGCGGACGTTCCACATCGGCGGCGTCGCCTCCGGCGGGTTCAAGACGCCCGAGATCCGCATCAAGGCGGCGGGCACGGTGAAGTACCGCGCCCTGCGCCTCGTGCAGGCCGCCGAGGGCGGGAACATCGTCCTCAACAAGACCGGCTCGATCCAGATCCTCGACGACGAGGGCAAGGAGCTGGAGACCTACAACATCGTTGTCGGCTCCTTCCTGCACGTCGGCGACGGGGAGAAGATCGCCAAGGGCGCCGTGCTCGCGGTCTGGGACCCGTACAACGTCCCTGTCCTCTCCGAGAAGGGCGGCACGCTCGTCTTCAAGGACATGATCCCCGGCGTCACCGTGAAGCGCGAGCTCGACGAGTCGTCGGGCCGCATCGCCACCGTCGTCATCGAGCACAAGGAGGACTTGAATCCCCAGGTCGAGGTCCGCGACTCGAAGAACAAGCCGCTCGCGGCCTACTCCATCCCCGTCGGCGCCCAGATCGCCGTCAACGAGGGGGACACGATCGCGCCCGGCGCGCTGCTCGCCAAGACGCCGCGCCAGGCTTCCAAGACCAAGGATATAACCGGCGGCCTTCCCCGCGTCGCAGAGCTCTTCGAGGCGCGCCGGCCGAAGGAGGCCGCCGAGATGGCGCGCATCGACGGCATCGTCTCCTTCGAGGGGACCATACGCGGCAAGCGCAAGCTCGTCGTCAAGAACGAGGAGACCCAGCAGGAGGAGGAGCACCTGATCGCGGCCGGCAAGCACATCATCGTGCAGCCCGGCGACGTGGTCCACAAGGGCCAGCACCTCACCGAGGGCGCGGCGGACCCGCACGAGATCCTCGAGATCCTCGGGCCGGCGGCGCTCTACGAGTTCCTCATCGGCCAGGTCCAGGAGGTGTACCGCCTCCAGGGCGTGACCATCAACGACAAGCACATCGAGATCATCATCCGCCAGATGCTGCGCAAGATCCGGATCACCGACCCGGGCGACAGCGAGTACTTCTGGGGGGAGCAGGTGGACCGCGCTGCGTTCCTTTCCGACAACCGCCGGATCGAGGAGGCGGGCGGAAAGCCGGCGGAAGCCGAGCCGATCCTGCTTGGCATCACCAAGGCCTCCCTCGAGACCGAGAGCTTCATCTCGGCGGCCTCCTTCCAGGAGACGACCCGCGTCCTCACCGACGCCTCGACGCTCGGGAAGGTCGACATGCTCAAGGGCTTCAAGGAGAACGTGATCATGGGCCACCTGATACCGGCGGGCACGGGCCTGCCCCAGTACAGGCACCTGAAGATCAGCCTCCCCTTCGGCGCCGAGCTGATCGACGAGACGAAGCCCGTGGAGGCAAGCGCGAGCTGACCTTGGCCGGCCTACTTCATCAGGCGGGGCAGGGGGCCCCATTAGGCCCCCTGCACGCCTGATTCCCCGCTGCCGGGGACCCCTCCGGCCGCATCCCCGCGCCCGCGGCCAGATCGCGGGCGTTTTTTCTTGTGTTTGGGGGGCCCAAAAGGGATTTTGAACTCCCTTTTCTTCAGTACATACGCACAAACGGCACCCGCCGGCCTGTGCCTCTCCTCGCGAGCCGCGCCCGAATCGCGGATTTCGCGAACCAGAGTTCATTTCGCCAAAAAGTTCTTGCCGACGTTTTGGCGCAGCGTAGTTTTAACCTCTTTTCCCAATCTCAACCGTCTCGTATGCCGACCATAAACCAACTCGTACGCAGTGGCCGCCGAAAGGTGCCCATCAAGTCGAAGTCCCCGGCACTGGAGGGCAACCCCTTCCGC
>Ga0265318_10001679_pt1 | contig 12708 bp, 7 predicted proteins | sample 4821metaG_FD_192431 | JGI IMG/M metagenome (GOLD analysis project Ga0265318, IMG submission 192431) | Rhizosphere microbial communities from Carex aquatilis grown in University of Washington, Seatle, WA, United States - 4-8-21 metaG | ecosystem: Host-associated > Plants > Roots > Rhizosphere >... | reverse complement strand
AACGGATCCGCGCGGGGCACCCGGGGCGGAAAAGCCGTCCGACCCGGGGGCCGGGCCGTCACCCAACCGGGCGCAGCGAGGCCACTTGCGAAAGCAGCACGTCGCCCACCGAGAGGAGATGGGCCGTCGACGCCCTTCCCGGCCATTCCGCGAGGGCCGCCCCGGCCGCGGCGACCTCGTCGCGGACGGCGGCCTCCACGGCGTCGAACACCCCCAGTTCGAGCATCTGCTTCAGGCGGAGCTCGGGCCTCGCGGGCCGCACGCCCGCGATCTCCTCGGAAAGCCCGGCCCTCTCAAACGCGGGCAGGCGGTCCATGAGCGCGAAGAGGGGAAGCGTGAGCTTGCCGCTCGCCAGGTCGGTTCCGAGGGTCTTGCCGATCTTCTCCTCGCGCCCGAAGAAATCGGCGAGGTCGTCGTAGATCTGGTACGCGATGCCGAGGTGGCGCCCAAAGCGGTCGGACGCTCCCACGTAGCCGTCCTCGGCGCCCGAGAGCCGCGCCCCGAGGAAGCACGAGACCCGGAAGAGCTCGGCGGTCTTCAGGTCGATGATGCGCTGGTAGTCTGCGGGCGTGAGGTCGGTGGACCTGCGGCGCAGGCTCTGGACGATCTCGCCGGCGCACACGCGGCGCGTCGACTCCGACACCGCTGCGCAGACCTCCGTCGTCGGGAAATGGGCGGCCAGGTGGAGCGCGTGGGCGAAGAGCGCGTCGCCGAGGAGGACGGCCGCGGTCGGCCCGAACTCGCGGACGGCGGTCCGGCGGCTGCGCCGAATCTCCGCGGAGTCCATGATGTCGTCGTGCACCAGGGTCGCCAGATGCACGAGCTCGACGATCGCCGCCGCGCGCACGAGGTCCGGGGAGACCGACTTCGGGTCCCTCCAGCCGCTCAGGAACACCAGGGCGGGACGGATGCGCTTGCCCGAGGTGTCGATGCAGTAGTTGACCATCGCCCGGATCTCGGGCTCGAAGGCCTCGAGCTGGCCCTGCAGGAACGTGTCCAGCGCCGCCATCTGGGGGGCGAGGAGCGTGAACACGCCGGCGAGCGCGTGCGGCTTGGCTGCCGGGGGGATGGCGGTGCTAGGGGCCAAGGACATGGACGTCCGGACCCTAGCCCGAAATCAGCAAATCTCCAACCAATTGTCGCGGTCGGCGGGGTCCCCGGGGTCAGGGAACCTCGTAGACCTCGACAAGGGCGGTGCCGGACGTGTTGTTCGCCCCGGCCACCTCCGCGGTGTACGTGCCGGGGGGAAGGACGGCCAGGATCGCCGAGTCCGCGCTGCCGTTGCCGAAGGCGAACGCCCCCGTCGCCGAGGCGGCGGCGGAGACCAGGCCCGCGTCGTTTCCGACCTGCCAGGAGTAGTTTTCGCGTATCTGCTTCTGCGCGCCGTCGAACAGGAGCAGGTGCGGCGTCGCGAGCGCGCCCGAGACGCTGAGCGCGGTCAGCGAGGGGCCCGCGCCGCGGATCAGCAGGCGCTTGGGCGCCGTACCGTTGATCACGAACCCTCCGATGAGGACGTTGTTTCCGGTGCCGACCTCCCCACGCGTGGAGACGTTGGTCATCTTCATCGTCGTGAACGGCGTGAAGGTGTCCATGTCGTATATCTCCACGAGGCCGAGGCCCGTGTCGCTGCCCAGGCCGGAGACCATCGCGGTGTAGTTGCCTGGGGGGAACGAGCCGACGAGCGCGGAGTCCGCGCTTCCCGTGGGGAGCGCGAACGCGCCCACCTGGGCGTCGGCGTTGGAGACGGCCAGCGCGTTGGAGGGCGTGGAGCTCCATCCGGTGTTCGAGGAAATCATCGTCGCACCCGAGAACAGCTGCAGCTTCGTCGAGGCGATCGAGCCCGCGAGGCCGAACGTCGAGAGCGTCGGGCCGACCGCGCGCACGAGGAGCTGCTTCGGGGCGGAGCCGCCCACCACGAACCCGGCGATCATGACATTGGCTCCGGTGCCGATCTGGCCGCGCGTCGAGAGGTTCTTAAGCACCCCGTCGCTGAACGTTCCGCCGGAGACCCTCGCCGCAAGGATCGTGCCGCCGGACCCGCCGGAGAGCGTGCCGTTGATGAACCCGGTCGACGGGTCGATCGTGCCGGTGAAGGTGTTGTTGTCGGTCGTCGTGATCGTGAACGCCCCGGTGGAATCCACCGAGCCGTCCGCGACGTCCGTGTACGAGCCCGAGGCGATGTAGGCCATGACGCTGCCATCGGCGCCGACAATCGCGGTGAACTGGCTTCCCGGCACGCCCAGGATGTTGCCGGTGTAGTAGCCGCTCGCCACCGAGGACGTGCCGCTTAGCGTGGCCGCGCCGATGAACAGGTTCTGGCTCGGGATCAGGTTGCCGGTGACGCCCGTCAGCGAGACATTGCCGGTCATGGTCTTCGAGGTGAATGCCCCGCCCGGGCTGACCGCGATGTCGGAGACGAAGTTCGTGGCGGTCCCCGTCCCCACGTTGGAATGCCCGATGTAGGTGCCGTACTTGCCGTCGATGACCATGAAGGCGAACCGGCCCCCATCCGTCAGGCCCTGGTACTGGCCGAAGTAGGACGTTGTCCCCAGCCCGCCCGATGCGGGAAACGCCTCGACGATGACCGGGGCGGACGTGGTGGTCTCGCCGGCGCCGTCCGTCGCGATGGACGTGAACGTGTAGAGTCCCGCCGACTGCGGCGTGAACGACACGGTGTAGGGCGGTGTCGTCACCACGCCTATTGAGATCCCGTTCGCGAAGAACTCCACCTGCGAGATGGTGCCCGAAAGGGACGAGGCGTTGGCCGTCACGCTGACGCTGGAGCCCGTCGTCACGGTGCCTCCTGAGGTCGGGCTTGAGATCTTGACTGTGGGCGGGGGCTCCGTGACCACGACGACCGTGTTCGGGGTGGCCGGGGTGAAGGTGTCGCCGACGTTGTCGGTCACCGTGGCGTTCACCGTGTAGGTCCCGAGGTTCTGGAACGTGTACGTGAAGTTGTAGGGGTACTTCGTCAGCGTCGCCACCACGGCGCCGTCAACCTGGAAGGTCACCTGGGCGATGTTCCCGTTCGGCGCCGTCCCCGAGGCCGAGAGGGTGACGGGCGTGTTGACGATGACGTTGGCGTTGTTCGACGGGGTCGTGACGGCAATCGTGGGGGGCGTTCCGATCACGACGGGGTTCGTCGACGTGCCTCCCCCGGAATTGACGGTCACCGAGACGCCGAAGGAGGTTCCCTGGAACCCGAACTTGTCCGTTGCGATCGCCGTCAGCTGGCTCGGCACCACGACGCCGTTCACGGTCTTCTGCACCGGCTTGAAGCTGATCTGGTAGAGGTCGCCGGAAACGGGCGAGTTGGCCTGGCCTATGAAATTTCCGTCCTGATAGAACTGCACCGACGTGATCGGGATTGGGTTTCCGCTCGCGTCCAGGTTCGTGTCCACGGCGACCGCCTGGACGGCCGTGGGAACGCCCGCTGCGACAATGGCCCCGGCGCCCGGCCCGGTCACGGCGACGGCCGGCGCCGCCTCGATGATCACGGTGTCCGGACCCAGGATGGGGGTGGTCGAGGTCGCAGATATGGAAGTCGACGGCACGACGTTCCCGTTCGTGTCGTAGGCCAGCGCTACCAGGGCGAACGCCCCGGTCGCCTTTGGCGTCCACAGGAAGTTGTAGGGGTAGGTATTTACCGTCGAGAACAGCACGCCATTTATGTACAGTTCCACCTTCGTGATGCTCGCTCCGTTCTTGGCGCCAGCAGTCACGATCACGTTGATGCCCGTGCTGGGGTCCGTGGCGTAGTTCGGGATTTGGACCAGCGAGTTGGTGGAGGGCGTGATGATCGTCGCCGTCGGGACGCCAGAAGGATTGGGGGTCGCCATCGTCAGCAGGATCTCGTCCTGGTTGGGGTTCGTGGCCAAGACCGAGGGGGGCACCGCCACCCCGCTGTTGTCATACCCGATCGCCTTGATGAGATGGGTGGCTCCCGGGGCACCGGTGGGCGTGTAGTCGACAAAATAGGGATAGTTAGTTGCCGATCCGATGAGGGTGCTGGTGGCCGTGCTCCCCGTCCAATCCGTGTAGAAATCAATCCTCGAGATGAACCCGTCCTTCGAAGTCGACGTGGCCTGGATGACCGTGGTCGATCCGACAGGCACGAGGCTTCCCGGGGTCACGATGGGGTTTCCCGATGGGGGCACGCCGCCCGCCTCGGGGCTGACGATCACGGTGCCGGTCGCAAAATAGCGGATTGCGGGCGACGACGCCGAGTTGCCGTTGCCGTCCTTTGTGGAGACGTCGAGCAGGTAGACCCCCGGCAGCGGCGGCGTCCACAGGATGCCGGACGGCTGGCCTGGCGTGGTGGCCTGTGGCGATGAGCCCACGGACAGGCCGTCGACGGTGAAGTCATAGGTGAACCCGGCGGCGGGCTCGGAACCCGATGCGACGGCGACAATCCCGATGGGATTGCCGGCGGGACCGAAGCCCTCGTTTTGGTTGGGAATGTGAAAATCGGTCGTCACGTGGAGCTGAACCCTGGCCTGCGCCTGGGAAGGAACCGCTGCGCCGACGCCGCTGGCACCGCCGCCAGAGAAGGTGACCGTGGGCGCCGAGAGGTAGCCCGACCCGACGTTGGTGATGTTGATGTAGAGAACCGCGTTCCCGCTGGGATCCAACACTGCCGTGCCGGCGGCGCCCGAGCCTCCACCACCGGAGAAAGTGACCGTCGGCGGCACGTTTGCGTATCCCGAACCAAACGACAAAAACTGCTGGTTGGCGGGAAGGGGATCCACCGTGCCGTCAAGGGTCTCGACGTCGGTGATGTTGACGATCAGCACCGGGGGGGTGGACTGCGCCGTCGCGGTCGAGGCCATGAGGCCCGAGACAATTGCGATGAGCGGTAGGAATCTGGTTTTCATTTTGTCTCCTTTTACGGGACGTTTATTAAAGATCAAAGGGGGTTACTGCTTATCGTACCGGTGATTCGGCTGGGGCGACTCGTCGATGAACGGGTCCGAGCCGTCGCGGTAGCCGGGCAGGTCCGAGCGCTTCATGTGGAAGTCGCGAACCTCCTTGGAATTGAACACCTGCTCGACCGGGGCGCCCTCGGCGCTGATCGTCTTCGCCGTGATGAAGATCACCAGGTTGTCGACCACGTTGTTCCTCGTGTCCTGCTTGAAGAGGTAGCCGATGACAGGGAGGGACCCCAGGATCGGAACTTTGTTCACTCCGTTGTTGAAGTTGGTGCTGATCAGCCCGCCGATGCCCATCGTGTAGCCGTCCTTGAGCGACACCTGGGTGATCGCCTTGCGCGTGCCGATGATCGGGATCGAGGCGCCGCTGGCGCCGCCGAAGCTCGTGGTGCCCTGGTTCTGGCTGACCTCGGGTGCGAGCGTCAGCTTGATGAAGCCGCGGGCGTTCACCTGGGGCGTCACCTTCAGGATGATACCGATGTCCTTGTAGATGAAGTTCGACACCTCGAACGTGCCCGTCTGCTGATTGAACGTGTAGCTCGGGATCGGGTACTGCTGGCCGACGTTGATGGTGGCCTCCGTGTTGTTCAGCGTGACGATGGTCGGGTTCGAGACGATCTTCGCGCTGTTGAGCTGCTGGAGCGCGGAGAGCACCAGCTTGAACTGGTCGGAGGAGAACACGGCCGAGATGGCGTTCGAGGACACCCCGGTGCCCGTGATCCCGCCGAAGATGTTGGTCGCGGCGTTCAGCCCGCTCGTGATGGTGTTGCCGGACTGGTTCAGGATGCTGCTGTTCGTGCCGGTGCTGGAGGTGTTGTTCGGCACGCCGTTGGCCGTCGTGTTGCTCGTGGAATTCGTCGACCCGCTGCTCAGCGTCGTGGAGCCGTTCGTGGCCGTGCTGCTGTTGGTTCCGCTCGTGGTGTTGTTGCCGCTGTTCGTCGAGTTGCCGTACTGGTTCGAGTAGGTGTAGATGCCGCCGGAGCCCGGGGTCGCGGTGACGTTGAACCCGCTCAGCGAGCTCCAGTTGACGCCGATGTTGCGGATGTCGTTGTTCGTGATCTCGACGAACTTCGACTCGATCATCACCTGGTCGGTGGGGCGGTCGAGCTCATCGATGACCGGGCGGATGCGCTTCATCCTCGAGGGCCTCTCGGTGATCACGAGGCTGTTCGTGCGGGCGTCGACGACGATCTTGCCGCCCGCGGCCACGTCGACGAGCGACGTGAGCGTCGGCTGGATGTCGGAGGCCTTGGCGTAGTTGATCACGAAGATCTCCGTCGAGACGGGCTCCTGCGTGAGGCTCTCGTTGCTCACGATCTTGATGATGTTGCCGTCCTCGACGAACGTGTAGCCGACGGGGGTCAGCACGACCTGGAAGATCTGGTGCCACGTGACGTCGTGGAGCTTCACCGAGGTCTTTCCCTGGAGCGCCTCCGGGATGACGATGTTGAGGTCGAAGAGCTCGGCGACATTGCGCAGGATCTCCCGGATCTCGGCGTCGGGGAAGTCGACGGAGAGGGTGTTCTGGCCGGCCGCCTTGGTCGCGGCTGCGGGCGACGAGGTGTCCTTGACCGTTATGTCGGGCGCGGCTGCGGGCGCCGCGGGCGCCGGCGCGGCGGCCGGGGTGTTGGCGTCGGGAGACGCCAGGGGCGGCTTGGCGGGTGCCTTCGCCTGTGCGTTCAGCGGCGACGGTGCAGCCGATAGGGCTGCTAGTGCTGTCAGGAGGAAAAGGCGGGTTCTCATGGTGACTTTCCTGGTTTGATGGGCCTGGTGATTTCTTCGCTTTTGTAACGCAGTGTGAAGCTTGTGCTGTCTACGTGGGTCAACTCAAGATCGTAGTCGTTGCCCTTATACGTGACTGTGAAGTGGGAGCCTATTTTAACGTATCTGTTACCGAAGCTGAGCAGCGGGTTTCCGCCCATGATCACGGTGCCTCCCGGCCTCACTTTTGACATGACCTCCTCAAAGAGCTGGTGGTCGGAGGGCGGCGGCGGCGCCGCCGGGTTGCCCCGGTTCGCGAGGAGCGCGGCGGCCGCGGCGGCCGCTGCCTCCTCGGCGTCCGTGAGGTCGAACCCCGGTGGAGCGAACGGCTGGTTAAGCGCCGCGGGAAGCGGGTCGACCTTCACCTGCTTCGCGATCTGGGCCGCCTTTTCGAGCGAGGGGCGCCGCTTCTCGGGCGGCGCGATCTCGGACTCGATGCGCGCGCTCGCGCGGGGCGCCGTCACGCCGAGGAGGGCGACGAGGGCCAGCGGGATGAGGTAGGTCGCGCGTCTCATTGGACCCCCATCAGTTCAAGGGAGAGCGTCATCAGGAGCGGGCCCCCGCGGGTGTCCGTCCCGACCGGGCGAAGGGAGCACGTCGTGATGCGGCAGTAGTGCTCGCCGTTCTCCAGCTTCCTCAGGAGGTCGATCAGCTGCGCGTAGTCGCCCTGCGCCGAGAGCGTGAAGCCGATCGCGGTGAAGTTCGTCTTGGCCGCGCTCTTGGCAGGCGGGTTCCAGGGAGTCTGGTGCGGGTCGGAGAGCTTCGTCCCCGTGTCGCTCTCCAGCCTGTAGAAATACCCGGTGTTCTCGGCGAGCTGGCCCACGTGGATCATCCGCTCGGTGATGGCCTCGTTCGAGGCGACGAGCGCCGCGTGCTGCTCCTTCAGGTCGGCCGAGTCCTCGATGTTGGCCGCGAGGAGCTCGCCCTCCTTCTGCCTCTCCCCGAGGACCTTCTCGGCGTCGGGCAGTTCGTCGTTGCGGTAGTAGAGCAGCAGGCCGATCCCGAGGCTCGCCACGATGCACGAGACCAGGATCACGTTCTTGCGAAGGAATGCGACTAGTTCCTCGTTGTTCATGACTTCTTCGCGGCCTCCCTCTTGTACTCGCAGAAGATCTCGATCACCAGGCGGCCCGTCGTCGCGTTGCGCCTGTCCGTCAGCAGGTTGACCGCGTTGAACATGGGCCCGAGGACCTTGTCGACGCGAAGCTGCTTCTCATACGCCGAGACGTCGCCGCTCGCACGCTCCGGCGCGCCCTTGATCGTCGCGCGGATGTTGAAGCCGCTGTCCTTGAACTCCAGGCCGTCGAGCGCGATCTTCTTGGGGGTGATGGCGCCCAGCCTCAGTATGATCGCCGAGATCACCGGCTTGGAGCTCACGAAGTCGGCGACCTCCTTCGTCTTGGCCTCCTCCAGCTTGAAGTCCTGGTAGAGGGCGACCTTCTCCGCGCTCTCCTTCGTGTCCCTGTCGATCTGGCGCTGCCAGTCTGCGATCTGCTTGTTCACCTCGTGGAGCTTCCACTCCTGGATCCCGAGGTAGAGCGCGAGCGAGACGGCGACCAGCATGGCGGCGCCGTTGACGAAGAACGCCGTCCGCACGACCTTCGTGTCGGGCAGGTTTTCGACGATGCGCAGGTTGGGGTGCCAGGCCGGCACCACAATCGCGGCCGAATCACTTTTTTTCGTCAGCGTTAGTGCCATCTTGTGAGTTGTACTGGACCATGAGGCTCATGAGCCCGAACCAACGGAATTCGGCGGCTGTCTTGGCCAGGGTGTCCGGGACGACGACCTTGCGCGACCTCATCCACGGGACCGGGTCGAACTTCAGGGCCGAGATGCCGAGCGAGGAGGCGAGCGCGCCCTCGAGCCAGGCGAGCTTAGGCGAGAGCTGGATACAGATCACCTGCCCGACCGACTGGCCGGTCTGCACCTCGTAGAACCCGATCGAGGACTGGAGCTCCTTCAGGAGGCGCTTGATCAGCAGCGGTCCCATCCCCGTGAAGTCGAATGTGTTCGAACGGAAGAGCTTCCTTGCGGACTCCTCGTCCTTGAGGCCGAGCTCCTTCTGGACGACGGGCACCATGGCCTCGAGGCCCTGGGGAATCGGCCGCGAGGCCTCGACCCCGGTCGCCGAGACGATGAAGCTGTGGGTCGTGTCGTTGCCGACGTCCAGGACCAGGGTCGGCGTCTTTGACTTCTCGAACGCGAGGAAGTCGACCAGGGCCCCGAGCGTCGCGACGCTTCCCAGCTCGAGGCGGTCGGGGAAGATGCCGATGTTCAGGAGGACCTCCTGCGTCGCAAGGATGTCCTCGTTCGGCACCCCGCAGAAGATCACTTCCTTCTGGTTGGCCTTCACCATGTCGTAATCGGCGCCGTCGCTGGCGTTGAGCATCGCGATGGTGAACTTGTCCTGCTCGATGCGAAGCTGCTGGGTGAAGAGGTCGGCCATGTAGTTCGCCTCCTTCATTTTCTTGAGCTCGAGGGTGTGGCGCCGGACGACCCGTTTGGGCGGGTAGATCCCCACGACGGCGTGCAGGTAGCCGCTCGGCGGCTTCTTCGGCTGCATCACCCTCAGAGCCTCGGCTATCCCCGCCTCGTCCCCCAGGGCGCACTCCCTGAGCTCCTCAATCTCCAGGGGAGCCGAAACAGCAGTTGTTCGGGCCAAGAGGACCGAATTCTCGTTCATTTCGACGAAAAATCCCTTCGTCTTCTTCGAGAATAGCATGGAGGCGTTTTAGGAGAAAAAGGACTCTTACCGGTCCCCCCGCAGGGGCGCTGAGACCGGTTTCCGGACACTGGATGGTCATCGCATCAGGGAATCACCCCATTTACAAGGCGAAACAGGCATTACTGCCGCGCCCGTAAGTATTTACCCTTATTTAAAAGAAAAACCCGCCGTGATGTGCGGCGGGTTTGGCCTATTTCTGCCACGTGCGCTTCTTGTGGCGATTCGACTTCAAGCGCTTCCGGCGCTTGTGTTTGTTCATCTTTAACCGGCGTTTCTTCTTGAGATTTCCCATATGTAGTTGGTGCAGAGAAGGTGCGATTCGCCCTTCGGGCTGTCGAGTGCAATCTTCCCCGGCTCACCCCTCTGCCCCGATGCCGGTCCAGAGGCCGGCGACGGTGGAATAGACCCAAAGGCGCACGCGGCAGCCCTCGAAGAAGCCCGCGGCCGACGACCCGTAGGCCCTGAGCTGGCCCTCGTAGTCCGACGCGAGCCTGCCGAGGAGGGCCCCGTCGTCCTCCCCCGCCCCGCGGCGGTTCGTCTTCCAGTCGATGATCCAGAGCTCGCCCGACTCCGGGTCGTGGAGGACCAGGTCGATGACCCCGTCAATCCATCCGTCCCCGGAAAGAGGGGCGAAGACCCCCACCTCGGCCAGCCGCGTCCAGCGCGCCTCGCGGATGAGGCGCCAGGCCTCGCTCCCAAGGAGCCGGTCCCATTCCTCGCGGCCGCGCTCCGCGAACCCCATGTCAGCGGCCTTGGCGAGGGATGCGCCGCCGTGGGCCTCGACCGCCTCCGGGCCGCCCGCCCAGGGCATGAATTCCAGGGTCTCGTGCCACCAGATGCCGTACTCCAGCGGATCGACCTGGAGCTCCCGGGAGGGTTGGGGGGCGTCGGCGGAGGCCTCGTGAAGGGCCCCCCGGGCAAGGTCGGGCGCCCTTCCGAGCTGGTGCGGGAGGACTCGCCTCGGAAACGCGGGCGCCGGGGAGCCGGCCGCCTCCGGCTCGCCCTCCTCGGGAGGCGCGGGTGCCTCGGCGGGTGCCCCCGACGGCGGAGCCGCCCTGGGGCTCACCGCAATCTCCCCGATCGCGCCCGGCTCAAGGCCCCAGATCTCGCCGAAGCTGTCCTCCTCGGGAGGCTCCTGCGACCAGGGGATGACGAGCGCCGCCTTGGCGCGCGTGAGGGTGACATAGAGGAGCCTCACCGTGTTGCGCCGCTTCTCGCGGTCCTGCGAGAGGCGGGTGTCCGCCCCCACCCCCTCGTTGTCGAACACGACGCGCATGCCGCCGTCGCGGTCCCTCACGGTCCTGAGCCCCGCCTCGGGCCTGTGGCCTATGGAGCGCCACAGGCCGACCGGGATGACGACCGGCCACTCGAGCCCCTTGGCGGAATGGGACGTGATGAGGTTGATCGCCCCGGCCCCGGGGCGGCCGGGCGTGCGAAACTCGTCGAGGGACCCCAGCATGTCCCCGAGCCAGGCGCGCGGCCCGGCCCCATCGGCGCCCATCTCGGCCGCCCGGGCGAGCAGCCGCTCGAGCTCGTCCTCGAGCCCCCCCTCGGGATCCGCGGCGCGCGCCTTCGCGGCCAGCCCGCACGCCTCGCAGAGCTCGGCCGAGAACCGACCGAGCGACTCGCCCTCGGCGTCGGCGCGGTCGATGAAGGGCGCGAGGATCCCGACGGCGCGCGCGACCTCCCCCGCGTGGTCCCCGGCCTCGGCCCAGGGGAACACCCCGTCGCGAAGAGCGGAGGCGATCTCGGCGTCGCTCGCGCCGAAGACCTCGCGCAGGACGCCGACCCATTCAAAGGCGTTGTCCGGGTCGCAGACGACCGCCAGGAGCCCGCAGACCCAGGCATAGGCGGGATTGTCGCCGCTGCGGTTGCGCTTCATCTGCAGGGCGGTCTTGAGGCCCGCGTCCCTCAGCTCGTCGCGGATGATGGGAAGCCATGCCCTGCGCGGCGCGAGGATGCAGACGTCGCCCCAGTTCTGCGCGCCGACGACGCCCGGCCCCCCCTCGGCGAGGATCCGCGCCACCTGGCGCGCCTCGTCGGCCAGCTTCTTGTCGGCAACGTCCCGCGTCCCGGAGACCGGCGAGAACCGGATCGGGATACGCCAGGCGTTCCCTTCGGCGTTGCGGGGCCCGGCGACGAGCGGCTCGTAGGGGACCTGCAGGAAAGGCGGCGGGGCGCCCTCGGCGGCCGGCAGCCCAAAATTGAAGTCGCGTCCGGCGCCGAAGGCGGGGGGCAGCGTCGCGTTGAGCAGGGACACCACGCGGCCCGGCGCCCGGAACGTGACGCGGAAGGTGAGCCGCTCCCCCCCGAGCCCCGCCTCGAAGGCCGCGACGTGCTCGCTGAAGTTGCGGATGTCCGTGCGGTCCGAGTAGATTCCCTGCTGGGCGTCGCCCACCATGCAGAAATGCCCGGGCCTCGGCGGCGCGCCGCCCTTCCTCGGCCACGCCCCGAGCGGCGCGTCCGGGGGGCGCGCGATCTCGACGAGGACCGCGAACTGCTTCGGGTCGGTGTCCTGGGCCTCGTCGAGGAGGACCCTCCAGCCCTCGCCGCGGATCCGCTCGAGCATCGACGCGTCGCCAAGGACCTCGAGCGCCGTCTCGATCTGGTCGGCGTAGCTCTGGATGCCCCGGTCGACGCGCCACGCGCGGAACCGCAGCGAAAGCTCGGCCGCGAGGACGCCGCCGGCCTGTGCGAGCCAGGCCTTGAGCGGGGCGAAGAGGCGGGCGTAGAGGTCGACGATTCCGGACGCGGTGCCGTCGGGCTTGATGACCGGCAGGCGCTCGCCGTCCGCGCCCAGGCGCCGCATCCACTCGCGCGCCCTCTCCTGGTTGCGCGCGAGCGAGAGGGCGCCCTTGCCCTTGCGCGCGGGCGCCGACGCGAGGATCTCCTCAAGGACCGCCTGCGACGGCGGGGGCTTCGCCCCAGGGCGCGCCGCCAGGAGCCGCTCGGCCGTCGCCCGGTCGAGGCCCTTGGCGAGATCGAAGATCTCGTCCAGCGAGACATGGCGCAGGAACCCCTCGGTCTGCGGCGCTCCCAGCGACGTGAACTCCATGGAATCCTGCTCGAGGAATTCCTGCCAGTAGGAGTCGTCGTCCTGCTCGATCAGGACCGGGTTCAGGTGGATGCCGAGCGTGCTGCCGTGCCGGCGAGCGAGGAGCAGGCAGAAGCTGTGGATCGTCCCGAAGAAGGCGAGGTCGAGGACCGCGAGGGGCTCCACGTCGGTGCGGACCGAGTCCGCCATGCGGCGCAGGAGCACGGAGCGGGCGCGCTGCTCGATCTCGGCCGCGGCCT
>Ga0265318_10001678_pt1 | contig 12714 bp, 9 predicted proteins | sample 4821metaG_FD_192431 | JGI IMG/M metagenome (GOLD analysis project Ga0265318, IMG submission 192431) | Rhizosphere microbial communities from Carex aquatilis grown in University of Washington, Seatle, WA, United States - 4-8-21 metaG | ecosystem: Host-associated > Plants > Roots > Rhizosphere >... | reverse complement strand
AGCACCCCGAATTTTGTGACTTATTAGCGGGTGCCGATGTTGCGTATAGGGGACGGGCAACTGTCCGAACAGCGCTTTTTAGCCGGGTACAGGGGCGTCAGTAATGATGAGAAAGTGATCAGCGAAAAGATTTTGCTGGGAAAGACGGTGAAGTATTTCGCGTCGTCCCATGAGCGTTCTCACCTGCTGTGCGCTTTTGGGATGTCGGATCTGGAGAAGGGGACGCCTTGTTATGCTTTATTGTGGGAAGGTGTTATCGGTGCGTTCTACAGTATCGATCCCGGCCTAAATATTACCAAGCTTGCGGATGTTATGCCTGAGCCGGGGCATCGTTATGCCATGCTTTACGGCTTGGCTGACCCGACATTCGATACTGGGATTGCAGAGTATTCTCGACTGTCCGATGCAGGAAAGTTGATGGCTCTGGCTTCGTTCTCGCTGAGAACTGAACCTTCAGAAGAAGAACAGAAAATAATAGACTTTTTAATGCAAGATTGCATGCACTTAAAGCCCAGAGACTGCGAAACGTTGAAATACTGCCGACACTACAACGTAGGGCTAGATGATCCTGAATTTAGAAACTTCGCCGGTATTTTTAGTAACCGGTTGTTTGATCGATTTTACCGATTTGCAGAATCTAATTTCACTAGAGGAATGCCACTACTTATCACTGGGGGGTGCGGACTAAATTGCGATTGGAATACGAAATGGAGAGAGACCGGGCTATTTTCCGAAGTGTTCGTGCCGCCTGTAGCAAATGACTCGGGGTCCGCGATTGGTACGGCGATAGACGCCCAGTTCCATTTCACGGGGAGCCCCAAGGTAGATTGGGATGTTTATTCCGGTCTTGAGTTTGTATCTGACCCCTTTAATTCTTCTCAGTTCGACCAGTATACAGCCGACCATTCATTGGTGGCCGAAATGCTCGATAGCGACCTCATCATCGGATGGATTCAAGGGAGGGCGGAAATCGGTCCGCGTGCTTTAGGGAACCGCTCGATCCTGGCAGCACCATTCCATGCCAGCACCAGGATGAGGTTAAATGTGATTAAGCAGCGCGAACAATTCCGCCCTATCGCGCCTGTTTGTCTTGAGGAAGACTCAGCGAGATGGTTTGGCTGCAATCGTCCAAGCCCATATATGCTTTATACGCAAACAGCGACTACAGCGGCATTCGCTGCAGTAACACATGTTAATGGGACAGCCCGGATTCAAACTGTGTCCGCAACCAGCAACAGCAATTTGCATAAGTTGCTATTAGCATTCAAGGCGCGGACAGGTTACGGCGTTTTGTGTAATACGTCGCTCAACTTCCAAGGAAAAGGCTTCATAAACAGCATGACTGAACTCTCGGCCTATGCAATCGAACACGGCTTAGACGGGTTTGTAGTTGAGGGCCGAGCTTATATGGTGAAGGCGTCGAAGCACTATAAAGCCTACTTGCTGGCATCAGCCAAAAAGAGTGTAGCTGCTGGCGCGACAGGTTCGCCCCTCTAGCCAGCTTTTCCATGCCGCAAGTGTTAGCCGCTTCCACGAGCACGGCAATGAACTGCACATAATGTCCGCTGTTGGTGCGAGGCGGACATTCACATAGTCAATCCAACACTCCAAACAGCATTACACCCCCGAACCGTTTTCTGGTCCGGAGGTGTAAACTTTAGTGCTTCTTCCTTTACCCCGCCGCTGACACCGGCGGGGCTTCGCTTTTCCGGCTTTTCTAGTTGTCGCCGTTGCCGGTGACCCGCACCACATCGCCCGCCTGCAGCGAGTCGGGCGGATTGTCGATCACCTTGTCGCCCGCGGTCAGGCCGGCGCCGATTTCCACAAAGGTCCCCAGGTCGGTGGTAATGCGGATCGGCTTCATCACCACCTTGTTGCCGGGTCCCAGCATCGCCACCTGCATGCCGTCGTCGCGGAAGATCAGCGCCGTCACCGGCACGCGCACACCCGAGCCATTGCCGGGGACGGAAAAGCGCATCTCGGCATAGGAGCCGGGCTTGAGGGCGCGATCCGCATTGTCCACCTGCAGCTGCAGCAATTGGGTGCCGCTCTGGCTGGCGATGGCGCCCGAATTGGCGGCCAGGGCAGCGGTGAAGATCCGGCCAGGATATTCCGGCACAGTGAAACGGGCGGTCATGCCCGGATGCACCAGGAAGGAATAATTCTGCGGCATCCGCACATAGATGCGCAAGCGATTCTGGTCGGTGACGCTGAACATCGGCGTCGCGGACGCGGTGTTGGCAATGACGAGCTGGCCGACATCGATGCTGCGGCTGGTGACCGTACCGCTGAAAGGCGCCACTACGCGGGTATAGCCCAGATTGATTTCGGCGGTCTGCACCGCGGCGCGGTCGGCCTCGACGGTGCCCGCCAGCGACGTGACCGTCGCCTGCTGGGTGGAAAGCTGCTGCCCCGAGATGGCGTTCTGCGCCGACAGGGTCTGGTAGCGGTTGAGATCGGTCCTGGCATTGGACAGGGTGGCGGCGTCCTTCGCCAGCTGGCCGCGGGCCGAAGCCAGCGCCGCCTCGTAAGGCCTGGGATCGATCTGCGCCAGAAGCTGGCCCTGGGCGACCTTGGCGCCGATATCGGCGTACCATTTCTGGATGGTGCCGGAGACCTGGGCGTTGATGGTGGCGGTGGTGAAGGCCTGGATGTCTCCGGGCAAGGTGAAGTCGCCGCCGCTGGCGCCTTTCAGGGCGATGAGCTGCACCGGCGTGATCGCCTGTTCGTCGGTCCATTGCTTGGTGTCGCGGCTGTCGACAAATCGCACGGCCACGCCGATAGCCGCCACGCCCAGGGCAACGCCGACCAGGATCAGGGCAGTCAGCCGCAATCGCCGCGGCTTGTGATGGGCGAGAATGTCCTTGTCAGGCATAAGCTTCTCCGGTCGTGGCGGCGGGGGCGGTCTTGGCCTGCGCGCGGCCATGCAGAATGCTGAATACGACCGGCACGAACAGCAGGGTGGCGGCGGTGGCGAAGAGCAGGCCGCCGACCACGGCGCGGCCGAGCGGCGCGTTCTGTTCGCCGCCTTCGCCCATGCCAAGCGCCATCGGCGCCATGCCGATGATCATGGCCAGCGCCGTCATGAGCACCGGGCGGAAGCGCGCCACCCCGGCCTCGACGGCGGCGCGGACCGGATCGTTATGGGCGGCCAGGCGCTCGCGGGCGAAACTGACCACCAGGATCGAGTTGGCGGTCGCCACCCCCATGCACATGATGGCGCCCGTCAGCGCCGGCACCGACAGGCTGGTGTGGGTGGCGAACAGCATCCAGACAATGCCGGCCAGGGCGGCGGGCAAGGCGGTGACGATGACGAAGGGATCGAGCCAGGACTGGAAATTGACCACGATCAGCAGATAGATCAGCACGATCGAAAGCCCGATGCCCAGGAACAGGCCGTCAAAGGCGGTGTTCATGGTCGCCACCTGTCCGCGCAGAGCAATCGTCGAGCCGCGCGGCAAGTTCTTGGCGTTGCGGGCAATCAGCGTGTTGAGATCGGCGGCGACGGCGCCCAAATCGCGGTCCTGAGTGGCGGCATAGAGATCGACCGCGTTCAGCACATTATAGTGCGTCACCACCGCCGGCTGCTGGGTGCGCGTGAAGCTGCCCAGGGCGCCCAGCACCTGGCTTTGGCCGGTCGTGCCGGTGACAGGCAGCGAGAGCAGCGACTCCAGCGAGTTCATCCGGTATTCCGGCGTCTGCGAGACGATGCCATAGGAAACGCCGTTTCTGGGATCAACCCAGAAATTCGGCGCCGACTGCGAGGTGCCGGCCAGCGCCGTGCCCACCGCATTGGTGACGTCGCGCTCGGTCAGGCCATACTGGGCGATGCGGGCGCGGTCGGCCGTGAAATCCAGCTGCGGATTATCGTTGGACTGCTGCATGCGCGCGTCGGCGATGCCGTTGACCTGGCGCATCTGGCGCAGCAGCGAGAGCGCGTATTTTTCGGTGGCGTCGCGATTGGAGCCGGTGATCTGAAGGTCGATCGCCGCCGGCGAACCGAAATTCAGGATCTGGCTGACAATGTCGGCCGGCGGGAAGGAGAAGGTTGTGCCGGGGAAATCCGCCGCCAGCTTGGCCCGCAGCGTGCGGATATAGGCCGGGGAGGAGCCATGGCCCTTGTTGAGGCTGACATAGATGTCGCCATCCTGGCCGCCAATGGTGCCGGCATTGCTGTAGATCACGTTGATGGCGCTTTGCGGCATGCCCATATTGTCGACAATGGCATCCAGTTCGCCGCGCGGAACGACGCCGCGAATGTAGCGCTCGATGCGGGCGAAAAGCTGGGTGGTGTCCTCGATGCGGGTGCCGATCGGCGGGCGAACATGCAGGGTGATCTGGCCAGCGTCCACGGACGGGAAGAAGTCCGATCCCAGGAACGGCACCAGGGCAAAGGACAGCAGCACGGCGCCCAGAAAGCCGATGATGAACGATTTGCGGCCGGTCATCGCCAGCGCCAGCAGGTTGCGGTAACCCTCGCGGAATCTCTCAAAGGCGCCTTCGAAGCGCAGCTGCAGGCGCTTCAGCTTGTTGCCCTGCTTGAGTTCGTGATGTTCCGCGTCATGCGGCTTGAGCAGATACATCGCCATGGTCGGCACCAGGGTGCGCGACAGGATGAAGGAGCCGATCAGGGCATAGACCACGGCTGCTGCCATGGGGACAAAAAGATAGCCGGAGACGCCGGGCAGCGAGACCATCGGCACGAAGACGATGCAGATGCAGAGCAGCGAGACAAAGGCGGGCTGCACGATCTGGCGGGCACCGTCCATGATCGCGTCCAGCACGCCCTTGCCGTGCTCCAGATGCGCGTTGATGTTCTCGATGGTGACGGTGGCGTCGTCCACCAATATGCCCACCGCCAGCGCCAGCCCGCCCAAGGTCATGATGTTGAGGGTCTCGCCCGTCGCCCACAGCGCGATCAGCGCCGCCAGCACCGAGAGCGGGATGGAAATGGCGATGATGACGGTGGAGCGCCAGCTGCCCAGGAAGATCAGGATCATCAGGCTGGTCAGGGCGGCGGCGATTGTGCCTTCGCGCACCACGCCCTCGATCGCCGCCTTGACGAAGACCGACTGGTCGGTAAGGGCAACGATCTTGTAGGAATCTGGCAATTGCTGCCGCAGCAGCGGCAGCTTGTCATAGACGCCCTGCACCACGTCGAGGGTGGAGGCCGAGCCGTTCTTCATGATAGTGGAAAGCACGGCGCGGGCGCCATCGACATGCACCACATTGGTCTGGGCCGGGAAGCCGTCGCGGACATGGCCGACATCGCGCATGAACAGGGTCGAGCCGTTCGCCGTCTTCACCGGTAGGTCGTTGAGGTCGGCGATGGTGGGGGCGGCGTTGTTGAGCTTCACCGTATAGACGAAGCTGCCGATCTTGGTGGTGCCGACCGGGGTGATCTGGTTCTGCGCCGCCAGCGCGTTCTGCACGTCGGTGGCCGATAGGCCATAGGTCTGCATCGCCTGCGGATCGAGATCTACCATGATCTGGCGCTGGCGGCCGCCGAATGGATAGGGCACGGCGGCGCCGCGCACGGTGGTAAGCTGGGGGCGCAGGAAGTTTTGCGTCAGGTCCAGCACCTGCTGTTCCGACAGCACCCGGCTGGAACTGGCAAGCTGCAGAACCGGCACGGTCGAAGCGTTGTATGTCAGGACCAGCGGCGGCACCGTGCCCGCGGGCATCTGGCGGATGGCGGATTGCGAGACGGCGGTGACCTGGGCGGTGGCGGCGCGGATATCGACATCGGGCTGGAAGAAAATCTTGATGATGCCCATGCCGTACAACGAGTTGCTCTCGGTATGCTCGATGTCGTTGACGGTGGTGGTGAGCAGGCGCTCATACGGCGCCATGATGCGGTTGGACATCTCGCTGGGCGAGAGGCCGGCATAGTTGAAGGCGACGCCGATCACCGGCACGCCGATATTCGGGAAGATGTCCACCGGCATCCGCAGCGCCGCCATCGGCCCGAAGATCAGGATCATCAGCGCCATGACGATGAAGGTGAGCGGACGCTCCAGCGCGACCTTGACGATCCAGGTCATGAACGGCGCGGCTCTGCGGCGGGCAATGGCATGAGAAACTCGCTAGGGCGGATGGGCGCCCTCCCGGGATTTATGATCGTGGCTTATTATAAGCACAATCGCCTATTGGCGCGCAGCAGCCTTGCGCTTCCGGCGACGCAAGTTTCCTGCGAAAGCTTACTTCGCGGTAAGGCGGGCGTCATCCGGCTGCCCGGCCTGGCCCTCATTCAGTGATTGTCGCGCGGAATGCCCTTGGTCTGGGCGATGCGCTGATACTTGACCGCCGGTTCCAGCACCATGCCGGTTTCCATCTGGCCGACCACGGCGCGCTGCATCTCCTGCCAGGGGGTCTGGCTTTCGGGATATTGGTAGCCGCCCGCCGCTTCCAGTTCCTTGCGCCGCTTTGCCAGTTCTTCGTCACTGACCAGGGCGTTGCAGGTGCCCGCATTCAGGTCGATGCGCAGGCGGTCGCCGGTCCTGAGCAGCGCCAGCGCGCCGCCCACCGCCGCTTCGGGCGAGGCGTTGAGGATCGAGGGCGAGCCGGAGGTGCCGGACTGCCGGCCATCGCCGATGCAGGGCAGGGAATGGATGCCCTGGTCGAGCAGCGCCACCGGCGGGCGCATGTTCACCACTTCCGCCGCGCCGGGATAACCCACGGGGCCGGCGCCGCGCATGATCAGCATGGTGCGCTCGGTGATACCGGTCTTGGGATCGTCGATGCGGTGGTGATAATCCTCCGGCCCGTCGAACACCACCACCGGGCCTTCAAAGGCGTTGGGATTCTTGGGATCGGAAAGATAGCGCTGGCGGAATTCGTCGTTGATTACCGACAGCTTCATGATGGCGCTGCTGAAGAGATTGCCGTGCAGCACGGAAAAGCCGGCGTTGGTCTTCAGCGGCTGGCCGAAGGGGCGGATGACGCGCTCATCCTCGATGATGGCGTCCTTGCAATTCTCGCCGATGGACTTGCCGTTGGCGGTGATCGCCTTTTCCTTGATCAGGCCCTGACCCATCAACTGGTTCACCACCGCCGGAACGCCGCCGGCATGGTGGTAATCCTCGCCCAGATATTCGCCCGCCGGCATCAGATTCACCAGCAGAGGAATGTCGCGGCCATATTCTTCCCATTCGTCAATCTTGAGCTCGACGCCGACATGACGCGCCAGGCCGTTGAGATGGATCGGCGCGTTGGTCGAACCGCCGATGGCGGAGTTGACGCGGATGGCGTTGATGAAGGCGTCCTTGGTGAGGATGTCGGAGGGCTTCCTGTCCGCCGCCACCATTTCCACGATCTGCAAGCCGGTGCGGTAAGCGCATTCGGCGCGATCGCGGTGCGGCGCCGGAATCGCCGCCGAGGCGGGCAGCGACATACCCAGCGCCTCGGTCAGCGAGTTCATGGTGCTGGCGGTGCCCATGGTGTTGCAGAAGCCCACCGATGGCGCCGAGGAAGCGATCAGCTTGATGAAGCCCTTATAGTCGATCTTGCCCTGGGCCAGCAGTTCGCGGGCTTTCCAGACAATGGTGCCGGAGCCGGTGCGCTCGCCCTTGTACCAGCCGTTCAGCATCGGGCCGACCGAAAGCGCGATGGCGGGAATGTTCACGGTGGCGGCCGCCATCAGGGCGGCGGGCGTGGTCTTGTCGCAGCCGATGGTCAGCACCACGCCGTCCAGCGGATAGCCGTAAAGCAGTTCGACCAGGCCGAGATAGGTGAGGTTGCGGTCCAGGCCCGCGGTGGGGCGCTTGCCGGTTTCCTGGATGGGATGGACCGGAAATTCCAGGCAGATGCCGCCGGCCTCGCGGATGCCTTCGCGCACCCGCTGCGCCAGCACCAGATGATGGCGATTGCAGGGGGACAGATCGCTGCCGCTCTGAGCGATGCCGATGATCGGCTTGCCGGACTGCAGTTCTTCCAGCGAGAGGCCGAAATTCATGTAGCGCTCAAGATAGAGCGCGGTCATGTCGGCATTGTCGGGATTGTCGAACCAGGCGCGGGAACGGAGTTTCGGAGTCTTGCTGTTCGCCATGACGCGCCCTTCCAGTGATCTGACGGCGGTGGTGCTTTCTCGCCGCGCGGGCAGACACTTAGCTTGGCCGCCGGGGAAATGCCATCCCCAGTCTTTTCAAGGGGTTGAGGGAGGCGGGCCCTGCTTTGAAAGCCGGGGCCGGACGCGCTATAGGCAGAGGAAAGAAGAAAAGTCTTTTCAGGGAGCGGGACATGAAAACACGGGCCATGGCGGTTTTTTTGGGCGCCGCCAGCATCAGTCTGTTGGCCATCGCGGCGGCTTCGGGAGCCGGGCCGGATGTGGACTGGCTTTATAATGGCGGCTTCAGCAACGACCATTACGCCCCGCTCAGCCAGATCACTCCGGCCAATGTCGGGCGGTTGAAGGAAGCCTGGCGCTATCCGATGCCGGCGGGCGGGTTGCAGGCCCAGCCCATGATGGTCGGGCGCACCCTCTATGTCGTCACCACCCAGCGGGGGCTGGCGGCGCTGGACGCCGCCACCGGACAGCAGAAATGGCTTTTCGATGCCAAGCTGCCGGGGCTGCAGCCGATCCGCGGCCTCAACAGCTGGCGCGATGGCGGCAAGCTGCGCATCGTTTTCGGCAACCAGAACTTCCTTTATCTGATTGACGGCGAGACCGGCCAGCCGGTGCCGGGCTTCGGCGACAATGGCCGCATCGACGCGCGCGCCAATCTGCGCGGGCCGGCGGAAAACAACGCCATCTACCTCACCTCGCCGGTCTCGGTTTACAAGGACCTGCTGATCGTCAATGGCCGCGAGGCCGAGAATTCGCCCGCCTCGCCCGGCGATGTCCGCGCCTTCGACGCCCATACCGGCAAGCTGGTCTGGACCTTCCACACTGTTCCGCATCCCGGCGAGCCGGGCGTCGAGACCTGGCCGGCTAACGCCTATCTGAACCAGGGCGCCGCCAATGCCTGGTCCGGCTCCAGCGTGGATACGACGCGCGGCATCGTCTTCGTCAACACCGGCTCGGCCGGCGATGATTTCTATGGCGGCAACCGGCCCGGCAATCTGCGCTTCGCCAATTCCACCATCGCGCTGGACGCCAACACCGGCAGGCGAATCTGGGACTTCCAGCAGGTCCATCACGATGTCTGGGATTCGGATTCGACCTCGCCGCCGATCCTGATGCAGATAACCCGCAACGGTCGCAAGCAGGACGTCACCGTCGCCACCAACAAGCAGAGCTTCATCTATGTCTTCAATCGCACCACCGGCACGCCGGTTTATCCGATCGAGGAGAAGCCCTTCCCCAAGAGCAACGTCCCAGGCGAAGTGACGTCGCCGACCCAGCCAGTGCCGACCCTGCCCAAGCCGCTGTCGCGCCGGACCATCACGCTCAACGATCTCACCACCGCGTCACCGGAAACCAATGCCGAGGCGCGCGAGGCCTATGCCAAATTCTATGGCGGCGGCGGTGAGTTCGTGCCGATCGGGCTGAACCAGGACACGCTGGTGATCCCCGGCTTTGGCGGCGGCAATGAATGGGGCGGCATGGCGGCCGACCGCAACGGCACCATCTATGCCGCAGTGTCGAACACTGCGTCACTGACACGGCTGGAGCCAAATCCGCGCCTGGCGCCGGGCTACAAGGATCGCTTCCCGGCCGACCAGAACGGCTACCCCACCACGGCCTATTCCTTCACCGGCTATGGCGGCTGGCGCCTGAAGGGCGGCGCGCAGGCCTTCAGTGATCCGGCAGCGACGCTCAACGCCGTGGACCTCAACACCGGTCAGTATCGCTGGACCATCCCTTTCAATCTCGCCTCAAACGGCGGCCCGGCGGTGACGGAAAGCGGGCTGCTGTTCATCGGCGCCAGCGGCAGTCTGCAGGCCTTCGACACGAAGGACGGCAAACTGCTGTTCGAGTCCAAGCTGCCTGCCACCGCTGGGCTGACGCCTGCGGTCTATATGGTGGACGGCAAGGAGTTTGTGGCGCTGGCCTCGGCTGGACGCGGCGACTCCGCCTATGTGGCGTATGCGCTGCCGAATTGACGGGACCCCGCAGGCATTCCGTTTTCGTTAGGAACAACTACGCGCCATGGCGTGTGGATAAGTGCGCGTGCTCTGCACATTCCTTGAGCAAACCCGGCTGGGGGACCGGAAGCGGGTCTATAGTTTAGGAATCAATGCGGGATTGATGCCTGCAACAACAATGGGAGGAAGATTTGGAGAAGGTTTGCGCTTTAGCAAGATTACTCGCCATTCTCGTCGCCATCGCCGCCGCTTTTGTCGCCATTCCGCAGGTTGCGCCCATTCTGCTGCTGCTCGGCGCCATCTCCGGCATAGACAATACCTCGCAAAGCAGTTTGCGCGTCTATGTGGTGACGGTTGTGCTCATTCTCGGCGCCAAGTCGCTGGAGGTCATTCCCGGTCTGGGCGAGCCGCTGGCGGCGATCTTCGGCAATATCGGCACAGCGATGCTGGGCTATTCCATTGTCGCCATCGCCATCCGCATGGCCATGCGCGTCAAGGCCGACTGGATAAAGGCATAAACACTGATAGCGGGGAAGGCCAGGGCCTTCCCCGTTCTCTTCAATCCAGCGGCGGCAGCGGCTCCACCTTCCCCAGCAGGAAGAGATAGGAGAACGCGCCCAGCACGCACATCGCCCCCGCCACCGCCAGCGGAATCAGGAACGAGCCGCTGGTCAGCACCAGCACCACGCCGGTGAAAGTGGTGATCAGGATCCCCGCCAGATTGCCGGCGCAGTTCTGAATGCCGCCGATCGAGGCGACATGACGCGGCGTCGGCGCGATCTCGCTCACCACCGTCCAGCAATTGGCCCCGGCGAAGGAAAGGCTGAAATAGGCCAGGGTGAACAGGCCCAGGCAGGCCCAGTTGCTTTCCACAAAGGCCGACAGGCCGATGGAGGACGACATCAGCATTCCGCCCACCAGGCAGGTCTTGCGCGCCCGTGTCGGCGACCAGCCCGCGCGCAGCAACCGGTCCGACGTGAAGCCACCGATCCAGTTGCCCATCACGCCCATCAAGGCCGGCAGCGAGCCCAGCGTGCCCAGCCTCGTCAGCGAGAAACCGCGCGCCTGCAACAGATAGCTGGGAAACCAGGTGATGAAGAAATAGATCGCGAAGTTCAGGCAGAACAATCCCAGCATCAGCCCCCAGACCGAGCGGTAGCGGAACAGGCTGAACCAGGAAATGTTCTCCGCGGCTGCGGGCGGCGTCTCGCGCTCTGCCAAGAGCCGGTCCACCTCAAGCGGCGCCACATCGCGCCAACGCTCGGGATCGCGATAGAGCAGCCACCAGGCCAGCGCCCAGACCAGACCCAGCCCGCCGGTGGCGATGAAAGCGCCGCGCCAGCCCACCAGCACGATCAGCCAGGTCACCAGCGGCAGCGACAGGGCCGAGCCCGCGGTCGAGCCGCTGTTGAAGATGGAACAGGCGACGCCCCGCTCGCGGCGGGGAAACCAGTTGGAGGCCGTCTTGGCGAAGGAGGGGTTGGAGAAAGCCTCGCCCGCGCCCAGCATCAGGCGCAGGCCGATAAACTGCACGATGCTGCGGGCGACTGAGGTGGCGGCGGTGAAAAAAGACCACCAGGCCACCGCGAAGGCCAATGCCACCCGCACGCCGATCCGGTCGATGAACCAACCGGCGGGCAATTGCATGAAGGCGTAGGTCCAGAAGAAGGCGCTCAGCACCAGGCCCATGGCGGCAGCGTTAATGCCCAGTTCGGCGCGGATGGCGGGGGTGGCCACGGCGATGTTGGTGCGGTCGATATAGGCGATGGCGTTGGCCAGGAAACACAGCCAGATCATCAGCCAGCGTATCTTCGGCATGTTCCCCCCGCCTTGTTGTTATGGACCTATCAGGCGCGCGGCAGCACACTGCGCAATTCCATTGGCTCAGGCAATCGCCTTGGCTAACCTGAAGCCCGGACCCTCAGGATAAAGCCATGACGCAGAAGACGGCCAAGGCCAAAAAGAAGCCTCAGAACTTCACCTCGGAGGAGCGCGCCGCGATGCGAGAGCGGGCGAAGGAACTGAAGGCCGGCGCCGAAAAGGCGGCCGGGGAGAGCGCCGTGCTGGCGGCCATCGCGAAAATGCCGGAGCCCGATCGCGCCCTGGGCAAAAAGCTGCATGCCATCATCAAGGCCGCCGCGCCGGAGCTTTCGCCGAAAACTTGGTATGGCATGCCCGCCTATGCCAGGGACGGCAACACCGTCTGCTTCTTCCAGAACGCCAGCAAGTTCAAGACGCGCTATGCCACTCTCGGTTTTAGCGACAAGGCCCGGCTGGACGATGGCGAGATGTGGCCGACCGCCTTCGCGCTGAAAAAGCTCACCGCCGCGGAAGAGAAAAGGATTGTGGCGTTGTTGAAGAGAGCGATCGGCTGACCGAAATTGCGGTCATGCCGATCCGCGCACTGTTCCCGCCGAAGTTATTTTTCCATCGCCGTCCAGGCCGATGCGCCAGTGCATCCGACCTTTTGCAAAGTCCAGGCGGTAGATGTCTTCGCCATCTCCGGTAACACCTTCGAACGTCATGGCTTGCAGCATACTCAGATCATTAGAGGCCCATTTATATTTGGTTGCCAGCCGTTGCAGCACTGAAACGAACGATGGGCTGGCCAGATCAGTGTCAGGCTTCCCTCGCCACAATCCGTCCAGAAGCTTGCGCAATATGGCTTCCGTTTCGGGTGACTGAATT
>Ga0265318_10001674_pt1 | contig 12727 bp, 7 predicted proteins | sample 4821metaG_FD_192431 | JGI IMG/M metagenome (GOLD analysis project Ga0265318, IMG submission 192431) | Rhizosphere microbial communities from Carex aquatilis grown in University of Washington, Seatle, WA, United States - 4-8-21 metaG | ecosystem: Host-associated > Plants > Roots > Rhizosphere >... | reverse complement strand
CGCCGACATCGTCCAAATCTTCCATCACGATTCGCTGGCCGAAGGGATATTCCCATTTCGATTCGCCGTTGTATTTTTTTTCGAAGTATTGATAGTTGTCAAAATTGAATCGGATGTTCCTGATGGAAAAATTTGAGTACGCCGTATCGTGGAGCGCATCGCCCGCTTTTATCATGGCGATATTCAAGACGCCGTTCCAGTACCGCCAATCGTTACACGGGCTTTCGACGCGGAGCTGAGCATCCGCGGGCGCTTCGTTCGCCGAAGAGAATTCCTTGCTGCTCTTGCTGTCAACAAATCGGAAGGCGGCGTTCCTCATTACTGCCTCGACCGCAGCACGGAGTTCCTTTTCAGTATTCTGTCGTTCCTGAGCCTGTACCGTGGTCGGAGCGAATGAACCAAAGAGAGAAGAACAAAGAGATGAGAAAAGAAGAAATACTCCGAGCTTGCGAAAGGAAATTCTCTTAACGGAAGAACCAGTAATCGTTCTAGAGTGCATGATGGTACATGGAAGCCATTGAGGGTGTCCTCTTGCCTCATTTCCTGGCAAGGAAGATAAGAACAACCATCTACTATGTTCAGTATGAATTGCGAAACATCGGTTAACTGTGACGACGCACGAGATCAAGTTCCGGCGGCCGTGCTATTGGGGGAGCAGCCGATATTCCAATTGGCGAAACTGTGACCGCCGCTGAACGTCATGCGATGTCGTTCATCCTAACATGTCTGCTTGTTTTCGGCAGAGGTGAATTTAGTTTTCGCGCTCCGTGGAAATTCCTGCGGCCCGGCAATGAGGAAATTCGTTTACTCGTCAGTTCTGAACGGCGATGCCGGCAGCCCTTCTTTGTTGTAGAGATTGGCGCCGTCAGGATTATCCGACCAGGCGTATCTCACAGCAACCGGATTCAGAACTTTGCCGCTGGAGACAACAACATTGTCACCCTCTATCTTCGCATCTGCCCAGACAAATTTCTTATCGGGCCCGGCGATGGCAAAACACTTGAGTCCGGTTCCCTTCGCGATCAATCCGCCGCCGATATTAGAGAAGGTCAGGACGATCTTATTTCCGTCGGTCTTCATGGATTGGTAAAGCGGTCCGGAATAGACGACGTGGTCGTCTCCATACGCCACCTTTTGAGCGGCAAGCGCAAGCCGGTCGCCAACGTCTTTCTTGTCCAGCGGATGGATATCGTTCCACTCCCCGATGTCGATGGTGACAGCCATCCCAGTATTGGGCAATGAGAGCGCCTTGCACTGTGCCTCCCGCAGCAATGCCCAATCGCTTTCGGAAGGCTCGCTCTTGGTTTCCATGAAATTCGGCAGCTGCACGATAAGAAATGGAAAGTTCCCCTGCTTCCAGTTCTCTCTCCAGTCGCGCACAAGCGCCGGCAGAAGTTGACGGTACTCTATCGGTTTTGCCGCATTCGATTCCCCTTGGTACCAAACGACGCCTGTAATTCGATAATTTAACAGCGGAGCGAGCATTGCGTTATACAACCCGAGCGGTTTCCATCTAATAAATGTCTGGCTTGCGAGAGGCTCCATCGCGGCTCCAAGCCGATATTGCCAATCCCCCTTCAGGTCGACAGCACTATCTCCCGAAACGATCGCGTACGTTTTGTCCGGGACGAACCCGCCGTCTCCGGAACTATTGATAACGCGGATGGCGATCGTGTTCTCGCCTTTGTGAAGAAGTCCCGCGGGAATGCTGTATCTTCGCGGAGGATATTGATAGCTGGTTGTCCCGACAAAAACTCCGTTGACAAACGCGGAATCGGCATCAACGATCCTCCCCAGGATCAACGTTGCTTCCTTATCGATGAACGACAGTGGTATGTTTATTTTCTTCCTATACCAGACGACGCCGTTGACATGTCCCAGACTTGAGGTTGACCAGTATCCGGGAATTTTCATCGTCGGCCAGTCTGATGTGCTGAGAGCGGTGTCGTACCAAACATGCCGCGGGTCGGAATACGCTTTATCTTTTTCGTTTAGTAAATCATACCAGGCCTGGATCCGCGTGTTATCGCTGGTCTCGATCTGTTTGATCACAGTGCTGTCTTTGAATCGCTGGGCCTCTTTGTAATACGCAGGAAAATCTTTTAGCGCCCCTTCGCTCATCCATGATTCCGCCGGCGAGCCTCCCAGACTTGAATTGATCAATCCGATCGGAACTTTGTATTTCTCATACAATGCTTTTCCAAAAAAATATGCAACGGCTGAAAAATCAAGAACGTTCCGGGGGTTTGCGCTCTTCCAGCTCCCGTACGGCAGGTCCTTTTGAGGCGTGCTGAAGTTGTACGTCTGCGGAACATAAAATTGCCGGATAAAGACATTATTCGAATTCGCAATCTCGTTCTCATAGATCGGGCGCACCCCCTTCATGAGGAGTTCCATGTTTGATTGGCCGGAACAGACCCAGACATCTCCGATCATCACGTCATTGACGGTGACTACATTGCTTGCCTTGATTTGCAGAATATACGGCCCGCCCGCTTTTAACCCCGAAAGAGTCACAGACCAATCGCCGGCCTGATTTGCTTTTGTTCTATAGGTTGAGTCGATGAAATGAACAGAGACCTCTTCGTTACTCGCTGCCCATCCCCAGATCTTTGCTGCGGCACCTCGCTGCAAGACCATGCCGTCGCTGATGAGCCGCGGAAGCCGTACCTGGCTGAATGTTGAAGTGGACAGGAGAAACAAAAAAATACTAATAAGTCTGCGAGTGCTAATTCTTGGAGTCATATGATTAGATGATCAATATTTATAGAGTTTGATTTTCTGAATGCTGAATGATCCGCCCGGTAACAACATGTGCCTTCCCTGATGATCCTGATCTCCGTTCATGCGGCGACCGGCAACCCATTTTCCATGAACAAATTTACCTTCATCGATGCTCGCTATGCCGGCGATGCTGCCGTCGCTTGTTCGCGGCTCAAAGGTGACAATGATCCCGCTCCCGGCGACCAGGAACTCATCGGGAGAAAGCATGATGATCATACCGCCGACCCTCGGCGTATCGACGCCGGGCCGGAATGCATACCGCCAGCTAAATTCGTGCTTGAAATTGAAAGTGAAATCTCCCAGCTTGACAACTTCCGTTTGATTTGCGATGTCCAGCAATACGCCGGACATAGATCCTTTACCCTGATTCTCGATGATAAGCGACTCCAGTTGATGGAGTATGTCATACGCGTTTGAAACCTGGTTATTTTCCGGATTAGGAAGCGATTCAATCGAGAACGGACTGTACCCCATCGCATTGTGCCCTGCAATCGCATAGAATGCATTCGCCATGCTCTGGTTATTGTCTGCTTCGGGTATGAACATTGAATTCCCGGGACAATCATATTTCCTGCACCACTCCGCGAAATTGTTGAAATAGATATCGGGAGCTAGAAAATCTATCGCCGGCGCCGCCGCCTTCCAGATATCGAAAAGATGAGGAAGGGGGCCTGCACTCGGATACTGGCCGGGCATGTACCCCGGACGGATCAGCGCTGCATTGACATACATGGGCAAAGGGTATTCTCTCTTTCCGGCTTCAGCGACATAGTTGGCGTATTGAGCAAAATACCATGCCATGAATAGTTCGTCCGTCTGGAGGCTTTTTCCGAATATTTCTTCCCATGTGCCGGAAGATTTAAAGTTGTTATTCTTCCACAATTCATAAAGTTCAGGCGTCAACGAATCCTGGTTTTTCCGGAGATACATCATCAAGTTCGAAGGCACCTGTTCCGAAAACGCTTTATTCGCGAGACCGCAGTAATCTCTCGCGTCCGGAATCATCCCTATTTCGTTCTCGACCTGCATCATGATAACCGTGTGCTTCGTGCCGTCAACTGCTCGAATATGCTTCATCAAGGCTGCAAAAGCGTGGGCGTCGGTATTCATGTTTTCATCGCTGAACGGGGTGAGTATCTCTTCAGCTTTGCCATCCATTGTCTTCGCACGGGGAAAACGCTGCTGATCTGTTTTTGTCCAAAGAGGCATGTAACACGACATGCTGTTCTTCCAGGTCCCAAACCAGAGGAAGACCAATTTTAGATTGTGTTCTCTGGCTGCGTTAATAGAGCTATCGACGAGTGTAAAATCGAATTTTCCCGGCGTTGCGACGGATACTTCAGAAGGTTCGAGGAATTCCCAGTACACGGGGACGAGGACGGTATTCAAATGCATCTTTGCAAGTGAGGGCCATACAGAATCCATGTATTCAACGTTGGATGCACTTGAATTTCCTAATTCACCTCCAAGCATCAGGAATGGTTTTCCGTCGACGATCAGCTGGATTGCAGCCCCCTGCTTTACCAGGTGAGGCGTGCCGGAAATGTCTTCTGCATTCTTCGACTGAGCGATTGCGGAGTGAACCAACATCGATGAAACAACGATGAACAGCGCGAGTTTTTGTACGGACATGGCTACAGTATTCCGATTGAAATTATGCACGCGAACTTGATTCTGCCAAGATCGGCAGTATTTGCCGGACTTCATTTCCCTCTCTCAGCATTTTCATTTCACCAGCAACGATTTCTTCATTGAGACATATTCACCGGCAAGAATTCTATAGAAGTAAACTCCGCTCGGAAGATCGCTCGCGTCGAATTGGACCGTATGAACGCCTGCGTTCATTCGACCGTCCACCAGCGTTCGTACTTCTCTGCCGAGAATGTCGTACACTTTCAGCATCACCAAACTGTTTATTGGTAACTGATAGCTTATCATAGTGGCCGGGTTAAACGGATTCGGATAGTTTTGGGAGAGAGCAAATTCTCTGAGAATGTTCCCGGCATCTTTTACCCCGAGCAATAATCCCGTAGTGAAATAACCGGCAGAGGAAAACGGACCGGCTCCCGCCGAATCAATGCCGCACACACGCCAGTAAAATATCGTCGAGTCATCGAGGACCGTGCTCGGGGTTGCAGTGGTATCTGCCACGGTCGTATCTGCGAGCACCAGCTGAAATTGATTATCCAATGCGACCTGAAGTTCATACGTCACGGCGTGAAGTGCAGATTGCCAGATATAGGTCGGCTTCTTCGCAGAGTTCGTGATGCTGCGCGGTGAAACAAGCGAGGGAGCGGCAGGGAGCGGACCTTTTTTGATATAATTGCGTACCCATTGAAGCGCAGGACGCTCGCTTCCATCCGTTCGTAATAAATACGTATTGGGATGAGCATTCCAGACATCGCTCTGTATGTATCCCCACAGCGTCATCCCCTTTACGCCCGGATCTTCCCAGAAGATCGGAAAGTAAGTCTGATACTGTGCAAGCTGGTCCGCATCGTTCGGTTCATCGATATCGAATTCCGAAATGTACACCGGAAGCCCGGTCGCGCTTATGACCCTGTCAAGATTGGACTTGATCGTATTAATATTATACACGTAGATATTGCTCGTCGCGTGGACCTGGCTCCGGAATTCGAAATAGTGCCCCTGTATTCCGATTCCGTCGATGAGCCCCCTCACCTTAAGCGTGTCGATGAGTTTGATATAATTTGTGGTAGCGGTGTTGTCCTGCAAAATGTTGTAGTCGTTAACCAGCAGTTTCGTGCCGCACGAAGAGTACTGCCTTGCCCATTGAAACGCCGTGACGACCCAATCCCAACCCGTTGCTCCGTTTCCGCCCAGCGCTTTCATGTATGGGGGTGGCGCATGGAACGGCTCGTTGACGACGTCGATAAACGACAACGAATCGTACCGCTGGCAAACTTGCTGAATCCACTGTGCCACCGCGGCCCTTTGATCGGCCGAGTCAAGCGAGGTAATCCATGTCGGCTGCTGGCTTCCCCAGACAAGATTATGTTCCTTAAAGGGAAAGTTTCTCGCTATCGCATAATTATAGATGTGGTCCAGACCGTCCCACGTGTAGTATCCCTGACCCTGTTCTACCGTACCCCATTTGCCGTCATTCCCGGGCGTGACCTGATTCCAATACTGGTCAAGGTTCGGCCAAATACTGCTGCTCGTCGCGCATCCTAAGAACTTGTCGCGGCCATTCGCCAGCGGCTGAGAGAATGCCGAATCCGGGATGATCCCGCTGAGAAGAAACATCGCTGCGAATATCATTGTCCGAGCAGTCAAGATCGTGGACAAAGGCCATCGTGACAAGTAAAGAAAAGAACATCTGCGCTTGCAGGTTTTCATATGCCACTTTCTTAGAAATATTTCTGCCGGCAAATTCAATCGGCGGGTAAGCACAATGCAGGCACTTACTCAAGTGCATTGATTCTTCATGAGCACCGTCACCGGTGTTACGGAGTCGGCGGATATGCTCCAACGTACGGGTTTTCTTCTCTTGATTGGCCGATAATTTTTCTGATCTCCGGAGGGAGCTGCGTTCCTGATTTCGATCCGGGAGCTCCTTGCAGCAATTCATAGTTTCCGAGCTCCATGCTTTTAAATATCGGCAGACTGTAATTGACATATTCTGCGCTGTTGGCCGCAAATTCAGGATACGCTTTCTGAAGAGACGTTAAGGAATCGAATCCAATCTGACATCTTTCATTGTTCGCCGGGCTCCATTCTATTAATGGATATGACGGCGTGTCAGTGCACCGCACGAAGACGTCGTGATCGAATTGACTGAGCAGTGGTCTGGTCAGCTGCTTGCAAACCGACGGAGGCTGCCAAACGAACAGCAGCGGCCTCTTAAAACTCTTATCGCCCGTAAGCAGATTGTTGACGAAAACATGCCCATCGCGTTTATCAACATCGGGCCCTGTGCTGGAGTGCCAGCCAAAATGGTCGCCCGCAGGAACTCTTCCGTTCCGCCCAAAACATGCCATACTGTTGACGAACGTATTTTGGTAGACGCGAACATTGGAACTGTTGAGCACCATCATGCCGTGGTCGCAGTTAACAAAAACATTTCCGGCGCAAACCGCCCCCTTCGAGATCTCAAAAAAGAACCCATTGTCGCTCGGCCATACCTGATCCGTGGGAGTTGTTTTTTCGACATGGCCCACGCCGACGATCATGTTGTTCACAAAAATTCCGTCCACCTCGCCGACATCGTACCAAACGCCGTTCGAGTTGGGAAGGTCGATGATAAGATTGTCACGACAGACCGCCCGGTAGCATTGATTGAAAATTTTTACCGCCGCGGGGTAGTATCCGGTAATATGTTCGATATTATTGCGTGTGAAAATATTTCCTTCAAGCAGGATGTCGTTCGAGCCGATAACGTACACGCCTTCGGTGCTGGTGTCGCTGATTTTGCAATGGCGCATCGTAAAATGGTCTCCGCGAAAATACCCTGCGACCCTTGAGCAAAATGTGATAGTGCAATCTTCAAGAATCGAGCCGACGACATCTTTTCCATGCTGCGATTCATCGGACAAACTCACCGGATCCGTCCCTTCGATTTCCAGTGCGCGGTACGCATACTGAGTAAAGGTGATCCCACGGATGACGTATCCTTTGTGGTCCGATTGTTTTCCATGGCACTCCGCAGTTGTCCGCAGCAATGCGATATTGAAAGCGGTAATTTCCACCAATCGGTTTGTCGGATCGGTTCCGATATACACCATGCCCGTTTCGTAATCGATGTAATACGAATTCTCATCTACCTCCCCTTCCCATCCAACGGCTTGCAGGAACCGTCCATCCACAAAGACCATATCGTTATTGAAACGGTACAACGGCGTTTTCTTTCCCTCCCTGTCACGCTGCCACCAGGTGTCTGGTTTGGAGGGAAACAAATGGGACCATTTCGTGACCCATAGTCCGTTTCCAAGATTCTGCCACTGTGTTGCAGCATATGTGCCCTTCAGGACCGGCTGCTCATCGGCATATGGCTGAATGGTGATGCCTTGATTAAGTACGAGGCCGCCAGTTCGGTACGTCCCTCCCCGCATGATGATCGCATCGCCGGTGCGGACTTGCGCGATGGCCGCCTCGAGCGTCGTCGGCTTGCTGAGCCGCCCGCCCGGCTGCGCCGAGTCGCCGTCCGGCGCGACAAAATACACTTTGCCCGGTCCGGACGGAGCGGCATACGTTTTGTGAACGGGGCCATAGGGTCCACCGGAGGGCTGTGCTGCAGCGATCCGCGCATTCACGGTAACACAAATTCCGATCAAGACTAAACGCATCAAGAATCTCATACTATACTCCTTGATTGATGGGGGAGCTTCTATCAATAGCTATCGCTCATTGCCGGAAATTGAATTTCTTCGCATTCCTTGACCGATCACGAGTCGCTCGATTAACAACAGGGATCGGTGCTGTTCTGGAATCAATAAGAAACGAATGTCGTCACACTTGATGCTTCCATCGTCGAAGTGAAACCGCCTTTAGAAACCGTGTAATCGGCTTCCTCAAGACAATTCTTTGTGCCTGATGTAACAAACGAGCTAAACGCGTTCACTGTTCCATTCAGGAGGCTGAATGTCATGTTCACTGGAGACGAAGCCATGTTGACCACAACGATAACCACGCTCGATCCTCTTTTGTATGCGGTCACGTATGCGTTCGCCGCCGAACTAAATGTGGAATAAACCCGATAGTATCCTGGCCGGACGAATTTCGCATACTGGGACATGACGTAACCTTTATGAGTGACATTCCCGGTGTTGGCGGCATTGAACGTACCATCATCGATTGGACCATAGAATCTTACTAAGTACCACCATACATATGCGCTCATGTTTGCGCTCATACAATCGTTGATGCTTTTGGCGGTCTGGATGGCGCCGGTCCAGCCTGTGTCAACACTGGTAGGGTTTGATCCGGATGTGGAGCCGCTGTTGATCAAATATTCAGTCATCCATTGCTCTTTTCCTTTGCTGGAAGCAAGAGGATACGGCGAAGGAGTTGCTCCATAAATGTGTCCGCCGATAAAAGCTGTGTGTGCAGCAGCGAGAGAGTCGTTCAGTGTCGAGTCGGACAATTGATGATTGAAAACGTCTGACTCGGGCATAAAAACCGGGACTCCAACCGACGGCGCATTGTACCTCATGAAATTAAGGAACTGAGTTGCGTTCCACAGACACGATTGATAAGAGGCATTAAAGTCGGGCTCGTTTTGAACGGAGATCCCATACAGTGATACACCATACGCTGCCATGGTATCGGCATAGGCTTTCAGGTGGGCGGCAAACGCTGCATAATTAGCTGGAAGAAGCATTCCGCCGACCTGGCTATTGTTGTTCTTCATCCATGCAGGAGGAGTCCATGGCGTTGCAATGATTTTTGCTCCCAAGGATTGCGCCAGTTTTGCAGAAGTAGCATTAGCGGCAAACTGCGTTGAGTCAGGCGGAATAGAGAGACGCATTATTGAGAAACCCAACGATCCGGTGCTGTCAAAAGCAGTCTGCACTTCTGCGGGAGTTATGTCTGGACGGAAGATGAGAACGTTTGCCCCGCCAAATCCCCTGATGATCTGCTCGGTGCTGTCCAGGTAGATCGTCGCGTGAGGGAGTGCGCTGACAAGATAATTCAAGGTCGTATCACTTTTGATTACGACGTTGGTGAATTGAGCCGGGATAATTGCGGGGGATGTGCTGTCCGTCTCCGCAATCTGGACCGTAAATGTCCCTCCGGCAAGAATTGCGTCAACTCCCTTGGGCCGGCTCTGTTCGGCGCCGGCCTCGAACTCGGAGGCCTGCGATGAAACTGCTCCGGAAAGTGATATCGAATTTGTCCGCCCGTCCACGCCAAAAACCATTTTTTTGACCTGGGCCTTGCCTTCGGCTTGCAGACGATAAAAATAGACCCCCGGCGTGACGATTCGGCCAAGCTGATTCTTTCCATCCCATAGGATGCCGTAGACACCGGCAGATTGAATGCCGGCATTAAAGCTCCGTATCTCTCTTCCGAGAACATCATAGATCGTCACCCTCACGTTCGACTGCTTGTTCAGCTGGTACGGAATCGCAGTCGATGTTGAAAATGGATTTGGATAATTCTGCCCTAATGCAAAATTCGTGGGCAGGTTCTTGCCCGGCTTTACCGAAGTGATTGTCAGGTTAAGCTGAAAATTTCCCATCGTATCCGTCAATGTTGAAAGCCGCAGCGAGGTGTCGCTGCTGTTGACGAAGGTAACCGTCGCATACCTTACAGCTGTCGCCCGTATGGATATGTTTCCCTTGACGACAGGCGACTGGCCGAACGTTTTCGCAGAGAAGGGAAAGGAAAGGGCCGCGAGGATAAGAACGGCACATTGTAAGAGATGAGCGTGTGAGTTTTTCAGTCTTCGATCTTGTAAAATATTTTTCATCAGCGTCCCTTTAAAACGGTGTTATTAAAATCGACATCTATTTAAGTAGCACAAATTTTTTGGTTTCAATAAAATTGCCGGCCTTCATTTGATAGAGGTACACTCCGCTGGCGAGATTCGTGCCGTCGAAGGTTGCAGTGTATGACCCAGCCGGTCGTGTGCCGGCGAACAGCGTCTGCACCTCCCGACCGAGCATGTCGTATATCTTAAGCGTGACATTACTGATCACTGGTAACTGATAACTGATCTTGGTCGTAGGGTTGAACGGGTTCGGATAATTCTGCTTTAACATATACTCATGCGGCACATTGTCTGCCGGCAGTTCTTTTACGGAAGTTTCGGAGAAATATTTGTCAACAAAATACAGCCATTGAAGTTGAAAAAGATTATCGGTCCCGGCTCCGATAAACTTCAAATAGACATCGTGACTGCCCGATATCGGCGAGAGGACATTCGCGGTAAATGTTTTAAACACAGTCCATGATCCTGTACTGCTGATATTGCAGGATGCAATTTTGCTCCCTGTATCGATTGAATCCAGCCACACCTCTACCGTGCCTCCCGATGAAGCACAAGAAGCTGTAATTGCAAGTGAATCGCTTCTTTTAATGTATTTGTCCGCATCTCCGAATTCAACTCCGGCGTACAACGCCCATTCGTTATTATGAATGTTGTCGAGCACAGGAATCCCCTGGTGTGGAACCGACCTGGTTGTACCGTATTGATTGGCAGGGCATTCGGCCAATATCGGCGTATGTGCATCACGATAAATATAAAGTTGAAAATACGCAGTGCTGTTTTGAACAAATAAACCCTGCCGGTTTCCCGTCCAGGCATTATAGCTCGGCTGCAGACCATCCATTCCCGAAACATCGATGCTGGTGCCTACTTGAGTCCAATCAAAAGCATCAGCGCTCCAGAAACCGGTCATCGTATGGTTGACACGGACTAACTTCAGCCATATCGTGTTCCCTGCATTGTTCTCGGACTCATAATAAGTTCCGTTGTAAGATAACGCGATAACGGCATGTCCCGCGCTATCAATAGTACTATACAATTTGACACTGCGCGTCTGCAATCCGTTAAATACCCATATCCCAGCCTGATCATCAAGCGTCTTCGGATCGAAATCCAGCTCAGTGATGATCGAATAATTATGTTCACCGTCATTTTTGATGACTGTATTTATTTTCCCCTTTGGCGATAATCGCAGCCATCCCGGGCGATCCGTGAGTGAGTATGTGTTATCGGGTGTATAACCTAAGAATGACCATTCAGGACTCAACTTATCGGAATTAAAAAAATCAGAATGAGGGACCATCCATGGAATTCCGCTGCTCGGCAAATTAGGAGCGGGTTTAGGTGCATTTATCGGATAATCTGCGGTCGGCTTTCCGCTTGTATCGTAGCGGACCTGGTTTACCAATCCCTGTCGTCCCTGACCGTACCATTCATTGTTATTTGCATTTCGCCATAAGGGATGAATGACCCAGCTTGTGCTGTCATCAAGCATCACGGCGGCCGAAGAATGATTAGGGTTTTGAAATAATGCGCCGGAGATCTGGCGGTCGCTGAGATTAAAGAAATCACCAAGGACCACCCACGAAGATTGATCGCCTGTCAGGGTAGCGCTTCTGAAAACCTTCTGCCCGCCCGACACGTCGCGCGCAAAACAATAATAATAATAACCTCTATATTTCCACATCACAGGTCCCTCGGCCCAACTGTACGGATAAGAGGGAGCGGGGTTGATCCAGCACAAATTATAGACCGCGCCGTTTGGTTGTCCGTCATTTCCCAATTGAACTATCCAGTTATTGACCTGGCCGTTTTTAACCAATAAGTACCAGGTGCCGTCGTCGTCGATAAAAATTGAATTATCGTAGCCTAAGCCGGGAACGCTTGGAGGCGTATTCATCAGCGTCGGTGTGCTCCATGGTCCCTTGGGATCGCTCGCCGTAACAAAATACATTGAATTGGCTCTTGAAAAAAAATCCCAGTATAAGCTGTCATGACGAACCATCTGACCGCCCCAACATCCGCCCGAAGGCGCATCGCCGTAATTTGACCATGAGGCCGACACCGGCTGTGCGACAGCTTCCCAATGAATAAGGTCTGTCGAATGGTAAATGACCGGCGTTGGATTGAACGACGAACCGGTAGTGTAATAATCATTTCCAATTTTTGTTAATGTACAATCCGGATGGTCGCCGGGGATCACAGGATTTGTGAATTGACCAGTTGTTGAAGATTGCCCGGAGCTATGGCTGTACGACAAAACACTGAGAATAAGTAATGCAATAGTCGCGAATTTCATTTTCCTTTGTGACCACCCTTTCTGATTTGATGTACTCGTGCCGCCGACCGAGTTCGCCCAATTTGCTGCACCTGATACTATTTAAGCAAGAGCAGCTTCTTCGTGTCGACAAATGTGCCCGCCCTCATCTGATAAACATACACTCCGCTGGCAAGACTCGTGCCGTCGAAAGTTGCCGTGTATGACCCTGCCGG
>Ga0265318_10001672_pt1 | contig 12761 bp, 11 predicted proteins | sample 4821metaG_FD_192431 | JGI IMG/M metagenome (GOLD analysis project Ga0265318, IMG submission 192431) | Rhizosphere microbial communities from Carex aquatilis grown in University of Washington, Seatle, WA, United States - 4-8-21 metaG | ecosystem: Host-associated > Plants > Roots > Rhizosphere >... | reverse complement strand
GGGCGACCGAGGCGCGCGCGCGGCCGCCCGCGGCCGCGCGCCTCGCCCGCTTGCGGCCGAAGATCTCGGTCTCCGTGACGAGGACGAGCCCGCGCGCCCCCCGGGCGATGGACAGCTCCGCGTCCCGTCTCGCGGTGAGCCTGAACCCCTCGTTCAGGTTCCCGCGCAGGAAGAGGGGGGCGGCGCGGGCCAGGCCCGGGATCCCCGAGAGGATCTCGCGGATGCGCTTCTCCTCGCCGTCCTTCGAAGCGGCGATGGCCAGGGTGAAGCCCTCCCTCGCCCAGTCGGCAAGCCGGCCGAGGAACGCCCTCCTGGCGTCGTCCTCGGCCTGCAGGCGGTCGCGGGCGAGCAGGCTCTCCGGGGCCAGGCCGCGGTGGTGCTCCAGGCTCTCGGTGTCCCAGACAGCCTCGGAGGCGGGCTCGGCGAAGATCGCGCTCGCCTCGTCGATCTCGCCCAGGCCGAAGGCCGCGGCGCACTTGGAAAGGAGCGGGGCGAGCCCGTCCGCGCCCTCGGCCGCGAACGCCCGGAACTCCTCCTCGAGGGCCGCGGGCTCCACGAAGGCGGCGTGGGCGGACGGGTCCAGGTAGTCCGCTATGCCCGTCTTCGCGGACTCGAGCCTCACCCGGGGGGATGCGGCGACCGAGATGCGCTCCACGCGCGCGCCCGAGCGCTGCGTCACCGGGTCGAACGCGCGGATGTCCTCGATCTCGTCCCCGAAGAAGTCGAGCCGGTAGGGCTCGGTCGCGGTCACCGGGTACACGTCGATGATGCCCCCGCGCACGGCGTAGTGGCCCGGCGACTCGCAGACCGCCTCGCTGTCGTAGTCGAGGCCCCTGAGCCTCTCCAGGAGCCCCTGGAACGGCTGCCGCGAGCCGCGCAGGAGGACGACCTCGCTCGCCGCGTACTGCTCGACGGCCGGGACGGGCTGCAGGAGCGAGGTCGGCGTCGCGAACACGGCGAGCGCCGTCCCCCCCTTGGGTTCCCCAGCGGCCCGCCGGGCCTCGCGCAGGCGCGAGAGCACCGTCAGGCGGTCGCCCGACGCGGCAAACGCCTCGCGCATGTCGCGGCTGTCGGGAATCGACTCGGGAAAGACGAGGGTCTCGAGCGCGGGGCCCGGCGCGGCCGCCGCCCAGAAGAGGGCGGTGTCCTCGGCCAGCTGCTCGGCGGCCCGCAGGTCCGGCGCGACGACCACCCAGACGGGGGCGGGGCGGGCCCTCATCGTCTCGGCGAGGACGGCCCCGCGGGCCGCGGGGCACACGCCGAGGATCTTGTGCCTCGTGGCGCCTGTCATTTGGCGGGCGGGCCCGCGGCCAGGGTCGCCAGCGCGGCCCGGGCCGCCTCCTCCTCCGCGACCTTCTTGGACGGGCCCCGTCCGGAGCCGATCCTGCGCTCGAGGAGGTGCACGGCCACCTCGTAGTTCCGCTCGTGGTCGGCCCCCTCCGTGGCCAGGACCTCGTAGCGCAGGGCCTGGTTGCCGTGCAGGGGCTGGACGATCTCCTGGAGGCGCCCCTTCGGGTTCGCATCGCCCTCGCCGGCCGCCAGGCGCGCCGTGAGGTCCCCGTAGATCCCGAGGACGGCCCCGCGCGCGCCCTCGAGCCCGCCGTCGAGGTTCACGGCCCCGACCAGGGCCTCGAACGCGTCCTCGAGGGCGGCGTCCCGTCCGCGGCCGCCGCTCGCCTCCTCGTTCGCGCCAAGGCGCAGGCAGGCGTCGAGCCCTATCTCGCGGGCGAGGCGGGCCAGGAACTGGCCCCTCCCGAGGATCGCCCTGCGCTTGGTCAGCTCGCCCTCGGTGCCGCCGGGATAGAGCGCGTAGAGCGCCTCGGTCAGGATCAGCTGGAGGACCGAGTCCCCGAGGAACTCGAGGCGCTGGTTGTTGCCCGGCGAGGAGGGGTTGTCCTGCAGCCAGGAGGCGTGGGTGAGCGCGCGCTCAAGGTGGGCCTTGTCGCGGAAGGTGTAGCGGATCCTCGCCTGAAGCGCCTGGAGGTCGGAGGTCACGAGCTTGCGCTTGTGTAGCGCCTGAGGCCGCTCCTGAACATCAGGACGGCGAGCGCGAACCACGCGGCGGTCGCCGCGCACAGGCCGAGCGTCCACGACGGATCGAATCCGTGCAGGATCTGCCGGGCCGGCGCGTTGCTGACGACGACGGCCGGAATGATCCACACGAAGATCAGGCCGGCGGCGCCCTTCAGGGCCTCCCTTGGGAGGCGGGAGAACTCCATCACCGTGAAGTAGCTCCCCTCCACGCCCTGGGAGCTCGTGATCCAGAACGAGAGCGACATCGCCATCACGAGGGCGCTGTAGTGGATGACGACGCCGCAGCCTATCATGAACGCGTACAGCGCGAGGTCCGCGAAGCCGGGGTGCAGGCCGAGCTTCCTGGCCGAGTAGATGATAAGCGCCGCGGCCACGACCGAGTTGAGGAGCCCGTCCAGCTCGAGCTTCCGGGTCGAGGCCATGAACAGCGGGTCGCCGGGCTGGGCCAGGACGAAGTCGAACATGCCGTTGCGCACGTTGCGCCCCATCTCGAAGATGCCGCTCCAGAAGAAGCCCATGAGGAAGCGCTGGATGAGCATCGAGGTCCCGACAAGGATGAGCATCTCGTAGAGGCTCCATCCGGCGACGGTCGGGGTGTGGCTGTAGATGACGGCGACCATGATGACGTTCACCGAGATCCAGAGGAGCTCCACCGAGGCCCAGATGAAGAGGTCGCCCCTGAACATGGTGGCCCGCACGAGCGAGTAGCGCGCGCTCGCGAGCCAGATCCGGAGGTAGTGGGAGAACGAGATCATCTTCCCATTGTTCAGCCCCCCGCGGCGGTGTGATGCCGCAGGCCGCGCCGCCACACCCCCTCGGCGAGGCAGACCAGGAAGAAGGCCCAGAACGCCTGGATCGCCAGCCCCTGCACCGCGAAGTCAAGGCCCTTCCTCCCGGTGAGGATGGCGGCCGGGAAGTAGGCCTGGTAGAAGAAGGGCAGGAAGCGCACGACGTTGAACACACCCTGCGGCAGGAGGTCCAGCGGCACGACCTGGCCGCCGAGCAGGGTCTCCACGGCCATCGAGAGGATGACGAATCCCTGGATGTCGAGGAACCAGAACGCAAGGAGCCCGAAGCAGTACGCGATGCTGAACTGGATGATCGCCGTGAGCGCCATGGCGGGGATGCCCAGCGCGATCCGCCAGGCGTCGTGGGGCATGTCCAGGTATCCCCGGAAGAAGGGCAGGGCGACCAGCAGCGCCAGCAGCCCGAATGCTCCCGACACGACCCGCGCGGCGGCAAAGACGCTCAGGCGGTACGCGAAGTAGTTTATCGGCTTGAGCAGGAACTGGTTGATGAGGCCGTTGCGGATGTCCTCGCTGATCTGGTAGTCCTCGTTGAAGGCGCCGATGAAGAACTGCAGGACAAAGATCACGACGAAGTACGTGAGCGTCTGCGCGAACGAGTACCCGCCTATGGAGGGGTTGCCCGCGTAGGCCGCGCCCCAGAGGAGGTACACGACGACGAGGTGGCAGAACCAGAAGAGGCTCCTCACCCCGAAGTTCCAGCGGTACACGAGGTTGCTCTGCAACCCGACCACGAAGGCCTGGCCGTATTTGGTCATGACAGGGCGAAGCGCTTGACCACCTCGGCCGCCAGGTTGCGGTAGGCCGCGGTGCCCGGGCTCGCCGGGTCGTAGTCGAAGATCGTCTTTCCGAAGCTCGGGGCCTCGCTCAGGCGCACCGTCCTGGGGATCACCGAGGCGAAGATCTTGTCGGGCATGTGGGCCCTGACCTCGTCGACGACCTGGTGGCTCAGGCTCGTGCGCACGTCGAACATGGTCATGACGATCCCGCCGAGCTCGAGCGCCGGGTTGATGCCGGCCGTCTTGAGGCGCTCGACGTTGCGCAGGATCTGGCCGAGGCCCTCGAGGGCCATGTACTCGCACTGGAGCGTGATGAGAAGGTAGTCCGCGGCCGCCAGGCTGTTCATGGAGAGCAACCCGAGGGCCGGCGGGCAGTCGATGAGGATCACACGGAAGCCGCCCGAGGCGACGACGGGCGCAAGGACGCCCTTCAGCTTCATCAGGTAGTTCTCCATCTGCGAGAGCTCGATCTCGGCGGCCGCCAGGTCCTCCTCGCTCGGGATGATGGCTAGGTGCTCGTAGGCCGTCGGCGTGATGAGGGAGAGGGCGTCGCCCTCGCCGTGGAGCGCCGCGTAGAGGCTCCTGCCCTCCTGCTTCTCGATCCCGAGGGAGCTCGTCGCGTTCGCCTGCGGGTCGAGGTCGATCAGGAGGGTGTGGATCTTCCTCTGCGCAAGCCCGGCCGCGAGGTTTACCGCCGTCGTGGTCTTGCCGACGCCGCCCTTCTGGTTGGCGATGGTGAAGATGGTGGTGGCCATTTAGGGTGATTCTCGTTTTTCAAATGCCGCGGCGTCAATTCCCGGCGCAAAGCGTTCGGTCTTGACCGCCAACCGCTGATGTCTGGCATCTGAGCCGTGGACCGATCCAAGAACCTCTCCGCAAAGCCGATTCCCGCCCGGGAGCGCCTCATCCTCGCCCTGGACGTCCCGTCGCTCGACGAGGGCAAGCGGTGGGTCGACCGGCTCGGGGACTCGGTGCAGTTCTACAAGCTCGGGCTCCAGTTCCTCATGACCGGAGGGTACTTCGACATGGTCGAATGGCTCGACGCACAGGGCAAGAAGGTGTTCGCCGACGTCAAGTTCTTCGACGTCCCGGAGACCGTGAAGCTCGCCGTGGAGCAGCTGCAGCACCGCAAGGTGGCCTTCGCGACCGTCCACGGAAACGACCCGATGATCGAGGCCGCGGTGTCGGCGAAGGGCAGCGTGAAGATCCTCGCCGTCACCGTCCTGACGAGCCTGGACCGCGGCGACCTGGACGACCTCGGCTTCCAATGCGACCCGGAGGAGCTCGTGCTGTCGAGGGCCAGGCGGGCCCTCAAGCTGGGGTGCGACGGCGTGATCTCGTCGGGCCTCGAGGCCGCGCGCCTGCGCGGCGAGCTCGGGGCCGGCTTCCTGATCGTCAGCCCGGGCATAAGGCCCGTTGAGAACCGGCCCTCCGACGACCAGAAGAGGACGGTGGACGTGGAGGACGCGTTCCTGCGGGGTGCCGACTACATCGTCGTGGGCCGTCCCATCCGCCAGGCGGCCGACCCCCGCGCCAAGGCCGAGGAGATCCAGGCCAAGATCGCGGGGCTGTTCGGGGGCGTGAGCCCATGAGGACGGTCCGGTTGCTCCTGGCGTGCGCGGCGGCGGCCTGCGCGGCGCGGGGAGGGGGCCCGCCGGCGGCCCCAAGGGTCCTTCCCGGGCTGCGCGACGACGGGTACACGCTGCTGCACAGCCAGTGGCCGATCCACCCGGTGGGCGACCAGGTCGCCCTGGGAGACTTTCCCGTGGGCATGGCGATCGATCCCCGGGGCAGGCTCGCCGCCGTCCTGCACGCGGGCCACGGGAGGCACGAGGTCGTGCTCGTCGACATCGCCTCCCAGAGGGTCGTTTCCGCCGCGCCCCTGAACGAGGCGTTCTGCGGCGTCGCCTTCTCGTCGGACGGGAGAACCCTTGTCTGCAGCGGCGCCAGCGACGGTGTGCTCCATGTCTTCAAGGTGTCGGCCGGCCGGCTCGCAGCGAGGGGGGATGTCAGGGTCGCGGACAAGGCGGGCAGCAGCGTCGTCGCCGGGTTCGCGCTTTCCCGGGACGCCCGTTCGGCGCTGGTCGCGCTCGCCTTTGACAGCCGCGTAGTCCGGGTGAGCCTCGCAACCGGCGCCCGCGCCTGGACCGCGTACGTGGGGGGCGGCGGGAAGGCCCCCGTGCGCCAGTCCGCCAGCGCCGCGGAGCCCAACGACGTCCTGGCCGGCCGGGAGCTCGTCTCGGATGCCGACCCCCTGAACGTGGTCTGGGACGAGCCCCGCGCCCGGGCGTACGCCAGCCTCTGGGGCGAGTCGAGCGTCGCGGTCATCGACGCGTCGGACGGCCGGGTCGTCGGGCGGTGGCCGACGGGGCTCCACCCCAACGAGATGGTGCTTTCGCGCGACGGGCGCCTGTTCGTCGCGAACGGCGGGCTCAACACGGTGACCGTGCTCGACACGGGCGACGGGCACGCCACCGAGGTCCTCTCCTCCTCGTTCATGCCCGGCGACCTGCCGGGCTCGACCCCCGACAGCCTCGCGCTTTCCCCGGACGGCGGGACGCTCTACGTCGCCAACGCCTACACGAACACGGTCGCCGTGTTCGATGTCAGCGTGCGCGGCGGCGGCCGCCCGCTCGGGTTCATCCCGACCGGCTGGTTCCCCACGGCGGTGCGGCTTGCGCCCGACGGGAGGAGGCTGCTTGTGGTGAGCGCGCGGGGGCTCGCCCCGAAGGCTAACCCGGGGATGGGGGCGGACCGCCAGAGGATCGACGAGCTCTACGCGGGGTCCCTTGGGGTGATCGCGCTTCCCCGCGGCGGCGGCTATGCGCGGGCGCTGGCGGAGTGGACGCGGATCGCGCAGCGGTGCAGGCCGGCCCCGCCCGGGAAGGCGGCCCCCGGGGGCCCGATTCCGGCGCGCCCCGGCGATCCCTCGCCGATCCGGTACGTGGTCTACGTCATCAAGGAGAACCGGACGTACGACCAGGTCTTCGGGGACCTCCGCCAGGGAAACGGGGACCCCTCGCTCTGCCTCTTCCCCGAGCGCAATACCCCGAACATCCATGCGATCGCCCGGCAGTTCGTGCTGCTCGACAATTTCTACGCCAACGCGGAGGTCAGCGCGAGCGGCCACGAATGGAGCACGGCGGGCTACGCCGCCGAATTCGTGGAGAAATCGTGGCCCGTGAACTACGGACACCTCGACGAGGGCTCGCATGTCCCGTATCCGGCCGAGGGCCACTATGCCGCCGCTCTGCCCGCCCTCGGGTATCTCTGGGACCGGGCGGCCGCCGCCGGGGTGACCTACCGGAGCTACGGGGAGTTCACCGAGAACCCGGAGAAGGCCGGCGACACCGCGTGGAGCAACATGCCCGCGCTGCGGGGCCACCTGGACCCGGACTACCGCGGCTGGGACCTGAAGTACCACGACCGCGACCGCGCGGACGAGTTCATCGCGCAGCTGCGCCGGTTCGAGGCCTCGGGCGAGATGCCAAGGCTCCAGATCGTCCGGCTTCCCCAGGACCACACCGCGGGAGCCACGGCGGGGGACTGGACCCCCGAGGCGATGGTCGCCGACAACGACCTCGGCGTCGGGCGGGTGGTCGAGGCGCTCAGCCGGTCGAGGTTCTGGCGCCAGACCGTCGTCTTCGTCGTGGAGGACGACGCCCAGAGCGGCCCCGACCACGTGGACGCGCACCGGACCGAGGCGCTGGTCGCCGGGCCGTTCGTCCGGCGCGGCGCGGTCGACTCCACCCCCTACACCACGTGCTCGATGCTGCGCACGATCGAGCTGATCCTCGGCCTGGAGCCCATGTCCCAGTTTGACGCCGCGGCGGCCCCGATGAGGGCCAGCTTCCAGGACGAGCCCGACGCCTCGCCGTTCCGGGCGCTGGAGGAGGCGGTCGACATCGAGGGCCGCAACCCGAGGAAGGGGCCGCTGGCCGAGGCCTCCTCCCGCTTCGACTTCTCGCGCGAGGACCTGGTCGAGGACCAGGCCTTCAACCGCGTGATCTGGGAGGCCGTTCGCGGCGGCGCCCGCATGCCCGCCCCCGTCCACGCCGCATTCGTCCGCCAGCTGCCCGGCACGGACAGGGACTGAGCGCGGGCCGGCCGCGCAGGGCCTACTGGTAGGGGATGGGGTTGATCCCCTGCTGGCGGCAGACCGCTATGTCGACGACGGCATACTGCGGCGACCCGAGGTAGGGCAGCGTTGTCTGGAGCTCCCGGGCGCCCTCGGACATCGCCGAGGCAAAGGGGGCCGACCCGAGGTAGGTCGTCTCAAACGCGACGATTCGCCCCCCCTCGGCGGCGTCGTAGAATCCGGTGAAGCAGTGCCCGGGCTTGAACAGCAGCACCGGACGAAGCCCGATCCTCCTGAGGATGGACGCGAACAGGACCGAGGCGTCGACGCAGTTCGCGCCCTGGTCGTGCACCGTCTGGTCGAGGAACCGGACGTACTGGGTCGAGACGAGCGCGGACGTGCCGCTGTCGGTCGCCACGTTGACGTAGCTCAGGCCGCGCGCCGCGAGCGCGTCCCAGACCGCCTGGACCTGCAGCATCGTCAGCTGGAGGCCGTACTGGTAGCCGCCGAACCCGCGCACGGACCCGTTGGAGATCGCCTCCTGCAGGAGGGCGTTGATCCAGGGATGGTCCTCGTTGACGTAGGCCGCGAAGCACACGGTCGTGTCCAGCCACTGCCCGGTCGAGGCGACGAACAGGCGCGTGACGGCCTCGTTGACCGAGTGGACGGTGCAGACCAGGGCCGCCTCGGCCTGGGACCTCCCGTCGACCAGGAGCGTGGCGACGAAGGATTGCGGGCCCAGCTGGGTCGTGCGCCTGAGGGTGTCGTAGTTCCACGGCAGCTCGGGATTGAGCGTGGCCGAGCCGGCCGGGGCGTTGAAGCCGACCTGCAGGGGCTGCAGGAAGAGCCCCGAGTCGATCCTCAGCTGGAGCGACCCGGCCGCGGGCAGGTTGCGCAGGGAGACCGTCAGGCAGCGGGCGTACTCGGGATAGGACACCCCGAACGAAAGCATGAGGGACGGATAGATGTTGTTCTGGAACGACCCGGTCATCTCGCAGACGGGGGCCGGCGCGGCGGGCTGCGCGGACGCGGCCCGCGGCGCCGCGGGAGCCTGGGCGGGCTGGGCCAGGACGGGTGGCGGCTGGGCCGGCCTGGGCCCACTCGTGGCGTCCTCTATGTACATCCCGAGCCGGACGCCGAGGGACACAAGCAGGAGCGGCACGATCCCGTAGCAGGTGATCGCGCTAAGGGGTCTTCGCGCGGAATTGCGTGTTCGGGGAGCTGGCACTTGGGCTGTAGAGGATACGACGGGCGGAGCCGGAATAAAGTTTCTTTCTTGCGTGCGCAACCCGGCGACATCAAAGCGCGTCTTGCAAATCGCATGCCCGCCAAGCGCACAACCGCCCTAGCCGCCCTCGCTGGCCTCCTCTTCCTGGCGGGCTGCTCGCAGGTTTCCACGCGATCGCTTCCCAAGGCGGACATCGGCGGCCAGAAGCACATCTTTGTGGAGCGCCGGCTTGCGGACAACTACGGCGTCTCCGAGGAGATCGCCCGGCAGCTCCGGGCGATGGGGTACGACGCGTCCGCGGGCGCGCTGACGATGATGCCCCCCGGGACGGACCTCGTCGTCTCCTACGACGACATGTGGACGTGGGACTTCACCACCTACATGATCGAGATCGACCTGCAGGTCAGGTCCGCCCGCACGGACAAGATCCTCGCGGTCGGCCATTATTTCGGGCCGCACGCGGTGTTCGGGCACGCCCCGCCCGAGATGATCCACGAACTGCTCGCGAAGCTGTTCAAGCGCGCGTGACCCGCGCGGCCAGGGTGCCCCGGGGCGGCCCGCGGCCGGCGGCGGGGAGGCCTTGTCGTTGCGGCGGCTGGAATAAACGCGAATCTGGGCTACTCTAACGGGCAGTGAAGCTACTCGTACCCGCGATCCTAGTGCTGGCCGTCTCAGCGACGCTGCTGGCCGACACCGAAATGAAATCCTCGAATCCCCCCGGTTCCGCGGCCAAGGGCGCCGCGTGCGCAGTCGACGCCTCGAGGTCCGCCTGCGGCCTTCCCTCCAGCGTCGTCATCGACATGTCAAAGGCCACCGTGAGGCGCACGGACGCGGAATGGCGGGCGCTCCTCACGCCGGACCAGTACCGCGTCGCGCGGCAGCAGGGGACGGAGCGCGCCTTCCAAAACCCGTACTGGGACAACCACGAGGACGGCGTGTACTTCTCGGTCTGCAGCGACACGCCGCTGTTCGACAGCCGGGACAAGTTCGACAGCGGCACCGGCTGGCCGAGCTTCACGAAGCCGATCGAGCCGCTCTTTGTCGGGGTCCAGTCGGACACGTCCGTGGGGATGGTCCGCGACGAGGTGCACTGCGCGACCGACGGGGCGCACCTCGGCCACGTCTTCGACGACGGCCCCCCGCCGACCGGCATGCGCTACTGCATAAACTCGGCCTCGCTCCGTTTCATGCCCCGCAAGCAGTACGACGCCTGGGTGGCCTCCCGCGCGGCGCCCGTCCCGTCGAAGTGACGGCCCCGGCGCCCCCCCGAATCTCCGTGCCACGTTCCCGCCAGCTCCTTCCACTCCTCATCCTCATCTCAATGACGACGCTCGCAGACACGGCCAGGGCGGATTCCGTCGTGCTCGGCGGCGGGTGCTTCTGGTGCCTTGACGCCTCCTACAAGCTGCTTCCCGGCGTGACCCGCGTCACGTGCGGGTATTCGGGCGGCACCCTCGCGAACCCGAGCTACGAGCAGGTGTGCACGGAGGAGACCGGCCACGCGGAGGTCGTGAAGATCGACTACGATCCGTCCGTCGTGCCGCTGGACCGGATCCTCGGCTACTTCTGGCAGGTGCACGATCCGACCCAGGTGGGAGGCCAGGGCCACGACATGGGGAGCCAGTACCGCTCGATCATCCTCTATTCCGACGCGGCGCAGAAGGCCGCGGCCGAGAAGTCGCGCGCCGAGGCGCAGAAATCCCGCGGCGAGCCCATCACGACCGAGATCGTGCCGCTGGCGAAGTTCTGGCCGGCCGAGGCCTACCACCAGGACTATTTCGCGAAGCATCCGGACGAGGGCTACTGCTCGGTCGTGATCCGCCCGAAGGTCGAGAAGCTCAAGCACCTGCTCGGCGGCGGGAAATAGGGCGGGGAGCCCGGCGCGGCGGCGGCCCCGCCGCGCGGCGTTCCCACTTTGCGTTTGCGAGCCGTAGGCGCCGATCCCAGATTCCGTCAATGTTGGGATGGTTGGGCGACCTCGGCCGGCTCATCTGGGGGCTATTGTACTGGAATCTGCGCAAGGCGCTATTCCGAATCCGGGGTGCGTCCGGCCGGGCACCCTGCCAGCACCCGAGCGACTCCGGGCGCGGCGGTACGACCGGCTGCGAGGCGTGCGTCGGATGGCGCGACACGGAGCGGTTCCGCCGGCTGTGCCCCCTGCTGGCGACGGCCGCCGACGGAAGGCGGGTCTGCTCGGTCGACGCGGCCGACGTGCGCCCGTTCTGGGGCAGGGCCGTCCTCTTCTTCGGAGGGTCGGCCGCCGCCGTCGTGCTGCTCGCGGTGCTCTCCCTCTTCTCGGCGTTCTGGGCGATCGGGTACCGGGTGCCGCTCAGCGTCGTCGCGTGGCCGCCGGCCTGGCACCGGATCAGGCTGGCGCGCGCGGACTACTTCTACCGCATGGCGCTCCGGACCATCAGGGAGGGCGACGTGCGACGGAGCTATCTTGCCCTGGGCCAGGCCTACGCGCTGGACCCGGAGAACATCAACGCGGCCCTGCTGCTGGCCCAGTACACCCAGATCGCGAACCCGGACTACTCAGACTCGATATACTCGCGGCTGGTGCTCGGGCACCGCGGGAGCTTCGAGGACACGGCACAGCTCTGGCTCCGCGCGCTCCTTTCCAGGGGTGACTTCGCCTCGGTGGGCGGCCTTTCGGCAAGGATGATCAGGGAGGGAGCCAGGCATGTCCCCGCATGGACGCAGGCCCTCCTCTTCGCCGAGATGATGAGCGGCGACCCTGCCGAGCTGGACCGCGTGCTCGCGGGCCCGGGAGGGGTTCCCGCCGAGGCCCGCTCCGTGCTGTCGCTCGCCCGGAGCATCCGGGGGTCGCCCGCAGGGGAGCGCGCGAGGGTCCTAGCGCTCTACATGGGCGGCGCCACGACCACCTTTGAGGTCTACTATTCGCTCAGGGGCCTTGCCGGCGCCGGACGCGCCGCGGACGTTGTGGCGTTCCTGGAGGGCAAGTCGGGCACGGCGCTCGACCCGTATGACCGCGAGCTGATCAAGCTCGAGGCGTATTCCGCCCTGGGCTGGAGCGTGCTGGTGCGCAGGGAGATAGAGTTCCTGCTGGACCAGGGCGCCTCGGTCCCGGCCGTGACGCTGCTGTCGGGGCACCTCGTGGAGCATCCCGATGCCGGGAATGCCGGCCGAGTCTTCGAGCTGCTCGACCAAAAACCCATGCCCGCCACGGCCGACAATGTCGGGGCGCACGCGGCGCTCATGTGCATGGCCGGCGTGAACGGACTGGGCGCGCGCATGAGGCAGGAGGCCGACAGTCTGGGCAGGATCGTGGGGGGAGGCTTCCCGAGCAGGGGCCACATCCAGGATTTCTTCGAGGACCGGTCGGCCTCCAAGAACCCGGCGGCGATACTGCCGGCGCTTCCCGAGCTGCCCCTAGAGATGTTGTATGCTCTGAACGCGCACTATCGGGCGCCGGCGGCCCCCTCCGCGACTCGCGCCGCGAAAGCCGGCGGCGGGGGAACCCCATATTAGGGGATCGGGCCCGGCGGGCGTGCCCGCGGCGGGCGCCCCTCAGCGCTCGTGCCCGTAGGGGTCGACCTGGTTCTCTATCGCGCGCTGGCGGCGCTCGATGTTGGCCACCACATACCGCTCGTTGAGCTCGTTGAGGACCTCGTCCACGTCGCGCTCCTGCACGTAGTGGGCGAGCGCGTGCGCCCTGAGGACCTCCCAGTAGCTCTCCAGCTCCTGGGTCTCGATGACGCCGAGCGACTCGACGGCGGCGGCCGCGCTCGCGTGGAATTCGGTGAGCCTCTTGGCGACGACGGCGCGCGCGTCGGCCTCCATCTCCTGGGCCGCCGGCAGCGCGTCCCTGTCGT
>Ga0265318_10001671_pt1 | contig 12762 bp, 15 predicted proteins | sample 4821metaG_FD_192431 | JGI IMG/M metagenome (GOLD analysis project Ga0265318, IMG submission 192431) | Rhizosphere microbial communities from Carex aquatilis grown in University of Washington, Seatle, WA, United States - 4-8-21 metaG | ecosystem: Host-associated > Plants > Roots > Rhizosphere >... | reverse complement strand
GATCGACGATGTCCGGATCGCCGCTTCGAGTGTCATCGAAGACGGCCATGTAGACCTCGGGCGTCACTGTGTTTCGCAGTGAGTCCGCGTCGATCAGGGGGGCGAGCATGATTAGGCGACCTTGCTAGTGGCGTCCTCGACTAATTCGAGAGTGGCGTCGACATGAGAGTGAGGCAGCGGGTCAATGCCGCCGCTTGCGCTCTGGTAGCTGTCGAAACACCGGTTTTTGATGTGCTTCTCGTAGTACTTGCGCGGCACCTCGATGATTTCGCCGACGCGCGCGAATACATCGTTGTCGCCTTCTTCGTCACCGCGAGCTTTGAGATAGCTGCCAGAAATTACACGGCACTTTACCATCTCAACCTTTTTGGGTTGCGTCGGCTGTGACTGCGTTTGCGGCTGCTGGTTGTTCTGTTGATTCTGAGCTTGATTGGGATTTGACATTTTTACCTCGATAGATGTCAGGTGATGAGCGGCCGAATCGTTACCAACTCGGCCGCGCTACTGTCACTGATAGGCGTTAATCAGAAGTCCGCCGATGTACTTCGACGTCAGAACCTCTGCGTCCCAGTGATAGACGACGATCTTGTTTCCGCCGGCAAGGCCACGGTCTTGCAAGAAGAACTTGCGGACCACGAAGCCGCCGCTGCTGGTGCCGTCGGGCGCCGGTGGGTTACCCCAGCGGAACGTGTAGGACGTCGCAACGTCTTGCTGCGAAGTCGGAGGCATCTCGGGAGGATTGCGGAACAAAACCGCATCATTGCCCCAGACGAAGTCGAGTGTGCCATCAGATTTGATGTACCGCATTTCACAGATGAAGAACGGGGGCAAGCGAAGCGTCGCGCGAATCGCGTCAGCCGACGGGATGCCGTCTTGGCTGCCGTTGTAGACGTAGTAGCTTCGGACTGCGTTGTTGCGCGTGAAACCACGGTAGGTCTTGCCTGACAGCCCGATGCCAGTGACTTCGCCGCTCGAGAGGTCTTGAAGACCGTGGATGTCTTTGATTGGGTCGGAGCTCGCGCCACCGTTCCACTGAAAACCTGCGCCAAGCGTGATGGCTTGACCGGAGTTCCAGCTGCCTGACGTGCGGACGACTGCCGCGACGCGAATCTCGCGTTCGATCTTGAGCGCATCAACGAGACGCCGAGTCGTTGCCTGTTCGATTCTCAGAGGCGCGTCAGCATTCGACGTGACCTCGGTCTGCACGAATCCCGCGAGCCCTCGAGCGACGCACTTGTAAGTGCTGTTCGAAAGGCGAGGCGAAATCTCATAGACGCCACCACCGGCCGCGCCGTTTATGGGTGCCGCGCGCTGGAAAGCGTCGTTGCGATCGAACGTCCAAAATGCGTTCGTGTCCTTCTCGACGATGAGAGGCGGTGAAATCATGTCCGCCATCGGCGTGAAGTTCGTGTAACCAGCCGCATAATTCGGCATAGTCGCCGCAATGTGAACGTCTGAGGGTCCGAGGTCCAACAGCAACGGGGCATCGCTGCCACCGGTGCGCGCTGACAGGAACTGCGCAGCAAGTCGAGGATTGACCTGGCTGATTGAATTCGCCGACAGCTCTAGGTCGTAGTCGTGAGCGAAGTCCGCCAGAAGCGCGGTGGATTCGTCGTCGCGGAACTCGACCTTTGCGATCGAGTTGCCGTGTGCGTCAAACAAATGACCCGTCTGATCGTCGAGCGTCTGAAATGCGCCCGCGCCTTGGCTGATGCCTTCGACCGTCTTGATGTCTCTTACTTGGATAAACATGGTTGTTTCCCTTGATTCTTTCTTCGCGAATTACGCGGATTAGGCGGTAACGCCCGGCAAGAGATAGACAGGTATCTCGTCCGTATCGGCACCGGTTGTTAGCGCAACGCCCAAGTAGGGACTTGTAGCTGTATAGGTGGCGACAGCGCCGGCGACTGATCCCGACGTGCCAACGAATGTATTCGCCGTAACGGCGCCTTGGCATGTTACAAGCGCGATTTCTCCGGCTCCAAACAGCCTGCCAGTCTTCTTGGCTGGTATAATTTCCCGAGTCACAAACACCGCAACCAATCCAGCCGTGGCCGCAGGAAGCGTTACGGAAAACATGTTCTTGTTTGCTGTCGTGCTGTTGTCGATTAGGTTGCCGGTGTCAATAACAACGACGGTGTGGGCTGGAATATCCGTGGTTCCAGCGTTGTATCCGGTGGGCTCTTGGCCATTCGTCGGCAAAGACGCCATTTGCATATATGCGGTTCCCATGATTCTAGGCTCCTATGTGTGTAAATAGTGTGAAGAGCCTGTTAGTGGGCCCGTTGGGTTTCGCGAACGCGGTTGATGATTGCCATTGCCTTGTTCTGGGCATTGGCAAGTGAGAGCTTCTCGGTGCTCATGAGGTGACGGGTGAGTTCGCGCGCTGACATCGTGGTGACGTCTGGGCCATCGACGGGAGCGTCGGCTTGGACTCGCGCGTTGCGACTCGTTCCGTTTTGGCTGCGCCCATCGCTCGTGAGAAAGGTGAGCAGCGTTCGCTGAGGCGCTGGGAGATTCGGAAACATCTCCTCGAAGCCGGCAGAGTCGGCCTTGAGCAGGGTGAGCAGGGTTTTCTTGCTCGCAGGAGTAAGCCCCTTCTTTTCCTTGTAGGTATCAAACGCGACGTCTACTCGGGCATTGAGAGCCAAAAGCTCGTGCTGTTCGATCTTCGCGGACAGCTGCGAGTTGGCCGCAACGGCTGCGTCGAAATCGACCTTGAGCTGATTGCGCTCGGCGGTCATCAGTTGCAGTTCGGATTCCAGTTGTTCAATTGACTTGACGGGTGCGGCCATTTCCGGGCCTCCTTTATCGTTGAGGGTGGAGGCGGGCGGATTTGCCTCCGCTGAATTGTTGAGAACGGGAGCGGGCGAATCTTCGCCAGCGTCGCCGCCGTGGTCTTCGATGATGTGCTTATCCATCGCGGCATCAATTAGGTCTTCGACGACGTCAAAAACTTCGTCCCATGACATGCCGGCGTGAGCGTTGACGAGCGAGCGAAGCGGGAGCGCGTAGTCTGATAGCGCTAACCCGTTTACCGTCTTCGTGTGGTCGCCTTCCGCGGCGTCCATGTGCTCACGAAGCTTGTCGAGGTGGTCCGACATCTCGGTCGGGGTCGCGAGGTCGTGCAGACGAAGCGCCGACTTGATGCGCGGCATGTACTCGTTTACCGAGTAGCAACACGTCGAAGCGCTGAGGTTCGTCGGCTCCTCGAATGTTAGGCTACAGTAGGTAGCGGCAGCATCGGCCCCGATACTTGCGACGAGCGGCGCCATGCCGGTGAGAAACGGGCAGTTGGTGAGAGCGATCGACGAGATGACGGCGCCGATAGGCTTGCCAGACTCGCGATCCTTTTGATTCCAGCGAATCGCAGGGCTTACGCCTTGGTACTGGTCGTTTTGGATGTAGTCGCGGGCTAGACCCTTCCACTCCGTGAGGGCGAAAAGCTGCCGACCGTTGTGCTTGAATTCGTACGCCCAGCCCTGGGCTGGTGTGCCTTCGACCGGAATATTCCCGGCGCTAGGCGGCATCTCAGATGCGTGCTCGAAATCGTACTGCACTCGGCCAATGTTCTGGCTCTTGAAGTTCTGGCATACTTCGTCGAAGATTTTCGAGTTGAGCTCGAACGATTTGCCATCTTTGAAGAAGCGGCCAGCCTTGGCAATCTGTACCCAGACGCGACCATCGGCGTCACCGGTGGATAATGCCGTCGTCTTATCGAGCGGCATCGACAGCAGCAACTTGCCGCCGTCGTCTTCGGTTCCGTCAGAGAAGAAAGCCGACATGTGTCGGATCTCCGTGCGTGTCCCGTCGGGATGAGTTGTCGTCATGCGTAGACCTCGACTGGCGCCGCGAAACGACGACCGTGCGGTGGCTTTCTTGTTGTATTCGGAGTCGATGCCGAATCGCTTCGCCGCTCGAGCAATGCGGGCACGAATCTTCGAATATTTGGGCTCATTCGCCTTGTTCTGCTCGAGGCGAGCGGAGGCATTGCGAACATGAGCCGCGTCTTGAATCGGGTAGCGTCGCCCCTCGGGATCGCCGAACTGGCTCGCGTTCATGCGCTTTCGCTGTGCCGCGCTAACGGTGAGTTCTGTGCCGGCCATGATTTGATCCCACGGTGACGACCCCGGGCGGTAACCCGCCTGCCCTCCCGAGACGTGAACGTCCGAGGGCCCGAGATCGAGAAGTTGCTTAGCCATTCGATAGCCCTGGGCTATTCGGGCGAACCTTCCCTGGCATGACGAGAATCTTCCAGGCCGTTACGGTGCCGGTCGTGCCGCCTACCGCCGATATGCGGAGGAACACATCTCGGCCACCAAAAACCTTCAACTCTTGGAAGTCGGCATTTGGGGATAGTGCGCCCGTGGTCAGGTTTGCGGCCGCGGCAGGCGTAACGCCTTCGGTGACGCCGCACTTGATACGGAACCAGCGTCCACCATCTGGAGCATCCGAGCTGTCTCTAAAGAGAGGCTCGATCGTAGCTGTCGGCGACGTGCCGCCTGTGATATCAATGCCCACGAAAATCGTGTCGTAGCCGTAGCAGTCGATCGCTGTCGCAACCGGATAGTTGGCGTCAACGAGTGACGCGTTATCCGCTGCAATGGCGGTCGCCGCAGAGCGAGCTACGAATGTGACGCCGCTCCGGAATCCGGTCGTGCGAGGGTCCGCCATGGCTTAGTTCGCCGACAAGATCGCTTGTATGTGCATTAGCGGAAGCTGCGTACCCGTCGAAGCCTTGGCGACGGCATAAGTCAGAACCCATCCGGCGCCGACGGTGCCGTTGGTAATTGCGCCGAAATCCACGGGCTTGAATGCGGTCCAGTTACCGGAGCCGCCGGTTATTTTGGTCGTCAGCGTCGCCACTGTGACCTGGTTCGCGCCGTTGGTGTCGCGCGCGTAAACCGTAATCGTTGCATAGACGGAATCAGACGCCGTAATCGCCGTCGCTCCCGTGACTTTGACAGCGGTTATGGTGCCGGCAACATATACGCGGCCTAGGAGAGTTTCGGCCGTGGTCGTCGAAGCCGCAGCGTCCGCGGAGATGTCGAGCTCGACAGAAACGTTGTTGGCCAAGTTCGCGAGGGTGCGAACCGCTTGATACGGAACGCTTAGCTGTGCTTCATTGGGCATGGCTGGTAGTCCTTAGTTTGTCGAATCGACCTTGGGCGCAGCCACGACGGGTGCCCCGTTGGTTTTGGAGTCTTTTGCGGCGCCGTTTTTCGGCGTCTCTTTTCCGGGCTCGCCTTCGTTGCCGTCGGGAGCCTCGGGGCCTTGAATCTTCACTGGCGGCTGAGGGATCTCGCGCGCGTCTTCCTCGTCGAGGAGAGTCACGCCAGAGCGCTCACCGAGGTCGTCCATGTCAACGCGCCGACCAAACTCGGGCATGTTCTTGGACGCTTCGCCGACCATCTTGAGCAGCGTTTGCGGGTCGGGGGCCTCGTCGATCACGAGGTTGTGACGCGGCATCAGCCGCCTGGGCGCATCCGGATAATTGAGTTGCGTCCAGATGCGAGCGACGTATTCCTCGAGCGTGTCACAGAGGCAACGCGACGAATATTTGAAAATCTTCTGCGTGTCCTTGGCGGCCTGCACGGCCGTTGCAAGGTTGCCATTCGCTCCGGGTTCGGTCGTGAACGACTGCCCGATGAGAGACTTGGCGTAGCCTCGAACGAGAAAACTTAGCCACTCGGTGGCGGACATGGCCGCCGCGTCTTTGAGAATCTCGACCTTCGTCGAATCCGGAAGCTGGCCAGAAAGAAGTCCGCCGGATGCCAGCGCCGTGCACACGGCTTGCAGCATCTGCTCGTCTTCGGGTGTCGCTATTGAGCGATCGGCTCCCGCGTCTAACCGTCGATTGAAGTAACCGAGAACACGCGGTTTGATGACGCGCTCAAAGTCTTGTGCCGTTGCCCGCATCAACATGCGCTTGAACAGCATGTTGTAGATAATGAACCGTCCCTCGCCGTCGCGAGTCGGGTAGTCACCGTTCAGAGCCGGCGTGTGGATGCAGAACTTGCCCGGGAATTGCGACACCCGAAGCCCGAAGACTCCGGTAGTCGGACCCATGTAATCCATGCCAGGCCCAACGAGGCCCTGGTCGTAGATGTACAGGTCCCAGCTTGACGGGTTCGGGTAGTTGAGTCGGCGACTGTGGATATTCGAGAGGCCGATCAGGTTCCAGTCGGAACTATTCTTGTCCCAAAGCAGTTCGCAGCCGCTTACGCCGTAGATGTCGCCCCAGAGCAGTTGCGCCGTCCGCTGCTGTAGCTTCGGAATCGCCTTGAATTGCTCGCCGTACCGCTGAGCAATCTCTTTCGCGAGGTCGAAGTCGACATCATCTTTGGGGATATCTGCCGGCAGCACCTCGTGGCGTCCACATGCGACGCCTAGAATTCTTGCCCGCACGGGGCCGCGAGCGTCGGGGTCTACCTCGAGTAGCTCGTTGAGCAGGTCAACGTATTGATAGCGCCAGCCTGAATTACAGAGGCGCATCGCCGACGAGACGTATTGCCCCGTCAGGTTCTGCCCGATTACGATCGGGAAGCGATCGATAACCGGAGGCCGCGCAATGATGTCTTGCGGTCGCTCGACTGGCATCGATGGCAAAACCACGGGCGACTTTGGAGCCGTGTCCGTGATGGCCTGGTCGATGTTCGTGATTTGCGACCTATTAGGTACTCGCGCCTTGGCTTTGTTTCGTCTGCTCATCTGCCAAGCGCTCGTTGAATTCGGTTGTCTGTCGGTGATTGGCCGCTATCAATTTCTCGAATGCGGAAAGCTCGGAGTCTTGTCCGCTGCCTGTCGCACCACCGAAGTTCGCTCCGGAGTTGTCGAGTTGGATGCAGGTGGAAGCGGTTAGGGCTCGCTCATCATGCGGGAGCCTCGGATTAACCGAAGTCGGCTGGTGAGGTATAGGACTGGATACAGTTTGCCGTTCCGACTCGGGATTTACCCTGTTTGACCGCAACATCTGGCAACAATTCCGTTATGGCGTACACGAGCCAATCAACGCGGTTAGGCGATGGCTCGCTGGAATCTTGTGGATTCCATTCGCACATCTCATCCTCGAGCTTTGGAAGAATGCCAACGTGGTGGACTTTCCCTTGCTCGTAGAGGGCCGAGACAGGCTCAGCCCGAAGCGCCTTGGATCGCTTAGCGTGAATCTTTTTGAATGGCACGTAAGGGCGCTGAGCTCTCACGTTCGATTCGACTAGGTCGCCGCCTTGGTTTACTTCGGCGACAATCAGATCGGCCTGCCATTTGTCGAACGTGTCGACTACCCGCTTGCCCCACGCGTTTGGGGTGGCGACAGGAACAAGAACATCCGGCACCGTGGCGTCGGCGAGCACATACACGTCGCCGTCTGCGCCGAGCCCGGCAACACCGATGCCGACGTCGTCAGAATCTGGATTTGATGAAACGGCCGGGTCAACAGCAACTACCACTCGAACAATGTCCGGGTAGTCTTTGACGCGAGCCGCCTCGATGAGCGCGTGATTCCAGAGCGCGCCCGGATTGTCGTCAAGAATCTCAGCGTTGAGTTCTTGGCGACCGAGTCTTGTCCCCTCGTACTTCGCGATAATCTTTGAGAAGAAGTTAGGAGCGAGGTTCGCCTGGTTGTCGTAAGTGCTGCCGCGCGTTACGTGGGTCGTCTTATCGGCAATCAATGCCTTGACTAGCGCATTGGGGCGCGGGGTCGTCGTGACTACTGCCTGCGGGTTCTTCCCGAGGCGTAGACCGAACATCGCTTGGTCCCACGACTCGGCGTAGCGCCAGGCCGCGAGCTCATCAGCCCAAAGCTTCTGGTGCTGCTTACCGCGGAGCCGTTCTGGCTCGTCAGCGGTGAATATTAGAGATTTGGAACCGTTCGGCCAAAGCAGCGAACGACTCGAAGACTTATAGATTGGCCGCTCATCATTCGGGCAGACGGCAAGAATGCCGCTCTCGCCTTCGATCATGATGTCGCGAGCGTCGTCAGCCGTTGCGCCGATTAGGTTGACGTAATTGAACGATTTGGCCCACTCGCGAACCGTTTCAGCGCCTGTGCGCGTCTTCCCGAATCCGCGTCCCGCTAGAATCAGCCATACGATCCAAGCTCCGACTGGAATTGATTGACTCGGTCTTCGCCAGAGTTCCCAGCAGTAGAGAGCGAGCTCGATCTCTTCAGGGCTCAGTTGACTCAGTAGTCTCTGTAGTTTCGACTTCGGAAGGCTCGCCAGTCGCGAGGCCAGAGAGTTTTGCAATGAGGCGAGCTCGAGCATCTTCGACCTGGACCGGTCCGCCTTCGGGTCCGCTGAGTTCAGATTTGATGGCAGCGTCTAGACCGAGTAGCTTTGCCCGTCGCTCGGATAGGCCCTTGAGTGAATTCAGAAGCGGTGCGATAGCGTCATCGCTGTGATGCGGCTCCGTTACTTCGCCTTCTACAGTTTCCGTAACCGGCTCAACCCTGAATGCCTCGAGACGCTCTGTCCCGATTCGGATCCACTCATCGAGGCGAGCTAGCTCAACCTCGCGGTGTCTCAGTGCCGCCGTCTTCGTCTCGTCTGCAACCTCTACACGGACCGCTTCAAGGTCACTGTGTATCGTCGCGGGGCTCACCTCGAGCTTTTCGGCTATGTCTCGAATCGACCAGGCCTTGACCCGGAGCTTCCAAACTTGCTTACGCCGTTCGGCAATCTTTGCGGGTTCGCTTGCTGGATGTGACATGTTCAGCGGCCATAACGTTTAGCGGCCGGTTGGTTGATTCTGCGGGTTGCTCGTTGACCGAACTGCTCTTATGCCCAATCGCCCACTGCTTTGGGCTGACGAGTCTCGGCTCGTTCCTGGGGCGCGGGTCAGTCGTAATCAAAGAAGTTGCCTAAGCCAGTTTAGCAGCGGGTTTCGGTATACCCTTCGCGGGTACGAGTAGAATCGGCCGATTGCTACTGCAGCCAAAACCGACGCGACATACACGATAGCGATAGAACTAGTCTGTGGCGTCACGTTGGGCTTCGAGCTTTCGGGTTTGGCGCTCAATGACCTGTTGGGCTATCGAGGCGGTCAGCCGTCTGCGTCTTGGCTTTGGGTACCAGTCGGCGCTGACCTCGAGAACGAGTCTTCGGGGTCTCGGCTTGGAATTGGCCACTGACGGCTGCATACGGGTATCGAGAGCGATAGACAGGGCTGCCGCTGGGTCTCAGTGGCTCCGTATAAGAGTGCGGGGTCGTGTCCCAAATGTCCCAAATATCATGGCTGAATTTGACGCTGTCGGCACGAAACGTGCGGGATGACGATTTTCTCAATTCTGCCAATTCGGGCCTGTAGAGAGGATACGTCAGATTCGAGGTAGCCAATCCGGCCAACTGCCTCGTCTATCTCGGTTGAGCGCCCATGTAGTATCTCGGCGAGTGCCATCAGGTTGACCGCTATGTTGCCCTCAGGGGCTCCCGTGGGTCGCGTTAGCACCCGGAGGCGCGGGTCCTGTTCGTGGCGCTCCCTGAGTACCCGGCGAGCGTGGCGACGGCTGCATTTCATGAGCACTGCGGCTTGGGCGATCGTGCACGTCAGGGAGTCGCTCATTTGGGCCTCCGAAACGACAGAACATTGAACCCCTCGGATCGCGACCATCCAAACGCCTCCCAGTCATCCGCGATTTGCCCAGCCGTTTGGTCAAGTATCGCCAAGTCTAGATTGTCGCCGCACTGCTCGTCGCCTTGTGGAATTGTCGATCCTTCAAACCTCCAGTTTTCCAGGCCGCTCATTTTGACCCCCGTTGGTCAACCTCTACCCGACATTGTCTCCACGCGTCGTGGGCAACCCGGCATGACTCGATGGCGGTTGCCAGTAGTCCTGAGCGCTTACGAGCGGCTTTCGCGTAGGCTTCCCAGCCCTGCGCGGCCGTTACCTTTTCGAGTTCCTTGTCGGGCTTGGGGCGCTTCGAGGCAATGAGCAGCACCACCCCAGCAATCTCACCAGCTGCCCCGTGTAGTCCCTTCTGGCTCTCGTCGACCGTGAATAAGTACCTGGCAAGCAAAACGTCGCGGTGCCTCACCTCGAGCAACTGCCATGCCTTCCGGCACCGACGGGCACGGGCGATCAATCCGGCGTCATGGCGTCTGCCAAATCCCAGGACGGCGTCCGAGTACGGCTCGACCTTGGCCACCCACACGCCCTTGGTGCCTACATTGTGGCCACCTACGCGCGCTTTGATCTCCGAGCCGCGCTCACCCATGACACACTGCGACTCGTTGAGCCACCACGCGAGCTCGTTGTCGTAGCCTCCGGGTTGCTCATTGCGGACGCGTCGCTGGCGTGGTTCGGCTATTGACAGATTTTCTTGCATAGGTCAGGCTTCCTTTCGATCGCACCTGACCTCTGCTCACCCGGAGCCCCAAGTTGTCCAAGCTTGGGGCTTTTCAATTACTGGGCAGCCTCTCCTTTCAAAATGTGCGACCTCACGGCGATCGGAGCGTCTTCTGGACCGCGCCAAAACGGCTCGATATGGATGAACTTGCGAAGCGACGATTGCGGGCCACATGGTTGATTCTTCCAGTGTCCTCTCACCAGACTCTGTAATGTAAGAGGCTTTCCTTTCCCTCCCAAGCTGGCTTGCTTGACTGCGCTCGAGCAGTCGATGACGACATCTCTGGATATTTGAAAATCCCAAGCATTCGGAATCTTCGAACGCCTACGGGCTCGAATGAAGTCTGCTCTATTTTGGACACGACGCTCGCGCTCGATTCTCGCTCGCTCGGCGCCTAACTCGATTAGTGTACCCATAACAAATCGCAATGACATGCGAGAGGTGCCCTCGACAGCTGTTTTGTCATAGTTGTGACGTTTCGGGTCAAAATCAACCATTTCTCCGAGAGGATTGCCCGGGCCGCCTTTGGCATGCTCAGATTGCCAAATCATTTCTTCGATCGAGCGAATCTTCAGCGGCGCCATTAATCCGGCCTCTTTGATGAATCGCCAAATAATCCAGCTAGCATGCGTAGAGTTGATACCCAAAGAAAGATGTTCGGTTTGATTTTGTGGGCTCTGGTATTGGACAAACATCGAGTCAACGAAAACCGGATCGGCCCATCCGTTTTCAGGTGTAAATTCATGGTCAACTAGGGTGTTATTTGGCAAAACAAACAATGCCGTTTCCCATGGGGCAATCTCTTCCGGAACCACATTCTGCGGAACCTTGGTCACCATGAACGACGCCGCAAGTTTCTCGCTCATCCGCACAGTAGGGAAGCCGCATCGTGCCCATTCTTTTGTCACTCTAAGCGTTGTCCCCATCTGCATAACCCCGCTCTCGTCAAAATACCCTTCGCGTTCCGAGCGCAGCGCTGCCCGTACAAGAATCTCCTCGGCGCCACCTTCGCGCAGGGCGCGCTGTCCAAGGGCGCGCAACATTTCAAGCGTCCATTCGGCTTTGCTCATATCCAATCGACTCCCGGCTCCTCGCCATACTTTTCTCGATAGCGGACAGCGGCGAATCCGTCTCGCATTCGATGCTTCCGAACCGTCTCAAGCGTTCGACTGTAGAACTCGCGCCGCTCGGCCATGTCTACGGGATAAACTATAGCAGATTTTGGGAGTTCTGCGCGCCCAGCGCCCGGGTGAGCCACGACCAGATCCATCCCGACAACCTTCTGCTCAAACGCGGGAGCTCCGTGTCCTTCGCGCTCTTGCGTGTCTCCTGATATTGGCCGCTCCCCGAGCGAGTACTCACGATCGATAATTGGCAACCCGTGCTTTCGGCTTGTGCCCGTAAGGTCAATCAAGATCGCGTCTGGTTTATCCTTGGATGGGCGCAACACGCGGCCGACTGCCTGAAGGTAGCTGCCGACATGCCCGAATGCGCGAGCCAGAATGCAGCACCTGGATTGTGGCACATCAACGCCTTCGGTTAGCGCGTAGACGTTCGTTAGAATCTTTACGTGACCAGCGCGGAACGCGTCGAGGATTTCAGTTCGCTCACGAGTCGGCGTATTGTATTCGATCGTCTTCGCAATGACGCCTAGCCCACGGAATCGAGCCGACAACTCGTCGGCGATGTGCACGCGACCACAGAACACGAATGCTTGCGAGCCCTCAGAATGCTTCACCCATGCATCCACCGGATCCATCGCCAGGTCGTTACCCAGGTTCTTCGGTGGTTGATACGCGCGGACGGTCACGAGATGGCCATCGCGAATCAACTCTGAATAGTTTGCCGCAACAACAAGCTCTTCAAAGATGTCGCCCAATGGTTCACCGTCGGCGCGTTCAGGGGTTGCGGTGAGCCCTAGAATCTTGGCGTTCGGATATGCCTCGGCCAACGCCCGCCAGTCGTCGGCCATGTAGTGATGCGCCTCGTCGAGCACAAGAACATCAGCTGCCGGACGAGACCCGCGAGCTAGTAGCGTTTGAACCGTGCCAATCTGAATCTTAGCCTTTGGGCTCGGGTAGTATCCCGGAGCAATCACGCCGCCGCCGAGTCGTTTGCTGGTTTGCTCAACGAGCTCACGCCGATGAGCTACCCATAACGTCCGCTTGCCGTGAATCAGCGCCTGACCCAGCACGGTCTTGCCAGCTCCTGTCGGCGCAACCAGAAGCACGGAACGCGAGCGTTTCCATGCCTCCGTCACTTTATCGACTGCTGATTGTTGGTACGGCCTTAGATTCATTCCTATTCCTCCGCTCCCCCGTTAGCCGCGGGGTTTTCGGTTTAATCCTTGTCCTTATGCTTCTCGTAGTATCCAAGCATCGGTTCAAGCGGAATGTAGCCGCTGATTAGACCCGGAT
>Ga0265318_10001668_pt1 | contig 12769 bp, 10 predicted proteins | sample 4821metaG_FD_192431 | JGI IMG/M metagenome (GOLD analysis project Ga0265318, IMG submission 192431) | Rhizosphere microbial communities from Carex aquatilis grown in University of Washington, Seatle, WA, United States - 4-8-21 metaG | ecosystem: Host-associated > Plants > Roots > Rhizosphere >... | reverse complement strand
CAACGGCAGCATCGGCCTGAACGGGGACGGAGCCACCATCCCAACCGCGGTTGACGCCTTCATCAACTTCAGCCCCGAGGGGGACCAGTTCAAGAGCAAACGCGTCGCCGCCCGCCTGGTCTTCAAGCCCAGTTCGGACGGGGGCTTGGCTTTCGGCGTGGCGGGAGTCCTCAGCGAGTACGGCGTCAACGCCTCCCCGGATTTGATCGCGGCCAACAGCCCGCTGATTTTCGCCGACCTGGCCCAGCTGCTGCTGGAAGCGGAAGTGATCTACACCGACGACAAGTTCGAGTTCCTGAGCGAGTTCTATAACTTCGACAACGCCATCGGGGGCGGCACCACGGTGGGAAGTTCCAACAACACGGCCTTCTATATACAAGCCGGCTACCAGGTCTCCCCGGAGGTCAAACCCTATGTCCGCGTGGAAAACCTGTATCTGGACGGCACCGACCCTTACTTCAACGCCCTGCTTTGGTCCAACAAGACGGTTTGGATGGCGGGGGTGAGGTTTGAGCTGGTCCCCATCGCCTCTTCCTGGAAGATCGAGGCCCGCTCCATCAACGACAGCGGCGTCGCTTCCACCGAACTGGCTACCGCTTGGGGCTTCGGGTTTTAAGTCGATTCTCTTCCCCTCCCTCTCCCCTGGAGGGAGGCGGATCAAGGGTGAGGGGGAATTTAAAGGATGTTGAGGTTGGTTGAAATGTTTAGAGTCATAAGGAGCCTGTATATGAAGAACTTCCAAAAAATGACAGCCTTATTCGGGGTGATCGTTATTCTCTTCGGCCTCCATACTCCCCCCTCGGCCGCGGCCAAGGGCGATAAACTGGCCGTCGTCGTCAAGGCCGACGGGGCCCTCACAGGCCTGGGGCTCAAGGAAATCCGGGCCATCTACACGGGCGAGAAGCTTTACGAGGGCTCCAACAAGATCGAGCCCCTGGTCAACGGCGACGAGGCTGTGTCAGGCTCCTTCTTCAAGCTGGTCCTGGCCAAGAACAAGGCCCAATACAAGAAGATCTGGAACAGCAAGGCCTTCGTGGACGCCATTGCGGCCCCGGCGGTCCTTCCCGATTCCACCGACGTGCTCCGGGCCGTCAATAAGAGCGACGGCGCCATCGGCTTCGTGATGGAGAGCGATATTTCCGCCGCCCAGAGGAAATACGTCAAGGTCATCTACCTGGCGGAGTAACATCCGGATTTCACCACGGGGTGGACAGGGTCCACCGGGTAAACCTTAACTTCTTCCGGCAAAACCTATTCACCACAGGCCCCTAACGGGGCCACAGAGGCACAGGTAGGCCAAGAGAATCAATCGGAATTAAATCGGGACAAAATATTTTATTCATTTCCTTCTGAATTCTTCCCCTTCATTGACGGCTATTATTTCCCGGCGTTCATTTTGGTCGTCATTCCCATCTTAACCGTGCCTCTGTGGCCCTGTTAGGGGCCTGTGGGCCGCCCTTCTATTGAAATATTAAAACGAGGGCGGTACTACCCCCGATGAATCGAATGATGATTCAGGGGGTGGTAAATAGGTTCTTCCGTTAGCCTCCAATGGTTTTTCCCGAAATAAAAAGGCCCTCCCCCCGGAAGGGGAAGGGCCTACCCTCGAGCAGTCCGCCTAAGACCTGACGAAACCCCCGGCGGCTGCGTCCCGAACGATTTCAGCGATCACCCTCAATCCACCCTTTTCATCCGGACCCCGAAGTCCACGTTGTTCTTCACCCACTTCATGAAGAGTTCCTGCTTTTCCATGGGGTCATTGGGGATGAAGAGCTTCGGGTCCTTCCAGGTTTCCATCACCGGCGCCTCCTGGGTCCAAACCTTGACCCTGCGCCTCGACACCTGGCTTTCCCACTTCTTCCCCACCGAGGGATCGGTGTAAAGCAGCCTCAGGGTGACGTTGCGGGAGAGCTTTTCCATGGAGGACAAGTCGATGCCCCGGTAGTCGTGGCGCCCGTGCCGCCCCGGCAGGTCCAGCACCCCGTCGCTGAGCATGACCACCGAGAGGGGCTTCATCACCATCTTTCGGTCCTTGACCATTTCCGCGACCTTGTCGAAGAAGGCGTTGTAGTCGGTGAAGCGGTCCTTCCGCGACTTGGGGAACATTTCCCGGAGCTTGGCCTCGATCTCCTCCGGCGTCTTGTTCTGGAAGGTCTCGATGGGGTAGAAAACCTTCGGCTCGCCCTTTTCCTCGCCCCCGATGGAGCCCACGAACAGCGCGGAGGGCTTGTCCAGGCCCTCCAGGCCCATCAAGTGCGCGTAAAGGTAGCGCGCCAGGAAGCTCATCGAGTCGTCGAAGTCCGCCCCCTTCAGGAAGGACCCGCTCACGTCCACCCCGACGAACATCACGGTCCTGGGCTGGGGCTTCGTGTCCAGCCAGGAAGCCCGGAGCGGCGCCGCCGAAACCGCGAGGCCCAAGAGGACCATCCCCAGCCCCATCCCGCGGGCCCTCATGAGTGCGCCTCCTGCGGGGGAAAAGGGTTGGAGTCCCCCGGGGGCTGGGGCGGTTTCACCACCCGGAGGCTTTTCCGGATCCTGTGCGGCTGGCTCGCCGGTTTGGCTTCCAGCAGTTCCTTCGACCTCATGATGTCCCGGAAACCGGTGAAGGGCAGGTCGAACAGGTGCCGGGAGGCGATCAAGAGGATGAAAAAATTCACCACCGCCGAAACCACCTGCAGGGGCGGGAGGATGAAGGCCCCCAAAAGCTCGTCGGCCTTTTGCCGGACCCAATCGGCGTCCGATTTGAAGTGGTAGTAAAAACTCACCGTGTAGGCGAAGGCGTCCTCCATCGGCGCCCTCTCCCGGCCCTCGGGTTTCTTCAGGCCCGTGCCCTGGATGATGGCCGTGATGATCGGCACGCCGTGGGAGGCGAAGAGGAACCAGGTCATGCCGCGGACCCCCAGCCAGGCGAGGAAGCCCAGGGCCAGGGTCCCGCCCATCCCCAAGTCAAAGTCCTTGGCCGTGTGCTGGGCGAACCAGGGCACCAGCGAATCCACCAATTCCCGGTAGAGGAACAGCACCTCCACGAAGGCCGCCACCATTTCCACCAGGGAAATTTTCAGGATGGCCGGGACATTGCGCGTCTTCAGGGCCTCGGTCCAGGCCGACAGGACCGCGTAGCTTCCCAGGATCAGGAAGAGCATGAAAAGGAAGAGGGGGATCCGGACGACGGCCTCGGACAATTCCCCTCCCGTCAAATTGGAGAGGGTGTCCAGCACCAGGGGCGTCATCACATAGGTGAAGACCACCGCCTCCACCAGGCACCAGAAAAAGGTGAGGACCACCGCGATCCAGGGAACCCCCGGGGTGGCGGCGTTTTTCGCCACGCTCTTAATCAGGCGGAAGGGCACCATCAGGATGTCCTGGACGATGAACCAGGCTCCCAACACCATGGCCCGCGCCAAGCCGTAGAGGGCGGAGACCAGAACCAGGAAGAACTTCAAAAAGCCCCCCCAGAAGGCGAAAACGCTCTTGAGCAGGTCCCACCAGGTGACGGTAAAGGCCTTGAGGAACTCCACCCGCCTTTGCCGGACGATGACCGTCAAGAGGCAAAGGACGCTGACCCAAAGGCAGAGCAGGACCGCGCCGGCGGGAAGCAGCAGGAACAACCTTTTGGCGCCGGCGAGGACCAAGGGATCCCCCGCGCCCCAGACGAACTCCATGACGGCTTTTTGAAAGAAAGTGGGAAAGAATAAAACCGAAAGAAGAACCGATCCGATGCTGGCTGCACCCTGATCCATGAGAGGCCTCCGTTTCCAAAGGGAAGGGCGCCCTTGTCCTGGTTTGCTTTTTCCGGTAGCCGTGTGGTTGATCCATAATTGATGGGGCTCTTGCCCCACCAAGGAAAACCACACTGCCCTTATCCCTGGATCGGGCTTGCCCGATTTCAGAAGAAGGATAAGGGCGGCTTCGGCGCAGCGGATAGAGCCGCCTGGGACCTTGGGGACCTTCAGCTACAGGTTAGGACGGAGGTGGATTTTCGGCCAACTTTATCGACGTTAAACCTGGGTCGTTGCATTACCTTGGGGATTGGGGGCTGGTTGAACGTGGATGGAAAAATGAACAACGTCCGCCGCGGGATGTGAAATTTTTCACAAAGCCGGACGATGGAAAAAGGCCGGGACGCGGCGGAATCCGCCGCGCTTATTTATTTTTTAAACATGGGCCTTGTCCAGTTTGTAAGTCTTGAGTTTCCGGTAAAGGGTCGCGACCCCCATTTTCAACAGCTCCGCCGCCTGGCCCCGGTTGCCCTCGGTTTTTTCCAGCGCTCCGATAATACAGTCCTTTTCCACGTCCTTGAGGGAGCGGGGTTCCCCATTTTCGGAAACCAGGGGCAATCCCGCGATCACCTCGTGGGGAAGGTCATCCACGTCCACCCTTTTGGACTTGGCCACCGCCACGGCCCTTTCCATGGCATTGGCCAGCTCGCGGACATTCCCCGGCCAGGTGTATCCCTGGAGGCGGTCCGCCGCCGCGACCGTCAGTCCCTCCACGGTCCGCTTCATCTGGATCGCGGCTTCCGCGAGGAGGAGCCTGGCGAGGGGAAGGACATCCTCACGCCTCTGCCGGAGCGGCGGGACCGCCAGCTCGACGACGTTCAAGCGGTAATAGAGATCCTCGCGGAACCTTTTTTCCGCGACCTCCGCCTTCAGGTTTTTGTTGGTCGCGCTCAGGATCCGCACGTTGATGGGCCGGCTTTTATTCTCGCCGACCCGCCTGATTTCCCTTTCCTGGATCGCCCTCAGGAGCTTCACTTGCATGGGGAGGGTGATGTCGCCGACCTCATCCAATAGGAGGGTCCCGCCATTGGCCGCCTCGAAAAGGCCGGGACGGTCCGAAGTCGCGCCGGTAAAAGAGCCCCGCGCGTGGCCGAAAAGCTCGCTTTCCAGCAGGGTGTCGGTGATGGCCCCGCAATTCACCGCGATGAAGGGTCCGTCCGCGTGGGCCGAGTGGTCGTGGACAAACCGGGCCACCCTTTCCTTTCCGGTCCCGCTTTCGCCCGTGATGAGCACCGTGGAGTCGATGGCGGCGATCGTCTTGGCCAGCTCCATCAATTTCCTCATCTCGGGGCTCCTCGTCATCAGTTGGGACGGATCCTCCTCGATCTTGGCGATTTCCGCCAATTTACGGGATTTCTCCCGAAGCTCCCGCTCCGTGCGCTTGAGGGTGGTGGCCACGTCCTTCAGGGCGTCGTCGATCCCCACCTTTTTAAACACGTCCAATTCCTCCCGGTCCCCGCCCTCCCACTCCTCCTCGGGCTTGATCACCACGTGGCAGGCCGTGTCGCCTTTCCCGACGCACCTATCCTCCAGCGCGTACATTTCCCTTCCCATGACGACGCTCATGTAGCCGCTGATGAGGCCGCACAGCTTCCAACAGACCGGCTTGTCCGACCGGCCCTTGAATCTCAGGTGCTGTTCGGCCTCGTAGGAGGCCCGCCAGGTCCCGCCCCCCGTGCCCAGGTCGCCGGTACTCTTGGGCTCCAGCGTGAAAAGGCCCTGGAGGGCCATGACCCTGGGGCCGGCCTTCCGCCAGTCCTCGTCATTTTCCCAATGGAACTTGTTTCGAAGCGTCTCAGCCAGGTTTCTTCCATGGATATATCCGTAGCGGCTGAGGATTCCCCTGGCCGCCCTCTCCCCATAGGTATCAATGAGCTCCTTGCGCAGGAGCCCATGGGAAGCGGCGTCGAAAATCAGGGCCCTCTGGCCCGCGAAGCGGAGCATTCCGCCGTCCGGCTCAAATTCCAAAAGTTTTTTCAAATCCAGGTCTTCCGCTCGCATGTCCGCCCCCTTTAATGATTGTGTATCATTCTTCTATCCTTCCCCCTTTTTCTTTTATGACCATCGTCACTAACCGGTTTATTTAACATTCCAGCGCGAGGGGGAACCCCCGCCGAAAAGTTTTCTCGTTTTGATAGCCGGAAATTGCCATGAATTGGTCATTTATCGGGAGAGGCGGTTCAGCCGGGATCGAAATCTTCGATTAAATTCAATTCGAGGGAGTTGGGCCAAGGAGGAGCACGGCCAAAACTTCCTCCGCCCTTCGGTGGAACGGGACAAAGGGTGAAGCGTGGTTTTAATATTTTCGCCGGTTCGTCTTCGCGGGGGAACGAACTGGGTGGCGCGGCAATCCCAGTCCCTGGTTTTTTTATTTAACGGGGCAGGCGCTTCAAACTTTCAAGACGCATCAATAACGATCGACTGAGGTTTTAGTCCGGCCCTTGGGGGGGCAACCATGGTTGCCAGAAGTCAGGGCGGCTACTTCAAGGCTGTCGCTTTCTACAATGAAGGAGGCTCCCCGCAATGACCCCGAGCGGCCATTGGATTACAGCTCATACTCCAGCTCGAAGTGGTTGCCCTCTTGGTTGGCCCGGTATTTCCCCGTGCCGCGGATGGTCTTGAAGTCCCCTGTCCCCGATCCTTCCAGGATCCTCAGGGTGGAGTAGGCGGTTCCCGCCTCGAAGATGCCGCTGTCATCCAGGGAAAAAGTCCCGCTTTTCCCCTTCAACTTCCCCTCGATATGCATCATGCCGATGTACTCGGCGGAGGACTTGTGGGGCTCCTTCCCGTCGAAGAAGGAATAGTACATCAGGTATTCCACGCTGGCCTTGCCCAGGAGCTCCCCTTCCAGCCCGAACTCCACGGTGGCCTTGGTGAGTTTCACCTCGGGGGAAATTTCCTTCCAGGTGTCCTCTTTCCAGTTCACGACCTTGTAGGTCGACTTGACCTGCTTCTTCCCGTTCGCGTTGGATTCCATGATTTTTCCTTACCTCAAATTTTAAAACCCAGCCCGGCTATTTTTTCGAATTTTCCAGGCTGAAAGCCAAGGCTTCTTCCAGCACTTCCTCCGGCAACCCCCATTCTTTGTAGCCCTGCTTCACCTGCGTCTGGTAGCCGAGGTTGGGGGTCCCGAAAGGCGGATTTTCCTGCGCCAGCCGGTAACAAACCACGTTCATCTTTTCCCCATCGTCCTTCTCCACCACCGCTTCCAGCTTCTGATAGGTTCCTTTTTCGCAGGCTTCGCACCGGTCCAGGTACTCGATCATGATCTCGTTCAAGTCGTAGATGGTTCCCGGGACGAAACGGGATGGGTCCGGCAGGATGTTCGCGACCGGACCCTTCCGCTCCACCGTGTTGCCCATGAAGGCCAAACGGTAGCCCTTGAGGGTGGCCCTGGTCACGGGCTTGTTGCCCATGATGCGGCGCTCCATTTGGGCGCGCAGAAGGCTGGAACCGTAGGCGAAGTAGTAAGGCATCCCATTTCCCCTTTTTGAAACTATTTCAAATAAAAATGGGATCGTCCCACCTATTCATTATTAACTTTCCCAATAGATCCGCGGGACATGGACGCCATCTCTCAGGCACAAGGTGCCAGACACGTGGCACGGCTAAAAAATTCGCGGATGATGGATAAGTAGTTTACCAAATTTTCAGCCCCATCCCTGCATCCCCAGGGGCATTCCCCGGCGCCTGGAACCTGGCCCCCAAAGGACTATTCGCTTTTAGCCGGGATCCGGTCTTTCTTGGGGCCGATCAGGCCCGTGGTGGTGGAAACCTGGCTGGAGATGACCACATGCAACGGCGCCCCCTCCTGGCAGAGCTTCAACATGGCGGGGCGCTTGGGAAGATTGTTGCCGACCCCCAGCACCGCCTGGACCCCTTCCCGGGCCAATTGAAAATTCTTGCTCATGACGCAGTCCTGCAGGGGGGCGAAGGGCGGATTCACCGGCACCATCTCGGCGGACAGCTTGCCCTTGCGCTTGGCGTCCCGGTTGTCCGCGGTCAGGAAAATTTTCCAGTACCACTTCTCGGGGACCGGCATCATGAAGAAGCGGCACTCGTTGGCCGCCATGACGAAATCGTACTTTTGGAAGGGGTCCAAAAAGACCGGTTCGTTCTCCGTGCCGGCGGGGCCGGTCCTCTGCTCGGCGTCGCTTGGCACGTCCAAGCCCATGTCCTTCGCCACCTCCGCGCAGGACGAAAGGCCCAACAATGCCAAGGCCAAAACCAACCCAAGGCAAACTTTGCCACGGATGAACAGGGATGAACTCAGATAACCAAAAAGTCCCAAGAAAATATTTTCTCTTTCCCGCATCATTCTTCCTTTTTGTTTCACCAATTTCTCTATATCCATCCGTGTCCATCCGTGGCTAATTGGCCTTGAATGCGTCCAGCTTTTTGACGCTTCCCTTGGGGAAATAGTGCTCCAAAATCTCCTCGCAGGTCTTGCCGGCCTTGGCCAGGCCGTAGGCTCCCGCCTGGCACATTCCCACCCCGTGGCCCCATCCGCCCCCGTAAATGATAAACTCTTCCGGCCATCCCTTGAGGTTAAATTGCGGTTCAATCCAGATAAGATTACTCCGGATCCCCCCCAAAAAACTACGGATGGAATCCCCTTTTAATTCCTTGCTGCCGGCCGCCCCTTCCACCAGCAGGCGGTCCGCCCAGCCGGCGCTGGACCGGTGGGTCACGATCAGCCGCCGGACCCGGCCAATGGGCCCCGACCTTTTTAGGATATCCGCCGCCGTGACGACCCAGGCCCAGCGGTAGCTGCGGTGGTCCTTGAGCTCGGAAACCCGGCACCAGGCCTGGCGGTCTTCCTTGATCCACCGCTCCATGCGGTTGGGGGAAAGGGGGAATTCCATATCCTGGTTGTAGCGGGTGTCGTAGTCAATGACCCCCACCACCGGTTCCTGGTAGCCCCAGGCCTCGGCGTAATCCTGGGTATGGCCGCCGCACTGGGACGAAAAAACCGAGGGGATGATCCTGCCCCCGTGCTTCAGGACCAGCCCCGCCGTTTCATTCACCGCCTGGTTGGTCCTGGGGTTTTCCGCGGTTAATCCCTGGTAGACCTGGCAGTGGACGCTGTCGCAGACGTCAAAGCCCTCGGCGTTGTGGCGCCCCTTCTTCGACAAGGCGTAGCCGCGGACCAGGATGGCCTGGGCCTTCAGGGCCTCGATGGGCCAACTGGCCGACATTTCAGCCGCGATGACCCCGGCCGTGTAATCTTCCAAGGAAACCCGGTTGATGACGCTGAAGCCCGCGCCGGGCTTGGGCGAAATCTCGATCAAACCCCGGTAGGCCCGGTCCTCTTCCCTGGCGAAAAAATATCCGTTGTTGGAAGGCACGGCGTGGAGGCAGAGGGCCTTCCCTTGTTCCTTGGGCTCGATCCAAATCCTTTGGCTGAAACTCAAGATCTTTTTTTCCCGGTTGTCGTTCAAGGTCCAGGATTCCAGGCCCCCCTTCCCGCGTCCCGCGGGGTGGTAAACGATGTGGTATTCCTGGTTGGCCGCGAGGATCGTGATGGGAGCTTGGAAGGCGGCCTGCCCCGAGCCCGCTTGCGGCGAGCGGCCCGCGGGAGTCGAATCCGTTGAGGGGGTTTCCACTCGAAGTTCCGAATCCCCCCGGAAAAGGATCCGGCCCATGCCGGTGAAAAGGCCGACCCGGAGGGTCGTGGCGGAAGCGGCGATGGGTTTCTCGCTGGGGGATTTCCATTTCCTCCATTCACTCATCCTCACGTCCCTGCGGCGCTGGGCTTCCCGGGGCGCCAGGCGCGCCGCTTGAGCGGCCTCTTTTTTTAATTTCAAATCGTCCGGCTCCACGGCCGTGGCCTTTTCATACCTGGCCAGGGCTTCCCGGATCATTCCCTTTTGGGCCAGGAGCCGCGCGATTTGCCGGTGGGCCGATTTGTAGCTGGCGTCCTGCCGCAGCAGGTCCTGGTAGGCCTTCAAGGCCCGGTCCCCATCCCCCAGCTGGCGGGAAACCTCGGCCAATTGCCAGAGCCCCAAGGCGAAGGCCGGTTTTTTCGACGCCAATTTCAAGAGAAGTTTTTGGGCCAGGACCAATTCCTCCCGGGGGCTGGCATGGCCGCGGAGGCTTTTCCACTGGGACCTGACCCAATGGAGCCTGGCCAGGCCCCAGAGGATGTCCGGATCCTCCGCATGGTCCTTGGAAAGGAGGGCCAGGTCCCGCTCCGCCTCGGCGAATTCCCCCATTTGTTCCAGGGCCAAGGCCAGGCGGACGGAAATTTTCCAATCGTCCCTTTGGGCCAGGAATTTCCCATAGGCCGCCACCGCGCCGGGGATGTCTCCCTGGCTCTCGCGCAGGTCCGCCAATTCCAGCCACAGGTCCAGCTGGGCCGGATCCTTCCGCAGCCGGGAGTCGATGGCGGATTCCATCTCCGAAGCCCGCCCCTCGGCGAAAAGCCTGCCGAGCTTGAGCTGGAAGGAACCGGCGAAAACCGGAGGAGAAAAAACGAGAAAAATAAATCCGACACGAAGCCACGAAGCTACGAAGAAAATCTTTTCACCTTTGAACAACATCCTTTACGCCCTTCCCTTGAAGCTTAGAATCCTCGTGTTGGATTTTGGTTGAAATAAAAAACCCTTTTGGTTTTGCCAAAAGGGCCGGATGGAAAAAACATCATAGGTTAACCTTCGTGGTTTCTTCGAGTCTTCGTGGCTTCGTGTCGGAAGTGGATGTTACTTTTTGACCAGCTCGAGGCGCTTGGGGGCCAGGACCGCCTCGTCGCGGGAGTACCAATAGCCCGTGTTGTCGATCACTTCCAGGTTGGGGACATAGCGCTTCTTCACGTAATCCAAAAGCTTGACCAGGGTCCTGTGGCTGGCCGCGTCGGAGTTGCGGACGCTGGTGCTGGTGTGGATTTGGTGCAGGATCTGCCTGGCGCTCCTGGTCATTCCGCCTTGGACCGTCTCGGCTTGGCCCTTTTCGTAATAGATGTGGGAGAGGTAGCCGTCCTTGTCGAAGGTGAACTGCAGGGGGGAGGTGGTTTTGTTCAAGGTGACCCGGATGCCGCGCAGGGACAGCTTGATCCCGGCGGTCTCGCCTTCCTGGGTGAAAACATGGTCCACCATCTCGTGGTTCCATCCGCTTACCTGCGCGATCTCGCGGAACTCTTCCTGGATTTCGCGGATGCCTTCATGGTTCTTGATTTTTCCGAAGTAATGCACGGTGGTTGACATCAAGGCCTCCCCTACTTTTATTCCACGGACCTTCTAGCGATTCACCACCATCAACGGCATTTCCAACTGGCCGTTGGGGGAAACCACCGGTTCTTTTTTCTCCGGCAGGTTCCAGAAAAGCTTCCGTAAATTTTTCCCGGCTCTGAAGGAAACCTTCTTGTAGGAGGCGAGGGGCATGGCGAGGTTTCGCGACAGGTCCCGGCCTTTTTTGCCGGAAACGATTTTGGTTTGAAAAACCCCAAAATCCCTGATTTCAATCCGTTCCCCGTTTAAAAGCCCCTTTTCCAAGGTGCTTAAGAGACGACGAACCACCACTTGCGCGTCAGGCAAGGCAAGTTTTGTAGTCTTTGCGACTTCAACTACTATATCTTGTAGGACCAGCTTCATAATTGAATTATACGGCCCTTTTTACAGGGATGTCAACATTCTGTAACCTGATAAAACAAGGCCTTTTCACCGCGGAGGCGCGGAGGACCAAAGTCCGAGTTTGGATAAAGCCGCAAACGAAATGTTCTTTTCCTTTGCCCCGGCGGCAAGGGCATTGGTTAAAACTCCTTCCAATCCCCCCTCCGGAATGACCGGTATCTCCCCTTTCCATCCTGGTTCATTTCCACCTCGATGGCGCCCTCCTCGGCGGTGGATAAAACCAGGGAGCCTGGCGCTCCCTTCCCATATTGGTCCCTGGCCAAAGGATAATCCTTCCCGTCGCTCAGCACGACGAACCTGGGATGGAACCCCGCCGCGCAAAGGGCCGGTTCCCCGGAGGCGCGCCCGTGGTGGGGCGCCATCAGCCAATCCACTTTGGGAAAGGGATGGTGATCCTGGAAAAGCTTGAGCAGCCCTTCCTTTTCAATGTCGCCCGGCAGGACCGCCGAAAGGCCACCGAAGGAAACCAGCGACACCAGCGAAAGATTATTGTCCGCATGGACCCGGGGCCGGAAATCCCCCGGCGGGTGCAGGATCTCCACCGACGCAGGGCCCGTTTGGGCCCAGCGGTCCCCGTCCTTTAATTTTAAAAAAGTCACTGCTTTGGCTTGAACCGCTTCGGTGAAGCGCCGGTAGACCTCCGAATCGGCTTGGGCCTGGGGGCTCACTACCGCCTCGGACACGGGGTAAGCGGAAAGAAGATTGAGCAGTCCCCCCACATGGTCCGCGTCCGGATGGGTGTCGAGGATGCCGGCGACCCGCTGGATCCCCAAATGGCGCAGGTAAGCCACCACCGGGTTGTAACGGTCCGGGCCGGTGGTTTCCTTCCCCCCGTCGAAAATAAAGACGCCGCCCTGGGGAGGCCGTAACACCACCGCGTTGCCGTGGCCCACCGCCAGGAAGGCCAGGCGCAGGGGCTGGCTTCTCAGGTGCTCGGCGCCTGCCCCCAGGGCCGAGACTAGGAGGAAAATTCCGAAGACCCGGGAACTGATCCTGCGGCCCTTGGCGTTAAAAGCCTCCCGGCTTACCCAATCCCGGGAGGGCTTTTCGGGCTTGGGACGGGGCCAGTAAAAAAACAACAAAAACAGGAACAGCAGGTGGAAGGCCGCCGTCCAAATCCCGTTAGGGGACGCCACCACCCATTGGGCCCCGGGCCAAAGGGCCATGCGCCCGGCCAGTAGGATCAAAAGTTTCAGGGGCGCCCAGCAGGCAGCCCCAAAAACTTTTCCCAGGAAGGGGTGGAGGAACCCCCCGGCGATGGCGGTCAGTCCAGCGGCGGTCGCGAAAAGCGCCAGCGGCACGATCGCCAGGTTCGCCAAGGGGGAATAAATCGACAGCTGGTTGAAAAAATAAATCAATAGG
>Ga0265318_10001667_pt1 | contig 12769 bp, 8 predicted proteins | sample 4821metaG_FD_192431 | JGI IMG/M metagenome (GOLD analysis project Ga0265318, IMG submission 192431) | Rhizosphere microbial communities from Carex aquatilis grown in University of Washington, Seatle, WA, United States - 4-8-21 metaG | ecosystem: Host-associated > Plants > Roots > Rhizosphere >... | reverse complement strand
AGTTTATGGCAAATTCCCCACCGACGGGATCAGCAGTGGCCGTCCCCGCTACTTGGCGACACCACTCTCGGAAGCAGATCTGCGGAATTACATCCGGCTGCTCGACCGTCATGGGATTGCTTTCAATTATCTCCTGAACGGCTCCTGTTTCGGCAACCGCGAATGGACCCGCCCCTGGCAAAAAAGGGTGACCGCCCTGCTGGCCACGCTTGGCGAAATGGGCGTGCGCCGGGTCACCGTCTCGACTCCGTTTCTGCTGGAACTGGTCAAACGCCGTTTTCCTGCGTTCAAGGTAAGAGTCGGGATTTATGCCCAGGTGGACACTCCCCGGCGCGCCCGATTCTGGGAAGAACTCGGGGCGGATGCGATCGTGCTGGAGAGCTTTTCGATCAACCGGAACTTTCGCCGGCTGGCGGCCATCCGCCAGGCGGTTCGTTGCGATTTGGAACTGATCGCGAACCACCTCTGCCTCATGAACTGTCCGATGCAAACCTATCATCAGAACGGTTTCGCGCATGCGTCTGATGAGACCGGCACGCTTTTCATCGACTACTGCTTCCTGCGTTGTTCGCGGACGCGTCTGACGGACCCGTCGCAGTTCATAAAGTCGGCTTGGATTCGGCCGGAGGACCTCGCCACTTATGAAGCGATGGGGTATACGACCTTCAAGCTCCTCGAACGGGGAATTCCTTCGGTGGAACTACTGCGTCGCGTCAAAGCCTACAGCGAACGGCGGTTCGATGGAAATCTGGCGGAACTGCTGCTTTCGTATGGCTTCAAGCAACCGGTGCGCAGGGAATCGCTCTGGAGTCTGCGTCACTTCTGGAAACCGCGGCAGGTGAATCCGCTTCGACTCCAACCGCTGCGCGACCTCGCACGCCTGCAAGGCTGGCAGTCGCCGCTGCCGGAGTGCCCGATCCGGGTGGATGCGCGGAAGATCCCGGACAATTTCCTGGACGGCTTTCGGAACCGTGACTGCGCCTCCACGGACTGCCAGGTGTGCGGCTACTGCGAACGGGTTGCCGCGCAGGCGGTTTCGGTCTCGCCCGAGTATCGCACCGAGGTGTTGAAAAAATATAGGGAAATGGACGAAACCATGGCAACGGGAAGGCTCTGGGGTGTTTGACTCGCGCTAACGGCCACGGAATTCCTGAACCGGCGCTAGACTACGATCCGGCGTGGCCGCTGATGGCTATTTTACTGTTTCCGAAGCCAACGTCAAAGAAACATCGAATTTCGCAGAACCAAAAATCAACGACTTCTGCGTTCGGCCAAATTACGCAAAGTCATGATTTTCGTCTTGTTCCAAAAACAGTGGGTTTCTGGACACCCATTTACGGCTTGGGATGCGTTTCGAAGAAGGCCCACATCAGCTCTGTCGCGTTGATGCTCATGGTTGTCTTTCCGGCCGTCTTCGCCCAGGTGGGATCCGTGTGGCCGCCCGGCCCGGTACGTCCACCGTGAACGATGATGAACGCGAAGACCTCGGATCTGCTAGTGCCCCTTGCGTAGAACACCTTCGACCGAATAACCACCCCTTTTCGAAGCGGCGTTACATACACACAGATTCACACACATCTTTGGGTCGCAGACAGTCCTTTCCAGTCGCAGCCGGTGGCAACCAACTTAGAAAACCGACTAACGCATCTCCATCCATCTGTCGCGGTTAGACGCAAGAAGACCCCTGCAGTCGCTATCTGCGGTTCTGGTAAAATGGTCGGGCCGGAGAGATTCGAACTCTCGACCTCTTGCACCCCATGCAAGCGCGCTACCAGGCTACGCTACGGCCCGAACAAGTGAAAGGTCAGCAAGACCCGCGCTTCGGATTGAAGCAAGAGCAAATCATGCAGGTGTGCCCGTCGCAGCCGCGCGCGGTGCAGTGCTCCCGGCCAAAATAGATCATCCTCAGGTGCAGCTTGTTCCAGCGCGACTCCCGGAAGAGGTCCTTCAGGTCGCGCTCGGTTTCCCGGACGTTGCGGCCTTTTGAGAGGCGCCAGCGCTTCGCGAGGCGGTGGATGTGGGTGTCGACGGGAAATGCTGGGACGCCGAACGCCTGGGACATGACGACGCTGGCGGTCTTGTGCCCCACCCCGGGGAGGTCCTCGAGCTCCTCGAAAGTCCCTGGCACGAATCCGCGGTGCCTCTGCACGATGATCCTAGAGAGCCCCGAGATCGCCTTCGCCTTCTGCGGCGCGAGGCCGCACGGGCGTATGATCCGCTGGATGTCGGCGACCGGAGCCTCGGCCATCCCTTCCGGCGTGTCCGCCAGGGCGAAGAGCTCGGGGGTCACCAGGTTGACCCGCCTGTCCGTGCACTGGGCGGACAGCACCACCGCGACCAGGAGGGTGAACGCATCCCTGTGGGCGAGGGGTATGGGGGTCTCCGGGTACAGCTCCTCGAGCCTCCGGTCGACAAAGGCGGCGCGCGCCTCCCGCGTCGAGTAGGGTTTCCTTCGCATTCCATACGCCTGTTAAACCATAAAGGGCCCTTAATCAACCCATGGGGGCAATGGGCCAAAACGCGGTTGCGCGCCCAACGCGATCGCCTACCCTTCAGCCGCATGTCTTCGCAACGCGAACTCGCGAGCCCGAACGATTCCTTCGCCCGCCGCCACCTGGGCGACAATTCCGCCGACACGGCGGCCATGCTCGCGGACCTGGGGTATCCGAGCGTCGACGCGCTGGTCGACGCCGCGGTCCCCCCGCAGATCCGGACGGGGCCTCTGCGGCTGCCCGCCGCAGCGGGCGAGAGCGCGGCGCTGGCCGAGCTGCGGGCGATCGCGGCGGACAACCGAATCTTCAGGAGCTTCATAGGTATGGGCTACAGCGACACGCTGGTCCCGGGGGTCATCCAGAGGACGATCCTGGAGAACCCGGCGTGGTACACCGCCTACACGCCCTACCAGTCCGAGATCTCGCAGGGCCGCCTGGAGGCGCTGCTCAATTTCCAGACGGTCGTCTGCGACCTGACCGGCCTCGAGATCTCCAACGCGTCGATGCTCGACGAGGGCACCTCGGCCGCGGAGGCCATGATGATGTGCCACCGCCTGAGGGACGGCGAGCCGCAGTCGAGCCGAACCTTCTTCGTGTCGGACGCCTGCCATCCGCAGACCATCGACATTGTGCGGACCCGGGCGAGGCCGCTCGGGATCGAGGTCGTCACCGGCGACCACCGGTCGTTCAAGCCGGGCCCCGGGTGCTTCGGGGTCCTTGTCCAGTATCCCGACACGTGGGGGGCCGTGCACGACTACTCCGCGTTCTTCGAGGAGGCCCACGGTGCGGGCGCGTTCTGCATCGCAGCGGCCGACCTTCTCGCGCTCACGCTCCTGAGGCCCCCGGGGGAGTTCGGGGCGGACGTCGCGGTCGGCAGCTCGCAGCGCTTCGGAGTGCCGCTTGGCTTCGGCGGGCCGCACGCGGGCTTCCTCGCGACCAGGGATTCCTTCAAGCGGCAGATGCCCGGGCGCCTCGTCGGCGTGTCGAGGGACGCCCAGGGCGACCCGGCGCTCAGGCTCGCGCTCGGCACGCGCGAGCAGCACATTCGGCGGGACAAGGCCACCTCGAACATCTGCACCGCCCAGGTGCTCCTAGCGGTGATGGCGTCGATGTACGCCGTCTACCACGGCCCCGGCGGCCTGGCGAGGATCGCGCGCAGGACGAAGCTGCTCGCCGAGCTGCTCGCGGCCGGACTGCGCGCGGCGGGGGCCACGATGGGTCCCGAGCCGTTCTTCGACACCCTCACGGTCGGAAACGTCGCGCCCGACAGGGCGCATGCGGCGGCGGCGGCAAAGGGTTTCAACCTGCGGCGCATCGACGCGGGCCGGGTCGGGATCTCTCTGGACGAGACAACGACCCTGGAGGAGGTGGGGGCGATCCTGGCGATCTTCGGGGGCGTGCCGCTTCCCGACTGCGACTCCGTCGACGCCGGCTTCTGCGCGCCCCTTGCGCGCACGAGCCCGTTCCTGGCGGCGCCCGTCTTCCAGAGATACCACACCGAGCACGAGATGCTCCGCTACATCAAGCGGCTCGAGGCCAGGGACCTCACGCTCTGCCAGTCGATGATCTCGCTGGGCTCCTGCACGATGAAGCTGAACGCGGCGAGCGAGCTCTTCCCCGTTTCGTGGCCGGAGTTCTCGCGGATGCATCCGTTCGCGCCCGATGAGCAGGCCCGGGGCTACCGGAGACTCTTCCGGGACCTCGAGGGCTGGCTTTCCGAGATAACCGGGTTCGCCGCCGTCTCGCTGCAGCCCAACGCGGGCTCCCAGGGGGAGTACGCCGGCCTCCTGACGGTGCGCGCCTTCCACGAGTCCCGCGGCCAGGGGCACCGCAACGTGTGCCTCATCCCCACGAGCGCCCACGGGACAAACCCCGCGAGCGCGACCATGTGCGGCTACTCGGTCGTCCCGGTGGCCTGCGACCTGCAGGGAAACATCGACATCGCGGACCTGAAGGCGAAGGCGCAGGCCCATTCGGGGAGCCTTGCGGCCCTCATGGTCACCTATCCCTCGACCCACGGCGTCTTCGAGAGCGCGATCAAGGACATCTGCACGATCGTGCACGCCCACGGCGGCCAGGTGTACATGGACGGCGCCAACATGAACGCGCAGGTGGGGCTCACGTCGCCGGGCGCCATCGGCGCGGACGTCTGCCACCTGAACCTCCACAAGACATTCTGCATCCCCCACGGCGGCGGGGGACCCGGGGTGGGCCCGATCGGCGTGGCCGCGCACCTGGCGCCCTTCCTCCCCGGCCACGCCGTGGCGTCACCCTTCGCGAAGGGCCGCGGCGGCGCGCACCTCGGGGCCGTGAGCTCCGCTCCCTGGGGCAGCGCCAGCATCCTCGTCATCTCGTGGATGTACATCCGGATGATGGGGGCCGAGGGCCTCACGGCTGCGACCAAGGCCGCGATCCTCAACGCGAACTATGTCGCGAGGCGCCTCGGGAAGTTCTTCCCGGTCCTCTACCGCGGGGCCTCGGGCCTCGTGGCGCACGAGTGCATCGTCGACCTGCGCGGGTGGAAGAGGCACGGCGTCGAGGCCGAGGACGCGGCGAAGCGGCTCATGGACTACGGGTACCACGCGCCCACACTCTCCTTCCCCGTGCCCGGCACGTTCATGGTCGAGCCGACCGAAAGCGAGAGCAAGGCGGAGCTCGACAGGTTCTGCGACGCGATGATCGCGATCCACGGGGAGATGCAGGCCGTCGCGAACGGGGAGTCCGACCGGATCAACAATCCCCTGAAGAACGCGCCGCACACAGCCAGGGCCGTCTGCGCGGACGAGTGGGACCGCCCCTATTCCCGCGAGCTGGCCGCGTTTCCCGCGCCCTGGACAAGGGCCTCGAAGTTCTGGCCGGCCGTCGGCCGCGTCGACAACGTCTTCGGCGACCGCCACCTCGTCTGCACCTGCGCCGGCATGGAGGCCTTCGCGGAGGCGGGCCCCTGAAACGCCCCTCTGAATGAAGATCCTACGCCACCAAACGCCCGCCGGCCCCGCCTACGCGGCCCTGCAGCCGGACGGAACCGCACGGGAGATCTCCGGCGACCTGTTCGGCTCGTTCCGGGTCACGGAAAGGACCGTCAGGCCCGGGAAGATCCTGGCGCCCGTCTCCCCGCCCAACATCCTCGCGATCGGCCTCAACTACCGGAGGCACGCCGAGGAGGGAGGCAAGGGCGTGCCCGAGCGGCCCATGCTCTTCATCAAGAGCACGAACTCGCTCCAGAACCCCGGCGACCCGATCGAGCTTCCCAGGAGGCTCCGGAGCACCGAGGTCGACTACGAGTGCGAGCTGGCCGTCGTCATCGGCAGGGCCTGCAAGAACGCGACGCGCGCCAGCGCCCTCGACTACGTGCTCGGCTACACCGCCGCGAACGACGTGTCCGCCCGCGACTGGCAGATCCGTTGGAACGGCGGCCAGTTCTGCCAGGGCAAGAGCTTCGACACGTTCTGCCCGATGGGCCCGGTCCTGGTGACCCCCGACGAGATCCCGGATCCCAACAAGCTCCGGATCAGGACCATCCTGAACGGGCAAACGATGCAGGACTGGAACACCGACGACATGGTCTTCGACGTCCGGTCCCTCATCGAGTTCCTGAGCGGCAGCAAGACGCTCCTGCCGGGGACGGTCATCCTCACGGGAACCCCACATGGCGTGGGTTTCGCCCGCAAGCCGCCTGTCTACCTCAAGGCCGGCGACACGATCACGATCGAGATCGAGGGGATAGGTGCGCTCACGAACCCCGTCACCGAGGAGACCGCGTAGGGCGGCGGCCGGTCAGTCGACGAACAGGGCGATCTGCACGCCGGGGCCGTGGACGCCCTCAATGAGGATCCCCTCCACGTCGGCGGTCTTCGACGGCCCGGTGCACCAGACGACATTCGGGTCGCTTCCGAGCGCCGCCACGGCCTGGGCGAGGTCCGAATGCAGGTCCCTCCGGGAGATGACGGCCACGTGCGCCCACGGGGCGAGGGCGCCGAGGCGCGACGAGGTCGTCGCGTCGCCCAGGATGATCGTCCCGGTCTCCGCGATGGCGCCCACCGCCCTGGTTATCCCGAACTGGTAGTCGTCCACCCGCGCCCGGTCGAAGCACGTCTCGACGCTGAAGCCTGCGCCGAAGTGGGGCTCCAGGGCCGGCCAGAGCGCCGGGTCGCAGTACCCGCGCAGCCATTGGCGACCCCTCAGGTACGCCGCAAGCGCCTCCGGGCCCGCGACGACCTCGCCGTTCACGGCCCCGAGGCGCGAGGCGAACTCCGCCGTCGGGTCACCCGAGCCGAGCCGGTTCCGGGCGAGCACGAGATCCCCGTCGTAGTCGGGCATTCGGGCGCGCTCCTTGAGCGGCGCCAGCGCGCCGCGCACCCTTGACATGATTGCCTCGCGGTCGTCGGCCATGGCTCTCCTAGGCGGGGGGCGGCTTCCTCGGCGCCAGCAGCCGCTCCCGCCCCACAAGGTAGAGGAACGCGCAAAGGCCGATGAAGAAGAGCATCGAGAGCGCGTCCGAATAGGGGCCGTCGAAGAGAGGGTTCCTCGCCGTAGCCCAGTCGTTCAGCCGGTGGTCCAGCGGGGCAAGCCGGGGGGTGCCCTGGAGGATCGCGATCACGATGCCCGCGATCGCCCCGCCGGCGATGTATCCCGACGCCAGCAGCACCCCCGGGCTCTTGTCGCCCTCGGCCGCGAGCTGGTCCTCGGAGAGGCTCTTGCCGCTGTGCTTGCGCCGCGTGTACGCGTCGACGAGCCAGCGGACGATTCCCCCAGCCCAGATCGGGCTCGAGGACGAGAGGGGCAGGTACACGCCGACCGCGAACGCGAGCGAGGGCACGCCCGTCATCTCGAGGGTGACGGAGATCATGACGCCGAGCAGGACGAGCGACCACGGCAGCTTGTGCCCCAGGATGCCCTTGATGATGTACGAGATCAGCACCGCCTTGGGCGCGTTGAACTTGTCCACCATGGAGCCGTCCGGCCGGTGGGTGTGGGTCCCGTTGATCCCGGGGTCGACGAGCCAGACCGCGTTGCCCGAGTCGTCCACGAGGTATTTCTCCGAGGCCCCCCCGGACGGGTCGTTCCTGTACCAGACGTGGTAGGTGCCCCGGTCGGCCTCGGCCTGGGGCCCGGACAGCCGCTCGGTCGCCGCGAGCTCGCGGACATCCACGTGAAGGCCTGCAGGGGACAGGCCCGAGACGGGCACGTAGACCACCTTGGCGTTGTTGAGCGAGAGCAGCATCGGCCCGAGGACGAGCGCGGAGGCGAAGGACCCGAAGAGGATCGCGATCTGCAGGTACTTGGGCGTCGCCCCGAGGATGTATCCGGTCTTCAGGTCCTGGGAGGTGCTGCCCCCGTTCGACGCCGCGATGCAGACGATCGCCCCGACCGAGAGGGCGGTGACGTAGTAGGCGCTACCCGTCCAGCCGACGATGATGAAGATCAGGCACGTGAGCAGCAGCGTCGCGATCGTCATTCCGGAGATGGGATTCGAGGACGACCCGATCTCGCCCGTGAGCCGCGAGGAGACGGTCACGAACAGGAAGCCGAAGACCACGATGAGGATCGCCCCCATGAGCTTGGTCCCGAACCCCGCGTCGAGGAGCATGGGCGCGGCCATGATCGACACGATCAGTACGATGATCCCGATCCCGACGAACTTCATGGGCAGGTCCCTCTCGGTCCTCGGCACCTGCACCGCGCCGGCCGCCGCGTCGGCCGCATCGTGCTTCAGGAGGCCGACGTCGCGAAGCCCCTCCTTCAGGCCGTGCCAGATCGTGGGAATCGACCGGAAAAGGCTGATGATGCCGCCTGCGGCCACGGCCCCCGAGCCGATGTAGAGGACGTAGGCGGAGCGGACGTCGTCCGGCTGCATCTCCGAGATCGGCATCTTGCCGGGCGCGAGCGGGCCCGGCAGGTGGTCCCCGAAGAACTTGATCATCGGTATCAGGACAAGGTAGGAGAGCACCCCTCCCCCGCACATGAGCGCGGCTATCCGGGGCCCGATGATGTAGCCGATCCCGAGGAGCTCCGGGGATATCTCCGCGCTCACGGACGCCCCCTTGAACGGCTCGTCGAATATCTTCTCCGGGGTGTCCTTCCAGAGCCTCGGCACGCGGTTGAGGACGTTGTAGATGACGCCGATCCCCAAGCCGGAGAAGATCGCCTTGGCCCCCGGGGCCTTGCCGAGGCCGGCGGCCTCCGCCTCCCGCATCTCGGCCATGGCGCCGGGGGAGGCCTGGGCCCGGTCCTCCGCCGAGGCGCCGGCGGTCAGGACGGCCGCGCACGCCGTCCCCTCGGGATACTTGAGAACCCCGTGCTCCTTGACGATGAGCGCCCGGCGCAGCGGGATCATCATGAGGATCCCCAGGAGCCCCCCGAGGACCGACACGAGGAGCACCCGCGTGAGCTCCAGGTCGAAACCCAGGATCATGATCGCCGGCATCGTGACGCCCACCCCGAAGGCGAGGGATTCGCCCGCCGAGCCCGCCGTCTGGCTAATGTTGTTCTCGAGGATCGTGGCGTCCCTCAACCCCACCTTGGAAAGCATGCGGAAGAGCGCGAGGGAGATGACCGCCACCGGGATGGACGCGCTGACCGTGAGCCCGACCTTGAGGACGAGGTAGAGCGACGAGGCGCCGAACATGATGCCGAGGATCGTGCCCACCACCAGGGCGCGCACGGTGAACTCGCGCATCACCGTCTCCGGCAGGATGAAGGGCTCGTGCTTGGGCTTCGGGGTCTTGGGTGAATCCATTCTTTTGGAATTTCCGCTCAACTCTGCCCTGGGCCCTGCCGCTTGCGACGCATTTTGAGCCACTTTCTGAACTCGCCGCCCCGCCACTTGGGCAGGTCCCGCGACGATTCCCAGGCCCGCAGCGCGGGGACCGGGAGGAGGCTTCTCGGAAAATGGTCGAGCAGGCGCCCGCCCGCGAGCGCGACCCTCCAGGCGGCCGGCTGGCTCGCGAGGACCGACCAGGCGCCCATCGGCGGCGTGCCCGGCGAGGGGACGCCCTCGGCGTGCGCCCTGTCGCGAAGCCTTAGAAGCAGGTCCGGGATCGGGATGTTGACCGGGCAGACCTCGTTGCACGCGCCGCAGAGGCTCGAGGCCTTGGGCAGGTCGGCCTTCTGCGGGAACCCCTTGCCCAGGAGCAAAGGCGACAGGACCGCGCCGACGGGGCCCGGGTAGACGCTCCGGTACGCGTGGCCGCCCGCCTGGCGGTAGACGGGGCAGACGTTGAGGCACGCCCCGCACCGGATGCAGCGCAGGATGTCCCTGCATTCGGTCGCGAGGACGTCCGTCCGCCCGTTGTCGACGAAGACCACGTGCATCTCGTCGGGCCCGTCCGGCTGCCCGGCGGCGCGCGGCCCCAGGATGAACTCGTTGTACACCGACAGCTGCTGGCCCGTTCCCGAGCGGGCGAGCAGGTTCAGGAAGAGCGCGAGGTCCCGGTCGCGCGGGAGGATCTTCTCTATCCCGACGAGCGCGATGTGGCAGCGGGTCGCAGCGAGGCAGAAGCGCGAGTTCCCCTCGTTCGTCACCACGACAAGCCTGCCGCTCTCCGCCACCACGAAGTTGGCTCCGGTCAGGCCCGCGTCGGCCTCAAGGTACTTGTGGCGCAGGAACTGCCGGGCCCTCCGGGTGATCACCCCGGGCTCGTCATTGTAGGCGCCGAGGCCGTTCCTCTCGAAGAGCTCCGCGATCTGCCTGCGGTTCTTGTGGATGATCGGCTTGATGATGTGCGACGGGCGGTCGTGGTCCAGCTGCACGATGAATTCCCCGAGGTCCGTCTCGAGCGGCTCGATGCCGCGCGCCCGCAGGTAGTCCTCGAGCTCGATCTCCTCGCTCACCATCGTTTTGGCCTTGACGAGCCTGGTGGCGCCGCGCGCCCGCAGGATTGAGTACACGGCCTCGCAGGCCGCCTCGGCGGTCGAGGCCCAGTGGACCCGGGCGCCGTTCGCGACGAGCCGCGCCTCCACGGCCGGAAGGTACGTGTCGAGGTTCTCGACCACGTGCTGCTTGATCTCCCCGGCGAGCGCCCGCAGGCGGTCCGGGTCGGCATAGTGGTCGAAGAGGACCTTGGTGCGCTTCTCGTGCCCCGTTTTCGAGCCGTCGTAAACGGCGGCCCGCGTCTCGGCGCCCAGGCAGGCCGCGGCGCGGTCGATCGGCTGGGCGTTCACGCGGGCCTCCCCATCGCCTCGCGCAGCACCTGCGCAAAGTGCATCATCCGGACCGGCGCGCCCCCGCGCGATGCCAGGCCGCCCAGGTGCATGAGGCAGCCCATGTCGCCCGACACGAGGACGTCGGGGCTCGCGGCCCGCACGTGGTCCAGCTTCAGGCCTCCCATGGCCGCCGAGATGTGGGGGAAGGCCACGGAGAAGGTCCCGCCGAAGCCGCAGCACTGCTCCCCCTCGCCCAGTTCGACGAGGCGCAGCCCGGCGATCGAGCCGAGAAGGAGCGCCACCGCGTCGCTGCTGGCGGTCCCGCGGGTGTGGCAGGACCTGTGGAGGGCGACGACCGAGTCGAACCGCCCGGGCCACGAGCGCACGCCCAGGCCGTTCACGATGAAGTCCCCGAGCTCCCACGTGCGCCGTCCGAGCGCCTCGACCTCGCCAAGATCGGCCTCCTTCTCGAATTCAAGCAGGGCCCCGTGGAAGATCATCGCCGCGCACGACCCGGACGGCACGACGACCGGGTCCGCCGCCGAGAAAGTCCGCACCGCGTGCCGGACGACCCTGCGCGACGCGCCCCAGTCGCCGGCGTTGAACGCCGGCTGCCCGCAGCAGGTCTGGCCCTCGGGAAACCCCACGTCGCATCCGAGGTGCTCGAGCACCTCGACGGTCGCCGCCGCCACGTCGTCGTGGAACGCGTCGCAGAGGCACGTCGCCATCAGCTGCACGCGTCTTCCCGTGACCGGCTTGCGGTTCGAGGTGAGCATCAGCCTGATGCGGCCGGCCCCTGCGCCCGGCCGCGCTCGGGCGGGCTATCCGGGGCATCGCACCCCTCCCTTGGGGCCGTTGGCGGGGGCTTCGGCATGGGGCACGATGATCCTGCCGGGGCCGATGATCGCAAGCGAGATGATGGCCGGCCCGCGCCGCGCCCGGAGGGCCCTGCTAGCGGACGGGCGCCCGGCGCGAGCGGGGGCAGAGCGCGACGAGCCGCGAGTAAAGGCTCTCGAGCCGCGGCACCGGCACGCCGGCCGACCTCGCGCGCCGGAGCGGCTCCCCCCAGATCGACTCGACCTCGACCTCGCGGCCGGCCAGGAAATCCACGAGGCTCGAGGGCTGGTAGGCACCCATCGGGGGCGTCGCATCATACTGCTTCGCGAGGAAGTCGTCGGGGATCGCGAATCCGTGGCCCGCCGCCGCACGCTGCACCTCGCCCATGAGCGCCCGCACCTCGCCGACAAGGCGCGGGTCGGAGCATATCCGGTCGGTCGTGATGCCTCCCTCGGCCACCGAGAGCCCGTTGAAAGGGATGTTCCAGACCAGCTTCCTCCACCGGGCCTCTTGAAGGTTCTCCACTACATGGGTCTTCACGCCGCCCGCCTTGAGAAGCGCCGCCAGGGCGTGGGTCCTGCCCTCGGGCGGCCGGCCGAACTCGCCGAGGGTGACCGAGCCCGGATGGAAGCACCTCACCTCGCCGGGCCCGACGCGGTTGACCGCGACGAAGGCAAGGCCCCCGATGATGCGCCGGGCGCCGAAGAGCCCCGCGAGGGACTCGTCGGCGCCGAGCCCGTTCTGGAGCGTGAGGATGGCGGTAGCGGGCCCAAGGAGCGGCCCGACAAGCCCCCTGACTCCCTCCGACGTGGTCTTGAGGGCCACCACCGCGAGGTCGACCTGCCCGATCTCGGCGGCGGCGCCGAACACGGCGACAGGCCTGACCTCCGTCGTGCCGGCCGGGTCGCGGACGAGGACCGAGCCCCGCGCGCGGACCGCCTCGAGGTCGGCGCGCATCAGGAAGCGGACGTCCGCGCCCGCGAGCGCCAGCCGGGCGCCGTAGTACGTGCCGACGGCGCCCGAGCCGACAATTCCTATCGTGGAGAGCGGTGCTGCCATTCCGACGCCGCGCCAGATCAGAGCAATGCGTTGTCGGTGAGCCTGATCTCGTCCAACCACGCGGCAATGCAAATGAGGGTCTTCCCCGGCACGACCTCCCGCATCGCCTCCATCGTCACGGGGTCGACGATCGACGCGTAGATGACGCGCAGCCTGTAATGCTTCCCGAGGATGTGGGTCACCTCCGCGACCAGGCGGTCCGTGCTTCGGACGCCGGAATCCACCATCTCCTTGGC
>Ga0265318_10001666_pt1 | contig 12772 bp, 7 predicted proteins | sample 4821metaG_FD_192431 | JGI IMG/M metagenome (GOLD analysis project Ga0265318, IMG submission 192431) | Rhizosphere microbial communities from Carex aquatilis grown in University of Washington, Seatle, WA, United States - 4-8-21 metaG | ecosystem: Host-associated > Plants > Roots > Rhizosphere >... | reverse complement strand
GCTCACGCTTGCAACAAGAGGCAAGGCATCTCAAGACTCAATCCATGCCGCGGCCGGTCACTGCACTTATCATCGATGACGAGCCTCACGTACTCGTGTACCTTCGTGCCCTCCTGAAGCAACTGGGCGTCAACACCGTTTGGGATGCCGCCGATGCATCTGCGGCGCTTGAACAGGTGGCTGCGCACAAACCCGACGTCGTTCTCCTGGACATGAATCTCCCGCACGTCAGCGGGCTGCAGTTGCTCGCGAAGTTCAAGGCGGAGCATCCCAAAATGCCCGTCATCGTCGTCTCCGTAATAAGCACGATGAAGACGGTCATCCATGCCCGTGAGCTGGGCGCCGAGGCATACGTGCTAAAGCACCTGCCTAGAGCTGAGGTGTCTCAGATGCTTTCTGACGCTTTCGATAGGATTTCAGCGAGTTCCGGCGGCGAAACGGCCGGGGATGGAGAGAAGCCGACGGATCGGGTATAAACGGTACAGCCCTCTGCGGCGGGCTTCTGTCATGGCTTTCTGCCGCAGGTCACTGCCTAAGGTAATTCGGCTTATGGCCAAGATCAAATGTCTCAGATCCAGGCGCCGGGCACCGCCTCGCGTCGGGCCGAGCCCTGCGAGGCGGTCTCGCTGTTGGTCACCGGCTCCCTGCTCACGGTCCGATGGACTCCTTCGGAAGGTCAGGAAGTCCGGAGCGGCGGCGCAGGTCCAATGCGAGGGCGAAATACCTCTCCGGGTGTTCCTGACTCGCGCGAAGCTCGGAGAACCCCGCACGCCAGTATTCCGTCCATGAGCCGGCGGTTCCGGGCGGCCGCAGGCCCTGCGCCTCCCGATTGACCTCGGCGCCTATGGCCGACGAGAAGAACCGCCAGTTTCCCCGCGTGTCGAGGACGAGGACGCTTCCGTCGGCCTCCCTGCGGGTATCCAGATTCGCGCGCGCCTCCGCGGAGAACGGATCGGGCTCGCGGCAGCCGGCCGCCAAGAGGCAGAGCGCGAACATGAGGGCGAATGGACGCTTCATTTCTGCCTTTTGGATTGCGGCTTGGCCGCGCGCATGGATCGAGGCCGCGTGCCCTATATCTGCAGCTTGCTGAGGTTGACCGCCGCGACGCCCTCCACCGGTTCCCCGTGGGCCAGGGCCGGCTTGAAACGGAGGCTTCTCACGACCGCCTGGAGAAACGGGTCCTCGATCTTCTTCGAGCACGTGACGTCGGCGAAGGGCTCCTCGGCCAATCCGCTCTTCGAGACCTTCACGAAGAACGTCTCGCCGTATTTGCCCGTCGCGAGCCGGTTGGGCAGCTCGGCGGGAAGCTTTCCCATCGCCGGCACCGCGGGAAGCGTGTCGCTCCTGTGGGCTCCGATATATTCCATCTTCACGTACTCGAAGGCCTCGTCGCGGGTGAGTTCCACCCGCTTGGACGACAGGTTGGTCGCGATCTCAACTCCCCGGTTGTAGACGTGGAGCTGGAAGTCGATCAGCTCGTAGTTGAACGGGAACCCGTCCTCGCTGAAATGGACGTGGGTGTAGTGCGAATCTATCGGGTCCAGGGCCCGCGCATAGACAAGGTTCTGGACGGTGCCCGGCTTGCCGCCCGTCGCGTGAAACTTGGTTATCGTGACCACATAGGGGTTGTAGAGCGGCCTGTCGGACTTGATGTCGAATTCGACGTCCATCGCGTCGAGTCCCTGCGTCGTGAGGCGGCCCGCCGGTTCGTCCCCGTTCGCGGTCTGGCTCTCCGCGGCGCCGGCCGTGTCGTTCGCGAGCTTGATGGCGAGCAAGGGGTTTCCCATGGAGTCCCACATTTCCGGAAGCGTTGACGAAACCAGTGGATTCGGGGGTGGAAACATTTGACCGGGCAAGAGCTTGGGCGGGTGCGTGATGGCGGGGGTTGTCTGGGCCGTGAACATCAGGGCCCTGTCCCCGAACTGGTTGTTGGACTGGGCAAAGAGCGCCGCGGCTCCGAGGCCCCGGTTCGACACCGTGTCGGCCAGGTTGCGCGCGTCCATCGAGACGCCGAGGAGCATCGCATTCGTCGATCCCGCCTTGGTCAGTCCCTTGGTGATGATCACGCTGGGATCGTTGTCGAAGGAGTACGCAGCCTCCCTCTTGAAGCCGGCGATCGTCGCGGAGACCTCGGTCAGCTTCAGGTTCGGGGTGATCTTCAGGTTGAGCGGAGCCTCCCTCGTGGAGACGACCTTGTCCTTCCCGTTGATGTCGATCACCCAGGAGGAACCCACGACGTCTCGGACGACATAAAGGTCCCTGTCGAGGTTGACGGAGATGTCGGCGCCCATGAAGAGCGTGTGCGTCTTCGTGGCGTCGACGACATAGTTCTCCATGACGACGGGCTTCTCGCTCCGCGAGCCTGGGGGAGCGGCAATTGCCACTCCGCCAATGGCCAGGACGGGAAGCAGAGTCCGCACTGCGAGGGACCTCGAAAGGCGATTGAACGTTGGGAGTATGCTCATGGGACGGGGCGTTGTGCGGGCGATTGCCTCCATCATTCTGCATTCAACGTGCCAAACAATAGGCACTCACCCTAACATGTTTGTAATGAGGATCTAGCGGCCATGCCGCCTTGGCGCGGCCTTCCAATGATCCTGTCGGATGGTTGCATGCACCCGCTTCCACCGGTCGTGGCTATCCCCGATTGGACATCCTCACCCAACGAATGAGGTGAAGCTCTCGGAGCTATTTAACCGGGTCCGTGCGCTCGGAGACGCCCTGCAGCGGCGGAAGGCGGCTCGAGGGGGAATCGAGGTAGTAGTAGGCCGTGGCGGAGATGTCGTCCGACCTGTAGAAATTCATCCACCCATCGGGCAGCTTGGGGTCGTCCGCCGGGGCAACGGAATCCGGGTTGTACAGCTGGGTCAGCTGCCCCTCGCTGTCGATGCTCACCGGGATGAGCGGGATGTTCGCTCGCTGAAGCGCCGCGACGGTCGCCCTGGGGCCGCCGCCGATCTGCTGGAGCGTGACCCTGCAGCCGACGTCGAAGAAGACCGGGTCGGGAATCTGGAATCGGTAGTAGCACCACTGCAGGTGCTTCTCGTCCGCCAGCAGGCATCCGGCGTAGTCGTTGAAGAACTCGCCCTCGCCCCATCCCGTGCCGATGTAGTCCTCGGTGCCGGTCCCTGCGAACGAGGGACGCGCGCGATCGCCGTTCAGGAATATCTTCACCTCGCCCTCGCCCCACCACGTGTCCTTGTAGGCCGGGTTGGCATTGATGCCGACGTTCACGCCGAGGAAGCGCCCCTTGCCCTCCACCCTTGGCAGCAGCTCAAAATCCTTGGAAAGCGCGGTGCCGCGGTCGCGGCTCCAGTAGGCGTGGAAGTAGAGGTTGTCGCCGTTCCACGCCTTCGTCGCATGGAAATCGACGTCGAAGAAGATATGCGTGAGGTCCTTGGCAGATTCGTTCGTCACCTGGATCCTGGCGGCCCTGCGGAACGGCATCGGGATATAGCAGATGAAGGACCTGCCCTCCGGGCTCGCAAAGAGCGCGTTGTGGAACTTGGCGGTCTTTCCGAGACCCACGCCGAAGAAGTCCCCGAGGGGCACCGAGACGGCCGGCCGCTCCTCGTTGTCCCAGAACATCTCGAGCTTGAGCGACCGGAGCATCTCGGGCGAACGGTCGGCGACCGTCAGCCAGATTCTCGAGATCACCCCTGAGCCCCTGGCGTCGAGCAGGACGCACGTGGCCCCGGACTTTATCGGGTCAAACGGGTGTCCCTTCGCGCCGTTGTTCTCGGCTGCGGCGGCGCCGGGGCCACCGTTGCGCCCTTCCGGCGTGCTCCACCGCGGCGCCAGGTTCCCGTTGTAGCGGTAGAGCGCGGCGGAAGAATCCTGGGCCCTCAGGGCGGGTTGCGACGCGCAGAGAAGAACGGCGGCCGCAAAGGCGCAATTCGCGGCCCTTGGCGTCCTGCCGCCTGCGAAGGGCGAGATCATTTCCGATGAGAAACCTCCCGCGCGCCGGTTATCAAACAGAATCTGCGGTCCCTTGGCCGGGAGCCTTCCCCCTGGAGCGGCCGCGCCCAGGGGTTTCAGGCGGACCCCCCGGGGACGCGGCGCCGCGGGGCCGTCAGCTCACGGTCACCTCGACCGCCCGGCCGGACACCTTGAAATCGATGAAGCGGGCGCGGGCGTTCAGGGGATGCTCCTCGAGCCGAGCGCGGATCCGGCGGCCTCCCTCCGGCGAGCCAGCGCACAGGAGCATGTAGCCCCCGCCGCCGGCCCCGAGCAGCTTGCATGCGGCCAGGTCCCCGCCCGCCAGCCGTATGATGCGCTCGATCTGCGGCGTGGTCGTGCCGGGATCGAGCCGCTTGTTGAGGTCCCACGAGCGCGCGATGCAGCGGTCGAGGGATGCCTGGTCGCCCTCCTGCAGGGCCCGGTGAAGGTGCTGGGCGTTGGCGCGGATCAGGCCCAGCGTGCGGAGCGTGGAGGACCGCGCGAGGAACATGTCGTGCACGATCTCCTTGAGGATGCCCTTGGCCAGCCGCGTGACGCCCGTGTAGTAGAGGAGGAGCGTCTGGTTCGCGTACGCTTCGCCAAGCAGGTTCTCCGGGAGGTAGCGCACGCTCGGCCTCTGCGCGAGGCCCGGTTCCGTCTGGATCAGCTTGACGCCCCCGAAAAGGGCCCCCGCCTGGTCCTGCCATCCGCCCCCGGTCGTCAGCAGCTGCTCAATCGACAGGACCCGCTGATAGAGGTCCACGTGGTCCCATCCGAGGCCGCACGCGCGGTTCAGCGCCCCGAGGAGCGTCGCCCCGAGGATCGACGAGGTGCCCAGGCCCGACCCCTTCGGCACCGCGCTCAGGAGCGAGATCTCCAGCCCGCCGCCGAATCTTCTGAGGAGCTCGCGCAGCGAGCGCGGGGGCCTGCCCGGGATGAAACCGGGCAGGAAGCCCGCGAGCGCCAGCGCGGCCTTCGGGAGGCTGAAGCCCGAATGCGCGTCGCGAAAGGACGCCAGGCCCGCAAAGCTCCCTATGTCCTCCGTCGACCCGAGGTCGATCGAGCGCAGCCGGAACTTGAGCTGCGGGATCGGGCGAACGAAGGCCTGGATCGGGGGCTGGCCGTTCAGCAGCACGGCGACGTTCAGGACGCAGCCGCCGAACTCGAAGCAGTAGGGCGGGGTGTCGGTCCAGCCTCCGGCCAGGTCAAAGCGAAGGGGGCTTCGCGCCCAGACAATCTGGTCATCCTTGAGCGCAAGGCGCGGCCGGGGCTTCTCAAGGCCGATCGAGGCGATGACCGACTCCCGCAGGCGCGCGTAGCCGGCGGCCGCGAATGCCGCGCGCCTGCGCCCCGCCTCCAGGCCTGCCAGCAGCATGAGAAGCCGGGAGGCGTGCTCCGGCCGGTTTATGGTCGAGAGGATCCTCGGCCCGCGCGCGCGCAGCCAGCGGCCGAGCGCGGGCGCCTCCCGCCTCGCATAGGCCGATATCGCCGCGAAGTCGTGCGTGAACACCCGCATGTCGGCCCCGGAAAGGCAGGCCTCGAACTCCGCGCGCAGGCCCTCGGCATGCGCCGCGCGGCGGTCCGCGAAGCAGCGCTTGAAGTCGACGGCCTCGGGGATCTGGGCCGCGGACAGCCGGCGGCGGCGCGCCAGGCGCTCCCCGACGGCCGGGTCCGGATGGGGATCGAAGAACCAGCCCAGCGTGTCCTGGTCTATCTCGCGGGCCGACAGGACGGGGTATATCGGCAGGTCGAAGACCTCCCCCCGCCTTGGGAGGCCGCGCGCGCCGAGCCAGTCGCGGGCATCGTGGCCGCAGATCCTGCCGCCGGCACCCACCGCTCCGCGCAGCGTGTCGTCGAGGTGGTGCGGCCTGAGGACCCACCGGGTGCGGCCGACCGGCGCCGCCTCGACGCACCAGCCCTGACCGAGCCAGCGGACGCGGGCCTTTGCGGGAAGCCCGGTGACGATGTTGTGCCCGTCGAGGCGCACCGAGCGGTGCCCCCCCACCGAGTCCAGCCACACGGGGAGGGACGAAGGGCTCTTGAAGGCGGACGGCGGCGTGGCCGCGCAGAGCGCCCTCAGCGGCGAGAACTTCCCGCGCTGGATGTGCTCGAACGACTCGAAGAGCTGGCGGCTTGATCCCAGGTGATAGAACCGGGCGTCCTCGAGGGGGATCACGGACGCGCGCAGCGCGGGCCAACCCAGGCTCCGGAGGCGGCTCGGGGCCCGCGTCTCGCCGCCCAGGGCGGAACCGATCTCGGTGTAGAGGTCCAGGTGCTCCGGATGGCCGTCCGATGTCGCGAAGCGGCCCCGCGTCTCGTCCCAGCCGCACCTCCGGAACAGGAGCCTCAGGGCCTCGACGCTCAGGAGCCACATGCCCGTGTCGACAAAGAAGTCATAGCGGGCCGAGAGCCGGTGGATCTCCTCGGCGGACGGCTTCTGACGGAAGAACGCGATCGGATGCTCGCGCCCCTCGGCGGCGCCCTGCTCCCTGGAGACGAAATACACGCCGAAGTTCCGGGCGATCTCGGGCGCCACCCGCATTCCTATCCCGGTTATGTCGGCTGTGGCGGCCGGGATCTGGAGCGGGTCGAAATCGAGCCAGACGTCGCCCGCCGTGACCAGGACGGCGGCCCTCGGGCCGGCCTCCCGGAGCACCTGCTGGTAGGCCGGGATCTGGAAGTCCGCGAGCATCTGGTCGAACCGCCTCGGCGCGAGCCCGTCGACGGCCGGCATCGGCAGGAACAGCTTTCCCAGCGCCGCGTACGCCGGGAGACGGCGGCTCTCGCCGCCCCCGTGCAGCACCAGCCTCTGGTCCGCCGCAAGCCACGCAAAGAGGGGCTTGCGGTGGCGCCCCAGGCCCTCGCGCCACGCCTGGACGAGGAGGCCGATGGTGCCCCCGCCCGATCCCAGGCGGCGCGCCCGCGGGTCGGCCCCGACAAACACGTCGGCCCCGCCGGCTATCTCCGCCAGCCGTCCGCTCCATAGACTGCGCCCCGCCGGGGAATGAATGAAATCTCTCAGGTGCGGGGGCACCGAAAGCAGCACGCGCGTCATGGGGATGAAGGTGGACTCTTGGCGACGGACGGATGGAGGCAAGGTTTCAACGACGTGGATTCGTACCGGGGATCATGACCAACGACGGCCTGAAGACGGCCCCCCTGAAGATCTCGACCGCGAATAGGCCGGACTCGGCCCTCCTGAAGGCAATGGCCGCGCAACGGGCCCGTCATCCCGGCGGAGGCGGTGCGAGGCGGCGGCCCGCAGGTCGCGGCAGCCCGGGGGAACCCCGCCTTATCGCTCCGCCACGGGGCCCAGCGATTTCAGGTCGCCGACGGCGACACGCCCCTCGGGCATCGCCATGTGGACCAGCCCGTGGCTGTCCTTGCCGAAATACTGCGCGGCGTTGAAGGAGATCGCCTGAAGCTGCTTGTCGAATTCCAGGCCCTGCTGGCGCACGCTGAAGCGGGTTTCCCAAAGCAGCTTGTGCTGCTTCTGCTTCCACATGGCCTGGAAGTCGTAGGCCATCACGACCACGAAGTACCGGTCGTGCTCCAGCTCGTCAACCAGGTCATCCCTGCGATGCGAAAGCGGCGTTCCCTGGAGGGTCGCGCTCGTGTTGAGCCACGCATCGTAGCCGAGCATCGCGGCGTTCTGCGCGTCGAGCTCGTCGCGGCCCCGGTTCTCGGCGGCGACGACGGCCATGGCGCCCGTGAAGGCGTTGTCGGCGTCTATCTGGTCGGCTATCTGCGTGACCGCGGTGTCGGCCAAGATGTGCCCGCACGCCATGGCCGACCCCTGGGCTGTCAGCTGCGCCGTGGCCGCAAGCGCCTGTTGCGCATTGCTATTCTTGGCCGCATCCGCCGGAGCCGTTGCGTCCTGCAGATTCTGGACCGCGACCGATTGGTCGGCCCGGTGCGGAGTAATCGTCCGTCCCCAGTAGAGGACGATCAGCAGCTTGGTCGCCTTTGGATCCTTGGCCGGAAGGTAGTTCCGGCTCTCGAGCGAACCGGCGACAGACCGCGCGACATCCATGAAATGCAGGTTGTCGATCGAGGAATCGTTCACCCCGCTCGCCCACCGGCCCCCTTCCGCGAATGCGTAGTACTCGGGCTGGGGGGAACCATCGGCAAGTTTGGCGCGCGTGTAGGAATCGCTCACCCTGGAGGACACGACGGTTATGGTGCCGGCGTCCTCAAAGGCGCAGGCTGCAGGCCGGGGCATAAGGCACGCTACAGAGCCCAGTAGGATGACTAACGGGTAATTAAATGACTTTTGCATAAGACCTTGCGTAAGGTTAAATCTCTGGCCGCCCGACAACGTACGCCAGACGAGGGGCATTTGCAAATGCGATGTTGCCCTCAGGGGGTGCGTCCGCCCATGGCCCGACTCCAGGCCCTGGGAGCGGACGCGCTCATTGCCCGGGCCGGCCAATCCGCGAGAGCATCTGGCGCGCGAGCACGTTGCCGGGCTCGAGCCTGACCGCCTCCCTTAGGTGGGCGGCCGCCTCGCGTTCCCGACCCGGTTCCTTCATGAGCGCGATGCCGAGGTCGAGATGGATGGTGGCGTTGTCCGGCATGAGGCGCAGAGCGGCCAGATACTGGGCCTCGGCCTCCCGCGCCCTGCCGAGCGATCCCAGGGCATTCCCCAGATTGCAGTGCGCCTCGCCATAGTCGGGCCTGAGCCGCAGGGCCTCTTGGAAGTGGGCGACCGCCTCGTCGAGCCGGCCGTGCTGCCTCTGCAGGACGCAACCCAGGTTGTAGTGCGCCTCGGCAAACGCAGGCCTGAGGCGCAGCGCCTCCTCGTACTGGGCGACGGCCTCATCCAGCCGGCCCGGGATCGTCTCCAGGGCGAAGGCCAGGTTGAAATGCGCCTGGACGAGGTCCGGCTTGAGACGCAGCGCGGCCTCGTACTGGGCGATCGCGTCGTTCAGCCGGCCGGGCGACCCCTGCAGCGCGCCGCCCAGGCTGTGATGGGCCTCGGCAAAGCCCGGCTTCAGGCGAAGGGCCTCCTCATACTGGGCGATCGCTTCGTCCAGGCGGCCGGGCAGCGCCTCGAGCGCACGGCCCAGATTGTAGTGGGCCTCGGCGAGGTCCGGCTTGGTTCGCAGCGCCTCCCGGAAGTGGGCGATCGCCTCGCCCGACCTGCCCGGCCGCCTCTGCAGGACGCAGCCCAGATTGTAGTGCGCCTCGGCATAGCCGGGATTCTGGCGCAGCGCCTCCTCATAGTGGGCGATCGCCTCGTCCAGCCGGCCGGGAATTCCCTCGAGGGCGCAGCCCAGGTTGTAATGCGCCTCGGTGAGGCCGGGCTCGAGGCGCAGCGCCTCCTCATAGTGGGCGATCGCCTCGTCCAGCCGGCCCGGCCTCGCCACAAGGGCGCCCGCAAGGTTATAGTGCGCCTGGGCGTAGTCGGGCTTCAGGCGCAGCGCCTCCCGGTATTGCGCGGCCGCCTCATCCATCCGTCCGGGCGCCCGGGACAGAACGAAACCCAGGTTGTTGCGCGCCCGCTCATTTCCCGGGCGGCTGGACACGGTGTCGGCCCATATCGCCTCCTCGCTTCGGTAGGCCTCGTTTCGGTGCCAGGTGGCCCAGGAGAGGGCCGCGGCAAGCAGCAGGAAGGGCGGCAGGGACCAGCGCCCGAGCCAGCGGTAGGCCCCGGTCACGACCAGCACGACCACGGGAATGAGCGGCAGGTACATCCTGTGCTCGGCCATGGTCTCGGTCGCGACCGGGACGATGCTGGAGCTGGGCGCCAGCAGGGCGAAGAAGCTGGCCCCAAGGAATCCGGCGCCGGGATGCTTCTTGAGCGCCCAAGCTGTCGCCGCCAGCAGGCCCGCGATCACGGCCGCGCCGGGCGCGACAAGGGAGGCCCCGGTCACGAGCGCGCTTCCGTAGTCAAAGACGAGGGGGTGCGGCCAGAAGCACAGCCGCAGGTAGTGGAGCGCCGCCGGAAGCTGGGTCAGCCCGTAGCCCCACCAGGCCACGCCGCTTCCAAAGCCGGCGGTGCCCGCCCGGCCGCGTGTCGAGAGAACCAGGAAGGCCAGGGCGAGCCAGGTGGCGGCCAGCCCTGCGTACACCCATCGCCTCCGGCGCCATGCCTCCCCGAGGCTGCCGGCAAGGAAGGCGCGGTCATAGAGGAGCACGACGAGCGGCGCGGACACCATCACCTCCTTCGTGCCCATGCCGAGGAGGCAGGCCGCGACGGCGAGGGCGAACCATGCCCGCCTCCCGGGAGCGTCCGCCTGGGCGCCTCGGATGAAACAGTACAGGGTGAGCAGGTAGAACAGTCCCATGAGCGATTCCGCGCGCTGGATGATGTAGGTGACCGATTCGGTGAGCAGGGGGTGAAGGGACCACAGGAGGGCCGCGCAGAAGGCGACGGCGGTGGCCTTCGTGCCCAATCGCGGCGCAAGCGTTCGCCGCACGATCCCGAAAAGGGCGAGGCCGGCCAGCGCGTGGACGACCAGGTTCAGGGCGTGATAGCTCCACACGGACTCCCCGCTGACGGCGTAGTTGACCGCCAGCGAAAGATTGAGGACCGGCCGGCCGCTTACGCTCGTGCCGCCCGGGGGCCAGAAGGCCGTGCCCAGGCGCCGGATCGTCGCGTTGCCGGCGATCGAGGCCGGGTCGTCAAGCAGAGGCGGGACGGAGAAGGTCCCGCTGTAGACCGCGGCCACCGCGGCAACAAGCACGGCGGCGCATGCGATCGCGGCCCGGTCCACGCCCCCGGGCGCAGCGGGGCCTGGGGCGGGGGTTCCTGCTTCGGCGGTCTTCGCTGCCATGGGCTGTGGCTCCGATTCGATACGGTCGCCCGGAAGGTGACAACAAGCCTTCCTGCCTTGCTAGAGAAAAAGGGGGGGCTCCCGCGACCCTCAATGCCTCGCGTGCGCCTTCGGGCCCTTCGGCTGGCCGATGGCGGCCAGCATCTCGCCGAACCAGGGCGTGTCGATGTCGAACGGCTTGCCTCCCCTGATGCGGGAGAACTCGATCGCGCGCAGGACGTTCCCGTGATCCTCATCGTGGCCGATGACGCCGCCCTCGCGCCGCAGCGCGCATTCGACGGCGAGGTCCGTGCAGCCCTTGATCAGGCGCAGGTCGTCGGGGTTGGCCGCGGCCGCGCGGGCGTAGTAGCCGCTCTTCTGCACGAGCGTCTTCTCCGCCCCGATGCTCTTCGAGAACTGCTCGCCGAACCATTTGCCGGGGTTGATCGCGTCGAGCTTGACGTGCCCGAAGGCGTCGCGCGGCACCTCGAGCCCCCTGGCGGTGAGCTCGGTGATGATCTCGTCCACCCCGGCGCCCTCCGAGATGAAGATGTTCACGTTGTCCTGCCGGTTCATGGTCGCCTTGAGCCGCGCCGCCTCGGAGGCGAGGTCCACGTGCATCTCGGGGATGTAGATGCCGTGGAGGTCGAGCCGCTCCCTCGACAGGCCCAGGCCCGGAACGAACTCCTGGCGCGCGAGCATGCCGCGGTAGTAGCGGGCGGTGGCCGCGGTGAGCCAGCCGCAGTTCCTTCCCATCACCTCGTGCACGATCAGCATGCGCGGATTGGCGCCGCGCTCCGCCACGACGTTCGAGAAATACCGGGCCCCCTGCTCGGCGGCGGTCCACGCGCCGAGCGACTGGAGGATCGGATACACGTCGTTGTCGATCGTCTTGGGCAGCCCGATGACGGTGAGGGCGTAGTTGTTCTTGGCGAGGAACGCGGCAAGGTCGGCCGCGGCCGTGTTGGTGTCGTCGCCGCCGACCGTGTGCAGCACGTCGACGCCGTCCTTCACCAGCTGGTCGGCGGCGACCTGCTGCGGATTCTGGCCCTCCTTCACGAGGCCCCGCTTCACGCAGTCCTTCGTGTTGGTGAGCTTCACGCGGCTGTTGCCTATCGGGCTCCCGCCGTAGCGGTGCAGCACATGCGCCGCCGCGCGGATCTCCGGGGTGACCCTGTAGCTCTCCCCGAGGAGCAGGCCCTTGTAACCCCCTCGGTAGCAGAGGATTTCAACCTCGGGTGCGATTTCGGTGTAGCGCTCGATCAGGCCGCCGATCGCCGAGCTGAGGCACGGGGCGAGGCCGCCCGCGGTGAGGATGGCAACTTTGCGTGGTTTCACGGATTGGACATGGTGCGGTTCGAGTGCGAGCAGGCAAGGCCCGTCGGGTTCGCACGGGATCCCGGCCCGCAAAGTTCAAAGGTAGAAGGCCCGGCGGGCCCGATCATTAGATCGAGGAAGAGAATCCCCGGGACCCGCCGCGCTTCAAGAGGATGGGTGCCCGGCAGCCCGGGTCCAACCGGTGGCCCCGGGCTCTTTTTTGACGGGTGTTGCCTTAGATGCCAAGATGGACTCGGTTTGGTGCCCACGGCGCGCGAACCCACGGCGCGATGGGCCCCATTCCCCTGACCATGAAGACATCCCGCAAGCTCCTCATCCTGGGCCTCCTCGCCCTTGGCCTCGCAAATCCCCAGTACGGCGAGCCGGTGAACCCGGACGCGACAAAGGAGGCGAGGAACCTGCTCCAGTTCCTGGTCGACATCCAGGGGCGCTATACGCTGACCGGCCAGCACAACTTTGACGCGTCCGGCTCCAAGTACACCAACATAGTCCAGGCCATCACCGGGAAGAGCCCGATCGTCTGGGGGTCGGACTTCAGCTTTGCGTACAAGGGGGCGGAGCCGCAGAAGTTCCAGCACTGCGGCCCCATCAACCTCACGAACCCCGGCGAGCCCCTCTACTACATCGACGTGACGCCGGCGGTGGCCCGGCAGAAGATGGTCGAGACGGCAATCAAGGAGTACAAGGCCGGGCACATCATCACGCTGATGTGGCACGCTCCCCCTCCGGGCGCCGGC
>Ga0265318_10001663_pt1 | contig 12782 bp, 7 predicted proteins | sample 4821metaG_FD_192431 | JGI IMG/M metagenome (GOLD analysis project Ga0265318, IMG submission 192431) | Rhizosphere microbial communities from Carex aquatilis grown in University of Washington, Seatle, WA, United States - 4-8-21 metaG | ecosystem: Host-associated > Plants > Roots > Rhizosphere >... | reverse complement strand
CGACACCTTCGACCCAAACCTCTTCGGCGGGACGGGACGGACCGGGGACTGGCCCAAGTTCCGCAGGCACCGCGAGGCCCATCCCGAAAAGACGTGGATCCTCTCGGGGGGCCTGAACCCCGCCAATGTGGGCGACGCCCTTGCGGGCTCGGGCGCCCGGTTCGTCGACGTCAACAGCGGCGTCGAGTCGGCGCCGGGCGTGAAGGACCGCGCGAAGCTTGCGGCGTTCCTCGCCGCGGTGCGCGGCCGCGCGCCGGCGTAGCCTAGGCCCCCTCGAACGCGAGGAGGCGCCTCTTCGTTCCCTCGCCGAAGGCGTAGCCCGTCAGCGAGCCGTCGGCTCCGATGACCCTGTGGCACGGGACGATGAGGCTGATCGGGTTCGTCGCGTTGGCCCGGCCCACGGCGCGCGGCGAGCTGCCGACCGCGCGCGCGATGTCCCCGTACGAGCGGGTCTCGCCGAAGGGGATCCTCCCGAGCGCGGCCCAGACCCTGCGCTGGAAGGGAGTGCCCGCGGGGGCGAGGCGGATCGAGAAGTCGCTCCTTTTTCCGCGGAACCAGGCCGCGACCTGCCGGCGAGCGGCGGCGGTCCGCCTCGCGTCGGCGACGAGCGTGCCGCCCTTCAGGCGGGACCTGAGCGCGTCCTCCCCGCCGAACGCGGTCGCGGCGACAGCGCCGGCCGAGTCGACGGCGACCGAGAACAGGCCGACTGGAGTCTGGAACATGGAGTAGTGATATAGGGCTGATGTTGTCATGGGGCGGGCCGGTTGAGTTGCCAGAGATGGGCGGTTGCGAGGCTCCTGTGCGGTGAAAAGACAGACATTAGGCGCCGCGTCGCGTCCGCGTCCGGGCGTTCCTCGAGCCTGAAGAGGGTCTGCAGGCCGCTCGTGACCCCCGTGTCCCCGATGGGGACGCAGTCGGCGAACCCGAGGGAGCGCATCATCAGGTAGTTGACGGACCAGGGCCCGAGGCCCCGCACCGCGAGGAGGGTTCGCTCGGCGCGGGTTGCCGACATCGCGGGAAGGGCGGCGAGGTCCAGGGCCCCGGTCACGACCAGCCGGGCCGCGCCGATAAGGTACTCGGCCTTCGGCCGCGAGAACTGCCACGGGCGCATGTCGGCGGGCTCGAGTCGGGCGATGGCCTCCGGGGCGGGCAGCGAGAAGAGCCCGCCGGGGAGCCGGGTCCCCGTGTTCTCGATCAGCCGGCGCTTCAGGAGGCAGGCAAAGGGCAGGTTGATCTGCTGGCCGATGATCGACCACAGCAGGCCGTCGAGGACGCCCGGGGTCCTCACGAGGCGCAGCCCCTGGCGACCCGCCACGAGCCTTGCCAGGCCGAGGCGCTTGGCGAGCCGCGCGAACGCCGCGGCGTCCTGGTCCAGGCCCAGCGTTCCGACGACCAGGCGATGCGCGGCGACCCTCTGGCCCGTCCCCAGGGCCGCCGCCGACTCCACGGAGGCCACCGCGCGCCCCTTCGAGAATTCAATCCTGAGGACGGCCGCCGTCCCGTCCAGGTCGGCCGCGAACTCGTAGGTCGTCCCGACGAGGCGCTCCGTGACGCTGTGAGGGTCGCGCCCGAGGCTTCGCAGGAGGTGGGCGAGCGGGTACCCTTCGGGCAGGTCCACCGTGAACGCCCCCGGCGACGCGAGGCCCCGGTAGTCTTTTGGGGTCATCCCGTTGAACGACCGGAAATGCTCGTGGAACACGGAGAGCGACTCGAAGCCCGACTCGCCGGCCACGTCGGCCAGCGGGGACGTGCCCGAGATGAGGAGCCCCTTGGCCCGGTCGATCCGCGCCCGCAGCAGCAGGTCGGCGGGCGTCGCGTGGAAATGCTGACGGAAGAGCTCGAAGCAGCGCGTGGTGCCGTAGCCCGAGCGCCGGACGACGGCGCGGGCGTCGGCGAAGCGGCCGGGATCCGCCCGCACCTCCGCGACGAGGGCCTCGATGGACTCGAGGACGGGGTCCGCGCCCCTGGCGAAGTCGTCGGGATGGCACTTCAGGCACGGGCGCAGGCCCGCCCCGCGCGCCGCGTCGCAGGACGGGAAGAAGCGCACGTTCTCCGGCCTCGGCTTGCGCGCCCGGCACGAGGGAAGGCAGTAGATCCCCGTCGTCACGACGCCCGTGAAGAACCGGCCGTTCCAGGCGGGATCGCTCGCCAGGAAGCGGGAGTACATGTGGGCGTTGGTCATTCTCATGGGCGGAGCGGGGATCGGCGCGCACACCCTACCAAAGGACGCCCCTCCTGTCGTCCGCATTATTTCGGCGCAATCTGGCGCGGGTGCTTGCCGTGGCGGACCCCCCGCGGGTACGGTTGATGCTCTCCTTCACCGGAATGCCCAACGCCGCACCACGCCTCGTACGCGCATGGCTCGACTCGCTCTCCTCCGGGGTCGTCGAGTTCGACCGCAACTGGGACTCCCCGGCGCCGCCGGCCATCGCGCTCTCGGGGGCCGTCGAGGTGACGTCCTTCGCGCGGGCCCCCGACCTCGCGGCGGCGAAGACCTACCGATATTTCGTCAGGGAACCCGCAACCCTCGCGTTCGCGCTTCCCCTGAAGCGGGGAGGGGGCGTGGACCCCGCGGTCGACAAGGTCTACGTCGCGGGACCGTTCAACGGCTGGCAGGCGGCCGTGGGCAACGAGGAGTGGAGGCTCAAGCTTGAGGATCTGGACGGCGAGAAACTGCTCCTCTGGACGGGCCCCGCGGACAAGGTGCTCAAGGGCGGGGACGTCCCGTTCAAGTTCGTCACGGGGGAGAACCAGTGGCTCCACCCGAGGGATGACGCGCCGAACCTCGAGCGGGACGACTCCGGCGCCGTCAACCGCGTCATCGACCCGGGCCGCACCGGCGGCCACCTCTGGAGCTTCAAGCTGTCGGCCGCGCTCGACCTGGCCGGCGCCTGGACGGTGGCGGCGGGGGCGGACCTGACGGCCAGCCCCCTTCCGCTCGTCCCCGGCGACTTCTTCTTCGACCTCGGGACGGACCTTCCCCTCGGCGCCGTCGTCTCGGGCAAGTCGACCCTGTTTCGCCTGTTCGCGCCCCGAGCGGAATCCGTCACGCTTCACGCCTGCCACGACCTCGCGGAGCGGAAGACGGCCGGCGCCTTCCCCCTCGCCCGAAGGGGCGACGCCCACGGCGCGGGCGGCGTGTGGGAGGTCGAGCTCGACCGCAACCTGCACGGGTGGTTCTACTGGTACTCGGTCGACGGGGTGGAGGGGGGCACCGGCAAGGTCGTGACGAGGACCGACATCCTGGACCCCTACGCGCTCGCCGCCGTGGACCGAACGGGGCCCGGGATCGTGCTCGACCGCAATTGGGTAGGATGGGCCGACACCGCGTTCCGCACGCCCGCCTGGCAGGACCTCGTGATCGCCGAGGCGCACGTCAGGGACCTGGCGGCCAAGGCGCCCATCAAGGCGACGCAGGCCGAGCGCCGGGGCTTCGCGGGCCTCGCCGCGTGGGTCGAGAGCCCGGAGTTCTACCTGCACCACCTCGGGGTCAACTGCGTGGAGCTCCAGCCCGTCCAGGAATTCGACAACAAGACCCCCGAGGAGTATCACTGGGGCTACATGACGTGCGCGTTCCTCGCGCCGGCGAGCGGCCTCTCGCTCGCCCCGGCCGAGGCGTCGGGGGTGCGCGAGCTCCAGCGCGTCGTGCGGGCGTTCCACGAGCGGGGCATCGCGGTCATCCTCGACGTGGTCTTCAACCACGTCGGAGAGCCTGCTCACCTCATGGCCGTCGACAAGCTCTACTACTTCGAGCAGGACGCTGCCGGCAACCTCGCCAACTGGAGCGGCTGCGGCAACGACATCCGGGCGACCGCGGCGATGGCGAAGAGGCTGATCATCGACAGCTGCTCGCACCTGATCGAGGCCTACGGGGTGGACGGGTTCCGCTTCGACCTCGCCGAGCTGATCGGCGTCGAGGTGCTGAAGGAGGTCGAGGCCGCGCTCAAGCGGGTCAAGCCCGGCGTGATCCTGATCGCCGAGCCGTGGAGCTTCCGCGGCCACATCGCGGGCGCGCTGCGCGACACGGGCTGGGCGTCGTGGAACGACGGCTTCCGCAACTTCGTGAGGGACTATGTGCGCGGGGGGGCGCCCGCGGAGAGGCTCGAGTATTTCCTGCGCGGCTCGCCCTGGTACTTTGCCAAGTGGCCCGCCCAGACGGTGAACTACGCCGAGTCGCACGACGACCGGACGTGGATCGACTCGATCACCGAGAACCCGGGCTTCGACGGGAGCCGCCCGACGCAGAACGACGTGCGCCGCACGCACCTGATGGCCTCGATCCTCTTCATGTCGGTCGGGCTGCCGATGCTCGCCTCCGGCCAGGATTTCCTGCGCTCCAAGGGGGGACTCGGCAACACGTACCAGAGGGGCGACGTGAACGCGCTCGATTACAGGCGCATGTACGCCAACCTGGCGACCCACGCGTACTTCGCGGACTGGATCACGTTCCGCAGGGGCACGCGGGGCCGGCTCCTGCGGCACTTCAGCCGCCCGTCGGAGGGGTTCTTCCGGTTCTTCAACACGGGCGGCCAGGCGCTTGCGGTGCTCCTGAACGCGGACCTGTCCAAGGGCTCCGAGCGCCTCCTCTACGCGGTCAACCCGACGAACGACGAGGTGAAGCTGCCGATCGGGGACGTGGCCGCGCTCGGGGCCTGGAGGCAGCTCGCCGACACCGAGCGCTTCCTTCACCCGGGCAGCCGGGCCGCGACCTGGAAAGTCGAGGCCGAGCTAGAGATGCATCCCCTGAGCTGCGGCCTCTGGGTCCTGGCGCCGTAGCGCCCCCTCACTTCGCCGAGAACCGGTAGATCGTCGTGCTCCGGAAGGTCTCCCCGGGGCGCAGGAGGGTCGAGGGGAAGCCCGGCTTGTTCACCGAGTCGGGATAGTGCTGGGTCTCCAGGCAGAAGCCCGCGTGGGCGGGATAGCGCGCGCCCCCCTTTCCGACGATCGAGCCGTCCATGCCGTTGCTCGTGTAGAGCTGGACGCCCGGCTGGTCCGTCAGGACCTCCATGGCCCGTCCGGACGCGGGATCCCTGGCGACCGCGGCCAGGACGAGGCCCCTGCCGCCCCCGTCGATCACGTAGTTGTGGTCGTAGCCGCCCGTGCCGCCGGGGACCCTGTCCAGGTCCCGCCCAATGGGCTTGGCCTGCGTGAAGTCGAGCGGGCCCCCGGCCACGTCCGCGATCACGCCCGTCGGGATCAGGCCCTCGTCCGAGGGCGTGTAGCGCCCGGCGCGGATCTCGAGGACCTGCGCCCTCACGTCCCCGCCGCAGGCCAGGTTGAAGTAGCTGTGGTTCGTCAGGTTGACGGGCGTCGTCCTGTCCGTGGTCGCCTGGTAGTCGAAGCGCAGCTCGTCCCTGTCCGTCAGCGTGTAGGTCATGCGCACCCTGAGCGTCCCCGGGAACCCCTCGTCTCCGTCCGGGCTCACGAGGCTGAAGACGACGGACGGCCCCCCGGCTCCGTCCACGCCCTCCGCCTTCCAGACGACCTTGTCGAAGCCCTTGATCCCTCCGTGGAGCGTGTTGGCCCCGTTGTTGAGCGCCAGCTGGTAGGTCCTGCCGTCCACCGTGAACCGGCCCTTCGCGATCCGGTTCGCGACCCGACCGACGGCGGCGCCGAAGCACGGGCTATCGTTCACGTACTGGGCCAGGTTGTCAAAGCCGAGGACCACGTCGCCGAGCTTCCCGTTCCTGTCGGGGACGTGGAGCTCGGTGACCGCCGCGCCGTAGGTGATGACCTTGCACGAGAGGCCGTTTGCGTTGGCCAGCGTGTAGGCCTCGACGGCGGTGCCGTCGGGCATGGTCCCGAATGCCGATTTTATGATGCGGGCGGACATGGTTGAAGCGAAGAGGAGGGTTGAGGCCGCACCAAGGAGCCTGGCCGCGCGGCGGAGGGCGGGGCAGGCCGGGGGTTGACCCATGCCGCACACACTTGGGCGTGTTCGCCGCCCGATCGATCAAAAACAGCCGGGTGTCCCCGGCTCTAGGCGCCCTCGAAGTGCCGCTCGATCTCCTCGAGCGTCTTGCCCTTCGTCTCCGGCAGGAAGAAGACCGCGGTCACGAAGTACACTACCGTGCAGGCCGCGAAGGCGAAGAACACCGTCGAATACCCGTAGCGGCCGACGGCCGGCAGGAAGGTCGCGGCGATGGAGGTCGAGACCGCCTGGTTCACGAGGAGCGCGATGCTCATGCCGTTCGAGCGGATGCGGGTCGGCATGAGCTCCGAGAGGGCCAGCCACACGCAGACGCCGGGTCCCGCCGCGAAGAAGGCCATGAAGCAGAACGTGAAGGCCGCGGCGAGCCACCCGCTGCGCTCGCTGGGCACGGGCGTCACGAGCGCGTTCTCGATCCTGAGCGGCGCGACGCGCGCCCGTCCCAGGTCCGCGAACGGGTTGGAGAAGAAGGCGACGACCCCGTTCGGCGGGACGCACCCCTCGCGGGAGATCGAGACCGGCGCGGCGGTGGCGTCGTCGGAGCGCACGACGTTCGTGGCCGCCCGGAAATCCCCGTAGGAGTAGATCACGATGAGCGTGACCGGGCGCCGCGCGAGGGCCCTGCCGGCCTCGCCGGCGGGGGCGAGGAGACGCGCGGCCGCCGCTCCGTCGAACGGCAGGCTGAGCGTCTGGTCGGCCCGGACGCCGGCCTGGAGCGCGTCCCTGCAGTCGACCCGCAGCCTCTCCGTGGAGCGGAAGATGAGGCCGACGGCCACGAGGGAGACGATGATGCCCGCGGTCCCGATCGACAGGAGGAACTTGCGGCCGCGGCGGTCGACCAGGAAGACGCCGACCATCGTCAGCAGGAAGTTGACCAGGGTCAGGATGACGTAGCCCCAGTGCGCCTGGATGTCCGAGAGGCCGGCCTGCAGGAGGATGTTCGTGTTGTAGCCGATGATGGAGTTGACCCCCGTCGCCTGGTTGCAGGCGAGGATCACGCAGGCGAGGACGAACGGGATCACGTACCTCCTGCTGAGGAGGGACTCGCGAACCCTCCCTCCGGCGCTCTTGGCCTTCTCGGCGGCCTCGACCTCGCCCATCTCGGCGAGCTCGAGCTCCGCGGCCTCGGCCGAGCGGGAGCGAAGGAGCGCCGCGCGGGCCTCGTCGACGCGGCCCCTGCGGTGGAGCCACCTCGGCGACTCGGCGACGACGAGGCTGCCGATGACGAAGAGGACCCCGGGCGGCAGGGACACCCAGAAGATGCTGCGCCACGCCGTGTCCTTGAACGCGAGGAGCCGGGCCGCGTCGCCGAGCCTCGCCACCTGCCCGACGCGGATGCTGAAGTACATCCCGATCGCCGCCGCGGCGACGATCCCGAGCGTGAGGAGCCACTGGAATATCCCCGTTCCCTTGCCGCGGCTCGACGCGCCGAGGCACTCGGCGAGGTAGAGCGGGACGACGACGCCGATGAGCCCCGCGCTCACACCCTGAAGGAGCCGGCCGAAGACGAGGAAGCCGTAGCCGTGCGAGAGCGCGATGACGGGGATGCTGGCGACAAAGAGCACGCCGCTCGCCGCCATGAGCCACTTGCGCCCCATCCAGTCCGCGAGCACGCCCGCGAAGAGCGTCGAGATGACGCTCCCGAGGAGCACCGCGGCGACGATGAACGAGAGCTGGCCCGCGTTGAGCCCCGAGGTCGCCTCGAGATAGGGGAGGGCGCCGGCGATGATGCCGACATCGACGCCGTACAGGAGGCCGCCGAGGCCCGCGACAAGCAGGAGGAAGAGGTTGTAGCCCGACTTGTCGGCCGGGGGAGGGGTGGGGTGGGGCATGAGGGGGCCGTGCGGCGCGGTGAGGTCTACTTGGCGGGTGCCGCCGGCGGGAACGCCGTCAGGACCACGAGCTCGTGCCACGCCGTGTCGGACATCCCCTTGCGCTCCCCCTGTTTCGCCGCCGCGGCGAGCAGCAGGCGCACGGGCTTGAGGATCGGCAGCTCAGTGGCGGATTCGTTGGGAAGGGCCGCATGGTCGAGCGCATCGAGGCCCGCTGCGAGCCTCGCGCCCGGCAGGGGGTTCCCCGACGCCAGCGCATGGACGGCGTCGTCGCCCGCGCTGCAGGCGACCAAGAGGTCCCTTGCCGGCGCCACGGCCTCCCTTACGCCGGGGTACCGCTCGGCAAGGGTGCCGGCGACCTCCTTCGCGGCCGCGCTCCACTCGACCAGGCTCGAGCCGATGTCGTCGGCCTGGGATCGGTCGATCGCGCCGGGGGAGAAGAGCATCTTGTCCACGAGCCCCGCGAACTCCCTCGACGCCTTGCTGTCCGGGCGCGCCGCGTCCGCGAGCCCGATGAGCGGCATCAGCTGGTTGCCCCAGTGCTGCTCGTTGCCCCGCTCGTAGCGCTTCACGGGCTCGAGCACGCCGATGAGGGTCTCCAGGGACGCGATCCCGGGAGCCTTGAGGTTCTCGCCGACCAAATGGCGCAGCATGGCGTCCCTGTTGCTGTCGTGAAGCGAGCCCGACTCGCCGAGGCGGTCGCCCACGATGTCCAGCCTGCGGTACATCTCCGCGACGTCCCGGATCTGCGCCGGCGACCAGAGGCGCTCGGCGATGGCCGCGGTGCGCGGCCAGATCCGGGAGTCGATCGTCTCGGGCGTGACCCACTCCGCCCACATCGTCGCCTCGCCGCCGAGCACGTGCGCCCTCTCGGCCGGCGTGAGCGCGGAGTCTGCGGGCAGGGGGTCTGCCAGGTAGTGGTCCGAGGCCGGGTACGCCAGGTCGATGTAGTACCCGTTCGAGAGGATCCCGTCGAAGCCGAGGGTCGCGGCCGAGGCGAGCGCCTCGGTCCCGCGCCAGGAGTCGATCACGCAGTCCCTCGGGAGGTCCGCGTTCATGATCTCGTCCCAGCCGACGAGGCGCTTGCCGGCCTTTGCCAGGATCGCCGCGATCCTCGTGTTGAAGTAGGCGTGCAGGCCCGCGTCGTCCTTCAGGAGGTGCTCGCGCAGGAAGGTCTGGATCCGCGGGTTCGCATCCCACTGGACCCCGTTGTTCTCGTCGCCGCCGATGTGGAAGAAGCGGTCCGGGAAGAGGGCGGCCATCTCGCCGAGGAAGTCGCCGAGGAGCGCGTAGGTCGCCTCGTTCGACGGGTCGAGCACGGGGTTGAACACGCCCCAGTGGCGCTCGATGCCGTACGGGCCGGGCCCGCTCGCGAGCTCCGGGTGCGAGACGACCCAGCTCGTGGCGTGGCCCGGCACGTCGAACTCGGGGACGACGCGGATGCCCCGGTCGGCCGCGTAGGCGATGATCGCGCGCATCTGGGCCTGCGTGAAGAAGTTCCCGTCGGAGCCCATCCCCTGCAGCTCCGGGTGGGTGAGGCTCTCGATCCGGAACCCCTGGTCGTCCGTCAGGTGCAGGTGCAGGACGTTCAGCTTGACGACCGCCATCGCGTCCAGGTTTCGCTCGATCACCTCCGTAGGCTGCCAGTGCCGGGCGACGTCGATCATGAGCCCGCGCCAGGGAAACCGCGGCTGGTCGCGGATGGAGACAGCGGGGACGTAGCCGCCCCCCTTGTCGCGGCGGATGAGCTGCAGGAGGGTCTCCAGCCCGTGCAGGGCCCCTAGGTCGGTCGGCGCCCGAAGGACGGCCCCCGAGCCGGAGACGTCGAGCGCGTAGGATTCGTCCTCCCCCATCTGCGGGACCGCGCCGGCCGCGCCCGCGCAGTCGATCGTGAGGGTGAACGGCGCCGGCCTGTCCGTCCCGCGGGATTCGCCGACCCGCGACAGCCACCGGGCCTGGGCCCTGGCGACCGCGCCGGCGAGGCGCGGCCCGGCGGGAGCCACCGTCGTCACGTCCAGGGGCCCCGATGCGGGGAACCTCCCCGCCGAGACGACGGCCTTAGCAGGCGCCGGCATGACGTCAGTGGGAAGCGGATCCCCCGCGGCGCCCGCGATCCACCCCGCCGCGCTAAAGAGGCAGATCGCGAAGGAATTCCTCGGGGGCATATCTCTTGAAGGCTTCTATCGCCTCGTATTCCGCGAGGCCAAGGGCGTTGTAGGTCTCGGCGAGGCGCCGGCTCCTGTCCTCGGAACGCTGCCAGAATTCCCGGCGGTCGTCACCCAAGAAGAGGGCCATGTCCTTCTGGGTCTCGTGGCAGAAGATCGCGCGTCTCCTGCGGAGCACCTCCTGGGGGCTGAGCGGCACCGCCATGTCGATCTCGTCCGTGGACCACTCCGACCAGGCGCCCCGGTAGAGCCAGAGCTCGCACGCGCCCACCCATCCCGAGGCCGGCAGCCCGGCCATCGCGTCGCGCAGGGCGTGCAGGCAGAGGCGGTGGGTGCCGTGCGGGTCGTCGAGGTCTCCCGCCGCAAAGATCAGGTGTGGGCGGACCGCCTCCAGGAGCGCGCGCATGGCCTCCCGGTCCCCGTCGCCGAGCTGCCTCCTGCTGCCCGGGCTCGCGCGGTAGAACGGAAGGTCGAGGAAGTGCATGCGCCCCTGCGGGACACCGCACACCCGCGCCGCGGCGAGCGCCTCCTGGCGCCTGACGAGTCCCTTCCAATTTTGGATCTCCGGCGTGGCCGGCAGCGAGCCCGTCGCGTCGTGGGCCGCGCAGATGGACTGGAGCCTGCCGGCTGCTGCGGGGTCCGCCAGGCCGGAGTCGCCGACGAAGCGCAGGGCGCGCGCAAGCGCCTCGTCCGACACGGCGTTTGCGCCCGAGACCTGGTGGGCCACGTGCACCTCGTGGCCGTGCTCGACCAGCCGGCAGAGCGTCCCGCCCATCCCGATGACGTCGTCGTCGGGGTGAGGCGAAAGGACGAGCACGCGCTTGGGGAACACGCCCGACGACGAGGAGCGCAGCGGGCGCGCGGGGGCGTCGCCCGGCTTCGTGCGGCTCGGGTCGCGGCCGCCGGGCCAGCCCGTGATCGTGTGCTGCAGCTGGTAGAAGCCGGCGAGGTTGACGTCGTAGGCCGAGCCCTGGATGCGCAGCAGGTCCTGGAGCCCCGCCTCGTTGTAGTCGTCGTCGGTCAGCTTGAGCACGGCCTTTCCCCGGAGTTGGGAGAGCCAGAGGATCGCCCGGCGGGTCATGGCGGGGTCCCACTCGAGTCCGAGGTCGCCGAGGGCCCCCAGGAGCCACGGCGTGCGGTAGCGCGTCAGCGAGCCCGCCGCGGCGCGGTCGATGATGAAGTGGACGTTGTCGTGCTCCTGCAGGAAGGAGGCCGTGACCTGGGGCGTGACCGGTCCCTCCGCCGCGGCGCGGACGATGTCGGCCTTGTGCTGGCCCCAGGCCATCAGGACGACGCGCCTCGCCTCCAGGATCGTCCTGACCCCCATCGTGACCGCCTGCCTGGGGGTGTTCTCCTCGCCCCCGAAGTCGCCCGCGGCGTCGCGCCTCGTCAGCGAGTCCAGGGTCACCATGCGGGTGCGCGAGCGCCTCGGGCTACCCGGCTCGTTGAAGCCGATGTGCCCGGTGCGGCCGATCCCCAGGATCTGGAAGTCTATGCCGCCCGCCGAGCGTATGCTCTCCTCGTAGTCGTGGCAGTACGCCTCGAGGGAGGCGAGGGGGACCGTCCCGTCCGGAACGTGGATCGCCGCCGGCGGCACGTCGACGTGGTCGAAGAGGTGCGCCTGCATGAAGCTGCGGTAGCTGCGCGGGTTCGACGGCTGGATGGGGTAGTACTCGTCCAGGTTGAAGGTGACGACGTTCGCGAAGCTGAGCCCGTCCTCGCGGTGCATCCTTACGAGCTCCGCGTAGAGGCCGAGCGGCGTCGAGCCCGTCGCGAGGCCGAGCACGGCGGTGCGCGTCTCGGCCTGCCTCGAGCGGATGAGGGCGGCGATGTCCCGCGCCACGGCCCTGGCGGCCTCGGCGCTGCCCGGGAACACCGAGACGGGGACGTGCTCGAAGCGGCTGGAGGCGGCTGTCGACGGGCCGGTCATGTCAGGAGGCGCGCATGCGGATTTCCGGGTGTAAGGGCACCCTCGCATGATATTGCCATCGGCGCCGTTAAAAAATGGCAGAAATGACTATGTTTTTAACATCCCTGCTACACGCCCGGGCGCCCCCAGAGGGGGGCGCCGCAGCCCCGCTCCGGGCTCCGATCGTGCTCTTGACCGTTCTTCGGCGTTGATCCGAGACTGGGGCGTGGAGTCCCCCGCAGCCCCCCGATCGGCGAAGCCCGCCTGGGCGGACCCCGAGGCCGCGGGCTTCGCATGCCTGCTCCTCGCGGGCCTGCTCCTCGCCTACCTGCCGGCGCTGCGAGGCGGTTTCCTCTGGGACGACGACGCCCATGTGACGAAGCTCTCGCTGCGCTCGCTCCGGGGCCTCTGGCGGATCTGGTTCGAGCCCGGCGCGACGCAGCAGTACTACCCGCTGCTGCATTCCGCGTTCTGGCTTGAGCACCGACTCTGGGGGGACTCCGTCCTCGCGTACCACCTGCTGAACGTGGCGCTCCACGCGGCGGCCGCCTGGCTCGTCTACGACGTCCTTCGCCGCCTCTCCTTTCCCGCGCCGCGCCTCGCGGCCCTTGTCTTTGCCTTCCACCCGGTCTGCGTGGAGTCGGTGGCGTGGATCTCCGAGCAGAAGAACACGCTCTCGGCGGTCTTCTACCTCCTGGCCGCGCGGGTCTACCTGCGCTTCGACGCGACGCGCGGGACATCCGCGTATGCGGGCGCGCTTGCGCTGTTTGCCATGGCGCTCCTGACGAAGACCGTGACGGCGACCCTGCCGGCGGCGCTCCTCGTGGTTTTCTGGTGGAGGCGGGGGCGCCTCGGCCTGAGGCGCGACGTCCTTCCCCTCCTTCCCTGGTTTGCCGCCGGCCTCGCCGTCGGCCTCCACACGGCCTGGGTGGAGAGGACCTTCATCG
>Ga0265318_10001661_pt1 | contig 12786 bp, 10 predicted proteins | sample 4821metaG_FD_192431 | JGI IMG/M metagenome (GOLD analysis project Ga0265318, IMG submission 192431) | Rhizosphere microbial communities from Carex aquatilis grown in University of Washington, Seatle, WA, United States - 4-8-21 metaG | ecosystem: Host-associated > Plants > Roots > Rhizosphere >... | reverse complement strand
GGACGGGGTCTCGCTCGGTGGGATCTACGCCCTGATGGCGGTCGGGATCGGGCTCGTGTTCGGCGTCCTGCGCCTGGTCAACTTCGCCTACGGGCAGCTGATCATGGCCGGCGCGTTCTCGCTCGCGCTCGGCGCTCAATGGAACTGGCCGGTTTGGGCGTCGATCCTCCTCTGCTTCGCGGTCGTGCTCACGCTCTCGACGCTGATGGACAGGCTCGTCTTCCGGCCGCTGCGCACGCAGTCGCCCGCGGTGATGCTCGTGGCGACGTTCGCCGTCTCGTTCCTGCTTCAGAGCATCGCGCTGCTGTGGTTCGGCTCGCTCGGCAAGATCGCGACGTCGCTTGCGCCGCTGAACCGGCTCTGGACGATCGGGGGTGTCGACATCCGGAAGATCTCGATCGTGTCGATCGCCGTCGCGGCAGGCTGCCTGCTGCTGCTCCAGCTGCTGCTGGAGCGGACGTCCGTCGGTCTGCACATGCGCGCGGCGGCGATGGACTTCCGCACGGCCCGGCTGCTGGGTGTGCGTGCGAACCGGGTGATCGGCGGAGCCGTGCTGATCTCGGGCGTGCTCGCTGCCGTCGTTGCGGTGATGCTCACCGTCCAGACTCCGCTCGTCACGCCGACGTTCGCGCTGAGCGACACGATCATCGTTCTCGCCGGCGTCGTGCTCGGCGGGCTGAACCGGCCGGTGCCGGCGACGCTCGGCGGTTTCACGATCGGCTTTGGCAGCGGTTTCCTCGGCGGCGCGCTGCCGACGGGGCAAAGTCAGTACCTGCCCTCGCTCCTGTTCGGCGCGGTGATCGTCGTGCTGCTCATTCGCCCGAACGGCCTCTTTGCACGGGGCCGCGGCTCGATGGAGCGCGTATGAAGCGCGCCGCGCCGCTCACGCAGCTCGCCGGGCCGATGCTGCTCATCCTGCTTGCCGCCGTGCTCGGGACGACGGCGTCGACGGCGACGCAGGTCTATTTCATCAACGCGCTCGTGAGCGTGGCGATCGTCGTCGCCCTGTACGTCTTCATCGGAAACACAGGCGTGCTTTCCTTCGGCCACATCAGCTTCGTCGCGCTTGGTGCGTGGACGGCAGGAGTTCTGTCGGTGCCGTCCGGCGTGAAGCCCGCGATCATGCCGAACCTCGCCGGCTTCCTTCGGCACACGACGGTCGGGAACGTGCCGTCCCTTGCGCTCGCGGCCGTCGTCGGCGGGGTCTTCGCCTTCGTCGCCGGCCTCGCGTTGATGCGCCTGTCCGGGCTGGCCGCCGGGATTGCGACGTTCGCAGTGCTTCAGATCGTCAACAACATCCTTCAGTACTACGAGAAGATCGGGCCCGGCCAGAACACGTTCTCGTCGGTTCCCGAGACGACGGGCATCTGGCAGGCGGCGGTCGGTGCGCTCATCGCCGTCGCCGTCGCCTTCGTCTATCAGCGCAGCCGCTTCGGCCGGATGCTGCGTGCGACACGCGAGGATCCCGCAGCCGCGTCGGCCGCGGGCATCTCCATGTACGTGCAGCGGCTCGGTGCGTTCGTGCTCTCGGGCGCGCTCGCCGGCTTCGCAGGCGGCCTCTACGTCCACCTGCTGCCGCTGAACGCGGGTGCGCTCTATCTCGACCTGACGTTCGTGACGCTGGCGATGCTCGTGGTCGGCGGCTCGTCGAGCCTCTGGGGGGCCGTCGTCGGCGCGCTCGCCATCAGCGCGCTGGACTCCTTCCTCTCCGAGGCCGAGAACGGCGTCAAGATCCTCGGTGCGTTCAATCTCGACCTGCCCTCCGGGACGCGCGTGATCGTCGAGGGCGTTCTGATGGCGCTCGTCCTGATCGCCCGTCCGAGCGGGCTCACCGGCGGCCGTGAGTTCGCGCTGCCGCGCCTCCGCCGCGGGGGTCAGGCCGCATGATCCGTTCGGTCTGCGTCGCCGGCGCCGGGTCGATCGGCAGCCTGTTCGCCGGCCACCTCGCCCGCGTCGCGGACGTCTCCGTTCTGACCCGCCGCGCCGAGCATGCAGACGCGCTGAACGCGAACGGCCTGCGCGTCTCCGGCCGCTCCGACTTCACCGTCCGTCTCGCCGCGGCCACCGACCCCGACGACCTGCCGGAGCCGGAGCTCGTGATCCTCGCCTGCAAGGGCACGGACCTCGAGCCGCTCGCCCGGCGCCTGGCCGGCCATTTCCCCGCCGCAACCGTGATGACCGTGCAGAACGGCCTCGGAGCGGAGGAGATCGTGGGCGCTCACGGCGACTGGCCGCTGCTCTCCTCCGTCACGTTCATGAGCGGCACGCGCCACGCCGACGACCACGTGGAGTACGTCCTCGACACGGCGACCTGGATCGGGCCGTACCGCGGCTCGAGCGGCGACGACGCACGGGCCGTCGCGGGGCTGATCGCCTCGTCCGGGCTGAAGGCGGAGGCGTTCGACGACCTTCGTCCCGCGCAGTGGTCGAAGCTGATCTTCAACGCCACGGTGAACGCGGTCGCCGCGCTGACCGGGCTTCCCCACGACTTCCACTTCGCGCAGACCGAAGAGCTGTCCGACCTCGGCCTTCTCGTTCGCGACCTCGTCGACGAGGGCAAGACGGTTGCCGCGGCGGCCGGCGTGCAGCTGTGGGAAGACCCCTGGGAGATGAACGTGCTCGCCACGCAGCGCGGGCACCGCCATTACCCGTCCATGCTCGAGGACGTCGAGGCCCATCGCCCGACCGAGGTCGAGCTGATCACCGGCGCACTCGTGCGCGAGGCCGGGCGTCATGCAGTCCCGGTGCCACTGCACACCGCGCTCTACCGGCTCGTCCGAGCGAAGGAGGCAGGCTACTCGTGAGGGTGTGCATTGTGGGATGCGGCGCCGTCGGCTCGCTCTTCGCGGCGAACCTCGCCCAGCTGGACGACGTCGAAGTGTGGGCATACGACGCGGCGCAGGCGCACGTCGACGCGATCAACGAGCACGGGCTGCGCCTTTCCGGCGCAGGTGAGATCACCGGCCGGCTCCGTGCGACCTCGGACGCGCAGGAGCTCCCCGCCTGCGACTTCGGCATCGTCGCGACGAAGGCGATGCACACGGAGGCGGCGATCCGGGCGACCGCGCACGCATTCGCGGAGGGCTGCGTGGCGACCGTCCAGAACGGCATCGGCAACGAAGAGGTGCTCGCTGCCCATGTCGCACACGTAATCCGGGGAACCACCTTCCCCGCCGGAAAGGTCGTCGCCCCGGGCCACGTGCAATGGGATGTGAAGGGCGACACGACGCTCGGGCCGTTCGAGCCGCAGCCGGCGCCCGCGGCCGAGATCGCACGGCTTGCGGACGCGTGCACGCGCGGCGGAATGCCGACCCACGCGGTCGCAGACGCGCGCGGCCCGCAGTGGCGGAAGGTGATCTTCAACGCCTCGACCAACCCGGTGGGCGCGCTCACCCTGCTCGCGCACGGCCGTGTCTGCGAACGCCCCGACCTGCGCGCGCTCGTCTCCGGTCTCGTCGACGAGGGCAAGGCGGTCGCCGCGGCGCAGGGGATCGAGCTCGATTCCGACCCGGAGGCGCTGATCGACCACGCGGCGAAGCCCGAGGTCGCGTACCACCACAAGGCCTCGATGCTCCAGGACGTCGAGGCGTGCCGTCCGACCGAGATCGACTACCTCAACGGCGGTATCGTCCGCTTCGGGCGCGAGCACGGAGTGCCGACACCGCTGAATCAGGCGATCTGGGCACTCGTGAAAGGGGTGGAGCAATCGTGGCAGCAGTGACCGAGCCGACGTACACCGGCCTGCCGAGGGACGAGATCGAGCGTCGCTACCGGCTCGTCCGCGAGGCTGCGGCTCGGGACGGGCTCGACGCGGTGATCGTGTGCGGGAACGAATACACCGGCTTCGAAGGCGCCGTCACGTACCTCAGCGGGTTCGTGATCGTCCATCGCTACGCGTACGTGTTGCTTCCCGTCGACGGCGAGCCGTCGATCGTCTTCCCGAGCGAAGCCCGTTACGTCGGTGAGCACGGCACGACGTGGATCGACGAGCAGGAGTTCGTCGACCGGCCGGGCGACCGCCTCGCCGAGAAGGTGCGCGGCCGGCGGGTCGGCGTGTACGGCATGGACTACGTGATGACGGTGCGCGATCACGCAGCTCTCGCCGGCGCGTGCGAGCTCGTCGGCTGGGACGTCGCATTCGACCACGCCCGCATGGTCAAGTCCGAGCTCGAGCTCGCCTCGGTGCGCGAGAGCGTCCGCATCAACACCGAGGGCTTCTGGGTCTTCCTCGACGCGTTCGAGCCAGGGAAGAGCGAGCGCGAGATCCTTGCGCCATGCGAGCAGTACTTCGTCGCGGAGGGCTGCGGCCGCTGGACGATGGACATGGTGCTCGACGGGCCGAACGGCTCTGCCCTGCCGGAGTTCAAGATCGCCGGCACGCGCCCGATCGCGACGACCGACTGCCTGCTCCCGTCGCTCGAGGTCGCGGGCCCCGGCGGGCACTGGGTCGAGGTCTCGCGCGCGATCTGCCCGGGCGAGCCGAGCGACGACACGAAGCGCATGTTCGAGGCGTACGAGGAGTACTTCGCGGCCGCGCCCGCCGCGCTGCGCGCCGGCTCGTCCGCGCGCGACGCGCATCGCGCCGTGGCCAAGGGATTCCTCGACCGCGGCTTCCGCCTCGGCCACGTGACCGGGCACTCGATCGGGATGACGATGATCGAGTTCCCGAAGATCGGGGAGCAGGACGAGACGGAGCTCCAGGCCGGGATGGTGCTCTCCATGCACCCGCATGCGATCTCGGCCGACGGGGAGGCGTGCCTCTACATGCAGGACACGTGGCTCGTCACCGAGGCCGGCGGCGTGCCGCTCGCCGGTCTGCCGATGCGGATCTTCGACGGCACCGAAGCGCGGCCGGCGAGCTAGGGTCCGGCCATGGCACAGACCGACGAGTTCGCACCGATCCTGTCAGGCGAGGGCGCCAGCGACTACGAGCGCTATCTGCGCACGGACGAGCTGCTCGCGCTGCAGAAGACCGCCGCCGAGTGGGTGCACCGCGACGAGCTCCTCTTCTTCACGGTGCATCAGTCCTCGGAGCTCTGGCTGAAGCTCGCGTGGAACGAGGTCGAGGAGGCGACACGGCTGATCGACGCTCGCGAGCTCGGAGCTGCGCAGCGCCTGCTCCGGCGGGCGAATTTCTGCCTCAAGTACGTCGAGGGCTTTCTCGAGCACCTCGAGCAGATGTCGCCGTGGGAGTACCAGGAGATCCGCCGCGTGCTCGGTCACGGCTCCGGCTTCGACTCGCCCGGCTTCCGCGAGATCCGGCGCGTCTCGACGCCCTTGCTCGCCGCGTTCGACGCGTTGCGGCGCGAGTCCGGCCTCTCGCTGCTCGAGGTGTACACGCTCGGCCGCGAGCACGAGGATCTCTACCAGCTCGCGGAGCTGCTCACCGAGTGGGACGAGCGCGTCGGCGTCTGGCGCTATCGTCACTTCAAGGTGGTTGCGCGGATCATCGGCGAGGACGTCGTCGGCACGCAGGGGACGCCGGTCGAGCTGCTAGCGGGACTGATCAAGAACAAGATGTTCCCCGAGCTCTGGCGTGTACGGACCGAGCTGACCGAGCTGGCGAAGCAATCGGATTGATCGCTCTCGACGAGATTCGCCGCGCGCGAGAGCGGATCGCCGACACCGTCGTGCGTACGCCGCTCGTGCGCTTCGGCGTCAACGCGGACATCTGGCTGAAGCTCGAGAACTTCCAGCCCATCGGCTCGTTCAAGCTGCGGGGCGCGTTGTCGGCGATCCGTGCCGCCTCGGCGAGCGAGCTCAAGCACGGTGTCGTGACTGCGAGCGCCGGCAACATGGCGCAGGGCGTCGCGTGGGCGGCCCGGGAGGCCGGCGTGCCCGCCCGGATCATCGTGCCCGAGAGTGCGCCGCGCGCGAAAGTCGAAGCGATCGAGGAATACGGCGGCGAGGTGATCTCCGTTCCTCACGAGGTCTGGTGGCAGGCGATGGTCGAGCGCCGCTACGAAGGCGTCGAGGGGCTGTTCGTGCACCCGGTCGAGGACGAGGAGGTGATGGCCGGCAACGGCACGATCGGCCTCGAGCTCGTCGAGGACCTCGACGGCTTCGACACGGTCATCATTCCCTGGGGTGGCGGCGGGCTGACGACGGGTATCGCGAGCGCGGTGAAGGCGCTGCGACCCGACGTCCGTATCGCCACCGCGGAGCCTGAGACCGCGGCGCCCCTCCACGCCGCGCTGCACGCCGGCGAGCCGGTCGAGATCGACTACCGGCCCTCGTTCGTCGACGGCGCCGGCGGCCGCGCCCTGCTCCCGACGATGTGGGATCGCGCCCGGGAAGTGGTCGACGAGTCGTATGCGATTCCGCTCGCCGATGTCGCTGCCGCGATGCGCCTTCTGGCGACGCGGAACCACGTAGTGACGGAGGGGGCCGGTGCGCTCGCGCTTGCAGCCGCCCTGCGCCGGCACGGCCTTGGCACAGAGGATCGCTGCGTCTGCATCGTCAGCGGCGGGAACATCGACTCCGCCGTGTTCGCGAGGGTACTCCTCGGCGAGACGCCTTAGCGGTTCAACGGCTGCAACCAGGTTGCGTTCCGCAACCTGGTTGCGGAGTTACGTCAGTCGGCTCAGCTCGCTCAGGAAGCCGTCGACTTCCTGCGGAGTGTTGTAGTGGATGAAGCCGACGCGTACGGCATTCCCCGGATAGGGAAGCTTCTCGCGGAGTCCGAGGGAGTACCAGTTGTCGTGCGCCCACACGCCGTAGCCGCGCGAGGCCATCGTCGTCGCGACATCGGCTGCCTCGACCCCGTCGACGTTGATCAGGAACGTCGGCACGCGGCCGTCCATCGTCTGGCGTCCGTAGACCGTCACCGACTCGGGGAGTCCGTCGAGGAACCGCTGCCCGAGGTCGCGCTCGTAGGCGCGAAGCACCTCCAGCCCGCCGATCGATTCGAGGTAGGCGATCGTCGCGCTGAAGCCGGCGAGCAGCTCGTACGGCGCGGTGCCCGTCTCGAACTTCCGGCCGACCGGCGTCGAGCCCGCCGGGCGCGCCTTGTACGGCCGCCAGGACTCGAGCAGCTCGTGGCGCCCGTAGGCGAGCCCGAGATGCGGCCCGCAGAACTTGTACGGCGAGCAGAGCAGCACGTCGCAGCCGATCGCCTCGGCGTCGATCGGTTCGTGCGCGGCGTAGTGCACGGCGTCGATCCAGGAGAGCGCGCCGGCCGCGCGCGCGAGCTCCGCCACGCGGCGCGCGTCCGTGATCGTCCCGACCGCGTTCGACGCGTAGACGAACGCGACGACCCGCACGCGCTCGTCGAGCTTCCGCTCCAGGTCGTCGAAGTCGAGCCGCAGGTCGTCCGTCACGTCGATCCAGTCGACCTCGAAGCCACGGTCGGCGGCCAGCTCGACCCACGGAGCGACGCCGCCGTCGTGGTCGAGGCGGCTGACGAGGATCCGGTCGCCCGCCTTCCAGTCGCGCGACGCCGTGCGGCTGAGCGCGAAGTCGAGCGTCGTCATGTTCGTGCCGAACACGACGTCGTCGGCCGAGCAGCCGAGGAAGCCACCGGCGTCCGTGCGGGCCCGGTTGAGGATCTCCTCGACGCGGCGACCCGTCTCGTACGGCGCGCCAAGGTTGGCGGAGGCCTCGCGCAGAGCACGCGCGATCGCCTCTCCGACCTCGTCGGGCACCTGCGACCCGCCGGGCGCGTCGAGAAACGCGAACCCGCCCTGAAGCGAGGAGAAACGCTGCCGGACGGCGGCGACGTCGAGTGCGGTCGTGCTCACTTCCCGAGCCTACCTTTCGGGCTCTAGGCTTCGCACGTGCCGGCTCTGGGCTCCAGCGGGATCGACGTCTCGCCGATCATCCTCGGCTGCGGCAACTTCGGCGGCGTCGGCTCGTCGCCCGCGTTCTTCGGGCGCGGCGAGACCCGTGAGGAAGCGTTCGCGGTCATGGACGCCGCGTGGGAGGCCGGGATCACGACCTTCGACACGGCGGATGCCTACGGCGGCGGCCGCAGCGAGACGTGGATCGGCGACTGGCTGCGGACGAAGGGCTCCGACGTGCGCGGGCGGATCGTCCTCTCGACGAAGACCTTCAACCCGATGGACGAAGGCGAGGATCACGGCCTCGCCCCGGCCCGCATTCGCAGGCAGCTCGAGAGCAGCCTGCAACGGCTCGGAGTGGAGCGCGTCGACATGTACCTCGCCCACGACTGGGATCCCGGCGTGCCGGTCGCCGAGACGCTCGGCGCCTTGGCCGAGCTCGTGACTGCCGGGAAGGTCGGGGCCGTCGGTGCGAGCAACGTCGACGGCGAGCAGCTGCGGGAGGCGCTCGCCGCCGAGAGCCGCGCCCGGTACGAGTGGGTACAGAACTCGTACTCCCTGCTCGACCGCGAGCCGGAGCGGGAGGTGCTGCCGCTGTGCGCCGAGCGCGGCCTCGGCTTCACGCCGTTCAGCCCGCTCGGAGGCGGCTGGCTCACGGGCAAGTACCGGCGCGGCGAGACCGCGCCGCCCGGCTCACGGATGACCATGCGCCCCGAGCCGTACCTGCACCGGCTCGACGACGATTCCGTGTGGCGCGGCCTCGACGGCCTCGCCGCCTCCGCAGAGGAGCGGGGGACGACGCCGGCCGCTCTTGCGCTCGCGTGGCTTCTCGGCGATCCGCGCGTCACCGCCGTCATCGTCGGGCCGCGGCGCTCCGAGCATCTGGAGCCCGCGCTTGCAGCACTCGCCGCGCCGCTCAGCGAGCGTGAACGGGCTGAGCTGAGCGGGCTCTTCGCCTAGCGGGGCGGCTGCCTCCGAGCACGACCTCGACCTGCACCGTGCTCTTCCCGGGGACGTCCGGAACGAGGTCGCCGGCAAGCGGGCTGCCGTCCACCGTCAGCGACTGCACTCCGCAGCTCACATGATGCGGGTTGCGCACGGTGATCTCGTACACGACTCCGCGGAAGCGGCGCGTGACGTGGAACGAATCCCAGGCAGGCGGGATGCACGGGTCGATGCGGAGGCCGCGGTAATCCGGCTTCACGCCGAGGATGCCCTGCGAGAGAGCGACGAGCGCCCACGCGGCGGTCCCGGTCAGCCAGGAGTTCTTCGCCTCGCCGGGAGTGGCGGCGTCCGGCCCTGCGATCGTCTGCGCGTAGACGTACGGCTCGTTGCGGTAGACGTCGATCCGGTCGTCCTTCGTCGCGGGGCAGATCGCAAGGTACGAGTCGAGCGCGCGGTCGCCTTCGCCGAGCAGGCACCACGAGAGCGTGATCCACGGGTTCGTGTGGCAGAAGATCGAGCCGTTCTCCTTGTAGCCGGGCGGATAGCTCGAGATCTCGCCGAGCTCGGGCCGGTACCGGGTGAACGGCGGCCGGTGCAGCGCGATGCCGTCCGCAGTGCCCAGGTGCTCCTGCATGCTCTCGAGCGCTCGCCGCGCACGGCCGTTCCCGTCTCCGGCGCCGCCGAGCACGCACCAGCCCTGGCTCTCGACGAAGATCCGTCCTTCCTCGGCGAGATGCGTGCCGACGGGGTCGCCTGCGGCGTCGAACGCGCGCAGGTACCAGTCGCCGTCCCAGGCTTCCGCCTCGACGGCAGCGAGCAACTCGTCGTATGCGCCGAGCAGCCGTTCCTCGTCCGCGGGCCGGCCGAGGTGGGCGTAGAGCGCTGCCAGCTCCCGCACCGCGTACAGGAACAGTCCCGCGATCATCACCGACTCCGCCTGCGAGCCCTCCACGTCGCCCGCGGTCTGGAACGACTCGTCGGGATTGGTCGAGAAGCAGTTGAGGTTCAGGCAGTCGTTCCAGTCGGCGTGACCGATGAGGGGAAGCCCGTGCGGGCCGCGGTTCGCGAGCGTCATCGCCACGCTGGTCTCGAGGTGGTGGAAGAGGTTCTCGCTGCTTCCCGGACGGTCGGCGTAGCCGATCGGCTCCTCGAGGATCGACGTGTCGCCCGTCTCCTTGACGTACGCGCAGGTCGAGACGATCAGCCACAGGTGGTCGTCGTAGAAGCCGCCGCCGATGTCCGCGTTTCCCTTCTTCGTCAGCGGCTGGTACTGGTGGAAGCACGTCCCGTCCGAGAGTTGCGTCGCGGCGAGATCGAGGATGCGCCGCCGGGCGCGATCCGGGATGAGGTGCACGAAGCCGAGCACGTCCTGGTTGGAGTCGCGGAAGCCCATACCGCGGCCGATCCCCGTCTCGTAGAGGCTCGCCGAGCGGGAGAGGTTGAACGTGGCCATGCACTGATACTGGGTCCACGTGTTCAGCATCCGCTGCGCGTTTGGATCGGGGCACTCGACCTGGAAGGTCGAGAGCAGGGCGAGCCACCGTGCCTGCAGCGTCCGGAACGCCGTGTCGACCGCGCCGGGCTCGGAGTAGCGGGCGAGCAGCCGCCGGCCCTGCTCCTTGTTCACGACGCCGGGCCGCTCGAACTTCGTCTCCGGATCCTGTTGGACGTAGGCGAGGACGAACGCGAAGGTCTCCTCGCCGCCGGGCTCGAGCCGTAGGTCGAGCTGATGCGAGCCGACCGGGTTCCAGCCGTGCACGATGCTCCCCTGCGCCCGTCCCGCGAACGGGACGGCCGCCTCGTGCAGGCCGTTGTGCACGCCGACGAACGCGTCACGCGACGTGTCGAACCCGCTCGTCTCCCGCGTGCAGGCGAACAGGGCGTAGTGGTTGCGCCGCTCGCGGTAATCGCTCACGTGGTAGATCGCCGATCCTTCGACCTCCACCTCGCCGCTCGCGTACGTCCGCTGGAAGTTCGTCGCGTCGTTGAACGCTTCGTAGAGGCAGAACTCGACGTACGAGAACAGCTTCAGATCCTTGACGACGCCGCTCGTGTTCCGGACGGTCGTCTTCCAGATCTCGACGTTCTCGCCGGGCGGGACGAAGAAGAGAAGCTCGACCTCCACGCCGTCCTTCTCGCCGACGATCCGCGTGTAGCCGAGGCCGTGCCGGCACTCGTAGTGGTCCAGCGGCGCCTTCGTCGGCTTCCAACCCGGGTTCCAGACGCTGCCGCCGTCGTTGACGTAGAGATAGCGCCCGACCGAGTCCATCGGCACGTCGTTGTAGCGGTAGCGGGTGAGCCGGCGCAGCCGCGCGTCCCGCCAGAACGTGTAGCCGCCGGCCGTGTTCGTGCAGAGGCCGAAGAGCTCGTCCTGGCCGAGATAGTTGAGCCAGGGAAGCGGCGTGTCCGGTCGCGTGATCACGTACTCACGCTCGGCGTCGTCGAATCGTCCGTAGCGGTTCGACATGTCAGGCCTGTGCCGACGACGCCGGTTCGGGTCGGCCGGCCGCGATGAAGTCCCGGTACCAGCAATAGCTGTCCTTCGGGATCCGCCGCAGCGTCGGATAGTCGACGTAGACGAGCCCGAAACGCTTCGCGTAGCCGGAGCTCCACTCGAAATTGTCGAGCAGCGACCAGACGAAGTAGCCGGCAACGGGTGCCCCATCCGCGAGCGCGCGCCCGGTCGCTTCGATGTAGTCGGCGAGGTACGTCTGACGCTCGACGTCGTGCACGCGGCCGTCGTGGGTGACGACGTCGGGGAACGCCGCGCCGTTCTCGGTCACGTAGATCTTCTGCACTCGGTAGTCGCGGTGCAAACGCATGATCACCTCGTAGAGGCCGTCTGGACATACCTCCCAGCCCATGTCGGTCAGTTGCCCCTCCGGCGCGCGCACCGCGAGCGGCTTGCCGCTTGCGGGATCCGCTCGCACGATCCAGCGCGAGTAGTTGTTCACACCGATGAAGTCGATCGGCTCTGCGATCACCGCCAGGTCGCCGTCGGCGACGGGCGGAGCGACGGGCGCGAGCTCCTCGAGCACATCCGCCGGGTACTCGCCGCGCAACACCGGGTCGAGGAACCGGCGGCTGTTGAACCCGTCCATGATGCGGGCAGCCTCGACGTCCGCCGGGTCGTCGCTCATCGGCTGCACCGGCCAGAGATCGAACACGATCCCGACCTCGGCCTCCGGGGAGTGGCGCCGGATGACCTCGACGGCCCACCCATGCGAGAGCAGGAGATGGTGCGCGGCGGCGATCGCGTCGGCAACGTTCGTTCTGCCGGGCGCGTGCAGTCCGGTCCCGTAGCCGAGCCACGACGAGCAGAACGGCTCGTTGTGCGTTGTCCAGTCGGTGACACGGTCGCCGAGCCGCGCGGCGACCGCGTCCACATACTCGACGAACGCCTCGGCCGTCGCCCGCGCCGGCCAGCCGCCCGCGTCTTCGAGCGCCTGCGGCAGGTCCCAGTGATACAGGGTGGGGAAGGGGCGGATCCCGACCTCGAGCAGCGTGTCGACGAGTCGGTCGTAGAAGTCGAGCCCCGCGGCGTTCACACGGCCGCGTCCGTCCGGGAGGACGCGCGGCCATGCGATCGAGAAGCGGAACGCGTCGAGGCCGAGCTCGCGCATCAGGCCGATGTCGTCGCGATACCGGTGATAGAAGTCACACGCGACCGCGCCGCTGTCTCCGTTGCGCACGTTTCCCGGCGTGGCGCAGAAGCGATCCCAGATGCTCTCGCCACGACCGTCCTCGGCCGTCGCGCCCTCGATCTGGTACGCGGCGGTGGCGGCGCCCCAGAGGAATGCCGGCGGGAAGATCTCAGCCCGCGCCGTCACGCGGTCACACCGTTGCCACGTGAGCAGCTCGCTCGAACTCGGCCCACTTCGAGTGCAGCTGCGGAACCGATGCGAGCAGCATCTGCGTGTACTCGTGCTGCGGATTGCCGAACACCTTCTCGGTGGCGCCCATCTCGACGATGGAGCCGTGGCGGAGGATCACGGTTCTGTCGCTGATGTAGTTGCCGAGGGAGAGGTCGTGGGTGATGAAGATGATGCCCAGGCCGCGTTTC
>Ga0265318_10001660_pt1 | contig 12792 bp, 10 predicted proteins | sample 4821metaG_FD_192431 | JGI IMG/M metagenome (GOLD analysis project Ga0265318, IMG submission 192431) | Rhizosphere microbial communities from Carex aquatilis grown in University of Washington, Seatle, WA, United States - 4-8-21 metaG | ecosystem: Host-associated > Plants > Roots > Rhizosphere >... | reverse complement strand
GGGCGTGGAATGGCCGTCGACCGTGTCGCTGAACAGTTGGCCACCATTCTTCAGCTTGATCATGGCCGGATTCCACAGCCGGACGGCGGTGGCCGGAATGTCGTGACTGTGGCCGAACTTCCAGGTCTTCATGTTGTAAGGGCCGGTGTTGGTTGCGCCGGGAAGTGCTTTCGCACGCGCCCCGCTGTCAACGCCCTTCTGGGCCCACAACTGCTGGGGCCCGGCAGTCTGCACACCATCGCCCTGGGCCAAGGCGGCGGACGCGGCAAACGACACGGCCGCGCACATGGCGGCGGCAAGCAATTTCGACTTCATCAAATTCTCTCCCAAGTATGCGCTTTTTCGCGCGCAGCTTCCCCTACAGGGTAAGTCTGTCAGCCTTGCTGGAGCAACGCAAGTAAAGCATTGCAGTGATTTTTCGGTATCCATGTTACGGCTGCGCAATTCCGCGACATCTTGCGACAAAGCTTTTCTGTTGCAGCGCAGCAAGCTGTTTGCTTGCGAGCATGTGTCTCTTTGTTTTAAACGGTGCGCCCGCTTACCCACGCGAAAAGAATGCTAGAAATTGAAAGCCTGACCAAGCGCTTCGACACCGTCACGGCGGTGGCCGGATTGTCGCTGACCGTTCGGCCTGGGGAAGTGCTGGGCTTTTTGGGTCCCAATGGCGCCGGCAAGACCACCACCATGAAAATGGTGACCGGCTATCTCGCCCCGGACGGCGGCACCGCCCGCATCTGCGGTCACGATATCGTCACCGACACGCTGGCAGCGCAAAGGCGGCTGGGCTACCTGCCCGAGGGGGCGCCCGCCTATGGCGAAATGACGCCGCGCGAGTTCCTCACCTTCATTTGCCGGGTGCGCGGCCTTTCCGGCGGGTTGGCGCGGGCAGCGCGCGACGTGGCGGTCGGCCATACCGGCCTCGGCCCCGTGCTGGACCGGCCGATCGAGACCCTTTCCAAGGGATTTCGCCGCCGCGTCGGCCTGGCCCAGGCCATCCTGCACGATCCCGAAGTGCTGATCATGGACGAGCCCACCGACGGGCTGGACCCCAACCAGAAGCACACGGTGCGCGAACTGATCCGCGCCATCGCGCCGACCAAGACCATCGTGATCTCCACCCATCTGCTGGAGGAGGTCGAGGCGATCTGCACCCGCGCCATCGTCATCGACAAGGGCCGCATCGTTGCCGACGGCACACCGCGGGAGCTGATGATGCAAAGCCCCAGCGGCAAGCTGGACGATCTGTTCCGCGCCCTCACCACCGCCGAGGACGCGGCGGCATGAGCGCGGTCGTCACCGTCTTCAAGCGCGAGTTCGCGGCCTATTTCGCCACGCCCATCGCCTTTGTCTTCCTCGCCGTCTATCTGCTGGCGATGGGGGTGTTCACCTTCTATGTCGGACGCTTCTTCGACAGCGGCGTCGCCGACCTCACCATCTTCTTCAGCTACCATCCCTGGCTCTATCTCTTCCTCATTCCGGCGCTGGCGATGCGGCTATGGGCGGAAGAAAAGCGCAGCGGCTCGATCGAACTGCTGCTCACCCTGCCGCTGCCGGTCTGGGCCACGGTGCTGGGCAAATATCTCGCCGCCTGGGCCTTTGCTGGACTGGCGCTGATCCTCACCTTCCCGGTCTGGCTGACGGTGAATTACCTGGGCTCGCCCGACAATGGCGTGATCCTGGCCGCCTATATCGGCAGCTTCCTGATGGCGGGAGCGTATCTGGCCATCGGCGCGGCAGTGTCGGCGGCGACCAGCAGCCAGGTGATCGCCTTCGTGATTTCTGTGGTGGTCTGTTTTCTTTTCACCGCCAGCGGCGCGCCGCTGGTGACGGAGAGCCTTTCCGGCTGGGCGCCGCTGCCGCTGGTCGAGGCCGTGGCCTCCTTCTCCTTCCTGCAACATTTCCAGGCCATCACCGACGGGGTGATTGATGTGCGCGATGCCGTCTTCTTCTTCTCCGTGATCGGGCTGTTCCTTTTCGCCAACGTCCTGCTGGTCGAAACCGGAAAGGGCGGCTGACGATGAAAAGTGGTCCCTATCTCTGGTCCGCCCTGGCGCTGTCGGCGCTGCTGTTCCTGTTCCTCAATCTGTTCGCAAGTAATTTCTTCCTCGACACGCGGCTGGACCTGACCCAGAGCCGGCAATACACGCTGTCGGACGGCACCCGCGCCGTCATCGCCAAGCTTGGCGAGCCGGTGACGCTGCGCTTCTATTTCTCGCGCCGGAACGCCGCCGATTACCCCGCCACCACCGCCTATGCCAAGCGGGTGCGCGATCTGCTGGGCCATTACGCCGCCCTCTCCAAGGGCAAGATCGTGCTGGAAGACGTCGATCCCGAGCCCTTCACGCCGGAAGAAGACCGCGCCGTTCAGGCCGGGATGAAACCGGCGCCGGTCAATGGCGGCGGCGCGGTCTATTTCGGCCTGGAAGGCAGCAACAGCCTGGATGACCGCACCTCGATTCCCTATTTCGCGCCCGAGCGCGAGCCTTATCTGGAATATGACCTCACCGCGCTGATCTACCAGCTTTCGCATCCGGGCAAGCCGAAGATCGCGCTGCTGTCGCAACTGCCCATGACCGATGCGCCGGGCTCGAACGGCCAGCCGCTTGGCATTTATGCCGAGCTGCAGCGCGGCTATGACATCACCACCCTGAAATTCGATTTCACCGACATTCCCGCCGGCACCAATTTGCTTTTGATCGCCCATCCCTGGGCGGTGCAGCCCAAGCAGCTGCGCGCCATCGAGATGTGGGTGCTGAAGGGCGGACGGGCGCTGATCTTCGTCGATCCGCTTTCGGAACTGGTGCAGCGCGAGCAGCGGCCCGGCGCCCCGCCCTCCTCCGACTTAGTGGCGCTGCTCAAGGGCTGGGGCGTGGATTACACCCCGCTCAAAGTGGTGCTGGACAGCGGCAGCGCCCAACGCATCCGCAACCCCGCCGATCCGCAGCGCGCGGCCACGCCCTATCCGCTCTGGCTGCATCTGACCGAGGCCAATTTCGCCAAAGCCGATCCCGTCACCGCCAGCCTTACCGGGGTCAATCTGGCCAGCGCCGGCGCGCTCGCGCGCACGAAGGACGCCACGACGAAATTCGAGCCGCTGCTGTTCTCCAGCTCCCAGGCCTCGCTTTTTGACCGCAACGACACGCTGACGCTGAAGGACCCCGGCGCCCTGACCGCGGCGGTCAAGCCGGGCGGCAAGCCCCTCACCATCGCGGCGCGCGTCACCGGCCGCGCCGTCTTCCCCAACGTCACCGAAGGCAACATCAACATCATCGTGGTGGCCGACAGCGACATCTGGGACAACCGCTTCTGGCTCGACACCAGCGAGCAGGGCGGCGGCGCGCCCTTCGCCGACAATGAAGGCTTTGTGCTCAACGCTGTGGAAAGCCTGACCGGCTCGGACGACCTGATTTCCCTGCGCGCGCGCGGCAATGTCGATCATCCCTTCACCCGCGTGCGGCGGATGCAGGCCGAGGCCGAAGCCCAGTTCCGCGAGACGCTGGATGCCTTGCGCGCCCGGCTGGCCAACTCGCAAAGCGAACTGGAACAATTGCAGCAGGGCGGCCAGGCGACGGCGCTGACGCCGCAGCAGAGCGCCTCCATGGACCGGGTGAAGCGCGAAATCGCCGGCACGCGCGGCCAGTTGCGCGAAGTGCAGCGCAATCTCAATATCGAGATTGACCGGCTGGGCAGCCTGCTCGCCTTCCTCAACATCCTGGCGGTGCCGCTGCTGGTGGCCGGCTTCGGTATGATCTTCGGCCTGATCCGCCGCCGCCGCGCTCAAGGCCCTGCGAAGAGGAGAGCGTGATGGACAGCCGCCGCCGCACCCTGGCCGTCATCGGTGGCGCCGCGCTGGTCTTCGCCCTGGCCGCAGGCATTGTGCTGTGGCAGCGCGCTGCCGAGGGCGCCGCCCGCTACACCCCGGTCACTTTCCTGCCGGGCTTCGAAGAGAAGGCCAAGGACGCGGCGCGCATCGAGGTCAGCGGCCATGACGGAAGCTTTGCGGTGGCGCTGTCGCCGAACGGCTGGGTGCTGCCGGATCGCGGCAATTATCCCGCCAAATTCGATGAAGTGCGCCAGACCCTGATCAGCCTGGCCCAGCTCACCACCATCGCGCCCAAGACCAGCCGTTCCGACTGGCTGCATTATATTTCGCTGGACGATCCGCCCAAGGGATTGGGCACCGACCTGGTGGTCAAGGACGAGAGCGGCGCGGTGCTGACGCATCTGGTATTCGGCAATGTCGAGGAGCTGGGCAACGGCACCGCCGTGTTTGTCCGCCATCCCGGCGACAGCCAGAGCTATCTGGCGCGAGCGGTGTTTCCCCTGCATGGCACGGTGGAGAACTGGCTCAAGACCGGGTTGTTCGACATGGGGCCTGGACGTTTGCAGGAAGTGGTGGTGACGCCGGCGGCCGGACCCGGTTATACGGTGGGCCGGCACTTCGCCGCCCAGCCCGTCTCGGTGCTGAAGCCCGAAGGCGGCACCCCCGATCCCCAGATCGTCGACGGTCTGGGCTTCGCCGTTGCCGCCTTCGCGGTGAGTGATGTGAAGCCTGCCGCCGCCATCGACTTCAAGGGCGCGACCAGGGTGGAAGCGCATAGCTTTGACGGATTGGCGATCAACTTGCTGGTGACAAGGCAGGGCGAGGACTATTGGGCGCAGGTGAACGCGGCGACGGCGCCGGGCGTGACAGCGCCCATCACCCAGGAAGCCGCTGCCGTCAACGCCCGCACGTCTGGCTGGGCTTTCAAGATGCCGCCTGAAAAAGGCGCGGTGCTGATGACCAGCCTGCAGCGGCTGATGACCCCGCCCGCCCCCAAGCAGGGCCTGATCGCCCCGCCGGGCACGGCGCCGCCGCCGGGACAGTAATCACTTCTCGCTACGCCGCCTGCTGCAGCTTGCGGAAGGTCAGCAACAGCTTGCGCAGTTGCGGCTCGGCGAGGCGCCGGGACGCCTGATCGAAAGGCAGCCAGAGCAGCTTGCGCGCGCCCTTCTCCGGAAAGTCGGATTCGATTCCGGTCACCAGCAGCGGAAAAACCTGGACGCGACAGGGAAGACCGGCGCCCTCCTTCTCCTTGAGATAGTGATACTCGCCCAGCGGCGTCGGCCAGACCTGGCCCCGCACGCCCGCCTCCTCATAGGCCTCGGCGGCAGCGGATTGCGCAAGGCTGAGGCCTTTCTGCGGCCAGCCCTTGGGCAGAATCCAGCGGCGGGTGCGCAAGGTGGTCACCAGCAGCACTTCCGGCGCCGGGACATAGCGCCAGCACAGGGCGGCGACCTGCACATGGCAATCGTGAACGCGCAAGGGTGTAACGGCCATCAGCCTGCCCAAGTGATTCGCGGGTCCCATTCTACGCATACGCCGTCAACACGCTATCGCCGCCACATGGCGAGACGGCACAGCGCATGTTAGCGTGCCGTCATGTGGGAAGGCATGACTCTGGTGCCGGGGCGGACCTGCGGCGACTGCACCATCTGTTGCACCTGGCCCACCATCAACAAGCCGGAGATCCAGAAGAGGTCGGGGGTCACTTGCAAACACTGCACCGCAACGGGCTGCGGCATCTATGAGACGCGCTATCCGATCTGCCGCGACTATTACTGCGCCTGGCGGGCGATGGACATTTTTGGCGAGGACTGGCGGCCCGACCGCTCCGGCGTGCTGCCTTATGTCGAGACCGAAGGCATCGGCGCGGGCTTTGATTATTCCGCGGGTGTCGGCCTGATGCTGCTGGACAATCCGCTCAAGACCCTGCGCCAGCGCTGGTTCCAGGATTTCGTCGCCACCGGGGTGCTGAACTCCATCCCGCTGTTCCTGTCGCTGCCGGGGCCGCCCGGCTTCCAGGCCGCGACCGGCTCGCTCAACACCGAGGAGATGGTGGAGGCGATCCGCCGCGGCGCGGTCAAGGACGCGCTGGAAAGCGTGCTGAAGCAGCTCAGGGCCTGGGAGTTTGAGCCGGCCGCCATCACATACAGCGGCAACGATGTGAGCGCGGCATGACGGCGGATGCGATCTGCAATGAAGCGGTGACGCTGCACCGCCAGGGCAAGCTGGCGGAAGCGGAGCAGCTCTATCTGAAGGCGCTGGCAGGCGCACCGCGCCATGCCGACGCCAATCACCTGCTGGGCGTGCTGCGCCATCAGCAGGGCCGCACCGGCGAGGCGATCACGCTGCTGGAAATCGCGCTGAAGGAACAGCCCAATTCCCCCGACATGCTTTCAAACCATGCCGGCATGTTGAAGACCGTGGGGCGGAGCGATGAAGCCTTCGCCGTCTATGAAAAGGTGCTGACCATCGCGCCCAATCATCCCGGCGCTCTCAATGGGCGGGGCGCGGTGCTGCTGGACCGCAACCGCTATGACGAGGCGCTGGCCGCCTATGATGCGGCGCTGGCGGCCGATCCCGGCTTTGTCGTGGCGCTGGCCAATCGGGGCCGGGCGCTGCAATTCCTTGGCCGCTTCGAGGAAGCGCGCGCCGATCTGGAGCGGGCGCTGGCGATGGACCCCTCACGCACCGGCATCTATCTCGATTATGTCGAGACCAATACCATCAAGCCGGGCGATACGCTGCCGCAGCGCATGGAAGAATTGGCGGCGCGGCCCGGCCTTCCGGCGCTGGGGCGTGTCCAACTCGAATTCGCCCTGGCCAAGGCCTATGACGATCTGGGCGAGGATCGGCGGGGCTTTGAGCATCTGATGAAGGGCAACAGCCTGAAGCGGTCGCTGGTCTCCTATGACGAGGCGACATCGGCGCGTTTCTTCGACCGCATCATGGAGGTCTTCACCCCCGAATTGGTGCGGCAGAAAGCCAAGCTGAAGGGCGATCCGTCAAAGCGGCCGATCTTCATTCTGGGGATGATGCGTTCCGGCTCGACCTTGATAGAGCAGATCATGGCCAGCCATCCCAAAGTGCATGGCGGCGGCGAACTGACCGCCTTCATCGAAGGTGCGGGCCGCGCCGAGGGCACCCTCGCCTACCCCGAATTCGTCCCGGGGCTGGACAAGGCGGCGCTGAAAGAGCGCGCGGCGGAGTATCTCAAGGCGGTGGAACGGGCTGCGCCGAAAGCGGAGCGCGTCACCGACAAGATGCCGAGCAATTTCCTCTGGACCGGTCTGATCCATCTGGCCTTTCCCAACGCCGTGATCCTGCACACCGTGCGCGACCCGCTGGACACCTGCGTTTCCTGCTTCTCCAAGCTGTTCCTGGAAGATCATCCCCACACCTACGACCTGGCGGAGCTGGGCCGCTTCTATAAGCGCTATGAAAACCTCATGGCGCACTGGCACAAGGTGCTGCCCAAGGGGCGCATTCTCGACGTGCGCTATGAGGATGTGGTGGCCGACCTGGAAGGCCAGACCCGCCGCATCCTCAAACATTGCGGGTTGCCCTTCGACAAGAAGTGTCTGGCGTTCCATGACAACAAGCGGCCGATCCGCACCGCCAGCGTGGCGCAGGTGCGCCAACCGCTTTACGGCAACGCCGTGGGCCGGGCGCGCGCCTATGACGAGTTCCTGGGGCCGCTGAAAAAGGCGCTGACAGACGGATGATGTAGGAAAGTGTGAAGCGACGCCAAACTACTTCTTCGTAGTCGTTTCTTTCTTGTGCCTTCCTTCTTTCCTGATCCGTCTGCCAGACTCACCAAAATATCGAGCCTTCGTAACAGCCAAAAACAGCATCTGAATGATAAAAAATGGCGCTCCCACGATGTACGGTACGTACCAGTAGGGACGTTCAACCACGTGCCGCAAAAAAATAAACCATCGCCAGAAATATCCCGTTCAAGCCAATAATGTAAAGAATGAGCATTTTTAACAGCTCATCCAATTTTTCATTATTTGTGAGCTTGTCCGGATAAAATGGCACACCCCTTAGAGTTTCTATTTGAAGAGCGCACGGAAACACCAAGAGGGCGATCAGCATAAGAGTAGTTTTAAACACGGTTGAGTAAGCAATCCCGAGAGGTTACGAAACTACTTCGGCGTGAGCCTGAGAAGCTTGCTGCCGATCGGCGTGTCGTCGGCCATGCTGGCGCCGCCGGTGTCGGTCAGGACATAGAGCGCCCCATCAGGCCCCGAGCGCACATCGCGGATGCGGATGTTCTGGTCCAGCAGCAGCGGCTCTTCCGCGACCACCTTGTCGTTCCTGATCGTCAGGCGATCGAGGAACTTGCCGTTGAGCATGGCGACGAACAGGCTGCCGCGCCATTGCGGGAACAGCCGTCCATTATAGAACGCCATGCCCGACGGATCGCGCGAGGGATCCCAGTAATAGACCGGCTGCTCCAGCCCGTCCTGATGGGTGAGGCCGTTGTTGATCAGGGTGCCGGGATAATCCAGGCCATGGGTGATCAGCGGCCAGCCGTAATTCCTGCCCTTGGCCAGGATATTGACCTCGTCGCCGCCGCGCGGGCCGAGTTCGCTTTCCCACAATTTTCCCGCCGTGTCCCAGGTCAGGCCTTCGGGGCTGCGATGGCCGAAGCTCCAGATTTCCGGACGCGCGCCCGCCGTCTTGAGGAAGGGGTTGTCCGGCGCGGAGCGCCCGTCGGGCAGGAGGCGGATGGTCTTGCCCAGATCGTTGTCCAGCTTCTGCGCGCTCATCCAGTCGGGCGTGGCCTGCTGCGGATTGTCGTCGCGGTCGCCGATGCCGACATAAAGCGTGCCATCCTTGCCCAGGACGATGCGCCCGCCGGTCTTGGCCCCCAGCCGCTCCGATGGCCAGGCCGGGATGGTGCGGAAGATCACCGTGACGTCGCGCACGGCGTTGGCCGTTTCGTCCAGCGTCGCGCTGGCGACATAGGTGTTGCTGTTGGTGACGCCGGGGCCGGGCTGGCGCGGCCGCGTCTCGAAGAACGTGAAGAAGATGCGGCGATTGCGCTTGAAGCCGGGATCGAGCGCGACATCGAGCAGGCCGAATTCCTTGCTGGCCGAGACCGCCGCCACACCCGCCACCGGCAGCGACATCTTTCCGTCCGGCGAGAGGATGCGCAGTGAACCGGGCAGCCGCTCGGTGACCAGATATTTGCCATCGGGCAGGAAGGCGATGGCCCAGGGCGCATGCAACTGATCAGTCAGGGTGGTGATCTTGAAGGCAGGCCCTGCGTGATAAGGCGCACGCGTCTGTTGCGGAAACAGCGGCGCGTTGGTCGGCAGTTCCGGCGTGATGGTCTCGATGGTCTTGCCTTCGACCAGCACGGGCGCGGGCGTCGGCCCGCGCGCGCCCTGCACCATACCGGGAATGACGGGACGCGCGGTTTGCGCCAGCGCCAGCGCGGCAGGGAGAAGCACAAGGCCCAGCGCGGTGAGGAGGGAGGGTTTCATGCCTTCGGCGCGGCGGGCCGGTTCCTGGAATCGAAGCCGTAACACCGCTCCGGATTCTCCACCAGAATGCGATGGCGCAGAGCCTCGTCGGGCGCCCAGCTTTTCATGATGTCCAGCATCAGTACCGGGTCCGGCCTGGCCTTGGGATCGGCGCTAGGGAAAGGCCAGTTGGAGCCCCAGAGGCAGCGATCCGGCGCCGCAGCGACCAGGGCCTTGGCGATGGCGATGCGGTCGGCATAGGCCGGCGCGCCGCTGACCGATCCCGCGTCAGGACCGGAAAGCTTCACCCAGGCATGGCCGGTGTCGAGCATGCGGCGCAGGCTGGCATAGGCGGGCGACTTGACGCCGTCCTTGCCCGGAATCCCCGCCATGTGATCCACCACCACCGTCACCGGCAAATCCAGCAGAATCTTCTCCGCCTGGACATATTCCTCCGGCTTGAGATTGAGCTGCAGGTGCCAGCCCACCGAGGCGATCTTGCGGGCCAGCGGCGCCAGCGCATCCAGTCCCAGCGGATTGCCGGCGCCGGTCTGCAGCCGCGCGCCGCGGAAACCGGCGGCGTTGAGCTTCTTCAGCGCGGCGGCGTCGATGTCCGTCTTCACCACGGCGACGCCCAGGGAGCGCGGCCATTGCGCGCTGAGGAAATCGGCGATGCAGTCATTGTCGAAGGCATAGGTCGAAGGCGTCACCGCGATGCTGCGGCTGGTGCCGAGCTTTGCCTGGTATTTGCGATAATCGGCGACCGTGGCCGGCGGCGGCTTCAGCACCGCCGTCTTGGCGTAGGGCCAGCGCTTGTCATAGACATGGTGGTGGCAATCGCAGGCCCCGGCGGGTACGGCGAAGCCGACTTTGTCCAGCGCTGCCTCAGCGTGGCCTGCCAATAGCGGCACGGCGATCAAACCGCCAACGACCGCACGGCGATCCGTCATGATGTGCGAAGTCATGTCATCCTCCCCCAGCTTTTATATTTTGTGCAGGAATGAAATGCGTTGCAGGAGCGGGAGCATGTCGCCCTGCCCTCGCCTTGGCAAGCCCGCCATTGACGGGCCTTGCCACCATGGCGATCATCCGGAAAAATCGGGGGAAATGCCATGGACCAGGACGGCGCCACGCGGCGGGAAGCGTTGCAGATCGGGGCGGCGGCGCTGGCGCTGGGGGTCCTGGCCGATGGGCTGGACGGCGAACGGGCCTTCGCCATCACCGGCGACATGGCGGGCCTGCCCTGGGCCAATAACGCCATGCGCTGGGCACAGGTAGCGTTCACCGAGGAAGACCCGCCGCGCTATGACCCCAATTTCTGGTTCGACCTGTTCAAGAAGACCCATGTCGAGGCGGTGACGCTCTCGGCCGGCGGCGACATCGCCTTCTATCCCACCAAGGTGCCGCTGCATAAGCGCGCCCGCGACCTGGGCGACCGCGACATGCTGGGCGAGATGATCAAGGGCGCCCGCGCCCTGAAGATGAGCGTGATCTGCCGCGTCGATCCCCACGCCATGAGCGAGGAAGCCTATGCCGCCCATCCCGAATGGGCCGCCTGCACGCAGGACGGCAAGCCCCGCCGCCATTGGGCCGCCGCCGACATGTGGGTGACCTGCCAGAATGGCGGCTTCTATTTCGACTTCATGCCGGCGGTGCTGCGGGAGATCGCCACGCTCTACAATCCGGAAGGCTTTTTCGGCAATCGCTGGGCGGGCAGCGGGATGTGCTGGTGTGCGACCTGCCGCACCAAGTTCCGCGCCGCCACCGGGCTGGAGTTGCCGGTGAGCAACGATCCGCAGGAGCCGCGGCGGGCGGCCTATATCCTCTGGAATACACAGATGCGCGGTCAGCAATTCGCGCTGTGGAACGAAGCGGCCAAGGCGGCAAGCAGGGACGGCTTCTTTAGTCCCAATGGCGGCCTCAACGATCCCAACAATGTCATCCATCCCCTGGTGGCGGTGGACCGCCAGGGCCGCAGCGGCACAACGCCGGTCTGGACGATGGGAAAATACGCCAAGCAGGTGCGGGCCTATATGCAGAACCTGCCGGTCTGCGGCCTGTTCAATGTCGGCGTCGAGGACGAGAATCGCTGGAAGGACAGCGTGCAGCGCGGGCCGGAACTGGAAGCCTGGGCGCATTCCGGCATCGCCCAGGGTTTCCGCCCCTGGTTCTGCAAGTTCAACGCCCGCGTCTTCGATCCGCGCTGGGTCGCGCCGGTCAGCAAGATTTTCCAGTGGCATTACGCCAACGACAAATACATGCGCAACACCGCCAATCTGGCGAAGGTGGCGATCCTCAACTCGTATCAGAGTGGCACCTTCACCGCCGGCGGCGTGGCGCCGGCAGCGGGCGACGGCATCCGCGCGGCGCAGCGGGTGGGCGATGCCCAGAACGGCTATTACCAGGCGCTGGTCGAAGCCCGCATTCCCTTCGAGATGGCGGACGACCGCCAGATGGAGCCGCAGCATATCGGCCGCTACCGCGTGTTGGTGCTGCCCGACATCGCGGCGCTGTCGGAGGCGCAATGCCAGCAGATCCGCGATTACGTCATTGCCGGCGGGCGCATCGTCGCCACCGGCGAGACCTCGCTCTATGACGAGCTGGGGCGCAAGCGGGCCAATTTCGGCCTCGCCGACCTGTTCGGCTGCGACTATGTGAAGACGGAAAGCGCGATCAAGAACTCCTATCTGACGCCGCGCCATCCCCATGCCCTGACGCGCGGACTGGAGAACGCCCCACGCGTCATCGCCGCCACCCAGCAGCTGACGGTGAAGCCACATGACGACGCGCGCCAGCCGCTGACCCTGGTGCCGAGCTATCCCGATCTGCCGATGGAACGGGTCTTCCCCGAGAGCGGCCAGGAGGCGACCAACATTTCCGCCGTCTTCTGCCGTGATGTCGGCAAGGGCCGCGTGGTCTATTTCCCAAGCGATCTCGACCGCACCTTCTGGGAAGTGCTGTCGGAAGACCATCTCGTGCTGCTGAAGAATGCGGTGCTATGGGCGATGGATGAGCCGCAGCCGATGACGGTGACGGGCCCCGGCCTGATCGACATCGCCTATTGGCGGCAGAAGAATTCGTTGGCGGCGCATCTGGTCAACATGAACAACCCGATGATGATGAAGGGGCCCTATCGCGAGATGATCCCCGCCGGGCCTTACAATGTCTCGCTGACGATTCCGGACGGCGCGAAAGTCACGCGCGTGAAGCTGCTGGAATCCGGCGCTGTGCCGAAGACGCGCACCGCGGGCAACCGCCTGATCGTCGAGGTGCCGCACATCCGTCTGCATGAAGTGGTGGCGGTCGATTTCTAGTAAGTATCTGATAATACTATATATATTATTCACGCTAATTGACCGTCACCACCGCCACCGCCATGGCCGGCATGTGGAAGACCAGCTTGCCGTTTTCGATCGCGCCGCTGAACGGCACCGGATGCACGGCGTTGGGATTGGCGAAGCTGTTGTGCGCGTCCATCGCCGCGCCGGCCAGGAT
>Ga0265318_10001659_pt1 | contig 12794 bp, 12 predicted proteins | sample 4821metaG_FD_192431 | JGI IMG/M metagenome (GOLD analysis project Ga0265318, IMG submission 192431) | Rhizosphere microbial communities from Carex aquatilis grown in University of Washington, Seatle, WA, United States - 4-8-21 metaG | ecosystem: Host-associated > Plants > Roots > Rhizosphere >... | reverse complement strand
CCTCATGTTTTTATGCGCGGCTACCGCCGCGAGGCGGACGCCGGCCGGCCCATCACGGCGCAACGCTTGCCGAGCGACGCGACGAGTCGAGCTCGGCCTGCAGGCCCTCGAGCACGCGGACCACGCGCAGCCCGCTCTCGCCATCCGAGCGCGGCGTGCGGCCCTCGCGCACGCAGTCGATGAAGTGCTGGCACTCGATTCGCAGCGGTTCGATCTTGGGAACGAGCGGCGAGCGGATCTCGCCGGCGCGCGCGACGTACTCGCCGTAGCTGTTGCTCTTCTCGTCGAAGCCCTTGTCGTAGATCGTGACCTTGCGTTCGACCTCCATGTCGTCGAAGGTCGCCATGCGCTTGGCGCCGACGACCGTGAAGCGCCGCTCCTTGTGCGGATCCAGCCAGCTGAGGTGCAGGTGCGCCGCGAGCCCGGAGGGGAAGCGAAGGAAGCCGAACACGACATCCTCGATCCCCTCGCGCATGTAGGACTCACCGCGAGCGGAGAGCTCGTAGGGCTCCTCGCCGGCGAGCGCCAGAACGACCGACACGTCGTGCGCGCCCAGGCTCCAGAGCGCGTTCTCGTCGGCCCGCAGCTGGCCCAGGTTCAGCCGGTTGCCGTAGATGTAGCGCAGCTCACCGAGCTCGCCGGAGTCCGCGACCTCCTTGAGCATCCCGACCCCGGGGTGGTATTCGAGCAGGTGGCCGACCATCAGCAGGCGGCCGGTGTCGGCGGCGGCAACCGCCCGCTCGGCGTCGGCGACCGACTGGGCGAGTGGCTTCTCCACGAAGCAGTGCTTTCCCGCCTCCAGCACCGTGACCGCCAGCGACCCGTGCGTCGGAACCGGCGTCGCGAGCACGACGGCGTCGAGCGATGGATCGCCGAGCAGTTCGTCGAGGTCGTCGGTGAAGCGGGCCGCGGGAAACTGGCCGGCGAACCGCTCGCGCCGCTCGGCGTCGGCGTCGCAGCACCACGAGAGCTCGCAATCCGCCAGCGCCGCGAAGTTGCGAGCCAGATTCGGTCCCCAGTAGCCCAGACCGACCACGCCGACGCTGACCCGCGAGCCGTTCATCGCCGACAGTCTAGTTGCCGCTGCCCCGAGCGCTTCACCCGGTCGAGGCGTTCACCGCGCCCGCGCCCGCAGCGCCGTTCGCGTGGTGCGTTCGCTCAGCGCGGGCGCTTCGAGCAGCCGCGTGACGCGTTCGCGTGACGCGCTCGCTCAGCGCCAGCGCTCGAGCAGTTCCTCGTCGGACACTTGGCGCAGCTCGCGCGCCGTTCGCGTAACGCGTTCGCTCAGCGCCAGCGCTCGAGCAGTTCCGCGTCGGACACGTGGCGCAGCTCGCGCGCCGGTGACCCGACCACGAGCGTCCGCGCCGGCACGTCGCGCGTGACGACCGCTCCCGCGCCGACGAACGCCTCCTCACCGACCTCCACGCCCGGAACCAGCACGGCGCCGCCGCCCACGCGGCAGGCCCTCCGGAGCGTCGCTCCACGCAACTCGTAGCTCGCATCGTGGCGGCTCATCGTGTCGTCGTTGGTCGTGCAGGCGCCGGGCCCGACGAACACGTCGTCCTCCAGGATGCTGCCCTGGGTGATGTAGACGTCGGTCTGCACGCGCACGCGAGCCCCCACCCGCACGCCGGGGTCCAGCACGCTTCCCCGGCCGATCACGCTGGCGGGGCCGACGCTCGCGCGCTCGCGAACGAAGCTCTGGTCGCCGAGGATCACGTCGGCATCGACTCGCGCTCCGGCGAACACGATCGCGCCGCAGCAGACCGTCACGCGTTCGCCGAGCACGAGCCCGGGAAGGTCGCCGCGCGGAGCGGTCGAGTGGCGCGCGAGGCGCGGGCGCTTGCCCAGCACCACGCCGTCCTCGATCACGCAACCCGCGCCGACCACGGTGCCGTCGTGGATCGTGACATGGGCGCCGAGGACGACGTCGCCGGCGATCGAGACGTCTTCGCCGACGTGCAGACCCGGCGCTCGCGGGTCCGCGCGCAGGCTCACAGACGGACGACCTGCGCGTCGACGGCCGGGTGCGTCACTCCGCGCAGGTCGAAGACGCACCTCCCGCCGGTGGCGAGGGCGTCGTAGTCGATGCCGGGATGCGCCGTCACGATCAGCACGAGATCCGCGCCGGCGACCGCCTCCTCGAGCGGCGTGGAGTGCAGGCCAAAGGCGCCGAGCGCGGGAACGTAGGGGTCGTGGTAGACGACGTCTGCGCCGAGCTCTTGCAGCAGCTCGATGATCTTCAGTGCCGGCGACTCGCGGATGTCACCGACGCCCGGCTTGTAGCTCACGCCCAGCAGCGCGATCCGCGCCCCGCGCACGGCCTGCCCGCGGTCGTTGAGGGTGCGCTGCAGCTTGGCCACGCAGTGATAGGGCATCTGCTGGTTGATCTTGCCGGCGAGCTCGATGAACTCGGTCGCCATGTCGAACTCGCGCGCGCGCCACGACAGATAGAACGGGTCGACCGGCAGGCAGTGGCCGCCCATCCCGGGGCCGGGCTCGAACCGCATGAATCCGTACGGTTTGGTCGCCGCGGCGTCGATCACCTCCCAGATGTCGATTCCCATCCGATCGGTCAGCAACGCCAGCTCGTTGACCAGCGCGATGTTCACGGCGCGGAAGATGTTCTCGAGCAGCTTCGTCAGCTCGGCGGCCTCGGGCGTTGCGACGCGAACGACCTCCCGGCAGACGACGCGATAGACCTCCTCTGCCCGGTCGCCGCACGCCTCGGTCAGCCCACCGATGACCTTCGGCGTGTTGACCAGCGTGAAGTCGGTGCGCCCCGGATCGACTCGCTCGGGCGAGAAGGCGAGGTTGAAGTCGACGCCCGCGCGCAGGCCGCCGCGCTCGAGCAGCGGCGCGACGCGCTCGCGCGTGGTCCCGGGATAGGTGGTCGACTCGAGCACGACGACCTGGCCGGCGCGCAGCACCTTGCCAAGCTCCTCCGCGGAGCCCAGCAGCGGCCCGAGGTCGGGCTCGCGGTTGGGTGTCAGCGGCGTGGGCACGCAGATCAGCACCGCGTCGACGTCGGCCAGGCTCGCGTAGTCGGTTGTCGCGTGCAGGTGGGGCAGGGCTGCGGCAAGCGCGGCGTCCAGGACGTCCTCGATGTAGGAGTCGCCCGCGTTGATCGCATCCACACGCTGCTGGCTGAGGTCGACACCGACGACCTCCACGTCAGCCGCGGCGAAGGCGACGGCCAGCGGCAGGCCGACATATCCGAGACCGACGATGCCGACGCGCATTGGCGACAGAGTCTATTGCGGGCGCCGGGCGACCGGGTTCCGGCGGGCCGGCCTGTGCCGCCGCACGCGAACGGCCACCGTTCCGGCGGGCCGGCCTGTGCCGCCGCACGCGAAGAGCACCGTTTCGGCGCCGTGACGCTTGGCTGGGATCCTCAGACGCTGCGCACCGAGCGTCAGCCGGCACGCTCGGCGGAGGCGAGCCCGCGCCTGGCCCACGCCGCCATCACGACGGCGGCACCGGCGAGCACCGCGAACGCAAGGCCGACATGGACCGGTGAGGCGGCGAGCAGGCCCCGTCCGGCCTCGAGCACGACGGTCGCCGGATTGACCTTCGCGATCGAGTGAATCCAGCCCGTCAGGAGCGGCAGAGGGACGTATATCGGCGCCAGGAAGATGACGACGAAGACCGGCATCTGGATCAGCGCACCGGCCTGCTCCGTGCGCAGGAACATCGCGACGCCGCAGCCCCACAGACCGGCGACGACGTTCGCCATGATGCCGAGGCCGACCAGGCCGACGAGCTCTGAGGCGTTGCCGGGGACGTCCATACCGGCGATCAGCGCCGCGATCGTCACGATTGAGCCGGTGACGAACCAGCGCGCCAGCGCACCGCCGGCGTAACCGGCGATGATCCCGCTGCGCCGCGGCGCGCTCAACAGCAGACGCCGGGCGAAGCCCGAATCAAAATCGCGGGCGATCGCGAAGCCCGTGAACACCCCGCCGAATGCGGCCGACTGCAGGAAGACGAAGACGAACTGGAAGGCCGTGTACCCGGGCCTGTAGTCGAAGTGCGGAACGTGCGAGATCTTTGAGAGGCCGCCGGCGAACGCGGCGAGGAAGAACAGCGGAAAGACGATCGACGGCACGATCACCGATGGCGTCACGAGCGTGTTGTGAATCGAGCGCCAGGCGACGGCGCGCGCGACGTAGGCGAAGCGCTTCACGTGCGCACCAGCCGGTTTCGCATCGCGCCGCTCGCGAGACCGAGGCTGACGATCACGAGCGCGAGCCCGAAGCCGAAGCCCAGCGCGAGCGCCCGGCCGTCCCAGCCGGTGATGACGAGGCTGCGGATCCCCTCGATCATGTAGGAGGCTGGGTTGTAGGTCGCCACCTCGCGGAACCAGTGGACCGCGATCAACGGTCGTGGCAGCGACGCCGAGCTCAGGAACAGGGTCACGAAGAGCAGCGGAAAGATGGCCTGAACCGCCTCGCCGCTACCGGTGCGAAGCGCGATCAGCGCCCCGACGCCGGCGAACCCGAATGCGATCACAATCGACAGCGCGAGCAGCACGAACGCGCCTCCGACACCGCTCGCGATACCGACCCCGGTCGCGAGCCCGACGAGCAGGTAGACGACCGACTGCAGGCACGCGACGATGAACGCCCCGCCAAGCTGTCCGGCGAGCAGCGCCGCCCCACGCAGCGGCGTCAGAGCGAGCCGGTTGAAGAACCCCGACTCGATGTCGCGAGCGAGGTCGATCCCGGCCGTGACTGCAATGAAGAGCGCACCCTGCATGAACGGCACCGCGAGCACGAACGCGCGGTAGCTGACAGGCGGAAACCCGGGGATCCGCGTCGCGGCGTTCAGCGCGCTGCCGTTGATCGCGAACAGGATCAGCGGGAACAGCATCGGAAAGATCAGGAGTGCGCGCTGGCGGAGCGTGCGCGTGATCGATCGGCGTCCGACGGCTCCGATCTGCGCGAGCAGACCAGGGCCGTTCGCCGGCGTTGAACCGAGCTCAGCGGCCACGGCGCCTCCGCCCGCGCGCCGGCGCCGCCGCGGCCGGCTCCTCGTTCTCGTCCTCCGCGGAGCCTTCGAGCTTGCGCCCTGTCTTGGCGAGGAACACGTCGTCCAGTGAGGGCTGATGGAGGTGCAGCGACGCGACGTGAAGGCCTGCCGCGTCGAGCACGCGAACGACATCGGCGAGCTGCGCCTCGCCGCCCGGCAGCTGCACGGTCAGGCTGCCGCGGCCGCCGCGCGCCGGGGAGCCGAACGCGCTGAGCGCCTGGGCAAACTCCTCGGCCCTGGAGAGATCGGCGGGAACGACCTCGACGGTGGGGTTGCCGATCTCGGCCTTGAGCTTGGCGGGCGTGTCCTCGGCGACGATCTTGCCGTGGTCGATGATCCCGACGCGGTCGGCGAGCGCGTCCGCCTCCTCGAGGTACTGCGTCGTCAGGAACACGGTCATGCCCTCGTCGTGCGCGAGCCGCGCAACCTCGCTCCAGAGCGCCGTGCGGCTCTGCAGGTCAAGTCCCGTCGTCGGCTCGTCGAGGAAGAGGATGCGCGGGCTGTGAACGAGCGCGAGCGCAAGGTCCAGGCGGCGCTTCATCCCGCCGGAGTAGCCGCCGACACGGCGATCCGCGGCCTCAGTCAGGCCCACGCGCTCCAGCAGTTCCTGCGCGCGGCGGGCCCGCGTCGCCTTGGGAATCCCCTGCAGGGTCGCCTGGAGCAGCAGGTGCTCGCGCCCGGTCAGGATCGCATCGAGCGCGGCCTCCTGCAGCGCGGCGCCGATCGACGCGCGCACATGCGAGCCGTCGCGGACGATGTCATAGCCACCGACGCTCGCGCGCCCGCTGGTCGGCGGCAGCAGCGTGGTCAGCATCAACACCGTCGTCGACTTTCCGGCGCCGTTGGGGCCGAGAAAACCGTAGATCTCACCGGGCGAGACCGTCAGGTCGATGCCGTCGACCGCACGCGGGCCCTTGCGGTACTCCCGCACCAGTTGCTCGACGACGATTGCAGGGCCGGCGGCGGTCACGACCGCAGAGGCTACCGACCCGGGATCGGGTACGGCCCTCGTCGTGGCCGGGCCCCGCAGGACCTCGCTAGCCGAGCTTGGGCTGGCGCAGCAGGCCCGCGACGGCGACCGCCTCGACGCGCGAGTGCACGCCGAGCTTGCGCAGGATGCTCTTGGTGTGGCTGTAGACCGTGTCCTCGGAGAGGAAGAGCTTGCCCGAGATCTCGCGCGTCGAGTTGCCGGCGCAGATCAGGTCCAGGACCTCCCACTCACGGGTCGTCAGAGGGCTCTTGACGGGACGCATGCCGCTGCCGTTCTCGGCCGTTGTGCGCAGCAGCTCCACGAGGTGGTTGGTCAGCGAGCGGCTGACCGCCGCCTCCCCGGAGGCAACCGAGCGCAATGCGCGGGCGACCGCCTCGATGTCGGCGTTCTTCGACAGGAAGCCACCGGCGCCGGCCCGCAGCGCACGGATCTCGACGTCCTGGTCCTGCGGCACCGAGAACATCACGACGCGCACGTTCGGCGCCTTCGAAGTGATCTCGCGGCAGGCGCCGATCCCGTCAAGCCCGGGCATGCCGACCTCCATGAGAACCAGCTCGGGCCGGTAGTGCAGTGCCAGCTCGACCGCCTCGACGCCATCCTTGGCCTCGGCGGTGACGACGAAGCCACCGTCGAGATGCAGCGAGTCTCGGATCACGCGCCGCGCGAGCGGATCGGGGTCGGCGATGATGATCCGCAGCCGGTCGGCCGGCGGACGCTTGCCGTTGACCGGCGCGCCTGTCTCGTGCGCGGAGGCATGGCCGCCGCGCACGTCGTGCTCGCGCCGGTTCCGCGGCTCGGCGGAGTTGCCGTTCGTTGCCTCGCGTCTGCTGTTCATTCCACCACCAGCGTCGCTCATCGCGCTCCCTGCGCCTTTGTGTGATGCCCGCTCACCAACGAGCGAGCATGTACGTACCCGGTCGAGTGCATTGGTTGCTCGAAGAGTAGGGGCACCCCCAGGGCCGGAATGGGTGTATTTCCACCCCGTGCTTTCGCCGTGAGGCCACACCGCGCCGGGCAGCTTCCTGCCAAGCCGGACCGGTGGTGTCGATCCTAGCGGAGGGCCGACGCGGCCCCAACGACCCGCCCGCCGAAGGCGCGGCCGCGTGCCCGCCGGGCAAGGGCGCGGCCGCGATCAGGCGGCCATCGTGACCGGCGCTGCGCCGAGCCGGGTCAGCTCAGCGCGCAGGGCACGGCGACCGCGATGGTGCAGACCGTTGACGGCACTCTCGCTGCGCCCCAGCCGCGCCGCGATCTCGGCCGGCGCGAGGCCGCCGACGTGGCGCAGGACGATGATCTCCCGCTGATCGTCCGGCAGCGATTCGAGCGCGCTGCGCAGCGTCTCACGGCGATCGCGGGCTGAGCTCTCCTCGGCCGGCGTCTGCGACGCGACCGGGTCGGCCACCGGCACCGCACGCCGCGCGCGCAGCTGGTCGATCGCGGCATTGCGGGCGAGCCGGACCAACCAGCTCAGGAACGGGGCGCCGCGATCCTCGTAGTGGCCCAGACTGTCGATCAGCTTGGCGAACACCTGCTGGGTGACGTCCTCGGCCTCGTGATGGTTGCGCAGCATCGACGCGACATAGCTGTAGACGTTGTCGGCGTAGCGCGTGTACAGGTAGCGGAGCGCCTCGTGGTCACCCTGGCGGGCGCGGGCCACGGCGAGACGCGTCGTCCGCGCCGCCTGGTCGCTCTCAACGGCCGCGCCGCGCAGCCGAAACCTGTTCAGCTGGTCGCAGCCCCCGCGCGCTACCCTTTCGCTCACGAGCTGCGCGGAGCGGTTGCGGGCGGCGGTCGGTGCGGACTGCATGGGTACAAGGGTCCACGGCAGCGCCTCACCGGTGAGGGGATCTTCGCCGACCCGGCGAGGGTAGAAATCTGCCCACCATCGCCCGCTCTGGCTTCGCGCGGACTTCACCACCGTCGACCCGCACTTCCCCCTAGTTCGCCGCCTCGCCGCTGACCTAGCATCCCATGGTCACCGTGTCCCAACCAACGTCAACCGTCCAGCGCCCCAAGCCCGGGGCTGAAGGAGTCGTCCGCCTCGTGCTCGTCGACCGTGACGCGCTGGCGCGACGCGCGATGCGCGAGACGCTCACAGCGACCGGCGACTTCGTCGTCGCGGCCGAGGCGGCGGGCGAGGATGACGCGATCGCGTCCGTCCGAAGGGAACGACCGGACCTGGTGCTGATCGACATCGGCTACCCGCGCCTGGAGGGGATCGCGCTCGCCAAGGAGCTGCGCCGCCAGCTACCCGGCACGCGGATGGTGTTCTGCTCGATCACCGACGATGAGGACACCGCCGTGCGCGCGCTGCGCGCCGGGGCGGTCGGGTACGTCCGCAAGGACCTCGACTACGGACCCCTCTCGCGGGCGCTGCGCGGAGCGATCAGCGGCGAGGCGGCGATCTCGCGTCAGCTCGGGGCGCGGCTGATCGAGGAGCTCTACCGCCAGGCGGAGCCGCACACCAGGCAGCGGCCGGCGGGCGGCGAGCTGACCGGCCGCGAGTGGGAGGTGCTCGACCTGTTGATCGACGGCGCCGGCACGGCGGAGATCGCTCAGCGTCTCGGCCTGGCGCTGGAGACGGTGCGCAGCCACGTCAAACATGTGCTGCGAAAGCTCGGAGTGGGTACGCGGGGCGAGGCCGTGGACATCGCCCGGCGGCTCCGCGCGCGGCATTTCTGACCGCGCACGCCGCATTTGGGACCCGTGTCCCCCGGCGCACGGGACGCCCGGGCGGCGAGAGAAATCTTGCGGCCCTGGACGAACGTTCGTCGCGTCCAGTACGAATTATGGGGACGAAGATCACTAGCTCGTTCGGCGATACCTCACCAGCGAGCTGGGTCCCGGCGTCCCGAAATAGAAGCTCATAGAGCACAGCGCATTGTTCGCCGCGAAGAAGGGCTGAGGACCGTGAGGCACATCACCGCAGGGGCCGCCGAAACCGAGCGAATCGGCGAGATCGCAGCGCAAGCGCTCGCCGAAATCCATAGCGCTATCTACGGTCAGCCTCCGCAGGCGTCTCGGGCGTGGACCGACGGCGACGCGATTCTGCTGGTGATGCGCACGCCGCCCGAGACACCCGGCCAACTCGATGCCGCGCGCAGCGAGCCGCCGCTGTCCTCGATCCAGCGCATGGTCACCGCCGCCGTCGAGCGACGCACCGGTGAGACGCTGCGGGCGGCTTCCACGAGCGTCGATCCCGGTCGCGGTCTTGTCGTTCTGGCGTTCGAGCGCGTGCGTGTGCGCAGCGACGAGCCGGATCCTGGGCGGCTCCCGGCCGGCCCCGTGCGCGGCGCTGGCTGAGTTCGCGCCCGCACCACCGCCGAGCGTCCCGGTCCTCGGCATCCCGCTCGCCCTCACCGATTACGCGGCGGTGATCGAGTGGATCGACGCGACGATCGCCGCCGGCTCGCAGGGCACGCTCACCGCCGCCGCGGTTCACCTCGTGATGCTCGCCCAGGAGCGCGATGACGTTCGTCGCGCGGTCCTGTCAGCGACGCTCGTCGTCCCGGACGGCCAGCCGCTCGTCTGGGCTCTGCGGGCGCTCGGCCACGCTTCGGCAACCCGCGTCTACGGTCCCGACCTGATGGCGCTCCACTGCGAGCACGCCGCGCGGACCGGCACGCCGGTGTTCCTCTACGGCGGCCGCAACGACGCCGCCCTCGTCGAGCTCTCGGTGGCGCTTCGCGCGCGCTTCCCGGGGCTCGAGATCGCGGGCGCGCAGGCGGAACCGTTCCGCGAACTGACTCCGGAGGAGGACGCGACTGCGGCCGCGCAGATCAACGCCTCCGGAGCGCAGGTCGTGTGGGTCGGAACCGGCCAGCCGCGCCAGGAGCTGTGGATGGCCCGCATGCGACCGGCTCTGACCGCGCCGATCCTGATCGCCGTCGGCGCCGCGTTCGACTTCCACGCCGGGCTCGTGCGCCAGGCGCCGCCGTGGATGGGACGCCACGGCCTCGAGTGGACCTACCGGCTCGCCCGCGAGCCGCGGCGCCTGTGGCGTCGTTACGCGCGCTACAACCCGCGTTTCGTCGCGGCCTTCGCCCGCGAGTACGCCGCGCAGCGCCGCCGTTCCCGCTGAGACCGCGGCGCACCGCAGCGCCCCGATCCCGCCGAGCTCGCCGCGCAGCGCCAGCGTGTCCGCTGAGCTCGCGGCACAGCGACTGCGCCGTCGCGGACGCTCCGGCCGCGGTGGCATACGATTGGAGCCAGTGCCAGGCCAGCCAGCCGACCACGCGACCGGCAGCGGCGCTCGGCGGACGCAGACGCCCGCGTTGCCGACCCGCGGCGTCCTCGCGCCGTGACCGGGCTGCGGCGAGCCCTCTCCAGGCTGCTCTCGCGCTCGGCGAGCCCGATCGCGGGTGCCGCTGAGGTGCCGATCCCACCCGAGGAGCTGATCCGCCGCGCCGGCTGGACGCCCGGGACCGACGTGACCGCCGCCTATCTCAGCGGGGGCCTTGCGATGAAGGAGCTTTTGGCCTCGCTCGTCGAGGTGCCCCGGCGCGCGCGCGTGCTCGATTTCGGCTGCGGCATCGGCAAGGTGTCGCGACATTTCGCGCGCGACACGGACCGCTTCGAACTGTTCGGCGTCGACATCGACGGACCGAGCATCGACTGGCTGGCGGCGAACCATTCGCAGTACGGCACCTTCGTGCGCGTCGAGGAATCGCCAGGCCTGCCCTGGCCGGACGGGCATTTCGATCTCATTTACGCGGTTTCGGTGTTCACCCACATGACCGATCCCTGGGCCGGCTGGCTGCTCGAGCTGCGGCGCGTCCTGGCCCCGGCCGGTCTGCTGGTCGTGACCGTCCTCGGCGAGGGCATGATCGAGGTGGAGCGCGGTGGCGTCTGGGACGAGGACGCGATCGGCATGAACGTGCTTCGCCGCGGGCAGGATTGGGCGGGCGGCGGCCCGACGGTCTTTCATTCGCAGTGGTGGATCCGCGAGCACTGGGGGCGCGCATTCGAGATCGTCGAGATCCGCCAGGATCGCAACCCGGACGGCAGCGCTGTCCGCGCCGCCCACGACCTCGTGATCATGCGCCCGCTTGCCGTGCCGTGCACCACCGAGGAGCTGGAGCGCATCGACTCCGCCGAGCCGCGGGAGTTGCGTGCGCTCCGGCGCAACATCGCTCAGCTTCACGCGGACGACGTTCATCTGCGGGGGCTGCTGGACGAGGCCCGGGTGCGCGGCGATGCCGAGCACGACCAGCGCGTCGAGTTCGCTCGCCAGATCGCGGAGCTGCGCTCCGAGCTCGAGCGGCTGCGGCCCCCGGCCGGTTAGCCTGGGCTGTCCCCGTCCGCCCAGCTCCGTCCACGACGGCCGTGAGCAACGGCGTCGCGATTGCCGTCAGCACCGGCGCCGGTGCCCTGCGAAATGCCTGCGGAGAGGATCCGGACGCCTTCGCACGCGAACACCTGGCAACCTTCGCTTTTGACGTCCGGCGGGGCCGGCCGTCGGTTGAGAAGGCCAGGCGGCTGTTCGGCTGGGAAGCCCAGACCGATCTGCCCGCGGGAACAGCGGCAACCGTTCGGTGGCTGCGCGAACGAGAGGTGTCGATGCAGTGAGTCCAACCGCGCTGATCACCGGCGTCACCGGCCAGGACGGGTCCTACCTGGCGGAGCTGCTGCTCGAAAAGGGCTACGACGTGCACGGCATGGTTCGACGCTCCTCGACCGAGCGCTTCGACCGCATCGAGCACCTGCGCGACCGCCTCACCCTGCACCAGGGCGATCTGCTCGATCAGCGCTCGCTGGTCGACACGCTTCGCGCCAGCAAGCCTGACGAGATCTACAACCTCGCCGCGATGTCGTTCGTCGCCGTGTCCTGGGTGCAGCCGACGCTGACGGCCGAGTTCAGCGGCGTCGGCGTCACGCGGATCCTCGAGGCCGTGCGAGAGGCCTGCCCGGACGCGCGCTTCTACCAGGCCTCCTCCAGCGAGATGTTCGGCAAGGTCCGGGAGATCCCCCAGACGGAGCTGACGCCGTTCTATCCGCGCTCGCCCTACGGCGTCGCAAAGGCCTACGGGCACTTCATCACCGTCAACTACCGCGAGAGCTACGACCTGCACGCGACCAGCGGGATCCTCTTCAATCACGAGTCCCCCCGTCGCGGGCTCGAGTTCGTGACGCGCAAGATCACCTGGCACGCCGCGGCGATCAAACTCGGGCTGGCCAAGGAGCTGCGCCTTGGAAACCTCGACGCCGAACGCGACTGGGGCTATGCGAAGGACTACGTCGAGGCGATGTGGCTGATGCTCCAGCGCGACGAGCCGGAGGACTTCGTGATAGCCACCGGGATCACGCACTCGGTTCGCGATTGCGTCGCCGTCGCCTTCGACCAGGCCGGGCTGGACGTCGACGCCCATGTCGTAATCGATGAGCAGTTCGTGCGTCCCGCCGAGGTCGACCACCTGATCGGCGATCACAGCAAGGCCACGGAGCTGCTCGGCTGGCAGCCGACCACGGACTTCGAGGCGATGATCCGCCTCATGGTCGACTCGGACCTGAAGCTGCTGTCGCGCTAGACCCTATGGCGTAGGTCGCCCGTTGGGTTGACTGTCGGGGTTGTAGGCCGGACGCTCCTCGCGGGGGTTTGTCTGGCCGGAGAGAAGGCTCCGGCTGACCCCAGAAGATGAGGAGGTCCGGCCATGGCTGGAACTGTGACGTGGGTCGGGATGGATGTCCATGCTCGGTCGACGCATGCTGCGGCGATCAACTTGTTGTCGGGGGATATTGAGCGGATGCGGTTCGGGCCTGGTGTGCAGGCGCC